>JACCDG012045255.1_pt1 | contig 51866 bp, 48 predicted proteins | sample 7442471 | NCBI WGS metagenome assembly JACCDG01 (sample SAMN15323444, study PRJNA562643) | freshwater metagenome | isolation source: river surface water | place: USA:Blue River Watershed | collected 2017-08-17 | reverse complement strand
GAGATATTGTGACGAGAGCGGCGTTTCTCAATTGGGCCGGCGCTGAAGCGGGTGGATGGAAGGGTGATCGCGCAAAGTTCAATGATTTGCTCACAAGAGCCAATACGATCGTTGTGCATCAAACGACTGATACTCCTGCAGAAACCGTCGCCAAAGCAAGGCGAGTCACCGAAAGCGAATTGGGTAATGCCAATAAGCCAAATCGATTTTGGGATCCGGTGATCAGCGAGGGGCGATCCACATTTACCGGTACACCCGACAGCAAAGCAAACGTGACTTACTTCGATGGCAATGGAACGGCTATTTGGAGCGGACCGGTGGCCTCCGACAAGCTTGGCACTGCACCGCCAGATAATATTTCGCGAATCACGATTCAGAGTTTCAATGATCAGCCCGCGCTTCCGAATCTTCATGCGACGATGAGTGCAGCGCATGAAAATGCAGTCGCCGGGTGGATTGGGGCAACAACGCCGGGAGACTTGTCACGAATCGAAGCCACTGCGACCTATGCCCAAGTGACTACGGCTTCTCTGGCCAGTCAAAGCCCTTCAAATGCACGAGGAATTATTCCCGATGGTTTACGAGCAAACTTTGGCCAACCAGAAATTCACGACGGCGTCATTCTCTCTAAACCCGGGACAAGCTCCCCCTCTGGCCATTTCGTAGAGCTTGAGCTGATTAGAACTCCAAAGGGATTTAATCCCGATACATTTTTTCAATCATCCGCAGGATTCGAACTTCCTCAAGCACGGTTTAACGAGCGGGCTCCAGAGCTTGAGGCAGCCCTGAAGCTTGAGGCGCTCAAGCAAATGGTTGCCAAATCACGAGCGGTGAAGATTGGTGCTGGAGCTCTGAGAATGGGCCTGGCAGGTGGCGCGATGGTTTTGGATTATGCAGCGATTGATGCCGGAATCATGGCCTATTTTTCGGGAGCTGGCGGTACTGAAATTGCTAAGCAGACAATTTTGGCCACAATAGATCAATTCAAAGATCCCATATTTTGGCAAACCACGGGAACATTCTCTCTCATCGGAGGAGTCGCCGAGGCGGGCATTCCCTATGTTTCATCAGGAGCAGCTGCTGCAGGGCCTATCGGCATGACAGCGATGATTTCGTTTGGACTCACGAGCTTAAGCCTCAATGCTGCGCATACCTATGAGCAAATGCCTCTCGAGAAACAAAGTTTTTTGAAAGATGCATTGAGTGTGTATCCATCGTTTGCACTCAAAGGATCAAATAAAATATCGGACATCGATTTATCCAGACGACTGTGGTTTGCACATGCCGGGCTCGATCAAGATTGGTTGAAGAATGACCCCTATGTGCAGCAAGAGCTTGCTAGAATCGACGAACAGAGTCCGGGTGAGAATCTCATGATTGCGCTGGAGGATTTCCCGGATCTACCGATGGGAAAAGAAACGAAAGCTTTCTTTGATGGCCTCGATATTATGGGCGACGCACTCAAGTGGGGCGCTGGTGATCTGTATTCAAAAGGAGTTGATAAATCAGTAGACTATTTACTCGCAAAGTCCGGAGTCGATCTCAGCAAACTGCCAAACAATATCACAGCGACCGAGTGGATTAAGGACTTAAATGCACAGAGCTATGTGGATGATGTGAAGTCGTTCTATGGAATCTCGATTCAAACAGCCGCGCAGAAATTCGAAAACGCACTGTCTCGTGTCTATGCTGAAAATAAAAGCCAACCATTCATTTATCAAAATCCAAGAGGCGAGAATCTTCAGAAGCTGGCAGAAGAGCTCATGGAGTATCCAGAGGATCAGTGGACAGCAAAAATTGAATTCAAAAGAGCCGTGAACGATGCGGTGATGAATGGCCGACGACAAAAGAAGGGATTGAGCACATTCGATCATTTTGATTTAGTTGATTTTTTAAGTGCTGACTCGAGAATAATGAATGATAATGGATTGCCAGCCCTGGATCCTAACGATCCACGAGTACAAGCGGCAAGCCTTGCAAATGGTCCGCTCTATTATAAACCGTCGGCAGAGATCATTGCGTCAAACTTAGTGATGTCCACGCCATTCGCCACAACGACTGCCCTACAGGACGCGACAAAGCAATTGCAACAGCAGCAGCTAGTCGATCTCATGCATTATCGAAATCAGATGGGTACAATCGATCGAAAAATTCAAGAAATTGCAGGCGGAGACCTTCAGAAGTATAGATTGATCAAAGCAGAAGTCGATGCAGAGATTGACCGACTCCGACAAATAGAAATCGCAAAACGAGCCATGGCGGCCTCAGATCCCTCGCGGCTCGGACAAGTGATCATGCAAGAGGTTACTACCGGTGAGACGACAGATGAAGTGCTGCAAGAGTTTCACGAAGAACAAGTCGCTACTCCGACGAATGAAGATTGGTGGAAGATGATTGGATACGATCAATCGGGAGCGGAGATTTCGAATGCGGACTATGCAGGCGATTATGCAGATTATGAAGAGACTTGGGATGATGGGCTTGGCGATGAGCTCTTTGCAGATGCGGCGGCCGGATCGTATGACGGAGTGACTCAATCTGCAAAAGCCGGCGATTATTTCTTCGATCCCATCGATCCTGGCGCAACGATCGATCATGGCGTCATGGAATGCCCAGATTACGTAACAGGCGGCACCTACTTCGCTGAACATTGCTGAATTCTCCTCTGAGAAAGTTTATTCAGACTCGCGTAACGGACCAGCCACTATGTTTCCAAGACTAAGGTACTTAAATTTTTTCTCAAATATTTGTCTAAAATGATTCAAAGTGTTCAATCCCTGATCGACTGTCTCAACCCTGCCGTTGTCATAACCAATCTGTTCGCCGTCTCCGCGAAAATCTAAAGAAGCACCGAATCTAAATGATCGTCTTCTAAGAACATCTTCTACTAACCAATCTTCAAAATGCTGCCTGAAAGTGTCAAATGTTGCAGGGAACTTAAAATAAGCACTTTGATTTTTTCCATTTGGTAATTGAAACCAGACCGTGAAATAGAAAAATTTCCTCGCTCGAGAATCCGCAAGTAAAGCGTCTTTGCCGGCTTCTTTCTTGATTCTGGCTTCACAAGAGATGCTCATAGTTGAGATCTTGTTTTTCCTGCTTAAAGACTAGCTGGGGCGAAAATTTAAACTCTGGTTGTGAATTTTTGAGACGAATTTTCTGGCCCAATAATGAGATCTTTACTAAAGAAGCGCGGATGCCTCCTTATCGAAATATGAGCTTTCTCGTCTGTATTTTTTGTCTTCTGCTGACGCTGAAATCGTCCGACGCGATCTGCGCTCCTCAACTGCTTTTTCCCCGCAGCCTTCATGAGACAAAAATTGTTGCAAGACAGAAAGCATATCGAGTGAAGGGCGCGGAAATCTTTTGGATAAACGAAGCTGCAATTCGAAGAGATTTCAACCTCCCGGCGTCGATGACAACAGCAGAGATCACGGTGTGGATCTTGCGAGAATTTGCTGTGATTACTGAACGGCAACTCGCCTTGAGAGGCTTGCTCACATCGGATTTTGACATAGAGAGCGATCAGACTGTTCTTTTTCATGGCCCGACAGATTCGAGGACGGGCACAAAAGAGGTATTCGGGCCTGAAGGAGAAAAACTTGGACTGATTGACTTAAAGGGAAGCGGGCTAGGGGTCTTTGGCGTCCCACCAGAACGTCTCTATTCCATAGTTCTGTCTCTGAGAGATGAGACAGCTTTTCAAAAACTTGATTTCCAAGAATTAAATAAGTTGATTGAACTCTATAAAACAAGAATCGCTTTTATCTTAGATCGGCGAGAGAATGCTGATAATGATCTTACCCAAAAGACCTGTGACCGCTCAGAAAAAATAAATCGAAAAATTTTGGCACTTTTAGAGCAAGTAAAGAAGGCTTTTAGCGAACGACTTATAGGTATTGAGACGACAAGCTTAGGCAGCCTCCTCCAAGACTTTCGTCGGCTTGATTATTTGAACGGATCTTTCTCGCTCGCTCACGCGGTCTCAAGTACTGTACGACGCCACGCTGCTGATCAGATCCTATCGCGGACTCCGTCGCCTAAACCGGAGCATGCAACGAGAGTGGTGGACGACTACTTTATTATAAGACTTCCTTATTCCGTGACTGAAGATGGTATTCACTGGGAGGCGGCATCCATTTTAGGGAGACAACCATCTTGGAGATCGGGTCGCGCCTATTCGATAACGGTCGACACTGAAGTTTTTGATGATATCGGAGACTTTCAAGGAACAGACACAGGTGCCTGGACTGACTTTGAGCGGGTCACTATTCGACATCCTCAGGTCTCGAGCCTTCTCGCATATGATATCGAATTCGTAGGTCATATTCGAATGATTATTTCAGATTTAGAGCAGAATCCAGGAGACAGAACGTCAAGTCAGGCCGAAGTCGACAAGTTAATTTCAGATTATGTGAGTAACATGGATAGAGCTGGAACCAGCGCCAGTCCAGATGATCGAGAGTCAAGCTGGTCTGCGGTCGTACGGTCGTTTTCAACCGATTTTGCAGACTTTAGTTCAACGACGGTTGAGCCGACTGATCGAAGGCTGCTGACTGGTTGCATTCTTTATTATGCTCAGATCTTTTGTAAATCTCATCATCAACATATTGCATTATCTCGCCTGGCCGAAATTTTTGACTTCGGCAACTCACGGCAACTGAAGATTCTCGCACGAATATTCAGGAACCCTGGTGGAGCTCAGCGCTCTATGTTACTCACTGCTGTGATGAGACTGCTTTTCAGTCGAAGCGACTTAGAAGCGTTGCTGATTCATTGGCCTAAGCGTTGGCGCAGTTTTCGTTTCGATCTGGTAAAGGAATTTATTCGGTCATCCCTAGCCAGAGACCAACAGCACACTCGGGTCTTAGAAAATTTCTTTTCTTGGTATTATGACCTTCTTCAACTTGAGGTATCTCAAAAAGAAATCGAAGAGTTTGGCGCATTTCTAAAGAAGAATCGGTTCGTTCTGTATCAAAGTGAGAAAACCCATTGCGCCGAAAGCCTTAGCCGGTTGAACTGGTCAGCGGAAGAAGGCTCGTGGCTTCATCGTCTCAAACAGCTTAACCCCCTATAACGCGAATCATTTCTGATATTGTCGAAAAAAAAGCCCCCAACATTCATGTTGAGGGCCACAATCAATTTATAGATTCGAATTCAGCTATTTGAATTTAATCATCACCGCCATGGCAATCGATAAATCGACGATCAGTATCTCCAGCATATTTTGCATCACATACGGCCAACTGAGATTCCAAATCTGCTGTAAATGAAGCGGCACTAATGGCAGTAAAACCTCCGGCATCAGCCGCACAATCCCAGGCCTCTCCAGCTGCTGAATCAAACGAAATCGTCTGAGTCGCAACTGTTGGTAAAGTTCCCGCAGCGGCAGATGAATAATAAGTGCCGCTTGATGCTGGCGAAAGAGCCAACATATCATCGCCGGTCCAAGAAACAGTGCCACTGGCCGAAGTATCGCCAGGGAATGTCGCGGCGTATTTCATACTGCCATCACCCAACGCGAAGGTCGTTAAACTTCCTGCGTTTAGAATTTCTGAGATTCCGTAAACTTGCGTGCTAAACGCAGAGGAGCTGTAGGTGCCAGAACGAAACGCACTGATGGTGATCGTACTCGCTCCCTGAGAGATTGATGAATATTCCGAAGAATCTTCTACTCCATGACTTCGACGCATCGACACGGTCATATCCTTTGAAAGCCAGGCGCCAGAAGAATTAACAGTTCCGGTAACCGTTGCACGATTTCCAAAGGATCCTGTCACGCTGTCGAAAGTAAAACTTCGCGACATCACAGACGTGATTGAAACCGCGTTGTTGGTATTTGTTGTTGAGAGATATTGCGACTGAGTACTGCCATCTTCGCAAGTCCACATTTTAAACGAAGTAATTGCACCACCAGCGGATGCGATATTAAACTTAATTTTCATCGTCTCGTCCTCAGACGGAAGAGTATAATATTTATCAGTGCCATCGTAGGACGCGTTAAAAAGATTGTTCGCTTCCATGACTCCGATATAACACTGAATTTTATCATTTCTCGCAGTTTCTCGGAGCGCGTTTTTGGTGATCGCACCGGCCTCACATAACGCACGGCTTTTCCCAGACCATGTCACGTCACTCAAATTCTTGAGAATGACTCCCGTCGAAGCCACCGGCTTCAAAATCGCAGAACCAGAACTTGAAACAGATCCCGTCGCGACCGGCAAACTCGAAATATCACTTAATCCAGATGTTGCATTGTCACTGCATCCACCCATACAAAGAGCGGCAACACTGACGCTCAAAATTCCAGAAAATAATTTCATAAAATCTCCTCCATATCGAATTCTATATAAATTCAATGATTCCTGGAAAATATAAATGGAAAATGTTTATGAATGAATTCTGAAGTTCAATCGCCCAGAAAATTTTTTAACGCAATGAGCCAACAAGAAAAATAGAAAGTCCAGGAACGGCCCAGCGTCACTCATCACTCTTCAGCACTTCGATCTTTGTCTGACGCCAATTCCGGCCCACAATATCTTCAAACAATTCTAGAGCTGATCCACGCTGTTCTTCGTAAAACGAACCACCCGATCGATTCCATAGATATTGAGCATTCATTGACTGATCTCGCACAACGATCATATCTATTGAGTAGACGGAGAATGGAATATCCGCTCTCTTCACGACGAACTCATAGAGGTCATTCGACACATGATTTCCAACTAATTTTATCTTTGCAGAATTTGATGAGTGAAGATCCTTTAAAAGAAAGGTCATCGATGGCTTTTCCCCGTCAACCAAAGATCGTATCACACAGCGAAATCTGAAATAATTTGAGGGACTCATGTCGATTCTCAAGATCGACTCGAGAACAGGACTCTTGAGATCGAAACGAATCGTGTTCAATGCGCTGAGCACCGCTGAGCTTTTCTCATTTGCTTCGATTTTCACTACTCTTGTATGTGGCGTCAGATATATTCTCTGCGTGGTCATATCACTCTCAACTCGAACTTCTCGTTCCCAGATGATGGATCGATCAGGGCCACGCGAAGAGCGAAAGCCCTCTGCCCCAAGTTCGGAGTCTAAAGACTGTCTTCGTTCCTCAAATAAATCCGGAGCGGCATTCTTTTCAAGGACCTGAATCTTTAAACCCTTCCCACTGCTCTCGGTCAGACGAATCGAGCCATCGCCATCAGATGCAAGCGCAAGAACGGGCGAATATTTAATAGAGTATCCATAGGCAGAATCATAATTTGAGCGAACAGCTTCCAGTGTCGGATTGCCAACATCAACGCCCCCAATACTAGGATGTGGCTGAGAGCATCCCATCAACGAACAGATGACGAAAATGGGAAATATATAAAAACACTTCATACATCGACCTCGGAAACTTCCGTTAAAGGAAACAATTGAAGATTAATTTGATAAACAATGGAAGGCTCTGAAAACTGGCTCAAGTACTCATTAAGTTCTTTTCTAAACTGTCGAAATCTTTTCTTCACTTCACCAACCTGGCTCGGGGGAATTGTTACAGTGATGCCATTAAACTCTCTATGTTTAGAGGGCATCTTCAGAGCGTCTTTTGCAAGTTCTATCATCTGCTGGTGATAAGAAAACACAGCAGGCTCACGCACATCTTCGCCTGTCGATATGGCGGCATGCGTCTGTTTTAACTTACCTCCCTCGCGCACAATCAATCCCAAACTTTCAAGATCATTTATGATGCGTTCTATCTCTTCAACGCTTACAGAATTCTTGAGTTTCTTTCGGATCGAGGCCAAGTCTTCGTTAAAGTCTGATTGCCCAATCAGCACATAGACCACAATCGCATACCAATTTGAGAGAAATCGATACTGCGCAGCTTCGATCGTTTTCGAATCAACCGAGCTCCGAATTTGTAGAAGCTGACGTTTAATGCTCAATGAAAACTCTTCGGATCTTTTAGATGTGAGCCGGCACAAAAGAGTAAAATATTTTCGACGCCTGCCTTGCAACTGCAAGGCGTTTGCAAGCTTAATCGCTGATTGTTCCGACAGAGATCTTTTGCCTGAAAGAATCAGACTTAAAAGTGACGCCGAGGGAAAACCAGCACGCGCCGCTAGCTGCCGCAACGAAAACCCGGCAGTGCTCAGACGTTTCTTCTCAATCAACTCCTTTAAAAAAACGAGCGCCGAGTCATAATCAAGAATATCGGGCATTATTTGAGCGGTCTTAGAATTCATAAAAATCAGACCTTCACTAGCAGAGTTCACACGGATTTCAAGAGCCATTGGCACCAGAGTTGGTTTCATTTGTAAACACCACACGCTTTGAATAGGAGATAACTCATTAATTTTACATATGATTATAATGACGTCTCATGATGCCGCCAGAACACTACTGACAATTGTAAACATTCGGCCCCTTGAATATTTTGAAAAGTATTGTAAAGACTCAACTCATGAAAAACGAAAAATCAAACCTACAGTACTTTTCAAGACTCACTACAGCCTTTGCCCTGCTCTCGATCGGCTGCACAGAAGATGCTCAAAACGGAAACACGAGTTCGAAATTAGGCTCTATCGCTTTTCAAAAAGTGAACGATAAAATAGAGGCGAATGTCACTGATTCTCAAAGAAATGCGCTCACTTTAATTCTGACTGCTGGCGATGGACTCCAGATGATTGATGAGTTTGGAAATCCTCATGAATACGACTCCCACAACGATCAGCCACTCAGACACCCCCAACGCGTCGTAAATTTGATGAAGCAGATTATTAGAGACGCACGCTCAACTCGAAAAGTAACGGCAAAAAACGAGATTCATGAAATTGATCAGAGCTTTGCTTGCAGTCCATTCTCAGGAAAAGCTGAGGGGCTCCTGCATATTTCTGGCGAGTCATCCATCGTTTACGAGAAAAAGGTGGTCGATAATGACAACAAGCCAGAACAAGCAAACTACAATCAAGTAATCACTGGAAAAATTAGCCGAAAAAACTGCGGCCGCATTGACAACTCGACTATCGACGCGATGATCACAAGACCAGTTTGGCCCACAGAATACGACCAAGCGGTCAACGATAAGGCGCTAGAGAACTATCAACAAGCTGTTAAAGCATATGAAACAGAAAGAACCGAACTTCTACCAACATGGGTCCAGTCGGTAGATGGCGAATTCTCGTTCTCGAGCAGTTTAAAGGCTGCTGCCAAAGCTGACCCTAAGGTCAGAGTGGTGATTCCAGATGGCAATTTGACGAGTGAAGAACAAAGCGCTCAGGGAACCGCTTCGGTTGAATTCAATGCTATATCCACCGTATTTCTTGAAGGCCAAGGAACAGCAACTGGCTTTGATCGAAACACAAAAACATTTTCGCCTCACAAAATCGAATTGAAATCGTTTGCGCTCCAGGCCACCATGAATGCCGAACAACTCAAACGAAGCATCTACGTCGGAAGAAATGGAATGCTCTCCAAGGAAGAAAGCCAAGCAGAAGTTCAAGACTTTCTCCGAGAAATCCTTTCATGCTCGGGCGAAGCGGTGATCGATGGAAAAACATATCCCTGCACGCAGATAGTGAATACCGCGATCAAAGGCGACGTTGACAGACAATAGCCCGAGCCTCAACATTGAGCAATGAGCGCAGCACAGATTCACTTGGCGCTGAACCATTTACCAATCGCGGGCGTATTCTTTGGCGTACTATTCTTGGCGTTTAGCCTTTTAAAGAAATCGCGAGGAGCAAAGTTGGCCGGACTTTCACTCTTCATCCTGTCGGGGCTTTCGATCTTGCCTGTTTTTTTAACAGGCGAGGGCGCCGAAGAAATAGTTGAGCACAAGCCTGGAGTGACAGAATCCTTAATTCATCAACACGAAGAAGCTGCAGAGATCGCGTTCTATCTTACGTTAACTGCATCTGTTTTAGCATTGATCGCATTCGTTGTTGAAAAAAAATCTAGCCAGATAAAATGCTCTCAACGATTAACAGCCCTCGTATTGGCCATTGGCGTCGCATGCGGAGCGCTTCTTGCGAATGCCGCGCATTTAGGTGGCATGATTCGCCACGACGAAATTCGCACAGCCCAACCAACCGACAACGACGACGACGACTAGCTGCGGACTTTCGATGGCCTTTCTTTTCTGTCTTGATTATTCTTTGAAACGAAGGAGTTGTCTCATGGCAAACTATGTAATCTGGCTCGATTCAGAGAAGGCTCAAATTTTCAACCTCACAACGAAGGGGCCCGTGAAGTCCCATTTAGAGAAAAAATCCACCAATCATCACACGCATGATAAACACCACAACCACACAGATCCAGAGACGGATCATTTTTTTCAGGATCTCTCGAACACCATCAAAGATGCTGAAGAAATTCTGTTGATTGGTCCTGGGCTTGCGAAGACTCATTTCAAGACCTATCTTGAAAATCATCATCTTGCAGCCCTTGCAAAAAAAATTATCGGCACAGAGAATTCAGACCATCCGACAGACAACCAGATTCTAGCAACAGCACGAAAATTTTTTCAAAAATACGATTTGTTTAATCATCCAGTTGCGTAAATTAAAATTGAAACAGCGGTATTACGCCGCTGTTTCACAGATTTTCTTCACCTCAGAACTCACAACGGCCTTGTATGGAATCTCGATAGTAAACTGCGTACCAACGCCGACTGAACTTTCGACCAATAGTTTTCCGCCATGCTTGTGAACGATTCCATAAGAGATTGCCAAACCTAGGCCAGTACCTTCTCCGGCAGGTTTAGTTGTAAAGAATGGACTGAATAATTTTGGCAGGTTTTCCGCGCTGATTCCCACGCCATTATCTCTCACCCGAATCAACACTGCGTCTTTCGCATCTTCAGTCGACACTTCCAGCACTCCGCCACTCGACTTCATGGCCTGCGCGGCATTGACAATGAGGTTAACCAGCACTTGATTGATTTCACTTGGAAAACACTCGACCTCTCGCGTCGCTTTTAGGTTTGTATTCACAGTACATTTATATTTCAACTCATTTTGCAATAACATAAGCGCATTTTGAATTTCTTCATTGATCTGAACACGCTTCAATCCACCATCATCAACTCTTGAAAATCTCTTGAGCCCGCTCACAATGCCTTTAATTCTATCGAGGCCAAATTTGGAATCGCCCAAAAGTTTTTGAGTGTCTTCTAGAACAAATGAAATATCCTCTCTTTTTTTAAGTTCAGAGATCCGCTCGATTTCAGATTTCGTTTCGTCAGGCTTTCCTGCCGCGACGACCTGAAGAAGGTGATCGTATCCCCCTAAAAGATTTCTCATCGCATCCACGTAGGACCCCAACACATTCGTATTACTCACAACAAAGGCGAGGGGATTATTAATTTCGTGAGCCACACCCGCAGCAATCATCCCTAAGGATGCCATTTTTTCAGAATGAACGAGTTGAGTCTGCTGCTCTACCAATCTCTGATTTGCTGACGACAACTGTTCGTTAGCCACTTTCAAGCCTTGGATAATCGTTCGATAGGAATCTGCGAGATCAAGATTCATCAGATCGATGAAGAAACAACCTCGCAATACACCATTTTCTGTTTGAATCGAGAAAGGAACGTTTTTAATTTTTCGATACTGAATCTCTCCTGACACAATCTTCGGCGGTGTGATCGTTAATTTTTGGAAAACTTCTGACAGTTGACCAATCCTTCCTCCAGCAACAAGATTTAATGTCTCAGATAGACACTCTCGAATATCATCGCCACTTTTCTGATCTGAGAAAATCTTCTGCAAATCAGTCAAGGATCCAGAAAGAATGAATTCTCCGGTCACCATCCCCACGAACGATACAGACGCAATAAAATCATCTTTCAAGTGAAGGGTCTTCGTAATCTCGCTGAGAGAAACAGTCGCGTTTTTTGAACGAGACGTCTTCACGAGGAGATGCGACAAATCCTGGGCATAGAGACGAGCTTGATCTTTCAACAATTTCTCAAATTCTGCACTGGTCATAAACGACCTCCAGAGGTTTTCCCATCAAATGAACCATTGAAGAATTTTATTAATTCTCCCTCAAGAATAAGAGGCTCAATATTTCCAAATTTATTCAAAAATGCCTTCGCTCCAATATCTAGACATTCTGAGACAACATCTTGAGAGTTGATGGATGAAAGCATGATCACAAACGCATCTGGATTATATTGGAGAATCTCTCTCAAACACTGGCGGCCGTCTTTATTGGGCATCGTGACATCTAGAAGAACGATGTCTGGGCTTAACTCTCGAAATTTCTCTAAACCTTCTTCGCCATCCTCGGCCTGACCAACGATCTCTCCGCCGACCGTTGTGACGCATTTTGAAACCAGTTTACGAATCGTGCTACTATCATCGATGATGAGTACTTTTTTCATGCACCACCTTTCCTCTCTTTATTTTCTACAAACCGCGAATAGACCATAATAGGCTCAATGAATGGCAGCGCTGCATGCCGCTCCTTTATTTTTTCAATGCTCATTAAGCTCAAACTTGATTCCTTCGAAGCAATAAGAAGTCCCGTCGATGTTTTCAAATCATTCGCCAAAACCATTCCCTCCTTGAGCTGATGGGGTCTGAGTTGAGCAATCGTAAACGTAGGCAGAGCAGATTCTTCATGTTGAATATATTCAACCATCAGCTGAACCAGCTTCGGCTGGTAGGCGAGTCCGCTATTTCTGAAAATCAAATCGCGAGCTTGATCTACTGTCAGTCTCGTTCTCGATCTAACATAGTCACTTGCAATTCCAATGATTTGGGCACCCGTGGGGATATCGTCTCCTTTGAGACGATCAGGATAGCCTTTTCCATCCCAACGCTCCTGATGTGACCGAAGTAGGGGAGCTAACGGCTTCAACTGGGGAATGCATTCCATGATCTCAGCGGCATGAAGCACATGACTTTCATATATTTTTCTTTCTGCCTCGCTCATCGCATTCACGGTTCGAGACAGAATTGCGTCAGGCAAGACAGATCTCCCAATTCCATGCAATGCAGCAGCTGTCGAAATCCATACACTGTCCGGAGGTTCAATCCCCATTCGCGGCAAAATAAAATCAACGATCTTCTTCACCTGTAAATGATGGTCGTTTTCCTCTGGCTGACGTATTGAAATGATTTTTCGAATCACCTCAATAGACGACGCAAAATTTTTTCTCAAATCATCATTTAGATTTTTTGCCTCTTCCGATTTTTTATCGGCCAAGCGAGCTTTCTCTTCAAATCTCTTTTCAAGCCGAAGATTAAGATCCTTTAATTCTTGGTTTTGCTTTTCTACCTGCGTACGCAGTGATTTATTCTCTTGCGTCAACTGATACTGTAGCAACGCTCTCCGGATCGTCAGCTTCAAAGTCTCATCGTCCCAAGGTTTTTGCAGAAATTGATAAGCTCCACCTTCATTAATTGCCGCAACTGCTGCGCTGATGTCTTGATATCCCGTGAGAATGATACGTATTGTCTCTGGATATCTCTCTTTGATCTTTGAAATCAACTCCGATCCACCCATACCGGGCATCCGCTGATCAGAAATGACAAGATCAACAGATCGATTAAACAGAAGACTCAGCGCCTGTTCGCCACTTGTTGCCGTAATGATATCAAAGTTTTCTTTCCGTAATGTTCTCGACAAAGCCTCCAAAATATTAGGCTCATCATCCACCAATAAGACTGATTGGCGTGTCACTACCAAATCGGGTGAGGAGCTCTGTCGGACGGTCGCCGTATTCATTATGCTATCCTCCGTGGTAACTCTAAGACATTTCTGGAATCCAATTTTGACGAAATCATTCGAACAGCTGTCATCGAATCTACAAGCATATCGAGAAGATCCGTTCGCCACGTCTTCGAATCCAAATCGCTGCATTTCTTGATCAGTCGTCTTATAGTCTTATGCTGGTCAACGCCAGGGAGCTTAAGAATGATGGGTTCAAGCTCACAGAGCAAAGGATAAATATTTTCGATTTGCTGGCTAATTATCATCAGATTGAGGGTCAAGACACTTACCGGATCTTTGATCTGCTCAACAAAATATCCTGCACTTGCAGATTTTTTTTCTAGATCCTGCGCCTGCTGTTGAGCCATCAGTGCCTGCTGCTGAATAATGCTCTGTAACGACTCAAGAGCCCTACGATACCTTGTTCTTGAATTCTTTGATTTCTTTTTCAATGGTCACCTCCGCGATGACTAAAGTTTGTCGTTCTAGTCGGAGACAAATCTGAATTTATAAAATTTCGGATACTTTTCAGCAGATGGCTTGGCTCGAACGGCTTTGAAATGAAATCATTAGCTCCCAACTCTCTCGCATCACGCACTGTTTTTGGATCATCCTTTCCCGAGACAATAATCACAGGCAGCCCAGCCAAAGAGGGGGTCGATCTAATTTTTTCCAAAATCTTTAATCCAGAAATACTCGGCATCGAGATATCCAACAGAACAAGGCCGGGTCGATTCAGCTTCAAAATCTCTATGCTCGCACTCTCAAGAGAAGTCGAATCTACGTTATAACCTGCGAGCTCAAGAACTCTGGTGATCGAGCGAACCACATGTGGGTCGTCATCAATGCAAAAGATACTTTTCTCTTCCACGTCATCTCCTTTGCCCCCATAAGTAAGAACCGATTTCTAACAAATACCGTCAGGAACACGGAAACAGTGAAAAATATTTATGAATCTTTTCCTTGAAAACATCGATCTCTGGCCGAGCGTCATGAATTTTTTTAAGGCTGTAAATACCGCACCTTTCATAAGGACACCCTTCTATATTTTCAGGAGGTTCTTCATTTTTGACGAAAGCTCTGCCGCAGAAAAAGGTTTAGCAAGAACGTCGTGCGCTCCTTCTTTGAGTGCACGCTTCAAGATTTCTTCGGACTCCCCGGAAATGACGAGAATCTTCAGATCCTTCAAATCGGGCCTCGACCGAATAACCTTCAAGACATCGAAGCCATTCATTCCCTTCATTTTCAAATCGAGGGTCATCAACATCGGCTTATCGCTAGATAATTTCATGCCCGCTTCAAATCCATCTTGCGCTTTGATGACATTGAAACCATCTTGGCGCAGCAATCGCTCAATCGCCCTTGCTGTCAGCGAATCATCTTCAACCACCAACACCGAAGGTTTTTCATAGGCGTTCAAATAAGGACGAAATGAATCAGGCACTTTCATTTCATGTGCGCTTAAAAATCTGACAAACTCTTGGGCTTCAACGCGATGATCCCCGCGTCCTGGCAACCGCTGGGCCTTCAGATGCCCTCGCTGAATCCATCGAATGACAGTGCGAAAATTCACTCCACAGTGCTCTGCAATTTGGCCAGTTGTTAGAAATTTATCCTTGTTTATTTCCATTAAGACCTGCGAGCCTTCACCTTCAGAATACCTCATCTGACTAATGCGTCAAATGTCATTAAACTGACTATACTGACTATCGTGACAAGTCCTCAAAACCATTGGATTTTCGGGGCTTGCAGATTTGAAGATGCTCACTCTAGGCCAAACTCCAGCCCATTCGAGTACAATAGAGAGAGCGACTTTGCTCGTTGGCGACTCAGCCACCAACGCAGGGAGGAGAGAACGCTATTCAGATCGTAAAAAAAGATAGCCCGCCAAAAATCCACAACCTGAATCCGCTGAAGCGGATGGTTTGGGTCTTCATTGGATCTCTTGGCTTCATCGCTCTCGGATATCAAAGTTTTATACAGATTCGTCTGCAAAACGATATATTCGAAAAAGAGACAACCGAAGAGCTGTTAAAAACTCGCAGTCGATTCGATGAAAAATTAAAACTGATCTACTCAGGACTCAGAACGATTGCGAGACTCCCTGGACTCAAGAAAATCAAGCGCCACGGCAATAACATGGATCCAAATGCACTCGGTGCAATTCAGGAAATTTACAACAATTTGGCGACAAGCGTAGATATCTCCGAGATTTATATCGTACCGAGATCCTTCAAACCCGATGACATTGATCCAATAACAGGGCACCTCGAAGAACCCATTCTCAGTTTCGATGAAATAATTGTCGGAAAATTTAAAGGAAAACACACTAAATCTACGATCAAATTGCCAGAAATAGAAATCTTTGAATATCACGCAATGGTTCAGCAGATAGATCGATTTATAAAGGAGTTTCCCAAGGAGTCCAATATCTCAGGGCTTCGCTTCCCCGTTGTGTCAAGTCCAAGACTCATGACCTGCGACAATACGCTTTATAATCCAGACGCTCCATCTGACGCCGATCGCATGGGAATCGTCATATCTGTTCCATTCTATGCGAAAAGCGGGGATCTACTTGGGATGATCAGTGCCGTCATTTTGAGTCGCCGCCTCAAAAATATTTTCTCAGAAGAATTGACAGGAAAGTATGAAGTGAAGAACTCCTTCTCACTGCTTGCTTCAGCCGGTCAGGCTGGCGAATCAGTGCCGTTTCTCTTTCCTGAAATCGGAAATATCACAAAAAGCACAATTCTCACTCTCGGGCCATCAGCCGAACTCGGAGAAATCTGGAATATCCAAGTCGAAAAATCATCTTCCCTGTTTTGGAAATCTAAGGAAGTGGTGAAGACCATTCAAACACTCGTAATCGAGTTCATTCTGATTTCGTGCCTCATCATACTCTGGCTCGTGAATCAAATGATTGGCACACGAAGAAGAAAGCAACTTGAAAAAGAACTAGAGGCGAGAAGAACCGAGCTTGAATATCAAAAGAAAATGCGTGAAAGCGATCTTCAACTGCAAGCAGCACAACTGCAATTAGCGCAATCAGAAAAAATGGCAAGCCTTGGGACAATGGCCGCCGGAGTAGCACATGAGATCAACAATCCGCTGAGCTTCGTACTCGCGAACAGTGAAGCACTCAACACATATATAGAATCAATGAAGGCTGTCATTAAGTCTTACGAACATCTAGAAGCTGCTTGCGCCGCACGAGTCGACTTTCAGCCAAAAATTGACGATCTGCGAAAACTGAAGGAAAAATCCGATCTTTCTTATATTCTTGAGGACGTTGAAAAAATTTCTAGCGAAACGAAAGACGGAATACTACGCGTTAAGGAAATTGTCGCTGGCCTTAAATCGTTTGCCCGAATTGACGACACAGAAGAATCTGAAATGGACGTGAATGAATGTTTTGAGTCTGCACTTCGAATCAGTTGGAATGAGGTCAAGTACAAAGCTCATCTTGAAAAAGCACTACAGCCACTGCCAAAAATTATGGGATTTCCAGGACAGCTCACCCAAGTATTTACAAACTTGCTGATGAACAGCGCATACGCCGTTGAAGAAAATGGATTGATTCAGGTGAAAACTCAGTTAGTGAACGACCATATTCAGATTACAGTTGAAGACAATGGAAAGGGCATCAAGCCAGAAAATATGGATAAAATTTTTATGCCCTTCTTTACAACCAAACCGGTAGGCAAAGGCACGGGCCTAGGATTGTCGATCTCCTATGGAATCATCAAACGGCATGGTGGAAAAATTCATGTGACAAGCCGCCTGGGCCAAGGGACTCGATTCACCATTGAACTGCCCTTAACACGATCAATTGCCGCATAAATCTCAAACAGATCAGATTAAGAAAGAGATTTAAAGTTATCCTGTCTGATGATAAGAACCGGCATGCCTTTTAAAATAATCCCAGCCTATTCCAAGCCCCTCGTACGCCTCTTCTGCCTTGTCATCGGCGCGCTTGATCCGACGCATATTTATGGTTCACAAACGTTGATTGGATACGGATCTTCAGACTCTGTACTGCCCGCCAAAACGCAGGAGATTTTTTACTTAGGCTTCGAGGTCGGATTTTCTCTTGCAACGAATATGCCCGATATTTCTAGCACGATTATTTCAGACAACGCATGGGACGGATCTCCGCTTGGCGCCTCAAAAAGTGCGAGACGACTCATTGAAAGGGGAGTGATTGCTGTGGCAGGATTTCCTATTAGTCAAGATGCACTGCTTGCCTCTCAGGAAATTCTCAAGACAAAAGTGATGGGCATCTTTGCCGCTGCGAGGCACTCAGATCTCTCAAACTTTGGCCCTCAAATTGTCTCAACAGTTCCATCGATGCAGTCAGACATCGCATCGATGCTTGAGTTCATTAAGAACAAGAAAAAGAATTTTTCACTACTGATTGTGACTAATCCCTATAATGTTTTTTGTAAAAACCAAGAGGATCTTATTATTGATACAATTAAAAATAATCCTCATTTTGCGCAAATACCCGTCACGTCAGTGTCGCTTTCGAAAGATTTTAAATTAAATGACGAGGACTTGAAAAAAATAAAATCCGGGAAGTGGAACTATCTCTGGATGACTCCCTATCCAGACATGTCCATTTCGGTTCTTAGACAGTTCGAAGAACAAGGAATCGATCTCCCCATTCTCGCCAACGCGTCATGGACAACAGATGATTTTGAATTGATTCGCCGTTTATTAATCAAACGACGATCACCTGTTTTCAGTACATCGCTCTGGATTCACGGAAGCAAAGAAGGAAAGGTCTTCGAACGCGAATTTAAAAAGAGATTTGGTCGAGAACCAAGCACAGAAGCCGCCTACGGTTTTGATCTCGGTAACATTGTCGGCCAAACCTTGCGCTCAGCGAAACAGCCGGTGAACAGCGCCCACTTTATGGACGCATTTTACAAAATTGGATGCTTTCAGAAAAATACAACTGGAACGATCTGCTTCAGATCCTCAGGAGGCCACGCAGATCGAGCCTTGTCGTTTGTACAGTTTGAAAACGGAGTCTTTAAATTGGTAGGGAAATCCAAACCTGTACTAAAATGAAACCTCTCCACCAATATCCTGTTCTTCGGCGACTCATTTTCTTTCAGATTATCTCTGTCGCTCTTGGGATTTTATTGCTGACGCTTCTTCTGCTCTTCGTTGGTCAAACTAGAAAAAAATCGATTTTGATTGAATCAAAAAACCATATTGCGCCCATCCTCAACGAACGGCACGAGCAATGGCGACTTTGGAAAGCGCTAGGACAGGATGAAGTTCTAAACGAAGAAATTCGTGGCGTCGAAAAAAATCATCCCGGATGGAAAATTGACATTGTAGATCAGAAAAATCTTGGGCCCGAGGATCGGCATACAATCATATTACCCGCACCATCAGAAGTTCAAGGGGACGATCGATTCGTCGTCGCTCGGATCAATGAATCAGAAATTACTTCTGCAGTGTCTTTGTCCTCGCCCTTGATTGCATTACTCGTCGCCGTCTTTCTTTTATTCATGCTGATCCTGCTGCTCTCTGCTCGATATATTTATAAAAATGTGCATGCCCCTCTCAGTCAGTTTTTGAAATTGTTTGCTGGCGGGTCCGTGGCAAAATCAACGATGTCTGGAAAAGTACCTGCCACTGGGGAAATTCGGCAATTTCTTGAGGATTTAGATCGACTGCAAGAAGAAGCGCAAAAATCCTATGCAGATGCACAAAAAGTCGAAATCGCCAGACAGGTCGCCCACGATATTCAATCACCAATCGCCGCTCTCGAAATTCTCTTACATCACTCTGAATCTCTACCAGATGAGCTTCGAGAAATTGCCAGAAGTGCATTGACTCGAATAAAAGGGATCGCAAAAGACCTTCTGCAAAAACAGGAGCCATCGGATCTTCCAAGATCACAGAACCTCATTCCGTCTATCATTGAAATCATCGGTGAAAAGCGGCTTTCGCTCACGGCCTCAAAACAAATTGAAATTGATTTTGACTATAGCTGTTCGAGCCCTGCCTACGTGAATATTGAAGGATTTAAGAGAGTTCTTTCAAATCTTCTCAATAACTCTATCGAAGCTATTCAGGAGAAGGGCCGCATTTATGTATCACTGGTTGAAAACGATGAGCATTCTTTAAAACTTTGCATAGCAGACAATGGCTGTGGAATGGACGCGTCTATCTTAGAGGTCATTGGCCGCCCAGGAATATCATTCGGAAAATCTGAGCGACCACAACGGGGCGGATTTGGCATCGCCCACGCCCGCCAGTCGGTGGAGTCTTGGAATGGACAGTTCGTCATCCAAAGCAGTCCAGGCAGCGGCACCATCGTCGAGATCGTGATCCGGAAGTTTTCCCCCTCCGCAAGACTTGCATAACAGGCGCAAATATTGACTTTAAAGCCAGTTATTGCCTGGCAGGGTTCTTGCAATTGTCTCTTCCCAAGAAGATATCTCAACGACAAAAGGAGTCGCGTATGATTTTGAATGCATTGATCGGACTGAGTTTGGTTTTGACCTCCCAAGGCGATATTGTTTTCGATCACGATCCGCAGCTTGGCAATATCAGCATGAATAATACGCGACATGACTGCATTCACGGTCTCGACCTCAAAGAGCATTGCATCGCGTTCTCTCCAAACGGAAAGGTCTATTTGATAGAAACCTCGTTTCAGTCCAATAAGATGCATGTCTCCATGATTTCTCCAGATAAAATATCTGGAGATGGCATGGCCGCGCTCAATAAAAAAGTTCTTAACGAAGGCATTTCATTGATCACCCGAGACATGAAAAAACTTGAAACCATTACGGGAAAAAAAGACAAAGCCGTTCAAGAGCAAATCGACGAAATGAAGCGAGCTCTCAGCAACCGAAACAGCAGTCAAAATAAATATTATTTTATGTCGGAATGGGTTCAGCGCGAGCGCACGAAAGTTGCAACGAAACTCCAAAAATCTTTGGCAGAACTTGATCCAACAGAGTCCAAAAAACTTCAATCCAAATTTGAAAAGCTCAATAACAAGTATCTAACGCCTGACGAAAAGACTGCAACTTGGGCTGACAAAAAGAATGGAAATCTCTATCTCGTTGAAGACAATGGGCGAGGAAAGAAAACAAAAACTTTGCTTGTGCCAGACGTGGCCTGTCACTCAATGCCACTGCCAGTCTCCGCTGAGGGCTCAGGAATTGGCAAAGATCTTGCCGGCGATGCGCCCTCACAAATGGACACAGAGCCGACTGAAAATTTCTACGAATAAATTCAGTTCGATCCGAGTGATTTCAGGTCAATCACGAAGCGATACTTCACATCGCTTTTCAGAATTCTCTCATAAGCTTCATTGATCTTCTGAATCGGTATTAATTCGATCTCGGATACGATTTCTTTTGCACCACAGAAATCGAGCATCTCCTGCGTTTCTCGAATTCCGCCGATCAGAGAACCCATCAGTTTCCGTCTCTGCGTAATCAGCGAGAATACATGCAGATCCATTGGTTTATCGGGAGCACCAACCAGACACATCGTTCCATCCGTCTTCAAGCAATCAAGATATTGAGCCAGATCAATCGGCGCAGAAACAGTATTCAGAATAAAGTCGAAGTGGCCAGTTAACTTTGCCAATGCTCCAGAATCTCGACTGCAAACAAAGTGATTTGCACCCAACCGACGCGCATCCTTTTCTTTATCGTGAGACGAGCTCAGAACCGTCACTTGAGCACCGAGCGCATGTCCGATCTTGACAGCCATATGGCCTAAACCTCCAAGCCCAATCACGGCAATATGATGATTCTTTGAAATGCCGCAATGTTTAAGAGGAGAGTAAGTGGTAATCCCTGCGCAAAGCAAAGGCGCAGCTTTCGCCAGATCGAGATTCTTAGGAATACGAAGAGCATAATTTTCATCGACAACGATAGATGAAGAATAGCCGCCATAGGTATTCTCACCAGTTTGCCTTTCAATTCCGTTATAGGTCGGAACAAATTCCTCTTTGCAATACTGTTCAAGACCAGCTCTGCAATTGTCACATCTACGACAAGAATCAACAAAACAACCAACACCGATCGCATCTCCGACCTTGAATTTTTTGACATCAGAACCAATTTTGGTCACGACTCCCACAATCTCATGCCCCGGGACCATCGGAAATCGAGAGCCTCCCCATTCGTTTCGCGCCTGATGGATATCTGAATGGCAAACGCCGCAAAAATGAATATCCATTAAAATATCTGCAGGCCCAAGAGCTCGTCGTTTAAATGAAAATGGCTCTAGTGGCTTGCCTGCCGCTAAGGCCGCATAAGCCCTGGCCGATACACTCATCTCCCCGTATCCAGCAAATCTGCCGCATCGCTTGCAAGGGCGGATCTCTCGCCCTTAGGCAGAATAATATAGCCGGCATACGGCTTGCCCTGAAACGAGGTGGCGGCTCTAAAAAGGGCATTCCTTTTTCTCGAATAACCTTGCAAATCGATCTGACCAGGATCTCCAACGAGCACAAGAAGAGACCCTTCATCCATGCGTGTTGCAATCAATAGAAGTTCTTCATCTGTCAAATTCTGGGCTTCATCCACAACAACTAATGTATCTCTAATACTTCTGCCTCTCACCAAAGAGAGCGCCTGCATCGTAATATAAGTAGAGTTCAGCATTTTTTCGGCTAATCTCTCAGGTGAAACTAACGGGGACGACAAGTCTCTCTCCGTCAGTTCATACAATCCATCTGGCAGATCGTTACCAGGGCCCGCCGAGGATCGTGGCTTTCCAGATTTTCGTCTCGACTTACTTTCTGCAGATCGAGCCTCCACGATTTTATGGCCAACAGAATCCCCAAACTCTCGTCGAGTTCCATGCGCATGCTGTTGTTGAAGTCGATGAGCATCAATCCATACCGGAAAATTATCCTCAAATGCCCCAAAAAGTGGTCGCAATTTTTCAACCATCGACCCCCTTATAAACCCATGGCCTCTTGAAGCTTCAACATTCGGCCTGATCAATAGCACTCGATCAAACGTACGGCCGCCCCGATTTTTGAGAATAGAACTTTGACCCATCATCGCGGTAATCGCCATCAAGGTTTTTCCGGATCCGGCTTTCCCCATTAAAGTCACCAACGACAATCTGGGATCCAGCAAAAGATCTAAGGCCATCAGTTGTTCAAGATTTCGTGGTCTAATCGCCTGAGCTCTAATCTCACGCTTTTGAGGATGTCTTAAAAACGGGACACCCTGGGTCCCACTCGAACAATAGCGCCACAAGCGAGTATTCAGATAGGTATCAAAATCGAAAGATGCTTTGCCTTCTAAGTTCTCAAAGACCACAAACTGATTGTCATAGAAGACTGTGCCTTTTGGGATTCCGAATCGATCAAATTGATCTGCAGATATAGTATCCAATCGATTCAACTCTTCTAGACGATCTCGACTGATTCTCACGGTCAACGGAGTGCCGAGCGTTCCTTGGTCTACACCACTTCTATCTTCTGAAGTACCGCCAGCCACAACTGTTTTAGATTCATCAATAAAATGCCCCTGAATGCCGGCCTTCAGCCGCGCCAGATTATCGTCAGTGACCACGACCGTCGCCCAGCCTTCGCGTTTCAACCGGTTGGCTACTGAAATAATCTGATCGTCGGGAACCGATCGATCGAGAGCATCGCCATAGACCCCATCGGACGGAGATATGAAATGCAGCATACCTCCCTCACTTCGAGGGACTAGTCGACGCGGTTGATTACCCATCAATCTCGTTAGTTCTCGAGATACCGTGCGAAGACGTTGTGCATCAGGGCCTTGCAGCTTTTGTTTTAAAGCATCAAGTTCAGCGACAACTGTATCTGGCACCGCAACATGTTGACCGGCAAGCGTATTTAACAATTCCGGACGACGAATGAGCGCATTCGTATCAAGGACATAAATTCTTTCATCTGGTTTCGACGGCCTACTCGCGAATTCAGCTCCAACATTTCCGAGAGATTCGCGGCACTGCTCCGGCCCAACCGCAGAAACCCCTCTCGAATCGTCAGCAGCCAGACAAGCTGATGAAATACAAAAATTAATCGCAAAAATTCGGAACGCTAAAGAAATATATTTTTTCAAACCCTTACTCCCGATACGAATTAGTTTTCAGATTCGTATCAGATGATTTGCGCTCCGGCAAATTCATTTCAAATGGATATGAAAATAAAATTTCTATTCATTCGCTTGCAGCGCTTTTCGAACTGCCTTGAAAAGACCAGTTCTGGCAACCTCGTCCTTAATCGTCTGAGCTCGCCCGTAGAAATCAATATTAACATTCGCTTTTGTGGCAACATTCACTGCAAGTTTGTGCGATTTCTCTTTGCTGTATCCCAAATCTCTGTAAGAGTTTTGGATAGCCTCAAAAGTTTCTCCATCTTTTTTAACGGCATCTAACTCATCGACGATTTTAGACAGCGCTAAAAACAAATAACGCGGAAGTAATATTGGATCAGTGATGCTCGCATCTTCTGGCAGCTTCGAAAACGGGCCACTGGCCAGCGGCGTATTTACCAGATATCGATACTCATTCAAACCTGCCTGGCCAGGCGCATCACTGTCGATTAACTTTACTAATCCGGCTGCGGCTTGAAAATAAATGAGAAGCCAGCGAATTTCTCGCTTCATCTCATGAATTCCTTCTTCAAGCAGATGCATATCGAAGTCTGCGTTTTCTAAGATTTTTGCTTCAGCCACCAAAGCCTTCAGAAACACTTTTCGATCTTTCTTTTCATCCCCGAACTCAAATTCTTGAATTTTCTGAGCCCATCGACTGACTCGCGGTTCCGAAGCCTGCAGGGAATTCCAATGCAGAAAGAAATTACTCTGCAAACCCTCAATCAACTTGACTTTAGATTCGTCTCTCTTCTGTGTGAGGTCTCTCAAAATTTTTCGAGGCGCTTTCCAGCGAGTAGCTCCGTCCAAAGCTTCTTGGTCCTCTTTCGTTGCACCAATCAGGTCTTCAGCCGCCTTCGACTGGCGCTTTATTTTGCCGAAAGGCTTTTCATCATGTCTTTCGTAAAGGCGACTCAGGCCTTCAATCCGAAAAAAATTGCCGCGCAAATCAGTGCGATAAATCGAAGGAATCAAATCATCGGATACCGCGCTTGTATAGAAGGCTCCAATGGCACGAAAATTTACAGCAAATCTTGAGATCACTGACTTGCACGATACACCCTTTGCCTCTTTTCCAAACGTAGCTTCTCTCGCAAAGACACCACACAATAAACAAGCAAAGACGGTCATAAAAAAGACGGTCATAAATCTGATGTAGGCGATCTTTTTCATAGAGCGAAAATTAAACACCCAGGATCGAGATTGTCAAAGATATCCAAGGAACTACCTCCTCTTTTAGGCGGAATATTTTCTATCGATTATTTCTATTTTCCCATGCAAGTTATTGATATGACAAGACTTTCGAATCGAACTATTCTTCTGATCGCACTGGCCCTTCGACTGATTATTGTTGTCTGCGCGGTGCGAGATCCACAGATTCCCATTGAGCCGGATCATTATCTGAAGATCGGACATAATATCATCGCTCAAAATTTCTATGATTTTGAAGTTTTTCCTCCAATCTATGTGATGCTTTGCGGCTTTATGTCATTATTTTTGGGGGCCCACGCCATTCTGACGATTCTGATCGTGCAAGCTATCCTCGGAACGATCACGGTTTACTTTTTGATGAGAATAGCTGACCTCATCTTTAAGAATAAGCATGCCCCCGTGGCTGTTGGAATCATTTCGGCACTTGATCCCACGCTGATTTTGCAGACCGGATTCATTCTCACAGAAACGCTTTATGTTTTTTTGATCACAACTCTTCTTTTTCTTTTTCTTAAAACCATTTATCGACCCGGATACGGAAAATCGCAATTGCTCTTAAATTTCGGAGGCTGCGGAATACTTCTTGGCCTCGCCGTCATGACGAGATCGGTTGGGATTGTTCTTCTACCTGTTCTGCTTTTTACTTTGATCTTTATATTTCTGGAGAGAGGTAAATCTCTTCTGCCGGCGGTTGTTCTATTCTTGTCGTTTCAAGCGACAATCGCGCCCTGGTGTCTTCGAAATTATCTTCAGTGGGGCTCTTACGCTGTCTCTAGTTCTGGCCCTCAAAATTTCGCCGCCCTCTTTGTAGGCGTGGCAAAAATGCGAGCTGAAAACAAACCACTCATCGCCAGCTTCGATGCGTGGGAGCTCGACCATCCGCTCACCCCAGACGAAATCAAGAATCCGTTTACCTTTGCATCTGCCTATTCATTACAAGCCAAGAAATGGCTAGGGGAGCATCCCATCGACTTTGCGAAAGGATTTATCGTGGGCCAACTCAACTTATTTTTTGGACCCTATCAAAGCGGTTGGGCTCAAATTTTGTATGGCCCCGACGAGATAGCGAAACCACTGCCCAAATTAGCCCTGGCTGGACTGATCTTTTGGAGAATCTTTGTTGGGATTTTTACATTTCTTGGCGCGCGCAGATTTCTTGCTGTCTATAAAGACAAGCAAAAACGAAATAGCTTTCTTTTGATCTGCCTTGGCATTGTCGCCGCTCATGCAGCGGCAGTCGGGTCAGGCGGAAATGCACGATTTCTGATGCCCGCCATTCCGATTATGGCCCTCATCTCAGGATTGGGATTTTCACTACAGTTTGAGTCGCTTAAAAAGAAATTCTGGAATCGATCGAATGATAAACATAATTCCTGACCAAAAACAGGGAGTATAAATAACAGATTTATTATTCTTTTCGGCTTTCACAATATCACGAGCCACTCGCGACGCGCTTGCGAAAAGAAAGCCCTTCTTGAGATGCGAAGTCATAGGAGTATCAACAAATCCAGGCTTCACAAGAAGCACTGAAACTCCATGAGGAAATAATCTATTTCTCAAACCCTGAGAAAAAATTTCTAGAGCTCCTTTTGCTGTTCCATAGATATAGTTTGACTGTCTCCCTCGATCACCAGCAACCGATCCAATCACAATCAAGCTCCCATATTTCTGTTTTTCAAACTGATTTGCGAAGGCTAATAAAAGGGCCGAAGAACTCAAAAAATTAACACCTATGATTTTCTCGGCATGCGCCCAAGACTCTTCTGCTTCCTTCTGGTCTCCTAAAAATCCGTGCGTAAAAAAACCAAGATCGATAGGACCCTGTCTTTTAAATATATTTTCAACCAAAGATGAAGATTCAGCATAGTTCTCAAATGAAAACTGATGAATATCGACCGAAACTGCACCTCGGCATCGCAAATCATCGGAGATCTGACGTAAATGGACTTCATTCCTGCCAACTAATACAAATGAGCACGACTCTTCCGCCCAAATCCGACACGCTTCTTGCGCTATTTTCGAACTTGCACCAAATACAACGATTTTTTTTACTGCCATACACGTCTCCAAAAACTAGATGAACACTTTGGGTCAATCCATCGAACAAATTCTTCCGCCTGAGGAAACGACTTGCGGAATATCGCAGGCGACATTCTCGCATCTTTTGCTGGGTAAATTCTGCCACCGCAAGAAACAACCATCTCGTCAAGGTCATCCAGAAGTTTCAAGGTTTCTCGTCCATCATTTGCAATATCGATGGCTAGAGTAAAACCAGGCGCTGGAAACGAGAGAATCCCTGGAGACTGAATACTTCCAAACGTTTTTAAGACATTCAAAAATGATGCGCGACTTTTTGTGGAGATTCTCGTGATCATTTCTCGCAATAATGGCGCAGCAGAAAACGGAATCACAAATTGATACTGATAGAATCCATTTCGTCCATAAGCACGATTCCAATTGAGAATCGCATCCAGAGGATAAAAGAATGGGTCAAAATGACAACGCCATTCTTTTCGTCGCTTTGCTTGTCGATGATAATAGAGAAAATTGAAAGCTCCAACAGTTTGACGATTCAGAAGGCCCATCGGCAGATCGAAGGGTAGATTCAGATGAGACGTCTCTTTATATCTAAGGTCGGCACTTCTATCGCCATGCGCATGGTTTCCCAAGAGCATTAAACCTCGCCCAAGACTCTGGCCCGATGCCAGACAATCCATCCAAGATACAGAATAAGCAAAGTTGCCATCACTTCTAGCAGAGTACTCCATAAACTCATTGAGATTTCGCAACTTAATCGACACAGCATCAATAAAACAGCTCGATATTTTCTGAAGCGAAAACTCTACCCAGGTGATAATGCCCGTCAGACCGAGTCCGCCGATCGTTGCTCGAAATAGTTCTCGATTCTGAGTTGAACTACAAATATTTCTAGTCCCGTCAGACCTCAAAAGCTCAAACGATCTGACATGATTTCCAAAGCAACCCGCCACATGATGATTCTTTCCGTGAACATCATTCGCCACGGCTCCGGCCACGGTGATAAACTTGGTTCCAGGGGTCACGGGCAAAAACCATCCATCTTTAACGATGAGATTTAAAACATCGCTAAACAAAACGCCTGCCTCACACCTCAATATACCTTGATCTTTATCATAGAGAATAAAACGATTGAGCTCGCGCATACTCAACAGGGTCTCGCCATCGTTCAGACAAGAATCCCCGTAGCTGCGTCCATTTCCATACGCTAAATATTTTTTGTTTGATCTCAGAATATCTGGAAGATCGTCAGGCCAATGAGGAACAATATTCTTCTGCTGAAAATGACCGAAGACTCGTCCCCAAGAAGTGAGTGCTTCCATCGTCGTCTAAAATCCTCTAGACGCGAGAAAGAGAATGATGACCATCAACCCAATCGAGATATATGACGCAGGCTGTTTCGCAGCGAAGATCACAGTGTCCGCATCTGCATCATCTCGACGGTTTGAAATCATCCAAAGATTTATCAAACCATAGAGCATCACAGGGCAATTCAGCCAAAGAATATCTGGATGACTATAAAGGACTCGAACATCAGCACTGTTGATATAAAGCGCATAGACAAGAACAGAAAGAAATCCACTCGTCGTTCCCAGCATCTGAATAATGGGGAGATCCCCTGTTAAATACCCCCGTCCTTTTTCAACGCTTGTGGCGTTTCCATTCGTCGATCGACCGAGATCTCCGGCCCTCTTCAGAAACGCTAGACTTAAGAAAAAAAACATCGAAAAAGCATGCATCCATTCAGAAATCGGAATGCCTGTCGCCTCGCCTCCTGCAACAATCCGCAAAGTATATAATCCAGCGAGCAGAATCACATCTACAACGGCGATTTTCTTTGCGTAGAACGAATAGAAAGTCGTCGCTAAAAAATAGAGGCCAAGAACTTGTAGAAATGAATTCGGAAGATAAGAACCGATCAAAAGGCTACACAAAATAAGAATCGGAAAAATCACAAAGCCAAAAGATAAAGGCAAAGCCCCTTGCGCGAACGGCCGACGTTTCTTCGAAGGATGACCACGATCTGCCTCAAGATCCAGAAGATCATTTAAAACATAGACTGATGAGGCCAAAAAACAAAATGCGCAAAAAGCCATGACAGATTGAAACACCGCAGTCGCATCCGACACGCGATGGGCAGTGACGAGCGGAACAAAAATCAAAGTATTTTTGACATACTGATGAGGCCTTAACGCCTTCAGCAAAGCCTTCCAAAAATTTGTTGATCGCGGCAAGATTTTCGCCCCTCGCCAGCGCGCCACAATCGATTTGGGAGCATTAACAACGATGGGCGTCAATGAATGTTTCCAAATGACTTCATCTATTTGAGCATCACCTGCATAGTCGAATTTTTTTGAACCAAAACGTGACAAGAGAAGATCAGCTTTAGCATGACCCTTCATGTTTAATTTTCCGTTACTCGCAATGACTTCGTCAAAAACCTTCAGGTGATCTGCAACCTTCTGAGCGATCAACTCATCCGAAGCCGTAATGAGAATGCAAGGTCTCTTTGCCGAACGAGCCAGGCGGATCAATTCCAAAACCCGCTCATCGTAGGGGAGTGATCCCATATTCAGCTCGACTCGTTGAGCAATTTTTTTCTTCAGCGACGCTTTGCCGGCCAGCCGCCAGATCGGAAGAAGAAAAATATAAAAAATATTTTTCTTCAACAGCGCAAGGATCGACTCATAGAGCATATCAGTTCTGACAAGCGTGCCATCGAGATCAACACAAAGCGGATACATCTAGAGCATTGTAATGGTTATAAGGAACAGCGCAAACTCAAACTCCCCAAAAATGTCGCTCATGAGGCAAAATTTTTACCAAGCGACATTTTTCAGCTCTCAGCGAAATGGCGCTCTTCGACTAAATAATTGGAATCACTCAGATTCCCCCTCGCTTTCTGATCTGGCGTAGCATTTGCATTGTTTAGATGCATATGGGGTCAGATCTCAAAGCTAAGATCAAAGTCATTCAGGATGCTTTTTCGACATGGCTTGAGCTAAATCCCCAAGATCAAGAATCGGCCCTCGAGACATTAAGAACAGAGGCATTCCGCCTCGCATTTCAGAAATATAAGTCAGAGCCAGAAATCCTTGAAAAAAATGTGCTTGAAGTGGAGAACGCGTTCTGCCAACTCTCGCAAGTCAAACGAGTCTTAAGTGGCAATAGCTCGCGAGCCCAAATTCCGTGTCCAGAACTGCTGGCTGATGCAAAACTCAAGTTCAAAGATAAACGCTATGCCGAAGCACTCGCGTCTTGCGAGCGAGCAATTCACACCGGCATCGAAACAGAAGAAGCGCATCTCTTATGCGCAACAGCGGCTCTCTATGCAAAAGATCTCCCACGTGCAGACCGCTATGCGAATCTCGTTTTGAAAAATAATATGAGCAATCCACATGCTCTCGTCGTAAAAGCTTTATGCATAAAAGCAGACGACCCCATCAAAGCACTCGAGTATCTCGATAGAGCCCAAAGATTACGTCCAGATTCAAAAGTAATTCAAGGTTATCGAGAGGGAGTTCTTCAACTTCTTGGATCAGAGAAATCGACAAACAAGACAGATCCCTTTGGTTTCAAGAGAAAATGGATTCGAGCTCCTCTCGTTCGTGACCTCTACGTGAACGACGTGACGAATTCGATTCTTCTTCCATGCCGTACAGTTTCACTTTCTGCTGGTGGTTGCTATATTCCTGGAAAGACACTTCCAAAAGAATTTCGATTTTCATTAAGCCTGAAACAGTTTGGCAAAATACACGGATTTGGTGAGGTCGCCTATAACGGCAAGGATGGGGCAGGCATCCGCTTTAGAAATTTGAGTACCCAAGAACAAATGCTCATCGATCAAGAAGTCAAAAGTCTCATTAAATAAAAATCTTTATAAAAAACGTTGTTAATTCAATAGGTTAGTCGATAGCATTCCTGAAGAAAGGAATTATTCGTAAACCTATGACAAATAATTTTAAAAAATATCTTCTTAGTTCTGTCGCAGGCTTTGCTTTTGCATCGCAGGCATTCGGAGTTGAGATCACCAAAGAATTTTCCATCAGCGGATTTGCAGATGGTCAATTTCAATATACCAAAAAAACCGCGAGCCCTGGCTTCGTACTGAACGATGGGGCTCTCTATATCAAATACGCTCGAAAGAATGTCCAACTTTTCGTGGATCTTCCCTTCACTGGAGCAGATCAGCCGGCAAGCAACAATTTCTCCTTCGCCACAGGTAAAGCTCAGGCTTTCATTTGGCTGAAACCGGCAGATCCGATCGAACTCACATTCGGACAGTTCGATGCGATCTATGGATTTGAAGCAGCCGATAGCGTTGACTCGACATTCACGAATACCGCGACGAATGCTTCGCTTATTCCAACAACACATTTGGGCGGCATGATTGGCCTCAGCCACGGAGAAGTTTCTCTAAAGGCTCTTATCGCAAATCCGGCCGACAAAGGAACGATGGCAGGACGAAATCCTTCATTTGGCGCACAACTGGCTTATGTTCACGGAGATACCTGCTACCTTAAAGCTGGATACCTGGGGCACAACCAACAGGGCCCAGCCGGCATGGAAAATCTCTATGACTTTATGGCAGGCGCTAAAATGAGCATTCTTTCAGCGGACGTTCAATTCGATATCCAGAAAATTGGATCTGGCACAACCGGCTACCAATTTCTCGGACATCTTGTTGCAGATGTAACGGAAGAAGCATCTCTCGGCGCTCGTGGAAACTGGCTTCGTAATATTGCAAACTATCAAGTACTCGAACTCACTGCTGGCCCACAATATGCGCCAAAGTCAGTGGAAGGCTTGAAACTAAAGGCGGACTATACTTGGTCAGGAACTGAAGTTACCAACGGAGCTTCAAGAACCTCTGAGCATCGAGTCGCCGCTGCGGCCATCTATTCATTTTAACGTTTAAGAAAATTAAAAACGTAAACAAGAGAGCTCCGGAGAAATCCGGAGCTCTCATTTTTTTAATGCAAATTTTAGCGTCGTAACAGATAGTCAATCCGGTGGACACCCCAAAGCGGCGCCGTTTTTCGGTCACTGGCTTCGCCAACCAATTGATTTGGATCCGAGAGATCTCGTCCGTGAATGATTCGAGCATCAAGGCCAATCTCAGAAAACGATAACGTAAACCGCTCAGGTTGTGATCTAAAATGCCGTCCGATGAATTCATATGCATCGATATCCGAGTTAATCAAAAAGATGGCATGTAAAGCCGCATCACGCTCGGACGGATAACGTCCATAGTACGCCAGAAATCCAATATACCAGGCTCGCATCTCTTCCCGAAAATAGGCGATTGTTTCCTCAACTGGCTGGGCACTCAAAAGATGCACGACTTCGTGAGGAATCACGGCAAGTGCTGCATATCGAAAAGTATTTCCAGGCAGAAGAGGACTTTCAATTTTTGTCTCACTATGAATTCGAATGAGATATTCATCAGAAATCGCTCTGCCAGCAACCGATTTGCCTAAATCTGCAAACTGAATTTGCGCTCGTCCTTCTAAAATATAGTCGAGAGAATTTGTTAAAATCGCTTTTTGAATATCCAGCATCGCATTCTCAGCCATATAGGCCAGATAGTTCAGTAAAGAAATAAATCGCGACTGATTTTCAGGTGCCGCCGTTAAAAACCAATCAACCCCAACAAGAACCTCGACGATTTGAAAAATTCTTTCGTTGTCAAAGATTGCAATCACCTGCTCAACAGTGGCAATCACATCTGAATCGAGCCGAAGAAATTTCTCACGAGTACTTTTCTCCATCGCATTTATTCGAGCTTTCACACGGCGATGAGTATCAGAATATATTTCAGAGCTACTCTTCTCCAAAAATCTCTGTAATTTATTCTGAGTAAATGAAGTTTGCTCGATAGGACGATTCGACCTCTGCCCAAAACGTTCCCGTCCCTGCCAGATCTCTGCATCGACTGACTTAGAGAAGCTTCGAATGAAATCAAAAAGAATTTGACGACTCAAAGAAAAATTTATGGCCCTCAGCACTGGAGAAAGCTCAATCAGCCGAGTTGAAAGTTGGACTCTCACAGCTGCGGCGATATCTTTTCTAGAATATAAATCTTCCAGATCGGAAAGAACTTCCCCGAACTCCGGGCGAGTCGTTAACTGAAGATAATATTGTCCAGCGGCATGCGCTTCTATTCGCTCATGATAACTGATCGACATTTTTTTAAACCGGCCACGCAGAGCCTCAAGATTCTTGCTGATTTTCTCCGGAGGCACTCGTTGGTGATGGGGAGCTCCGCCAATTCGTTCCAGGCCATGACAGGGCACTTTCTCGCCGGCGTTTACCGACGAAAATACCAGCAAGGCGAGAATCAAGATCCGGCTGAATAACACTCGCGGTTTATACCGCAAATCTGCAATTTCTGCGACAATATCGTCCGAAACGGGATTATTCTCTAATGAAGTGGCAGGTATAGCCGTTTGGATTTTTTTCTAAATATTTTTGATGGTACTGCTCGGCCTCAAAAAAAGCAGTTGCCTCAACAATTTCTGTCACAACTGGAGCTCCCCATTTACCCGACAAGTCTACTTCGTTTTTCACTTTCAGGGCCAAAAGTCGCTGCGCCTCAGACTGCGTAAAAATGGCCGATCGGTATTGCGAGCCTCGATCATTTCCCTGTCGATTGATGGTGGTCGGATCGTGAATTTTGAAGAAAAATCGGAGAAGCTCCTCATACGAGAGAATCGCGCTATCAAATACAATCTCTATGGCTTCTGCATGCCCGGTTGAACCCGTTTTCACTACTTCGTACGACGGATTTACCAACTTGCCGCCCGTATATCCAACACGCGTTCTAAGAACTCCATTCAATTTTCTGAAAAGTTCCTCAACGCCCCAAAAACAGCCTCCTGCAAGAATCGCAGATTCCGTTGTGTTAAAAAGCGGCAGAAACTCTCCATAGCCCTCAGATTCCAATTCTTTCTTTGGAATAAATTTCAGAGCCGCAGAATTGATGCAATATCGCTGTCCCGTTGGCTGAGGACCATCAGAAAAAACATGGCCAAGATGTGATTCGGCAACCTTAGAAACAACTTCTGTGCGCGCCATTCCATGAGAGTCATCAGATCTTTCAACGACCATATCCGCAAGCACAGGTTTCGTGAAACTCGGCCATCCCGTTCCAGATTCAAATTTGTTCGTTGAGCTAAACAACGGTTCGCCAGATACCACATCAACATAGAGGCCTTCTTCTTTGGAATCCCAGAATTCGTTCTGAAACGCTCGCTCTGTACCGCAACTTTGCGTCACCATGAGCTGTTCAGATCTCAAAATCTTTTCAAGCTCCTGGGTTGTTGGTTTCTTAAATTTCTTAAGTTTTTCTCGCCACGATATAGTCATGCAGGAACCTCTACTTTATGTTCAGAGAAGTCTCAACAGCTTCAAGAACAAAAGTGATCGCACGAAACGATTGCACGAAGATCAATTGACTCAAGTGCCTCTTCGTCGACTAAACTGATCAGTAAGTCGTGAATATTCCAAACGCAAATAATTTGGACATCTCTTCCGATCTCTCTGTCATCGTGCCCGTTCGAAATGAAGCTTCAACAATACAGACAATTATGCGCCAAATTCGCCAAGAGCTTCCGCTTAGCGAAATTCTAATTGTGGATGGGGGCAATGATGAGACAGAAACGCTGACCAATGAGCTGCTGAAAATAGATTCCAAAATCATTTACTATAAAAACGAGCATGATCGTGGCAAAGGCCATGCCATTCAACTGGGGATTCAACTCGCCACCAGGCCATATATCGCTCAGATCGATGCAGACCTGCAATTCTGCCCAAAGGATCTCGTGCCCATGCTCCAGATTCTCAAGTCAGAAAAATCAGACTTTGTCTGTGGAAGTCGATTCCTCAACCAATCAAAGAGATCAGAAGGAAGCGTGCCTGGTGCGCGACTCTACGGCAACCTAGCCATCAGTTTCTATGCGTCTTGCATCGCTGGATTTCGCCTCACTGATGTTTTGGCTGGCATAAAAATGTGGAAGAGGGAAGTGACCTCGGCATTTCAACTCAAGTCCAATAACTATTGCTATGAGGTCGAGCTTCCCATCAAGGCCAAGCGATGTGGCTTTCGCGTCACCGATTATCCAGTTCAAACGTCAGCCAGAGAGTTTGGAAGCAGCTCAGTAAATATTGTCCGTACTGGCCTACGACTGTTGCGTGATATCCCAAAATTCATGATGGAAAAAATTTAAGTCCAATGAGGGTTCTTGTCACGGGTAGTGCTGGGTTTTTATCTTCGTGGCTGATCCCCGCGCTTCAAAATGCGGGACACCACGTGATCGGCGTTGACCGAATTAATGAAAGCATTTCGACTGAGCGAATAACACACGACTTGCAAATACCTCTGACAGACAAAATGCAGTTTGATTCATGCATTCACCTGGCGAGTTCGGTAGGTGGATTTCTTTTTAACGCAAAACAACGCGACCTTTTGGCGACAGAAGAAATCATTGCGCACAATATTATCCAATTATGCCACAGATCGAATTGTGAAAACTTTATCTTTTTGTCTTCCATCAATGTGTTTGAAAACTCACAAATTCCTGACGAACATGGCGAGCTCAAAGTCTTCAATCAAAAAACTCCCTATGCCCAATCGAAAGCCAGAATTGAAGTTCTTCTCCAAAGCCAGTTCGACAACCTCATGATTTTGAGACCAACGAATTTTTTTGCCGCCCAACAACCACGGAATCACCATGAAGTCGGAAAGTCTCATGTGATTCCCGATCTTTTGCACAAAATTCATACAGCAGAATTTTTAGAAATACTTGGTGACGGCAACCAGCTTAGAAATTTTATTCATCTCTCTGATATTTCAAATTTCATCGTAAAAAACATAGCTCGCCCCGGACTGCAGCACCTCAATCTACGATCTGATCTCTTTTTAACCATTCTAGAGTTAGCTCGAAGCCTCATGGAGATCACTGGCATCCACAAGAAAATCACGTATCGACCGGAGTATCTTCAATACGAGCCCGTTCAAATCTCAAGATTTTGTCAGCGAAGACCGCGACAACTCGGATGGGCACCAAAAATTGATTCTATCGCTTGGGGCTTGACGCATCCACACGGTGGCCACCGAAGACTCGCATCTCCCCAATTATCGAAGGATGCCTCAAGATCCGAAATCGACTCGCGCGTTCGCGGCGAAGCGGAATCGAAAATGCAGCAAAGCCACCTGCAGTTCCAGCCCAAGGCAATAAACTTGAACTCTCCGGAGCAATAGAGAAGAAGGCCCCGATGAGGAGCCCAGTCCCACTAGAAACAATAAATCCCCTCAGTAAATCCCCCCAAGAATCGCCAGAAAGATTGTTACTTCGAGCTAACGAGTTAAGTAAAAACGAGATTTCACCCACAACCAATGGCGACATCCAGATTGCGTCAACTCCTGAAATGCATGCATAAGCGCCAAGTCCGCCAACCGCCACAGAAGCCCCGAGAGCACAATTCCATCGACTAAGACCTCTCGTAGATTGAAGTCGATGATCTAAATGGACTTCGATTTCCGCATCTATCTCGCCTGGCATCTTTCCAAGAAAGTCCCGAACCGCCGCGACAAGCTGACGATTGGACGGGCCAAAAATCAACTCACGCAATTGATCGCCACATCCAGCTTCGAGATCGCGCCCAAAAAACCCGGCAATGGTTGTCAGCATGACATAAAAGGAAATTCGACGAATCAGAATATTCAGCATTGCGAGCTCCTATTGAACCGCGGACTCTAGCACTGTAGTCAGCCGGTCGCAAGACCAGGAAGGTAGCAACCCTCAAAACGCCCATTTCCGTCGGTTATAGAGTGATTACCGCACCAGAGCAGATCGAGGTTTGACGCCAGCACCAGCATTGCTAAAACAGTCAGGAGCTCCCTATGCCAGAAATCATGAACCATCATATAACAGATATTGCTCTTCTATTCTTGGCATCTCTCACTGCCGGCCTCGTCGACGCTGTCGCAGGTGGGGGAGGCCTCATTCAATTACCCGCACTCCTTTTACTGTTTCCTCAACTCACTGCCGTGACAGCGATTGCAACAAATAAATTCTCTTCTGCCATCGGGACCCTTTTTGCTACCTACCGCTACAGAAAGCATCTTGTTGGATACAACAAACAGAAATGGATCGTCATCATTCTCTTGGCGTTCCTGGGATCCCTCATTGGTTCATATTTCGCTGGGGCTATTTCGGAAGTTGTTTTCCGACCATTGGTTTGCAGCATTATCTTATTGGTCGCGGCGTATACTTATTTCAACAAGTCTTTTGGATTAGGCGAGTCACACCGCCCAACATCGCAGAAGTCGAAATGGATGGCGCTTATTTTCATCGCAGCCATCGGATTCTATGATGGCCTTTTCGGCCCAGGAACTGGCGGATTTTTTATCTTTACCCTGGTCTCTTTTCTAGGATTTTCGTTTTTGAGAGCGTCCGCATGGGCAAAAGTTCTGAACCTCGCAACGAATATTGCAGCACTTGTCTATTTTGGTCCTGCCTTAAAAATTGATTATCAACTCGCCGTTCCAATGGCCGGATTCAATCTTGTGGGAAATTATTTTGGAACATTTCTCGCCAACAAGCATGGACCCGCTCTCGTGAGAAAACTTTTTCTGGCGGTTTCAGCGACTCTTATCGTTCACCTCAGTCTTAAAATAATACTCGGCTATTTTTAGCTTCAAAGATTTGGTAGAGTCCAAACATGACTCAAGTTCAGCGATTCGCCGCAATTGATATTGGATCAAACTCACTTTTGCTGACCATCATCGAAAATAACAAGCCGTATAAAATACTCATCGACGAGGCTCACGTTACTGGTCTCGCCAAAGGCTTATCAAAGGACGGATTAATACAAAACGATCGCCTTCAAAAATCCCTGCTCGTTTTTAAACGATTCAGACAAATCATAGACGAACTCAAAGTGGACCAAGTGGCGGTCGCTGCAACTGAGGCAATGAGAAAGGCAAAAAATGGACTAGAGGTTCGAGAGACAATTGAAAGGACTCTGGGCTATCCCGTTCAACTTATTTCAGGGGAGCGCGAAGCAGAGCTCTCTTACTGGAGCGTCCAACACGAATATCCCGATCCACAATCCATAAAGACGGTCTTTGATATCGGCGGGGCAAGCACCGAGCTCGCTCTTGGTGGCGCCGGAGGCATCGAAAGGCGAATCTCTCTGAAAGTGGGCAGCGTCCTGCTCACTGAAAAATTTCAATTGGATAAAGCCTCGGATTCTAAGGAGGCCATGAGCTATCTCAACAAGTTGCTCTTAGAATCAAAATGGTCACAAAAACAATCCATTGGAATCGGTGTCGCCGGAACGATCACTACTTTATTTTCTATTCACAAAAAGCTGAAATCATATGATCGCTCGCAAGTTCATGGGCAAAAAATGAATCTCAAAGAAATCGAGGAAATTGCCACTCTCATTCTCTCTAAAGACGATTCTGAAAGAAAAAATATTCCTGGGCTGAGTCCAGATCGATCTGATGTTTTTGGAGGCGGCATTTGTATCATTATTGCGCTCATGAAATTTTTTGAATGGAATGAGATCTGCTGCATGGATCTTGGCGTGCGTTTTGGACTTCTTCATGAAATGATGAATGCGAGACAACAGCGCCTTTAAATTCCAAAATGCTGACTCACGAGACGTAAAATCTCGCGCGCTCGATGTTCATAGGTATGCGAGCTCAAGACACGTTTTCTACCCGCATCCGCCATCTTTTTTCGCTCAGCGTCGTGAGTGAGATAATATGAAATTTTATCTCGCAACTCCTCTAGACTTCCGTACGTTGCCACTTCTTCTGACGTAAAGAGCTCACTTAAACATTCGCGGTCATCAGTGAGTGGAAATCCACCAGCGGCTAGAATCAAAAAAGGTCTTTCATGAACAGCCATTCGGAATGGCCACTTCGTGTAGCATAAACTAATCTTCGAATAAGCGAACAGCGCCTTCAACTCATCATCACTCAGATAAGGGCTCTCGAATTCATATTTTCTGAGTAATTTCTCTCCCCATGCTGGCCCGCCAAAAACGCGCAACCCCAAGTCTTGAATGTCGATAAGAGTTTCATTTAAAAGATACCAGGAATAGAAAAATTCAAACCGAGCCCAATATATTTTCAGCTCTTCAAGCACAGGTGGAATTAATTTTTTTTCTGCTGCAGCAAAAAGCAACTGAATATGCGAATCAAACTCACTGCGACGAAAAAATGGAGCTGAAAAAAGAGAAGTCAAAATATTTCTCACTTCTCCCATCTGCGGCTCAATATCGTCTTCTCTCACAAAGCTAAAAGACTTCGTCTGCCGAAAGATCTGACAGAATTCGCGAAAAATAAAATTCATATAACTCGCAGACATTTCTTGCGAGCTTTCGCCAATATTCCTGATCACAGCACAGGGCTTACCCGCAAACGACAGGGGAAACGAAAAGCGCTCTTTGAAGGAGCCGTCCAGACCTTCAGTATTCCAATCAGCCTCATCTGCGGCCAGTGGAAGATAGTAAGCAGAAATTCCTCGCTCTCGCAAAAACGAAACATGAGTCGGGTCAATGAGAAAAAACAGAATATCCTTTGGATATGGTCCCAGAAGAATCCGGCGCACCCAATAGTAGGTTCCAGTCGACAGAGGATTGTCCCAATACCAAGTGGCTGTTGGAATTCCTTTAGACTTCAGGAATTCCTCTAACGCTTCTCCATTTTTTTTCCACAAATCAAAAACATAAAAGCTATTCGTGAGACAAAATGAAGGACCAAAGGCCTCGATCTCAGATTTTACCGCGTCAAAACCAGTCGTTTTCTGAATGACTATTTTTTTAACCTCATGACCTTGCTTGAGAAAAGCTCGGGCCACAGCACTCAAAATCTTTTCTTTCTCCCATTCTAAAATAAGAATACGAAACGATTTCAAAGACCAGAAGCCTTCTGGTCAGCTAAGACCTTAATTCGTGTTGCACATCCATTCTGCGATTCAATCACATGAGCCTTCCCGAAAATTTCAATCACTCCCTCCGCAAGTTTTGATTTTACCGGCAGAAAGTGTTTAGGCAAAACTCCTTTTTCAAAAAACTCACGGATAGAAGCGACATCTCGCATAGTGGAGATTCTAAACGCAAACCAACCTAGAGTTTTGCTATTGACTGAGTCTGATGGAGACTCATCCGGCAACAACTCAAGCTGCTGATGAAGACTTGTTCCTGATTTCGTATTTGAAAAATAAGCCAGCAAGAGATCACGTGCGATCAACTCTTGATTCTCAACAAGCGCCAGCCGGCGGATATTCAATAGAAACCGTTCCTCAAATGTTTCCAAATGTCGATACTTCAAATGACCCGCCTCAAAATTGACGAGCTGAGACCAAAGCTGGCGAAATGAATGCTCTAATTGAAGTATTCTAAAAAATTTAAATATTCTCGTCCACTGGCTCGACATCGCATCAGTATAGGGCACACGAGGGGAGTCTTGTTCATGACGTCGAATTTCAATTACCGGCCACGCGGTCGCTTCGTTCGCCTGCCGCGCAGTTTCCGTATGACTCTTTTGAAGTCCATTCTCCTCGATCAGATTTGCATTTTTCTGATCAATCCACCGATAAAAGTGAATCGCCACGGCCAACTCTTCAGGAGTCAGTCGATCTTTCCGGTAGCTTTCGGTGAGTGCCGCGAGATGCGCTGGACTGCCACGACCAATCTGCACAACTCGCTCCTCGGCAGTTAATGCCTTTCGAGTTCCATCAAGACGACCATTCAGTTCATGCATGAATGAACGAAGTGAAGAAATCCGAGCGACCTCGAGCATGTGGCCTCGCTCAACTGGATTGACAGGGTCTTCGCTGATTGCTTTCTTGAGTCGCGCGATATCACCCCGATCGACCATGACTTTGCGGAATGCCGACTCCCAGATCGCAAGGTACTTCTCTGCTTCTAGACCTGCTGGAAGAGATTCCAGAACCGACGCAGCTGATAGACTGAACGAAAATATCAATAAACTGATCATTTTTAAAAAAAATATCAGCCGAAATCTAGGCAGTGATTTTTCCATACCCAAAATAAACCCCAGACAAAGTTCTAAACGATTGTAAAATTATTGCAATCACCCATGCACGCACTCTTCTCGATCGTTGACCGGCTAAAGATTCTCGCGTAACCGATGGTAAACGACGGTGAAAATCGATAGGAGAGACTCATGTGTCATAAGAAACCCTATTTTAGACATTCTTTTCGACTTAGAAATTCTGCTCAAATCTTGATTCTTCTCGCTGCGTTGGTGACCAGCAGATTCCATGCATTCGCCAATGAGCCTACACAGCGTACCTACGCACAGCTCGCAGGTTATCTGATGGCAGATCATGACCGAGATCTGCGACCGGTCATCCGTCGCCTCGATAGAATCACGAACCAATATCAATACGAAGCACTTGAAATTCTTTTGCAGGGAAAGACGAGCAAAGGCCAAGACTATTCAATTTCCGATAATCTCGATTATATTCTCCAGTTTGATAACAACCTTCAAGTTCTCGCGCTAAGACTTATGGTCATTGCGGGCAGGGATGTGCTGCCTTCTATGCCGAGTATTGTTAAGGTCACAAGAGATGATGAGATTGAAATGCTGCGTAGGCTCTTAGAGAGAAGCGTCGTTGGCCCCTCGTACAGTATCGCAGATAAATGGCCTATGATTTTAGGCATTAAGAATGAATTTGCAAAGAGAGCCTTATCGGAAATGATCAAGCACGGCCGTAAATTAGTTGAGGAATCTTGCAGACGAATTCCAGAAATTTCCCTTGAAACTCAGGTTGAGGCGCTAAAGATTCTGCTCGAAGAAAATTATTTCATCGCCCCTCATTGGACGGTCATCTTAAGCATTCAGAATCCAGCTCAGCTGGCTGCGTTGAGGCTGATGGTCCAAAATCATAAACCCATCGGCCGCCTACATCACTCAGGTTTCGTCCGACCTGCAGTTAAACGCCATTGAAAAAGTCGTCAGTGCTCGTCGTGGTCCACAACTGCGATTCAGTGAAGGAGGACGGGTATGGATCCTATTCCCTAGGAAATATCGCGTGGCGAGTCATTTTTCAGCTATTCTCAAGATTCAGAATGACTTTCAACTAGAAGCCCTTTCGGCAGTCCTCGACCGAGGTCTTGACAGCTCAATACTTCTGGAACGCATCTCTGAAATTGCATCCCGGGATCAGGTAGACGCGATCAAGATGCTTGCGGAATCCAGTGGCTCAGTTTGGGCAACGCTTCCCAATCGGCCTACGCCCTTGAAGACGCACTTTGGCACAGCGATTGATTGTCCAGCGAAAATTAAGGAACTCGTACGCAAGAAAAAGTAGGAGCTGGCGAACTGGTCAGCACAGCTCAATGTATGATGATTTAATGACTTCATGATTTGATTACTGCTGTTTAAGAATTTGTTGAAAATTCCGCTCCCACGAATTCGTGAGGCAATTCTGTACCGAGTTCGTCTTGATGGTCGGTGAAATGCGAAGAACCTTCAGCATAGGATTGAACAAGTAATTACTCGAACCAATCTTATATTTCTCTGCCAAACCGGATGGAAGCCCTCCATACATGAGTTCCTGTCGCAGTTCCATCCTTTCGAATGGACATCCATACGCTCTCTGCATCGTGATCATGCCCGCCAATAGGAGCCACATCCTTCGCATGGTATTTTATGAACGCGAGAAAATAATGAGTTTCTGTTTCTTTAAAAGTCGGAATGATTTCTAACTTCATCTTTCGACCATCAAGATGTGCTGCATTGTTCTTGATATTCATGTCTCCATCAAAAAACGGGGAAACTGGAACATCGTATGCGGGCACTTGAAACTTTTCGCCACTTTTTTTTATCGTGGTTGCCTGAAAGTATTCAGGTGCCCAGAGGTTCAGCACCTGAGGAATCGCCTGTTCTCGCTCGGGCCCCATATCCTGCAAAAGTTTCTGATACTCGGTTCTCAGCCCCTCTAGGTCTGCAGCCTGCAGAGACAAAAATGGTGGGCAGCAGGGGGGGCAATCCCAAATTTAGTTGAAATTCAGGGCTTTTCACGGAGCTCCGCGCTCTCAATAATATTTTGAAAGCTCGCTTCACTGAAGTATTCCTCCGCCATATCATTTATGATCGCTGCCAGCCTAAAACCAGCCTTTGCTAACTGAAGTTTAATTTTTGGCAATACCTCTTTCGCCCAGGTCTCGTCCAAAACAGGAATCGCGGCAGGGTCAAATTGGCCATCCTCAACTTTCTTCGTCTCACGATTCTCAACTCGGCAATAGCGTCTCTCGGATGGATTTTTCACGACTGGTCCAGGATAGAGAGTCTCTCTCAACTCAATCGATTCCGAATACCATTTCGGAAAATCAATTTTTGAAACAGCCTTCATATTCAGCTTTTTAACATGAGGCGAATCCAAAACAAGTTCAGTCATTTGTTTATAACCAAAAAATCTCTTGCCACCTTCCGAGCTTTTTTCATTCTTGGAACGAAACTCCAACTTAAAATATGAAAAAATGGCTTCATCCATGACAGAATGTAAATTCATCGATTCGATATTTTTGTTGCCTGGGTCTATCCATTTTACCTGACATAAATTCGCGCCCCGATCGACACCATTTCCGATATGAAATGGTTGATGAATATCTCCTACGACATGCGCAAGATACCGAAGCAAAATAACGCGAGCCTCTCGAGAACGACTACGATCGACGACAAACTGAGGCGCCTGACTTAAAATAACGTGCGCACTTTTTTCAGGCCGGTCCTTCACTGGAAAATCAGTAAAACTGCGACCGTTTGGTATATCGAAGAAATGATATTGATCAAATTTTTGCCATCCAGAAAATCGAGGATCCGATCGCACGCGATCTGGCCACGTTGCGGCATCGGCAAGATTCTCTGCGCCAAGGATATCAGCGATAAGCCATCGTGCCTTCTGACTTAAGTGACGGCCTGCAATCTCACCGACAGTTTCATGCCCGAGATCCCCCCAGCCGTAGGCCACTTCATATAGACTAAAAGCGCTGAAAAGCGCGCCCGTGAAGAAAACAATTCTATAAGATCTCTTCAGATAAACAAAAAATAGCTTCATGACTTATTCACTCAAACTTCCTAGCTTGAATCAACCATATGTCGAAATTAATTTCATTTTTAATTTTCTCAATTGGTGGCCTGACCCTACTATGGGCTGATATGCCACAAAGCGACTCACCCAGATCATGCGCCATCGTCGCGCACGGACTGAATACAAATCCAGAGAAGATGGAAAATCTTGCTCAGCTGCTTCGTCATTCAGGAATAGAAGTTCAAAGTTTAATACTCCGCGGCCACCACAAAGAAGGATTCAAGACAGCAACAATCAGTCGTGAGGCCTGGATTCAAGATGCCCGTGAAGCGTACGATAAACTCAAAACGAAATGCCCCAGTGAAAATTCTTCTATATTTCTTATCGGATATTCCCTGGGGGCTTTGATTTTTCTCGACGCAATGAACGAATCGCCAAAAATAAAATTGAGCAAGATGGTTTTGCTATCACCCGCTGTGACTCCTCGATTTTCTTCTGCGCTGATTCACTGCTTTTTCAAATTATTCGGGCGAAATTTCAGGATACCAAGTCTGAGCCCAGCAAATTATCGAGTTGCGAAAAGTATTCCACTCGCCGCCTACGAATCTCTTGGGCAAAGCGCTAAAAGAATTTCCGATCGGCGAACTGAGTCATGGAATATTCCAACACAGGTTTGGATTGATCCAAAAGATGAACTCGTCAGTTCAAGAAAATTATCGAAATGGATCATCAAGCAAAGACTTTCAGAATGGCAACTCATGTTCTTGCCCTCAAAGCGAAAGGCAAAAACAAAAACTTGGCACCACCTTATTATTGATGAAGAGGTCCTTGGCACAGATGCTTGGTCAAACATGACGCACTCCATCTTGTCTTTTTTATTAGGTACTAGAATGGCGATGTCGCCATCATTATCCGACGGCGGTCTCCACAACAAAAGGCCCCCCGGCGCATTTAAAACGCACGGAGATTACGGGGGTTGAGTAAAGGTGCTGAATCTTATGATTATCGCCTACGATAATAGACGGGATGGCTGGTTTCAGAGTATGGCCTGCATCATTCATCGTCGTTTTTGTGAGACCAAAAATCTGGTTACACAGTTCGCCAGCCGCATCCTGATTTTCCTTCGTAATAGAAGTATATTTTTCATCGAGCATACTGTTTACCAAATACAAAAAGGTCGTCTTCGGAAATGAAATGGCAATTGACCCTTTAAATTTATCGCTAATCATTCCGATCAACGCAGAAATATCTCCGCTTGTAATATCAGCGGCGCGCAGAAAAACTTTTTCCTTTGAACACGTTGTGCGGCATGTGGTTTCAATGACTTTCAGTGTAGATTCAATAAACGGATTAATAAAATTAACGTCTAATTTAGTCGATGCGGGAGCTCGCTGCGCAATATGTTGATCTGACAGATTTATCGCCTGAAGGGCCTTTACAAAATCTTCGTCGGCCACAGAATCTGGCAAGCGAGTAATATTGTTCATATCACTTTTCGGCCCGTCACTATCTTCCTTTGCTGAATCTTCCAAAAAAACAAAATGCTTCGGCCGGTGAAGATCTTTATTTTGTAAAATCTTATTCGCGACAAAATCCGGACTCATCTTGAGGCCTCTTCCAGAAAGCACTATGATTTCGTAGGTTACATGGACGAGTTTATCCAAAGCCGCCTGAACATTTTTTGCCGCGACGGGTTGAAAATTCTTGAAAGCCGACGCCAACGCGCGTTTCGATTTATCTTCGAGGCTCACATCGCCGACCACAACCAAAGCATATTTACTCTCTGCAGACATCTATTCAATATTGTATCGATTTACTAAAAATATTCAGCTTGTTTCTCATGCGTCAAAACCCGAAGAACGAGCTCGCATGTTTTTTACCCATTGACACGCCACTCCCTAAAAATGTTTAGTCTCTGAAGGGCATCCACGGATTCGCCGTAATTCCCACGGAGGCATCGAAGATAGGGGGATATCGAAATAGGGGAGTCATCATGAGAGAACACTACTTCATGAAAAATTTTATTCAGGTCCTGCGTTTGTCACTGGCACTCACTCTGACGACGCCAGCATCCCAAGCTGCCACCTGCGGAAAACACCTTGCAAGAATGGATCCACGAATTGTGCATCGAGATCCCTATCGTCACCTCGAGACCAATTCTGATGAAACCAGGCAGTGGCTGTCTGCGCAGAACGATCATACGCGTATTTATTTCGAATCTGAGCCTGAATACCTGCGCCACTGGAAAGCCGTGCTCTATGAACACTACAACAAACCAACAACGCTCCAAGAAACACCGCTGACGAAACCCTATTCAGCAGCACTGATTGACAGAGGGCTCAACCTGCCCAATGAGATCGTCTTAAAAACGGAAGGGAGGGAAATCAGAACGCTTTTCTCTAACCATCAGATCAACCGCGATGGATCCGTTGGACTCACTCGATTTTCAGTGGATCCTCTAGGCAGATATTTACTCATTCCAGTCGTGCATTCCGGATCACTCGATACGGGCGATCTTTTTATTGTGAATATCGAGACTGGCGAAGTAGTCACTAAACTTGAGAACATTTCAGATTATGGAGTCACCTGGATTAATCCACATGAATTTATTTATGGCCGCTATGCAACAGTGGATTATGTCAGTTATGTCCATCGAGTGGGCACTCAAACCTCGGCCGACAGACGATTTGAGTCGAAGGATTCCTATAGCAATTCACCCGATCTCAAAGTCGTTGTGCGTAAGTTCGAGCAACAAACGGCTCTTCGATTTGTTCGCGATACAGGTGAAGAGATATTGAATTTATCTCTCGAAGAAATCATAGCAACCTCAGAAAACGCTCTCTTTGGAACAGTAAAAGACGCCGACGGGTGGACTGAAGTCGTTCGAATTGCAATTGATCCGTCACCGTCAGGCAAGCTTAAACTTGGTCGGCATCGGACTCTCAACTTGCGAAAAGGAAATCTAGGTCCAGCTTTCTCGAATGGAAAACAAACCTTACTCACATTCAGCCTTGCCGCTTCTCGATGGGCGATTCTGATTAGCGAAATCGGGGAAATCGACAGAACGATTAAACTTCCCAATCATTCAACACTCACTGATTGTGAGTTTTTAAAAGCAAAAGAATTGAAGCTGAGTTTTACCTCACCAGTCGTAAAAGAAGAGTCATTTGTTTATGATTTGCAAACTGAACGATTTGCAGATTCTGACGAAGCGATAGAATCAAAAATGCTGACTGACAAGAAAGGCCATCGCTACAAAACCAGGTACGTTGAGGTTGAAAGTGCCGACAAGAAAAAGTTTCCTGTTCGAATCGTCCACCGAGACGATCTGGATCTTGACGAAAAACGACCAACACTTGTTGAAGGATATGGAGGATTCAATCTGGCTGGATACATTGATCCCAAATATCGTTTTGAAATAAGCCAGTTTTTAGAAGATGGGGGAGTGTATGTTGCGCCTGCGCTTCGCGGTGGAAATGAAATGGGTCCCGCCTGGCGAAAGGATGCCATGTTTAAGCATGGAACAAAAATGAACACGTTTAATGACATGGCTGCGACACTCAGAATGCTTGTTGCAGAAAAATACTCATCTCCAGCAACCATCGCGATTGAGGGATGGTCAAATGGCGGTTATTTAGTTGGCGCAATGATCACGCTTTTTCCAGACCTTTTTGGATTAGCGATTCCAGGAAACGGCGTTCACGATCAATTGAGAAAGCAGGTTCTGGACCCGAGATTTCAAGGCTGGGAAGAAGAGTGGGGAAATCCTGAGACAGACGCTAAGGCCTTTGTCCAGCTCTTGAAGATATCGCCGGTGACACTTGCACTGAAAAAAAGAAATTATCCCGCTACACTTGTGATTGCGGGAGAAGATGACTCACGAGTGAACAGAGCTCATAGCCTCAAATTAGCAGCGGCTCTTCAAAATTCTCAGCAGAATTCCGACAATCCCATTCTTCTGCTCGCCGTTCCAAAAAGTGGGCATTGGGTCACAAAGGAGAACCTTCAAGACACATTAGCCTACGAAACCCAGGCCCATAAATGGGCTATGATCTATCGAAGACTTGGCATAAAAGCGGTTCGGTGATACCGGGATCCTTTAAGGAGATCTTTATGTCTACGAATGCACTTGGCAAAATGATTGTTTTTATATCGCTCGCAATCGCGACACTTCCAAATACTGCAAGAGCAGAAAAATATGACGATATACGAGATCCTGCGCTCAAAAGCGCTTTTGCTGGATTAACCACCGCTGGCAGAAATGCCCGCTCAAGTTATGATACCGCTCGGCGGGCATTAGGAAATTTTGCAAGATCTCGAATTTCAAGATCAATTGATGAAAATCACGATATCTTGTTGGCATACGGTTACCTGCGCGAGTTTTTACGGGAATGTCAGCAGCAGGGAGTAGTTTTTGAAGCGCAGGAACTGATCACTGAATTGCTTTTTCTCTCGGTAGGCCTTCAATTACACTCTCTGACTTGCGCTGCTCGATTGGCGGGCGTAGCGCCTACCGTCGTGCTGGAGAACCGGAACCGCGAGTAGCCTAGAAACGACCATTCGCTGAGAAAAGGATAGGTAGGACAAAGCCCATTTCTGAGATCCCGTTTTGGTTTTCCTTCGGCGGGTGGGATCTAAATCCAGGGTCGGGCAGAGGCCGAACCGACATAATCCTGCAAAAAGGAAAGAGATTGTATGAAACGAAAAAAGCAAAGTGATCAAAACGAGCCTGTTGGAAAGCTGAAAGAAATTCGTGAAAGTGCAATTAGCATCGCATAGGAAGAGCTACGCGAGGAGGCTAGCTCCATTCTATTACCTGATTTGTGGGGAAAAACCCTTCCCCTAAAATTCTATAAATCGGATGTGGACAAATTCTTCTGCTCTGTATCTTTTCATTGTACAAATTATTTTATACATAAACAAACATACTTATAGAAATCCAAGGAGCTTTAATAATGACTAAATGCAAACTGATCATTGCCTTGATATACATCTCGTTCGCATCGCTTTCTGTCGGTGCACTGACGCTTCCACCAGGCTGGCAAAACAATTATAAAGACGATGCTAGTCTTCCAGTCGACAGTAGACTGTTTCGAACCGAATCTGAGTGTAATCAATTTCGAGACGTCGAAAATAGTAAGCCAGAAGTTTCTGGTTCACGCATCGGACAGATCGATGAGCCCTGCAATGCGTTCGGGAGCACCCCGCAGGGCGATTATTATCGGTATCATGATATTCAAGTGATTCAGAAAACTTATGCCTGCCGTTTTATTACGCCATGGCATTACAATATTTATGCCAATAAGACTGGTTACGGTCTCGTTTTGGAGTCCAAGAAAGTTTGGAATTATAACTTTTGGAGCTCGAGCGGAGTAAATTCTTCTGGACAACCAGCGTGTACTTCTCAGGCGTATTTAATGTGGACAACTTACACCTCTCGAATGGAAAGTACCGTTCCATATAATCCTAATGGACACACAATCGAATTTACCAATTACTTAACGGGCCTGAGTGAAAGCCGAATTCAATATACGCCTATTGAAGCAAATAATACTGCGGCTTGGGTGCAGTCTTACGGAATCCCGAAATCCTGGGCTCAAACAAGGCGGCGAGAAACAAATGTCACGTTCATCCGGAATAATGCTACAGATCCATATGATTTGACGATTACGTCTCCGCAAGGAGCGAATCCTCCTTATACCGAGACCATTTTTAGCAATATTGCACCGGCCAACAACGAGTACTACGTTGATACTCAGATTGAGTTTAGCAGATATCCGTAAATAGAAACGGCCGCAAGCCTATAGGGGTGTGGCGGCATTTACCACTCCGCCACCACCTGAATAGCGAAGGACCTTGGATTGATTGATCGCAAGATCTCAGTCCAAGTTCCTACATTCTCCCCTTTTTGTCTGACCTCTGTGCGCGATACTTTCTCTCTATGCGCAAGCGAACGGATAGTTGCTATGTAGCTAGCCCCACAAACGGGCACTTGATCGCCCCGCTTTGAACGAGAAAGAAACTTGCCTAAAATTTATTTTATCGCTTTTCAGGAGAGGATTTGTTCCTGCAGTCAAGACCGGTCGACCAATGGTGTTTTGATACCCGCCATGTAGCCTGGTTCCGGGACATTGCGATCAGATCATTGGTGGAATGACGAAGTATTATCATCATTACCCCGTTTAGAAGATTGTCTTTCGATCGCTCTCGGGCTGGAACAAATCCTAACCTCAAGGAGAATAGGATATGTCTAAAATGAATGAAAAACGAAAGCGAAATTCGTCCAGCATAACAATGATGCATCCTCATGCAGCCGGGATTGATATCGGCTCGGAGGTTCATTACGTCTGTGTTCCGGAAGATCGGGACGACGATAACCTTCAAAAATTTGGATGTTTCACTCAAGATCTTCATCGTTTGGTAGCGTGGTTGAAGCGATGCCAAATCGATACGGTGGCCATGGAATCTACCGGAGTTTACTGGATCCCTCTGTATCAACTTTTAGAAGAAGCCGACATCAAGGTTTTTTTGGTCAATGCTCGTCACGTCAAAAATGTTCCTGAAAAAAAGACCGATGTTGTTGATTGTCAATGGCTCCAGCAATTGCATTCTTATGGACTCTTACAAGCCTACTTCAAAAATCCAATTTCGTTTGCCGAGAATTTAAACTTCTCGAGAATATTTTGGACGAGGTCGTAGCCAGCTGCGATCGCATATTCTCCGTCGAAAGGGCAGCGGCGAAAAAAAAGTTCGAAGGTCGCTTGAGAATGAGCGGTGCTCGAATTCAAATAAGCATTCGCCATCGTTACTTGGTAGAGGTCAGTGAAAAGCGGGGATTTCACTTCTGATTAAAGATCAGAATATTCGAGCGAAAGCAAGTAATCAGCTTTTGTTGAAAGTCTTAATCCAGCAATTCTGCAATCCGTAAGAATTTGAAGCTGACAGGTGCATCTCTTCTTGGCTCATGATCCATGATTATTTCAATGGTCTTTTGATCTGGCAAACGAAGTTCCACATAAGGGAGTGACAAACTGACTCCATTAGATAAGCGAATCTCTCGATTGGTTCCTGCGGCAATCAATTGGCCTCGCACTTCTCGACCTTCAAGACGGGGAACATCGGTTGTAGAGGTCGGAGCTCTGAGCCGCCTTTCAGCGACTAATGTTCCCGTTCTTCCGTATCTAAGCCATGCGAGCTGGGTCATCGAATTTTGATAATCAGACCTTGTCCCAGGAACGGTCTCTCGATAAACGACTCCGCGAGTTACGGTGACGCTTTTTCCAAAAAATGATTTCAGGGTTTCGGCTTCACGAGTCCCATCATACGAAAATAAAACAGCCCGACCGGTCTTTGGCGGAGAAAGATACTTGATAAGCGCCCTGCATCGCCCAGATAAGCTTCGAGCAGAAACGGTCTGAGGGGCGATGATGATTAACGAGAAGAAAAATACTCTGAAATAAGAACTCAAATACTTCATTCCAAGAGCACTTACGCTTCGTCAATCTCACTGGGCAAGTAAATTGTGGCATTTTGGGACGAAGGATAGGTAGGACAAAGCCCATTTCTGAGATCCCGTTTTAGATTTACTCAGGCGGGTGGGATCGGAATTCCGGGCCGGACAGGGGACTAACCGACATAATCCTCATAATTCTCTTCATTCTTTTGATGTTTTGGCCGGGCCAGTCAACGAAGTCACAGTTTTAGGCGCAAG
>JACCDG011196000.1_pt1 | contig 51909 bp, 44 predicted proteins | sample 7442471 | NCBI WGS metagenome assembly JACCDG01 (sample SAMN15323444, study PRJNA562643) | freshwater metagenome | isolation source: river surface water | place: USA:Blue River Watershed | collected 2017-08-17 | reverse complement strand
GAGGTGGAGTTGAAGGACCTTGCGGCGCAGCGGTTCATTGGGTTCGACCCGGACATTCCGACGCGGAAGGCGGTGGACCAGATTTTCCGGGACAATCGCTTGGAGATCGAGCCGGTGATGGAATTTGACAATATTGAGACGGTGAAGCGGGCGGTGGAGATCGATCACGGGATTGCGATCGTGCCGCAGGCGACGGTCCTGCAGGAAGCCAAGCAGGGCACGTTGGCGACGCTGCGATTCAAGGGGCGCGAGTTCACGCGTCCCCTCGCCATTCTCTATCGGAAGGGGCGGGTGTTGACGCCCGCGATGAAGAAATTCGTGGAGACACTTGGCATGGACCTGCCGGAGGCGCGCGAGACGTGAGGCTGCCCTCGGCAGCGCGAGGCTGCAGGGCGGGGCTAGGGTTAACCGTGGCGCTCGCCGCGCTGGTTATTTGCTTGATCGCTCCTGGTTGCGCGCCGCGGGATTCCCGCGTCGCCCAGCCGGCGGGACCGGAGGCCCCGGCGTGGGTGGCTGACGATCTGGCGGGCGTTCGCCAGTCACTGGCGGACCTTCGTGGCAAGGTGGTGCTGATCGACTTTTGGGCGACGTGGTGCGCCCCGTGTCGGCAAGAGATCCCGGACTACATCGCATGGCAGACGCGGTATGCCAGCGAGGGGTTGGTCATCGTCGGGATGTCGCTTGATACCCTGCCGGCGGAGGCGGTGAGGGCGTTTGTGCGGAAGGCCGGGATCAACTATCCGGTCGTCCTCGCGGATGCCGACTTGGCGGAGGCGTACGCGGTCGAGGTGCTCCCGACGACGGTCCTGATCGACCGGGAAGGTCGGATTCGCCATCGCAAGGTGGGCGCGATGACGGATCCCGAAGCCTACGCGGCCAAAGTGCGTGCGTTGCTCGCGGAACGTACGCGCTGATGGCTGAGCCCCGGCAACGAAGGGCCGGGTGCGGCGGCGGCGTGGATGGCTCCGGGAAGCCTGGTCCAGCCTAGGCCTCGTCGCAAAACCGGGCGATGGTGGCGAGTTCGTCGGCGATGTGGCGATCGCTGCGGCAGCGCGGCATCTTGCCCTGGCCGCCCCACTTTCCTGCGGCCTTCATCCACTGCTCGAAGAGCCCGGGCATGACCAGACGGACGATGGGTTGATCGAGGGCATCTCCTTGTCGCTTGCCTGCGTAGTCGGCGTTGAGACGCTGCAACTCTGCGTCGAGCTCCGTGGCGATGATCGGCCCGGTGGGCGTGGTCTTGGTCGGGGTACGGAGTTCGATCCACCACTCGTGGCGACCTCGTTCCTCGCCGCCGGCCTCGGAGAACCACGGGGCGACATGGAAGTTGGCGATCGTCCAGCCATGACGCTGGCAGACCGTGAGTAGTGCATCTGTCAGCTCTTTCTCAATCACGTGCTCGCCGAACGCGCTGAGCTGAAGGCGAGTGCGGCCGACGTAAATGATCCGGTAGGGTTCGAGGGACGTGAAGCGGACGACATCGCCAATGACGTAGCGGCAGAGGCCGGCGGGGGTGGTGATGACGACCGCGTAGTCGATGCCTGTCCGGACCTCGGCCAGCGGCAGGGCCCGCATTCCCATGCCCGACAGCCGATCCTCCGAAAACTCCCGCATGGGAATGAACTCGAAGAAGAGGCCGGCATCCGCGATGAGCCGCAGCCCGGCGTTCGAGTCCGTATCCTGTGCGGCGATGAAGCCCTCGGACGCCGGGAAAACTTCGTGGAACGTCACGCCGGGTCCGGCCAGTGCCTTGAGCTCGTCGGCAAAGGGTCCCAACGGAACGCCCCCGTGAACGATGCACTCAAGGTTTGGCCAGACTGCGCGCAAGTGGGCAGGGCGAATCTTGCCCCGGGAGGCCTTGGCGAGGACGGCATGGGCCAGGATGATCAGCCAGCTCGGAATTCCGGCGATCAACGAGATGTCGCTCGAGACCGTGCGATCGGCGATGGCTTCCAGTTTGGCCGGCCAATCGGTCATTTGGGCGATCTCTTCGCCCGGCTCGTAGAGATGCGTCTCCGCCCAAGAGGGGAGATTGAGCGCCGTGATGCCGCTGAGATCACCGGCGAAGCCGGGGTGCTCGGAGCCTGACGCGATCCGTTCCAAGGCGGTGGATCCGCCGAGAAAAAGGTGTCGGCCTTGGAACACTCCCGCATGGCCGACGCGGGCACCATACCGCAAGAGCGACTCGATCCCGGCGCGACGGAAATGCGCCAGCATTTCCTCCGTTACGGGAACGTACTTGGTCCGACCTGACGACGTACCCGACGACAGCGCGAAGAGGGACGTGCGGCCCGGCCAGAGGACGTCTGCGTCTCCCCGCTTCGCGCTCTCGATTTGCGGGAGAAGGTCCTCGTAGACCCGGATCGGAACCCCGGCTCGGAACTGATCGTAGCCCATGCGCGCCTTGATCGCATGATCTCGCCCCTGCTGGGTATTCGCGAGGCGACGCACGAGGTGGTAGTAGGCCTTCTCCTGCGCGACCAGCGAGCGATCGGGCCCCTTCAGGCGACGCTTGGCCAAGGCGACGGAGAGTCCGGCACCGAGATGGAGGATCGAGCGGGGAAGTGCGGGCATGGAACGCTGCGAGCGGTGGCTGAGGGACCAACGCACTGGGTACTCAACGCCCTTGATCTGGGTGGATTCAGCCGGAGTCATCGGTCTCACGTTTTTTTAACCGTCGGTAGAAGCGGTGGATGAAGGGCAGGAAGTTTGCGCTGTGGAAGATCAGGGAGGCGTGCTGGACCGGTCCGCCGCCCGGGTTGGTCACGATGCGGCAGCTGCTCTGCGGAAAGTACGCTCGGTGGGCGGTTTGAAACACAAAGAAGCTCGGTGCCTGCGCCGTGAGCACGGCACTCTCTTTCTCCGCATAGAGGATCAGGGTCGGTGCCGCGCAGAGCGGCAGGAGGGCCTGGCTGAAGTAGGCGTTCGGAGGTTCAAAGTTGCGCAGGCACTGCACGCGGGCTTTGGCGCCGATCTCGGTGATCGACTGAATGGTCCTCCGGACTGCCGTTATCAGGGCGGCCGCTTCACGTGGGGTCAGGAGGCCGCGCAGGGCCGCGCCGTTTTGCGCGCCGGCTTCGAACATCTTGGTGAAGATGGCACGGGATCGCTCGATTGGGGAATCCGAGAGGTCGCCGCCACGATCGAGGTAGGGCTGAATCGCCCGGCCGAGTAGGGTCGTGGGTTTTGCGGCACCCGGTGGGAGTAGGTCCTCGATGCAGGTCACCGGGCTGACCAGAACCAATCCCCGGATGGGTGTCGTGGTCCCGCGGCGACGCGCGCGCTTGAGCCACTCCAAGATGAGGCCGGCTCCGAAGCTGACCGCGAGAATCACGGGCGCCCGGCCTTCCATCGCGGAGAGTTCCTCGATGAGGTCGTCGAGTTGGGCGAAGATCAGCTCCGCCGAGAAATCGTTCGGCGGATAGTTGATGTAGTACAGAGATCCTTGCTGGATCAGGTTTCCGCGCAGCAGGTACACTTGCTCCGGCCCGTGGGGAACGAACCCACCGAAGACGATCGTCGGAATCTCACCGCGATGCTCTTCGACGAGGATGGTCGCGGCAGCGTCCGATCCGAGTCCTTGCTCCGTTCTCACCGCGTTCTGCGCCCGTTCAACGCGTGGCGTATGGACGACGACCCGGGGCGGACGAAAACGATGTCCAGCGGTGCGCCACCACGTCCGCAAGGGCTTCACCGGAGCCTGTCCCAGCGCGGCCAGGTGTTGCAGTGAAGAAAGGAGGCGAAGCGTGGGCATGGAAACGGTCTCCCCGAAGCGCGCGAGCGGGTGCAAAGTGAATCCGGCGGCGTTGCCGCGAGTTCACCGACGTGACCTCGGCGTCACCGGCATGGCCTTGCTCCGGGCCTTGCCCTGACGTGCCGGGCCGCTACAGGTGAAGGGGTGCCTTTGCCGCCGATCCTGTACGAAGACTCCACGATGGTTGCGTTCGACAAGCCCAGCGGGCTACTGGTCGCTCCGGACCGCTGGGACAAGACGCGTGAGAACCTCATGGGGCAGGTTCACGCCGCGATGGGTCGCACGGTCGCGAACATCCACCGCCTCGACGCCGACACAAGTGGCGTTCTCCTGTGTGCTAAGTCGAAGCCAGCGCTCGATTTTCTCAGCGGTCAGTTTCAGTCCAAGCACGTGCGCAAGATCTACCACGCACTCGTGGTGGTGTTGCCAGTCGAACAGGCCATGAAGGTGGTGGCGCCGATCCGCACGGAGGAGGGGAGCCTGCCCGATGCGTTCACCGTGGATCTGGCGTTGGGTGCCGACGAGGCCAATCCGGGTCGAATGCGGGTCTTTCGGCGGCGCGGCGGCAAGGCTTGCCTGACGGAGTTCCGCACCTTGGAGCGATTTACCGCCCCGGACGGTCGACGCTATGCATGGGTGGAGTGCCGACCGCTCACGGGTCGAACGCATCAACTCCGTGTCCATCTGGCCGCCGCCGGTGCGCCGATTCTCGGCGACCGGTTTTACGGGGTTCCCGAGGTGCAACTGCGCCTTTCTGACCTTAAGCGAGGGTACAAGGGGCGCGCGGATGAGCGCCCGCTGCTGGATCGCCTAGCGTTGCATGCATCCGAGCTTGAGGTGACTCATCCGGAGTCACGCATCGCCCACCGCATGGTCGCCCCCTTGCCGCACGATTTTGAGGTCGCGCTCAAGTACCTGCGGAAGTTCGGCGCGGGGTCCGGGTTCGTCGGACGGCGTCCGCCCAGGCGCTGAGTTCCTGCCGGACCCGTGCGACGGGCATCTCCGGGGCGAAGTGAGCGTCTGCGGCCCAGAGGCGGCGGAGCGTCGCGCGATCTTTCCAGACCCCGACGGCGAGACCGGCGAGAAACGCGGCGCCGAGGGCGGTCGTCTCCGTGACTCGCGAACGGGTCACCGGGACGCGAAGCAAGTCACTCTGAAACTGCAGCAGCGCATCGTTCCGTGCGGCCCCGCCGTCCACGCGCAACTCGCGAAGGCGGAGACCGGTATCCGCGCGCATCGCGGTGAGGAGATCGGAGACTTGGAACGCGATGCTCTCGAGGGCGGCCCGCGCCACGTGAGCCGCCGTGCTGCCGCGCTCCAGCCCCACGATGGCACCTCTCGCTTCGGGGTCCCAATAGGGCGCCCCGAGTCCGGTGAACGCGGGTACGAAGCGGACGCCTCCGCTGTCCGGCACCCGGGCGGCCAGCGCCTCCACGTCGCGAGAGTGCCGAATCACGCCAAGACCGTCGCGAAGCCATTGGACTACGGCGCCCCCGATGAAGACGCTGCCCTCGAGTGCGTACTCCAACGGTCCCTCGTCACCGATGCGCCACGCGATCGTGCTCAGGAGCCGATGGCGGGAACGCACGGGCTCCGTACCCGTGTGCAGAAGAAGGAAGCAGCCGGTGCCGTAGGTCGACTTGGCCATTCCGGGGGTGAAGCACGCCTGACCGAAAAGAGCGGCCTGTTGGTCCCCGGCGATGCCCGTGATCGGCAGACCGCGGAGCGCCGGGAGGGAGGAGACCTCGCCGAATAGTCCGCTGCTCGGCCGGATCTGTGGGAGGACTTCCCGGGGGATCCGGAAGAGCGCGAGGAGGGTGTCATCCCAGTCGCCGGTTCGCAGGTTCACCAGCAGCGTGCGGGAGGCATTGGAAACATCCGTCGCGTGGACGCGTCCCCCCGTGAGTTTCCACAGTAGCCACGTATCGACCGTCCCGAACGCGAGCTCCCCGCGCGCCGCGCGGCGGCGAGCACCCGGAAGGCGGTCGAGCAGCCACGCCAGCTTGGTGGCGCTAAAGTAAGGATCGAGCTCAAGTCCGCTGCGCGTGCGAACGCTCCGGGCGGCACCGGCGTGGCGCAGCGCCTGACACGCACCCGCGGTCCGGCGATCTTGCCAGACGATCGCGGGTGCGAGCGGCTCCCCTGTCTGGCGGTCCCACAGCAGGGTGGTCTCGCGCTGGTTGGTGATGCCGACCGCGCGGATGCGGCCGTGTCTCCGGGCTTGGCGAGCCGTGCGTTCCGCGACGCGGGCGACAGTCTCCCATAGGTCCTGCGGTGCATGCTCCACCCAGCCGGGCTGGGGGAAGTGCTGGGGAAACTCCTCCTGTGCCGCGGCGACGGGCCGAGCGCGGGCGTCGAAGGCGACGGCTCGGGAGGAGGTGGTTCCTTGGTCGATCGCGAGAACCAGAGACATGGCGGGCCGTCCCGACTACGAGAGCATCGCGGCGATGCAGGCGGTGAGGAAGCAGGCCAGACTGCCGCCGAGCAGGGCCCGCCATCCGAGGCGCGCCAGTTCCCCGCGGCGCTCGGGAGCGAGCGCGCCGATGCCGCCGATCTGGATGCCGATCGAGGCAATGTTCGAGAAGCCGCAGAGCGCGTAAGTCAGGATGATGCGCGTGCGATCATCGGTCAGCACGCCTTCGGACTGCAGGCGACTCATCGAGAAGTAGGCGTAGAATTCGTTCAGCACCGTTTTCTCGCCGATCAATTGACCGGCCACGAGGACATGCTCGGAGTCGACGCCCATGAGCCAGGCGAGCGGCGCGCCCAGCATGCCGAAGAGGAATTGCAGTGAGAGGCCCGCGTAACGTCCGCCGCTCGCCTCCGCGATCCAGCGGTTGGCCCCAGTCCACTCCCCAATACCGGCCGAAAGGACCCAGTTGCCGAGCGCGATCAGCGCGGTGAAGACCAGCAGCATGGCCCCGACGTTGACCGCGAGCTTCAGGCCGTCGGTCGTGCCGATGCACACGGCATCCAGCACATTCGTGCCGGGTCGCTCGGCGCTGAGGTGCAGCGAGGAGTCCACCTTTTCCTCCTCGGGAAGCAGGATCTTCGCGATGATGAGCGCTGCCGGCGCGGAGAGCACGGACGCCGTCAGGAGATGAGTCGCCCAGCGCACCTGCTCCGCTGGGTCATTGCCGCCGAGTAGGGTGACGTACACGGCCATCACGCCACCGGCGATCGTGGCCATGCCCCCGACCATGATGGCGAGCAGTTCCGAGCGCGTCATCGTGGGCAGGAAGGGTCGGATGAGCAGCGGTGCCTCCGTCTGGCCCACGAAGATGTTCGCCGAGGCGGAGAGCGTCTCCGCGCCCGAGAGGCGGAGGGTGCGCGACATGACCCAGGCGAAGGCGTAGACGATCCGCTGCAGCAGGCCGAGTCGATAGAGCAGGGTGGTCAGCGCGGAGAAAAAGACGATCGTGGGCAGGATGCTCACGATGAAGATCGGGGCCACGGTCGAGAAGGTGCTCGTGGCACCGCGCGCCGCCTCGGCGCGCACGGTCACGCCGGCGTCACCGGTCGGCACTGAGAACAGCCAGCCGAAGACCAGGCTGCTGCCTTCATTGGTAAAGCTGAGTAGTCGCACGAAGAAGGTGCCGACGGCCTCGAATGCGGTGCGGACGAGGGGCACCTTGAGCACGGCCCAGCCGAGCACGAGCTGAAGCGCGAGGCCCACGCCCACCACCCGCCACGGGATGCGGCGGCGGTTGGTCGAGAACAGGACAGCGATTCCGATGAAGGCGACGAGGCCGATCAGGCCGCGTCCAAGGTGGGTGAGCGAATCCATGGGGAGAACGGACGGGCAGCCGCCGCGTCGGCAGCAGGCTTGCTTCGTCGCGGTCCCACGGCGAGTGTGAATTCAGCGCTCGTCCCCGCTGCCGATATGACCCTCCAGGAACGCCTCGATCGCCACCTTTCCCGCATCCCCGATGTGACCAGGGCCAACTGGGTCGCGGCGAATGCGACGCTGGTCGGGGACGTAACCCTGGGACCGCGAAGCAGCGTGTTCTATGGAGCGGTGCTGCGCGGTGACATCGCCCGCATCGTCGTGGGAGAAGGGACCAACATTCAGGACAATGCGGTGGTTCACTTGGCCGACCATCTCGATGCGATCATCGGTGACTGGTGCACCATCGGGCACTCTGCGATCGTGCATGCCTGCACGATCGAGGACGAGTGCCTGATCGGAATGGGCGCCACGATTCTGGACGGTGCGAGGATTGGCCGCGGCAGTATTGTGGGCGCCGGTGCGGTCGTGACCCAGCGGACCATCGTGCCGCCGGGTTCGATGGTCCTCGGAACGCCGGCCAAGGTCGTGCGAACGCTCAGTGCGGCCGAGCAGGCGGGATTGCGGGAGTGGGCGATGAAGTACGTGACCGTGTCGGCCGCGCACGCCCGAGCCGGTCGCTAGCCGGGTGCCGTGGCCGGCCGACCGTCGTGCGGTGGCGGGCGGGGCCTATTTTTGTGTGGTTCGGTGGCGGTTTTCGTCCAAAGTCCGCGTTTCGCGCCATGGACCGTCTCGATTCCGCCTTTGCCCGTGCCCGTTCGGAGAACCGAGCGGCGCTTGTTGCCTACCTCTGTGCGGGAGATCCGGATTTTGCTACTTCTTTGGCGGCTTGCCGGACCTTGGTGGCGAGCGGCGTGGACATCCTTGAGATCGGCGTGCCCTTCTCGGACCCGCTCGCGGATGGTCTCACCAATCAACTGGCCGCCCAGCGGGCGCTGGAAGGCGGGATGACCGCGGAGAAGGTGTTTGAGCTCGTGCGCCGGTTGCGCGCGGAGCACCCCACGCTGCCGATCGTCTTCTACACGTACTACAACCTGGTCTTCTCGAATGGGAGCGAGGCCTACGTGCAGGCCGCAACGGCGGCCGGAGTCGATGCGATGCTGACCCTGGATCTCCCACCGGAAGAGGCGGCGGACCTATCCGCCATCGCGGCCCGGCATGGTCTGCGCACGGTGTTCATCGTGGCCCCCACCACGCCTGACGAACGCCTGCCGCGGATCTGCTCTGCAGCGACGGGCTTCATTTACTATGTTTCGCGCGAGGGCGTAACCGGCGTCCGCGACGCGGTGGCCTCCAACGTTCCGGAGGCGGTGGCCCGAATCCGCCGCGCCACGACCCTGCCGATCGTGGTGGGCTTTGGCATCTCGCGGCGTGAACATGTGCACGCGGTGGCGGCCCACGCCGATGGAGTCGTGGTCGGATCGGCGTTGGTCAACTGCATCCGCGAGCACCTCGGTCGTCCGGATGCGATCGTCCAACGTCTCGCTGCCGTGGCTTCCGACTTGGCCGCTGGCTTGACCCGGGCCTGAACCCGCGGGCTAGGCGACCGCCGGTACCTGCACGGCCAGGCTGGCCGGTTTGACCTCCACGTGGAGAGACCCGGCGGTTTCGTGGACTTCTCCGTCGGTGTGAAAGTAGCCGGCTTCGCTGCAGTCGATGGTGAAACCCGTGGCGCTGTGGCAGAGCGCACGCGCGCTTCGGTCCACGGAACGTGCGAACAATCGGACCGTGAGCGGCAGGGCGTCGCGGAACCGGACCGGACGGATCAGCGTCAGATCGAGTTTACCGTCGTCCACCCGCGCTCGCGGCGCGATGAAGCAGTTGTTACCGTACTGGTCGGAATTGGCCACGGCGATGAGGAAAGCCGATTCCTCGATGGTGAGATCGCTGGCGCGGATGCGGTAGCGCTTGGGACGGTAAGCCCGAAGTGACTGCAAGGTCGTCGTGACGTAGGCTCTGAAGCCGCGGCGATGCAGCTGATTGAAGCGGGCGCTGAGGTCGGCGTCGAAGCCCATCCCCATGACATTGAAGAAGGGGACCCCGTTGGCGGTCCCGGTGTCGATGCGGCGGACGCGGCCCTGGAGCAGCGTGGCGAAGGAAGCGGCTCCACCGCGCTGAATGCCGAGGTGACGGCCGAGACCGTTGCCGGAGCCGCAGGGGATCAGGCCGAGGACCGCCGGTGAGTCCACCAGCGCCGCTGCGACCTCGTTCATCGTGCCATCGCCACCGATGGCGACCACCATCGCGCACCCCTCGTCGACCGCCCGGCGGGCCAACTCCGTCGCGTGGCGGGAACGCTCGGTCACTTCGACCGAGCCATCGAGCCCCTGCGTGCGGATGAACCGACGGGCCTCGTCGAGAAGGTACGGATTGCGGGCGTTATGGCCCGAGCGGGGATTGAAGATGAACCGACACTTCATGCGGACCGTGCGAGAAAACAGGAAAATGGGGATGGAGCGAGCGGAGAACGGCGCGGCGGCCGCGGTTGCCATGCGCGGCGGGCGTGCTTCACTCCCGGCACATGCCACGCATCCTGCACCTCCTGACCGGGCCCACCGCGGTGGGCAAGACCGAGTGGGCGTTGCGCTGGGCGGAGCAGCACGGCGCGGAAATCGTGTCGTGCGACTCCTTGCTCTTCTACCGTGGGATGGACATCGGCACGGCCAAACCCTCGGCGGACGAGCTTGCCCGGGTGCCGCATCACCTGATTGACATCCTTGATCCGGCGGAGCGGATGACCGTGGTGGAGTATGCCCGCCGGGCGCGTGCCGCCGTTGAGGAAATCCACTCCCGCGGCCGGGCGGTCCTGGTCGTCGGAGGCAGTGGCTTCTACCTCCGGAGCTTCCTTGCGCCGGTGACCGACGAGATCGAGGTGCCGGAGTCGCTGCGGAGTGAACTGGAAGCGGAGTGGACGACCCGGGGTCTGGGTGGGTTGGTGGAGAGACTGGTGCGGTTGAATCCGGCGGGGCTTGGTACGCTCGACGTGGACAACCCGCGACGTGTGCTGCGGGCGCTGGAACGTTGTCTGGTGTCAGGTCGCACCCTGGAAGAACTGGCGGCGGCGTTTGCGGCGCGACCTGCTCCCTATTCCGACTGGGAGCTCCGGTTGAGTCGGCTCGACTGTGAGGTTACCGAGCTCTCGGAGCGGATCGAGCGCCGTACCCAGCAGATGCTTGCGACCGGGCTCCTCGCTGAAGTCGCGGCCTTGCGAGCACGCGGTCTGGAACTCAACCCAAGCGCGTGCGGTGCGATTGGGTATCGGGAGTGTCTCGCGGTCCTGCGCGGTGAAGGGACCGAGGCGGACCTCGCCCGGCAGATCGCGGCCAATACCCGTGCGCTCGTGAAGAAGCAGCGGACTTGGTTTCGCACCCAGTTGCCGCCCCACCGTCTTGTTCCGCTGGGGCGGGCAGCGGTCGAGACGCTGTTCGCCGCAGCGGATCCGGGCGCGTCGACGCCCTCGGACAACCTAGTCGAGGACGATGCGGAATCGCGTCAGGGATGAACCCTCGAGCCGTTGCAGTTCGGCGAGCGCGATGCGCAGATTCACTTGGGACTGAAGTTCGTTGACCCGAGCGAGCTCGAGATCGTCCTGAGCCTCGAGCACCCGGCGGCTGGTCGAGAGACCGGCGTTGAAGCGGGCGCGCTCAAGCTCGTACTGGCGCTGGCTAAGTTGGGTGGCGAGGCCGGAGATGGCGACGCTCTCGCGGTTGGTCTCGACCGCACGGACGGCGGATCGGACCTCGACGACGAGATCCTGGTCGAGCTGCTGGAGGCGCGTCTGCTCTCTCACGATGTTGGACTGCGCGAGGCGGAGTCGAGCATTGTCCTCCCGCTGGGCCCACGGTACGCGGAGGGTCAGATCGACCTGCCAAGCGTAGCCGTCGCCGTCGAAGGTGCGCGTGGCGGCATCGCCGTAGGAAGCCTCGCGGCTGTTCAGGCCGAGGCCGGCGCCGAGACCGAGGTCGGGCAGGCGATTGCGCTTCGCGGTTTCGCGATCGATCTCAAGCTGGCGAATGGCGATGGCGCTCGAGGCGAGGGCCGGCTGGTTTTCGCGGGCGAGCTTGTAGGAGAAGTCGAAGGAGACGGCAGGGACCGGCGCATTCTCGAAGTTCACTTCGCCGATGGTCTGGTTGAACTCGAACTGACCGATCAGCGCGGTTAGCGCGTCCTCGCGGTCCTGAACGGTCTGATCGGCGAGCAGGAGCGAGCGGCGCGCATTGGCGACGCCGACCTCGGCCTGGAGAACATCGAGATCCGTGGCGACGCCGGTCTGGCGCCGGGCCCGGTTTTCCTCGAGGAGTTGCTGGGCGAGCTCGAGGCTCAGCTGCCGGACGCCCCGCTGCTGGCGCGCGAACACCAAGTTGTAGTAGGCGGCCTCGACGTTGCGGACGATGACCAGCACGCTGCCCTTGAGGTCGAGGTTGGCGCGATCCACGCCCAATTCGGCGCGGCGGAAGGAGGCGCGGGAATACTCCGAGCCGGCTCCACGCAGGAGCGGCTGGCGCACGGAGAGATTGAAGTCGCCCGTGTAAGCTGGGTTGAGGAAGAGGTTGCGGGAGTTCGACTCGCCGCGATCCAGCGATGCGCTGGCGCTCACGGTTGCGCCGGTGGACAGCCGCTGCGAAACGCCGGCCCGGATATCGCGGCTTTGGTTGCGGAGACCGGCTGCGCTGACGCCATCGATGGAGCTGACGACCGTGGGCTGCTGGCTGGTGCTCGTGCTGGCGGAGAGCTCAAGCGTGGGATCGAACGCGGCATCGGCGATCGTGACCGCTTCGCGTGCCTGACCGGTGGTCACGCGCTGGATCTGCAGGTCGAAATTCCGATCGAGCGCGCGCGCAATGCACACCTCCAATGTTAGAGTGGGCGCGGACGCTGCTTGAGCGGGAGGCGGAGTGCTCGGGGACGGGGTCTGCGCCACCGTCAAAGCGGGCAGGCCACAAGCGGCGACGACGGCGATGAGGAATCGGTGACGGGAGATCATGCGACGGGAGGGCGACTCTGCTAAGCTAGCACACAGTCGGGAAAGAGAAGTTGCACAGGACACACGCCAAGCGGGCGGAACCCAGTTTGGCGAGAGAAGATCAGAGGGAAGACGAAACCAGAGGGCCTCAGGTTTCAACGCTGAGCCCGCAGACTACGTCTAAATGCCCAGTGCGGATGGTGGCAGGCGTTCCGCCCGCGCTGGACGCGGACATCAGGGCGTGGCCGGTTCCGTCTTGGCCAACTCCTTTTCCACGAGCTCGTTGAGGTAGTCTCCGGCGTTGCGGGACCCGATGAAGGCAGCGATCTGGCCTCGCGTCTCAACAAAGCGAGGGTTGGTTTCGTCGGTCGCGGGCATGGCCTTATCGGCCACGTGCACGATCATGCCCTTCGCGCCCGTGGTCACCATTTCGGAAACGCCGCCCTTTTCGAGGGATTCCAGCGCCCCAAAAACGGCAGGCTCGAGCGTGGCTGGGGGCTCACGGAGAGTGAAGGCTGGGGTCGACTGCACACTGAAGGCGAGGCCGGCAATCGGAGTGGCCACTGCCTGTTCGAGCGTTTTGCCGGATCGGATCAGTGACTCGATTTGGGTCCGGGCCGTGCGACCCGCTTCGACGAAGCGCTTGCGCTTCTCGTTCTCAGCGTAATCGGTGGACACTTGGGCGCGGACTTCGGCGAACAGGGGCTGACGGGCGGGGATGGATTCCTGCCACAGCAGCACGACGCTGCCCTCGGGGGTCGGGAGTGCGTCCGAGAAATACCGTGCGGTTCCCAGGCGGAACGCCTCGGCCGCGATGTCGGGGGATCCGCCCAGGTCGGCCGGCGCGGCGGTGCGCGAGAACGGCGGGACCGGGCTGGACTGGAGCTTGCGGGCAGCGAGGAACGCGTCGACGGACGAGTGCGCGACCTTGCCCTCGTAGAGGGCGAGGGTCAGGTCGCTGGCCGCCTTGGCGGCAAGATTGCGGGCGCGTTCGAGCTTCAGCGCGGCTTCGACCTGCGGACGCACGGCGGCGAAATCTGCGTCGGACGCGCCGGTTGCCGGAAGGGTCACGGCAGCCTTGCCGTCTGCGGCAGGCTTCGGGAAGCGCGCGGGGTTTGAATCGTAGAGCGCGCGTACGGCGGCGTCGTCGACGAAGACCTGGGCCACGAACGCAGCAGCCGGGAAACGCACCGCACGCACCTTCACCTGCGGAGGGATTTCGTAGCGGAACGCGTTTTCCTCAAAAAACTTCGTCAGGTTAGCCTCGCTTGCATCCACCGTCGGCGAAAACTGACCGTAGTCGGCGCTCGCGACGGCGATCGTCCACTTGGCCTCGGCGCGAGCCAGTTGCTGCTTCACGTCGATCGGCAGAACGTAGCCGGGGCCCGCGAGGAGTTTCTGCACCTGCGTGTACCGATAGTCGTCAGCGAGGATGCGCGAGACGTCGCTTTCCGTGAGCGTGGCGTCGAGTTTCAGGTTGTCGCGGAACTGCGCATAGCGCGCGGGATCGAAGACCCCGTTTTCCCCGGCGAAGACGCGCAGCGTCTTCACGTAATCGATCAAGTCTGCCCCTGAGGGGCCGGGCACGTGCAACTGGTCCGCGAGGTGCAGTGCCGCGTGGCGCTGCAGCGCGTAGGCCTGAAGCTGCTCGCCGCCGAGCGCGGGGAACCCGGCTTGGAGAAACACGCTCAGCCCGGCATCGCGGAAGAGCCGCTTCTGGTCCTCCTGATTGCCGAGGTTCAGTCCGTAGAACGGACGATCCAAGGCTTTCGTATGCGCGTCACCCAGGCCCGGTGCAGCGCCGATGGTGAAGACGAATGCGATGATCGTCATGACCAGGAGCACGAGGAAGATGACGCGGAAGTGCTGCTGGAACGTTTTCTGAATCCAGGAAATCATGGGGGGAAACCGCGAGACTAGGTCAGCCGTGCTGCCTGTCAACCGCGCTTACCTCGTATTGCAGCCCGCTTGAAGCCTTGGGCCTCAGGGCTCCGCCTGCTCGGTTCCGGCTGACGTCAGCGGGGCGGACCGAAAAGGCATCTGCTCGAACAGTGCCGACAGGGGCGTGGAGAAGAACGGATCATCGAGCGATCGAGCGAGTCGATTATCGTAGGCCTCCAGCACGGGATCGAGGTTGGCTAGGCAGACGGCCGAGGAAGAGTCACCTAGGGCGTCGTCGGAGCGTTTGAAGTCCCTCAGCGTCACGCGACTGAGCGGACGGGCGGGTTGGTAGCGTACATTGGCCACATCGTTCGGGCCGGTGCCGGGAACTGGCGTGACCAGTCCCATGAGCACCAGACGGTTGATGCATTCGTTGACGATTTGGGCGGGTACTTTCAGCGCTTCGCTCAGTTGGCTCGTGGTGCACGGGGGCTGGCAGCCCTCGAAGCGGCGGCCGATGAGAAGAAGCACGACCAAGGTGAGGCGTTCGCGGACGGACTCCGCCAAGCTGTTCCACGCCGCCTGACTGTTGCGGAAGTGGACATTCTGGATGGCGTAGCTGACGGTGCCTCCGAGCAGGACAAAGAACCAAAAAACGTAGAGTCCCAGCATCAACACCAGTCCGATGCCGAGGGATCCGTACAGGCTGCGGGTGAGCAGAACCCGCTTGAAGTAAAGAAAAGCGAGGAAGTTATTGAGCAGGATCAGCAGGCCGACGACGACGGCGCCGATGAACGCGGCGCGCCAGAGCACGCGCGTATTCGGGATGGTACGATAGAAGATCGTCAGGGTGAAGATCATCAGGACCGTCGATCCCAGCGGGAGCAGGAAGATCAGCGTCTCGCGGACATGTTGTCCGAACGGCAATTTCTCGGCGAAGGCCGTCAGGAGCGCGGTGGCGGACAGCCCGGTGGCGGCCGCGAAGAAGAAGAGGGCGCCCAGCGTCAGGATGGTCCAATAAAAAACAATGCGCATCAACCAAGAGCGACCGCGTCGCACGCCCCAGATTTCGTTGAAGGTCGTTTCGACTGAGGTGAACAACTGGAGCACGATCACGATCAGGGTGAGGGCTCCGAAAATGCCGACGGCGCCGCTGCGCGAACTCGTGATCATCTCGTCGAAGATGCGCACCAGCTCGGGATTCACTTGGACCTCCTGTCCGGCTGTCGCCGAGCGAGCGGCTTCTTCTGCGCCGAGTTTCTCGTACTGGGCGAGGGGAGGGGCGACGTAGCGGATCAGGTCATGGACCGTGTGGGCCGCGAGGGAAGGCCCTCGTTCATCGAGGGTGAAGCCAGCGATGAGAACGGTGAGCGAGATGAGGGGCCCAAGTCCGACCAGCGAACTGAAGCTCAACGCGGCCGCTCGGCTGGCCGCGCTGCTTTCAAGAAGCGCGCCGACGGTGATCGAAACGACACGCAGGATGGCGTACCACCGTCCCTTGAGCGACTGGTCGCGCAGGTGCTGGGGAAGCCAGATGTCCTTCTCGAAGAGATGGACGAGACGGTCTCGGGTGGCCTTGAACCGATCCATGGTTCGCTGGCCCGGCGGTTAACCGAGCATGTAGTGGGCGAAGGCTGCGACGCCGGCGAAGCCGAGAAGGGCGGCGCTGACGAGGCGGATGGCAGAGATGAAAATGGTGGAGAAGTAAAGTCCGATGGAAGCGAGCGCGACCCACGCGATCGGAGCGGACTCGGAGTAGGACCAGAAGACGATGCCGAAGAAACCCAGTCCGAGCAGAGCGCGGAGACGAACCAAGGGGTAGACCGACACCATCTGCAGGCAGAGGAAGAGGGCGAGCAGGAGATCGCAGGCGCCGAGCAAGGCGAACGGATGGGAGAACAGGCGCGCTAGATCCCCGGTTCCGATGTGCATGATCGCCGGAGGAGAAAGCATCAGCGACGCGGAGCTCGCCAAAAGCATGCCCACGACGCTCCACAGCCCGATGCGGGCGACGCGGAGCTGATTGCGCATCTTGGTCTTGGCCCCTGCGCCCTCGGTGCGGTTGTCGGCCGCAGCGAGCATGTCGTCGACGGTGATGGGGGCAGCAGTGCGGTCTCCGGCGGACGTGGTCCGACGCGCATCCCGTGTGCGGATACGGAGGCGCTTTTTCTCAGGGAAGAGTGCGGCCTTCACTTCCGGGTCGGCGTCGATTGGGACCCACTGCTCAGAAAGGGTATCGTAGTAGAGGGTCTCCGGCGTCACTTGGCCTGCCTCGACGAGGGAGCTGAGCTGGTCGAGCGTGAAAGGACCGCGCGCGTCAGTCTCGTCAGAGGCACGGATGTAGAATTCCTGCGTCGCCATGTCTCGGAGACTCTGGAAGATGCTGACACCGCGAGCAAGGCGGTTTTTCGGAGAATCTCCGTCGAGGGTCGCCTACATGCGGCTGAGCGTTCTCAGGCCCAGCAAACGTAGTCCTGATTCAAGCACAAGGAGGGTGCGTGCGCACAGCAAGAGTCGGCGCGCGCGGATCGCTGGATCGTCGACGAGCACCTTGTCGGCGGCGTAGAACGCGCTGTAGGCGCCGGCCAACTCGTAGAGGTATGTGCAGAGGAAGTGGGGGCGCAGTTGGGAGGTGGTGAGGTCCAGCGTGCTGGCCAGGGCCACGAGTTTGCGGGCGAGCGCGAGTTCCGTCTCGGATTCCGGCGCGGTGGCGGCGGCCACGGCGCCGGCATCGGTGGGGTCAACCCCGTGGCGCCGGAAGATCGAATGGATGCGCGCGACGGCGTAGAGCAGGTAAGGCGCGGTGTTGCCCTCAAGCGAAAGGATCTTGTCCCAGGCGAACACGTAGTCGCTGCTTCGATTCTGGGAGAGATCTGCGTAGCGGACTGCGCCGATACCCACCGCAGCCGCGATCTCGCGGCGCTCGGTTTCGGAGAGCTCTGGAGATTTCTCCGAGACGAGGGTGAACGCGCGCTCCTCGGCTTCCGCGAGGAGCGCCTTCAGGCGGATCGGATCGCCGGAGCGGGTCTTGATCGCCTTGCCGTCTTCGCCCAGAATGGATCCGAAGGAAACGTGTTCGAACCGCGGCAGGCGACGTCCGGTGGCCTTGAACCATTTCTGCGTGGTGAGCCAGAGTTGCTCGAAGTGATCGGTCTGCCGCGCGTCCGTCAGGATCACGATCGCGTCGGCCCCGAAGTGTTCGACGCGGTAGGCCATCGTCGCGAGGTCCGTCGATGCATAGTTGGCCGCGCCATCCGACTTGCGGATGATGAAGGGCTGGGTGTTGAAACGAGGGTGCTCCGGGTGGAACACCACCAAGGCACCCTCGGATTCCGTCGCGAGTCCCAACCTCGTGAGCTCCGCGTACACCGGAGTGAGCTTATCGTTGTAGAAACTTTCGCCGAGTTGGTGATCGAAGCGGATATCGAGCTTGCGATAGATCTCTTCGAACGCGCCGGAACTAATGGCGTTGATTCGGTTCCAGAGCGCGAGGTTCTCGGCGTCGCCCGCCTGCAATTTCACCAATTCCGCACGCGCGGCGTCGAGGGTCTCGGGCTTCTCCTTGGTCGCTGCATCGGCTGCCTTGTAGAGACGCTCGAGCTCCTCGAGGGGATCCCGGGCCAGCGCGGCGTCGTCCCGCAAGTTCTTGTAACCCCAGATCAGCTTTCCGAACTGCGTGCCCCAGTCGCCGATGTGGTTGTCGCGAATGACCGTCGCTCCGCAGAACGCGAGCATGCGGCAGATCGCCTCGCCGATGACCATTCCGCGGACGTGGCCGACGTGCAGTTGTTTCGCGGTGTTGGGAGAACTGAAGTCGACCACGTAACGCTGGCCGCGATGCAGCCCGGCCGCGCCTTCCTCCAGCTGACCGACCGTGCCGTGATGCTGGAGCCACGCGAGCAGCGCGCCCGGGTGGAGGCGGAAATTGATGAACCCCGGCCCGGCGATGCTCGGTTCGCAAATGAGCCGCACCTCTTCCGGCAGGGCGGCGACCAGCTGCTCCGCGAGCGCGCGCGGATTGGCCTTGCGAGCCTTGGCGTAAGCGAGAATGCCATTCGCTTGAAAGTCGCCGTGCCGAGGATCGGCGGTCCGGATTTCGGCGGAGAACTCTGACTCGGCGAACCCGAGCTTGCGGGCGGCCGCTGCCACCGCAGCAGAGAGATCGACCGCAGGCTGGAAAGAGACGTGCATCCTGCGACGACACGCGGCCCGTGAACCTGTCGCAAGCGTGATTTGCGACCGACCGCACGCACCGGCGGGCGGGTGGGGAAGGGCCGAGATGGGAAGCATTTCCGGCTCGACATCCTATGCCGGCATGGTTTGCTCGTAGACTTTTCCGTTTCGGCGGAACTGCTACCCGGAGCCTTTATAGCACAATGACCAAGCGAAACATTCCTCCCCGCAGGTTCATTAAGCCGACTTTCGAATTCCTCATCGAAAAGAAGCGCGACGGTGGCGAATTCAGCAAGGATGAGATTCGCTACATCGTTGATAGCACGCTCGATGGGGAAATGCCCCAGCACCAGCTGGCGGCCTTGGCCATGGCCATCTACTTCCAGGGCATGTCGGCCCAGGAGACGGCTGACCTGACCGAGGAGATGATGCTTTCCGGCGAGGTGATCGATCTCTCAGCGATCGCGAAGCCCAAGATCGACAAGTTCGCGACCGGCGGCATCGGCGACAAGACGTCGCTCGTGCTCGTCCCGCTCGCGATGGCCGCAGGGGTCGTGGTGCCAATGATGTGCAGCGCCGAGCATGATTACGTCATCAGCACGCTCGACAAGCTGGCTTCAATTCCCGGTTTCAAGGGGCACCTGAGCAACGAGCAGTTCGTGAATCAGCTGGCGCGCATCAATGGCGCGATCATCGCGCAGTCCGAGGACCTCGCTCCGGCGGATGCGAAGCTCTACGATCTTCGCAAAGAGACGGGCACGATTCCCAGCCTGCCGCTGATCACCGGCTCCGTCCTCTCCAAGAAGCTCGCGGAGGGGTCCGAGGGACTCGTGATCGACGTCAAGTGGGGCAATGGTTCCTTCATCAAGGATTTGGAGCAGGCGAAGCAGCTGGCCCGGTCGATGACCCGCGTGGGTCGCTCGATGAAGCGGCGTTGCGTGGCGCTGGTCACCGACATGAATCAGCCGCTCGGCGACACCGTCGGCACGGCGCTTGAGGTCAAGGAGGCCATCCAGATCCTCAAGGGCGGTGGTCCCGAGGACATCAAGGAACTCGTGCTGAAGCTCGGCATGGAAATCGTGCGCCTCGCCGGCGTCGCGGGCTCCACGTTGTCCGCCAAGCAAACGGTGGAGCGTCATCTCACGGACGGTTCTGCCCTCGAGAAACTGAAGGAATTGGTCAAGGCGCAGGGCGGCGATACGTCCTTCATCGATCATCCGGAGAAATTCCCGCAGGCGCGGCACATTCGAAAGTTGCCCGCTCCGAAGCGCGGCTACGTTCACACGATCAACGCCGCGATGATCGCCCATGGCGTTCACCTCCTTGGCGCCGGTCGCGCCGCCTCGGGCGACAAGATCGATTATTCAGTCGGCGTGTCCGAGATCCGTAAGGTCGGCACCCAGGTCAAGCAGGGTGAGCCGCTGATGATGATTCACTACAACGACGAGTCGAAGCTCGAGCAGGCGCTGAACTATTTCAAGGACGCCTACCGGCTCGCGCCCAAGCGTCCGACCCCGCCTCCGCTGGTGGTCGAGCGCGTCGCCTGACATCGCTCGCCGACGCGGGCGGTCTTCGGACCGCCTCGCGCGGCACCTCGATCAAACGACGAAGCCCGCGGCCTTGGCCGCGGGCTTCGTCGTTTAACGGTCGCGCGAAGGCGCGACGGAGTCTCGCGCTTAGGCTCGACCGAGGTAGGTGCCGTCGACCGTGCTGACGCGGACGAGTTCGCCTTCCTTGATGAAGAGCGGAACCTGAATGACGAGGCCGGTTTCGAGCTTGGCCGGCTTCTGGACGTTGCTGGCCGTGTCGCCCTTCACGCCCTCGGCGCTCTCGATGATCTTGAGCGAGACGGTGGACGGGAGATCGACGGACAGCGGCTTCTCGTCGACAAAGAGGACGTCCACGCGCCCGCCTGGCGTCAGGTAGTTCTTCACGTCGCCGAGCGTCGCCTCCGTGAGCTCGATCTGGTCAAACGTCTCGGGGTCGATAAAGGCGAAGGAGTCGCGGTCGGCGTAGCTGAATTCGAGGGTCTTGCGATCAGTCGGCAGCACTTCGATGCTTTCCGTCGACGCGAAGCGCTGGTCCAGCGCTTTCCCGTAGCGAAGATTCCGCATCTTGATCTGCACGAAGGCGCGGAGATTGCCGGGCGTCCGGTGCTGGGTCTCCATCACCAGGTGCGGCTCGCCGTTGAATTTGATGACTTGGCCTTTGCGGATGTCGTTGGCGGAAGGCATGGACGGTAAGGGATGGTCGCGGGCGGTGGATCGTTGAGGGAAAGGGTGTTGGATTAGCCAAGTCCCCGGCGGGCTGTCAAGGATTCGACCACCACGCCTAAGCGCTTGCCCTTTTTGGACCGGGCTTGGACACTCGTCGGGCCCTCACCCATGAAGCAACGCACCTTGGCGCGCGCCGTCTCGATCAAGGGAACCGGCCTGCACACCGGAAACCCCGTCCAGCTGACGTTCAAGCCTGCCCCCGCCAATCACGGGCTCGTTTTCAAGCGGCTCGATCTCAATGGTCAGCCCGAAGTTCACCCGCGCATTGAATCGGTGGGTGACTTGGTGCGCAACACCACTGTCCAAGAAGGACATACGAAGGTCCACCTTGTTGAACACGTGCTGAGCGCACTACACGGCTGCGGCATCGACAATGCTGTCATCGAGATGGATGCGTCGGAGCCTCCCATCATGGATGGTTCAGCGCGTCCGTTCGTGGCACTGATTCAAGAGGCGGGTCCGGTGGAGCAGGACAAGGAGCGTGTCTACTATGAGCTCGATGCTCCGGTCTCGGTGATGAAGGGCAACCGCTCGATCATCGCGCTGCCGTTCGACGGATTGAAGATCACCTGCACGTCGACTGACGACCGTGGGTACCACACCCAGCACCTCTCGCTGACGATCGATCCGGATACCTACATCTCGCAGATCGCTCCCTCGCGTACGTTCACGATTTACGAGGACATCGAGGAGTTGCTGAAACTTGGCAAGATCCGCGGCGGCAGCTTGGACTCCGCAGTGGTGATCAAGGGTGGCAACATTCTTTCCAAGGAACCGCTGCGGTTCCGCGACGAGTTCGTGCGGCACAAGATGCTCGATATCATCGGAGACATCGTGCTGCTGGGCATGCCCCTCAAGGCCCACATCGTTGCGACGTGTCCTGGCCACCAGCTCAATGCCGAGCTGACCAAGGCGCTGTTCGACCGTCGCGCCGAGGCGACGAAGCGTGGGGGCAAGAAGGCTTCCGCACCCGCCGAAGGGAAGGCGATGGTGCAGGCTCATGAGACCTCACTCGATATCCGGCGGGTGCTCGACATGCTTCCGCATCGCTACCCGTTCCTGATGATCGACCGCGTGACGGAGTTCCGCGGCGAGGACGAGCTGACTGCGATCAAGAACGTCACCATCAACGAACCCTTTTTTCAGGGGCACTTCCCCGGGAATCCGGTGATGCCCGGCGTGCTGCAGCTTGAGGCCATGGCGCAGGCCGCCGGTCTATTGATGCTGCGACGCGGCTCCCTCGAGGGAAAGACCTCGCTGTTCATGAGCGCGGATAAGGTGAAGTTCCGCAAGCCGGTGCGGCCGGGAGATCGCTTGGTGGTCACGGCCAAACTCACGAAGACGCGGGGCACCAAACTCGCCTCGGCCGAGGTCGTGTGCACCGTCGATGGGGCGGTGGTGTCTTCCGCCGACCTGATGTTTGCGATCGTCGACGAGGCGGAGGTTGGTTGAGCATGGCCACGCGGATCCATCCGAGCGCCGTGGTGGAGCCAGGCGCACAACTTGGAGTCGACGTGGAGATCGGCCCCTTCGTTTACGTCGGTGGCGAGGTCGTCTTGGGCGATCGCACCCGGCTGCACCATCATTCCTCGGTTGAGGGCTGGACCACGTTGGGCGAGGGCTGCGAAGTGTTTCCCTACGCGAATCTCGGGGCGAAGACGCAGGACCTGAAGTTTCAGGGCGGTCGTCCGGGTGTCCGAATCGGGGCCCGCAATGTCTTCCGGGAGTACGTCACGGTCCATGCCGCGACGCGCGACGGGGAATTTACCGTGCTCGGCGATGACAACACGCTGCTCGCGAACTGCCATGTCGCCCATGATTGCGTGCTCGGCAATCACATCGTGATGAGCAATGGCATCCTCCTCGCGGGCCACGTCCGGGTCGAGGATCACGTGACCATCGGAGGAGCGGCGGGAGTGCACCAGTTTTGCCGGATCGGTGCGTATGCGATGATCAGCGCGTTCGCGAAGGTGGTGCAGGACGTCGTTCCCTTCATGATCGCGGACGGTCAGCCAGCCGTCATCCGCTCGATCAACAAGGTCGGCTTGGAACGCCGTGGTTTCGCGCCGGAGCAGATCGAGCGGGTGAAGCAGCTCCATCGCGTGCTCTTCCGGGACGGGCTGAATCGCTCCCAGGCGTTGGAGAAACTCGTGGCTTCGGAGCAGGCGGCGAGCGCCGAGTTCCGCCGCGTCCTCGAATTCGCGGCGGCGAGCGAGCGGGGGCTGGCTCCCGGTTCGACAGGTTGACTCCGAGCCGCCCGGGGCGGCTCAGACTTTCCGCTTGTAGACCAGGGCGGGGTCGAAGAGCGGCTTCGCGGTCGTCTCCAGACTGAAGTCGCCCTGGTTCGCGGCGGCGTCCACGTCCCGGAGCTTCCGGTAAAAGCAACTCTTGAAGCCGTTGTGGCACGAGGCGTTGGCCGGTCCATCCTGCGTGACGGAGAGGAGAATCACATCTTGATCGCAGTCGGTGCGCAGGTCCTGCACTCGCTGGACGTTCCCGGACTCCTCGCCCTTGATCCACAGCTTGCTGCGCGAGCGGCTCCAGTAGGTGGCCTTGCGGGTGCGGAGGGTGTGCTCGAGCGATTCCGCGTTCATGAACGCAAACATCAGGACCTCGCCGGTGGTGGCATCCTGAGTGATGCACGGGATCAATCCTTCGGCGCCGAACTTTGGCTGGAACGTGCTCCCGAGTTCAATCTCGGGCGTGGTGGTGCGGGCGGGAAACGACATGGCGGAAAGAATCGAGGGAAGCGGAGACCGCTCAGGAGGCGTTGGGCAGGCGCGCGGCGAGGGCGCGGAGGTAGTCGTACGTGTACAGACCGGTCTGGTGACCGTCGCTGAATCCGAAACGGAGTGCGTAGTTGCCGACTCGGTCCCACGCTTGCACCGATACGCCCTCGAAGTGCCGGGGGCCATCGCCGCCGTACTGCCGGCCGAAGATGTCGCGCTCTCCCTGAGTCTCCGCGCTCGGCGAAGCGGCGCGCAAGCGGTCCGCGGGGAAAAACGTCTCGGCGCCGTCGCTCCAGCGGATTGCGACCTCGTGGCCGATGATCTGGACATCGACGGGAGTGTGCATGGTGAAGGGTAACAAACGACAGCGTGGCGCGGCTGCCGAGGAAAATCGGGCGGCTGGCTCAGCTGGATCAGCGTTGCCTTCAGCGGGCTTCCCGCGTGCGCTCGAACTCGCCCTTCGGGGCGGGTGCATGTTGACCAACCGCTTTTATTCCGACTTCGATCAGGCGACGTGGGAGTCGCCGCGCCGTCCCGATTACCGGTCGCTCTTCCAAATCGACCGCGATCGGATCATTCACGCCCACGCGTTCCGGAAGCTTCAGTCGAAGACCCAGGTCTTTCTGTCCGGAGAATACGACTTCTACCGGACCCGGCTCACGCATTCGATGGAGGTCGCGCAGATTGGTCGGTCGATTTGCCACTTCCTGCTTTCTCGCGGGGAACCCCTGTCGCCGGACTTCTTCATCGACCCGGAGTTGGTGGAAGCGATCTGCCTCGCCCATGACCTCGGGCATCCTCCCTTCGGTCATTCCGGCGAACGCACCTTGCAGGAGCTCATGCTTCCATGGGGCGGCTTCGAGGGGAATGCGCAGACCCTGCATCTCCTGACCGAGACCATTTATCAGAATGAGGAGGGGACCCGCGGCATGCAGCCGACCCGCGCGTTGATGGACGGGGTTCTGAAGTACAAGAAGTTGCTGAGTGAATACGCAGTGGCTCCGAGTAATCATTTCCTCTACGACTCCCAGGAGCCGCAGCGCGATTTCGTCTTTGCCGGCGCCGCGATCCCCGAGCCACTCCGGGAAGGGGAGGGATTGAACCTGTTCAAGAGCGTCGAGTGCCAGATCATGGACTGGGCGGATGATGCCGCGTACTCGCTGAATGACGTGGTGGATGGAGTGAGGGCCGGATTTCTCACGCTCGACCGCATGGAGCGCTGGGCGTCAGCGCAGGCGCTGGACGCGGAGCGCCTCGCGTGGCTCGACCGACTGTTCGTCGCGGTGCGCGCCGATCGTCTGGAGTCCGTGTTCTCGCAGAAGATCGGAACTTTCATCACGGCCTGTCGACTGCGTCCCCGGCAGAACTTCATGAGTGCTGCGACCCAGCGCTATCGGTTCGAACTGGTGGTCGGTGCCGAGGTGCAGCGCGAGGCGGCGTTCTACAAGCAGCTGGCCAACGACATCATCTTCGAGAGCCCGCAGCTCCAACAGATGGAGCACAAGGCCCGCAAGGTGCTTTTCGACCTCTGGCACTCGGCTTGGCGAAATCACGTGGAATGCAAAGGACGCGTGATCCGCATCCTGCCGCCGCGGGTGGGGCGGCTCATCGACGCCGCAGGCACTGAGGCCGAGAAGGCGCGGCGGATCTGTGATTGGCTGGCCGGCCTGACGGACGGGATGATCGTCCGCACGTACCGGCGCCTGTTCGAGGCCGACTTCGGCAGTCTGCGCGATCTCAGCTGAGCTGCCGCGTCGCGGCCAGATCGTTACGGTCCCTCGGGTTCTGCGACGCCCGCTGGCCCCGGAGGTAGGCGACCATCCTGCACCGCCTCCCGCAGCATCGCCTCGGCGTAGTCCCAGAGCGCGGACGATCCCTCAGCGATGTGGCGGTTGCGCGCCACAACGCGGTCGTGCGTGACGCCGTGACGGCGCCAGGCGGATCCTTGGGTCAGGAGATTCAACAGCACCGGCTGGAAGCGGTCCACGGCACTGGCGAACCGTGCCTCGGCCGTCTCCTTGGCCTCGAACTCCTCCCAGAGCGCTCGAAACTCCCGCGTCTGGTCATCCGGCAGCAGACCGAAAATCCGCTCCGCCGCCTGCGCCTCCCGCGCGTACTGATCGGCCATGCGCTGCGCGTCATACGCGAAGGTGTCGCCCGCATCGATCTCCACCAGATCGTGGATGATGAGCATTTTGAGGACCCGCAGGAGGTCGAGGTTGGGCAGATTCGCGTGCTCCGCGAGGACGATGACCAGCAGGCAGAGGTGCCATGAATGCTCGGCATCATTCTCCGCCCGACCGCTGTGGATCAGCACGGTCTGGCGGTAGATGTCCTTAAGTTTATCGACCTCAACGATGAACTGAACCTGACGGGCGAGTCGGGAGTCGGGCACCCCCTACGATCGAATGCTTCTCCCAGAGTTGGCGAGCGCGACGTGACTGCTGCACCGTGATTGCATGTGTCGCGAGGCGCCTCGCTGTGGTCGCGGTCAAACCGCCCGTTTCCTTGCTTGCTTGCCCCCCCTGCGCGGCGTTTCGATGAGGGGCTTTTGTCCGAATGAAAATTCTCGTTGCCGATAAGATTTCACCCAAAGGGGTCGCCTACCTGCGTGCGCAGCCGGGCTTCGAAGTCATTGAGGCCTACGGGTCCTCTCCGGAGAAGGTCCTCGAGCTGGTGCGCGATGTCCACGCGATCGCCGTCCGTTCGGAGACGAAGATCTCCGCCGACGTGATCGCCGCGGCCCCGTTGCTGCGCGTGGTGGGCCGGGCCGGCGTGGGGGTCGACAACGTGGATGTCGATGCCGCGACGGAACGCGGGGTGATCGTGATGAATACGCCTTCGGGCAACACGATCGCAACGGCCGAGCTGACGTTCACGCACCTGCTCTGCGGCGCGCGGCCCGTTCCGCAGGCGGCAGCCTCGATGAAGGCCGGTCAGTGGGATCGCAAGAGTTTCAGCGGTATCGAACTCTTCAAGAAGACGCTTGGTGTCGTCGGCCTCGGTCGCATCGGCAGCGAGGTCGCGAAGCGTGCGCAGGCCTTCGGGATGCGCGTGCTCGCCTATGATCCATATCTTTCTCCGAGCCGCGCCAAGGCGATGCAGGTGGAGCCCGCGACGCTCGATGAGCTTCTGGCCCAGTCGGACTACATCACCGTCCATATGCCGCTGACGGACGATACCCACTACATGATCGACGAGGCGGCGTTCGCCAAGGCGAAGAAGGGTCTGCGGATCTTCAACTGCGCCCGCGGCGGGATCATCAAGGAGAGCGCGCTCGTCGAGGCGATCAAGTCGGGCAAGGTCGCGGCCGCCGGCCTCGATGTGTTCGAGGACGAGCCGTTGGCCAAGGACAGCGAGCTGCGGACGCTTCCGAACGTGGTCCTGACGCCGCACCTTGGCGCTTCCACCGCGGAGGCGCAGGAATCGGTCGGCATCGAAATCGCCGAACAGATCACCGATGTGCTGCGCGGCGGCGTCATCCGTAACGCCGTCAACATGCCGTCCATCGACGCTGCGGCGGTCAAGGTTCTGGGGCCGTATATCGACTTGGGCGCCAAGCTGGGTACTCTGGTCCAGCAGATCGCCGGTCCGCAAATCACCGCCCTGCGCATCACCTATTGGGGCAAGCTCGTCGATCTGGATACGAATGCCATCACGCGCGCCGTCCAGCGAGGCTACCTGCGCCGGATCAGTGGCGACGGGGTCAACTTCGTCAACGCCCCGGTCATTCTCGAGCGCCTGGGCATCAAGTGCGACATTCTCAAGTCCACCGAGCACAGCGACTACACCGAGCTCCTCGGCGTGGAGGCGATCGCGGCGGATGGGTCGTCGCGCAGCGTGACGGGTACGTTGTTCACCAAGGCCGCGAAGCCGCGCGTGGTGACGATCAACCAGCGCGATGTGGAGGTCGAGGCGGCGGGCAAGTTGCTCATCATCGAGAACAAGGACCAGCCGGGCATGATCGGTTACATCGGTATGCTGCTCGGGCGGGACGGCGTGAACATCGCGAACATGTCGCTGAGTCGTCAGGCGCCAGGACAGACGGCGCTCATCGTGATCAATCTCGACAGTGAGCCGAGCGAAGCCGTGCGGCTTGAGCTCAAGGGCAATCCGAACATCGCGCTCGCGAAGTACGTCGAATTGTAATCCCCGCAACCCCATCCCGCCATGCTTACCGCCCTGCTGGTCTTCGCGCTCGTCGGTTACGTGCTCGGGGCGCTTCCGTTCGGATACCTCGTGGCGCGGGCCAAGGGAGTCGACATCTTCAGCGTGGGAAGCGGCAACCCGGGCGCGACCAATGTGCGGCGGGTCCTCGGCCGTGGGCCGGGTAATCTGGTGTTCTTTCTGGACGCCGCCAAGGGCGCGGCCGCGGCGGGATTGCCGCTGCTGGCTTCGCGGCTCGGCTGGATTTCGTGTGGGGCGGGCGACGTGACGATCGCCGGCATCGTCGGCCTCGCCGGTGGCCTGTTGGGCCACAGTTTTTCCTGCTTCACGGGCTTTCGTGGCGGGAAGGGCGTTGCAACCACGGTGGGCGGATTTGCGGTGCTGCTGCCGTGGGGATTGCTCGCGGCTTCCGTGGTCTGGGTCGCGGTGTTCTTCATTGGACGCTACGTCTCGCTGGCGTCGATTTTAGGTGCGGTCGCGCTGCCGCTGGCGGCGTGGTTGCTCGGAGCGGGCCGACCGCTGGTCGGGCTCGCCGTCGCCGTCGCAGCCTTCGTCATCATCATGCACCGCTCGAACATCCGCCGCCTGCTGGCGGGGACCGAGAGTCGATTCAGCCGGTCCGGTGGCTCCGCCCCCCGCAGCTGACCCGGCGATTTTACTTTCATGTCCAGTCGCACCATTCGCATCGGTCTCTGTGGTCTCGGCACGGTCGGTCAGGGAGTCTGGAAGCACCTGACGGCCAACCGTACGGCGCTCGAGGACCGACTGGGTGTTCGTATCGAGCTGGCCAAGGCCGCAGTGCGGGATCGCTCCAAGGCGCGCTCCGTCAAGGTGCCCGCGCACTGCCTGGTGGACGACCCGATGAGCATCGCCCGCGATCCTTCCATCGACATCGTCTGCGAGCTGATGGGCGGTACCGGAATCGCCAAGAAGGTGACGCTCGAGGCCCTTTCGCGGGGCAAGATCGTGGTGTCGGCGAACAAGGCCCTGCTGTGCGAGAGCGGCGCCGCCGTTTTCGCGGCCGCGCGCAAGGGTGGGGGACGCTTCTTCTTTGAAGCGTCGGTCGCCGGTGGCATCCCCATTATCAAGGCTCTGCGCGAGGGGTTGGTCGCGAATCGCTTCCGGCTGATCTACGGGATCCTCAACGGGACGTGTAACTACATTCTCACGCGCATGGCCGCCGAGGGCGCCGGCTACCCGGAGATCCTCGCCGACGCGAAGCGTCTCGGATTTGCCGAGGCCGATGAATCGTTGGACGTGGAGGGCTGGGACACTGCCCACAAGGCATCGATCCTCGCGCATCTGGCCCACGGGGTATGGCTAAAGCCGAACCAGATGACCGTCGAGGGGATCACAAAAATCACTCAGGCTGATCTCCGTCATGCGGCGACGCTCGGCTACGGGATCAAGCTGCTGGCGGTCATCACCCGTGACTTCACGCGGGACGAACTCGCCGTGCGCGTCCATCCGACGCTCGTACCCAAGGATCGGGTACTGGCGAACGTCAATGGGGTCTTCAATGGCATCGCGGTCGTCGGCGACGTGGTCGGTACCACCACTTATATCGGGCGCGGCGCCGGGCAGGACGCGACGGCCAGCGCGGTGATCAGCGATATCGCGGATGCGATCGTGTTGCTCACGACTGGTCGCGATGTCACCCCGGTAGAGTCGCCCGCCCGCGCCGCGCGCACCGTACGGCTCGCGCCGCCGGAGCGGTTGCGGAGCCGCTACTACGTGCGGACCACGGTGAAGGATCGCCCGGGCGTGCTCGCCCAGATCGCGACCGTGATGGCGCGTCACGGGGTCAGCATCGAGTCCGTCATCCAGACCGCTTCCGAGCGGCCCAACGCGGCGTCGCTCATCCTCACGACGCATGAGAGCGATGAGCGCGCCATGGGTGCAACACTCGCGGCGCTGGGGCGCCTGCGCAGTCTGCTGGAGAGCCCGCTGCTGCTTCGCATCGCTGACTTCTCCGACTAGGTCAGCGGACTCTCGCCCCCTTTCCCATCATGGCTCGAATCGTCCAGAAGTATGGCGGCACCTCGGTGGGTGACGTCGAACGCATCAAGAAGGTCGCGGAGCGCATCAAGGCGTTTCGGGACCAAGGCAATCAGCTGGTGATCGTCGTTTCGGCGCGCGCCGGCGTCACCAACGAGCTGATCGCCAAGGCCAAACAACTCTGCGCCCAGCCGTCCGAGCGTGAGATGGACCAGCTCCTCGCGATCGGCGAGCAGGAGACCATCGCCTTGACCGCCATGGCGCTGCACGGCGTCGGTGTCGATGCGGTGAGTTACACCGGTGCGCAGGCGGGAATCTTCACCGATGCGGTCCACACGAAGGCGAAGATCAAGATGATCAACGCGGCACCCGTGGAGAAGGACCTCGAGGCAGGCCGGGTAGTGATCGTCGCCGGCTTCCAGGGCATCAATGATGACGGTGGCGTCACGACGCTCGGCCGAGGGGGCTCCGATCTCACGGCGATCGCCCTCGCGGCGGCGGTGAAGGCGGACAAGTGCGAGATCTACACCGACGTGGATGGCGTCTACACGGCGGATCCGCGCGTGGTGAAGGACGCCCGCAAGCTGGATGAGATTTCCTACGACGAGATGCTCGAGCTCGCCTCCAGCGGCAGCAAGGTCATGCAGTCGCGCAGCGTGGAGTTTGCAAAGAAGTACGGCGTCATCTTCGAGGTCCGTTCATCCTTTAATCAAAACCCGGGAACTATCGTGAAAGAAGAAGTGGCATACATGGAAAAGGTCGTCGTCCGCGGCGTGGCCGTGGACAAGGATCAGGCGAAGGTCATCGTGAGCAATCTGCCCGACAAGCCGGGCTCGGCGGCTCGGGTGTTCCGCGCGTTGGCCGACGCCAACGTCATGGTCGACATGATTGTCCAGAACGTCGGTCGTGGCGGGGTGGCGAACCTCACGTTCACGGTTCCGCAGACCGATCAGGTGAAGGCGCAGAAGGCTTTGGAGCCCGTGCTGGCCGCCATGGGCGGCGGGCAGGTCGCGATCCACGAGCAGATCGCGAAGCTCTCCGTGGTCGGCGTGGGCATGAAGACCCACAGCGGCGTCGCGGCAACGCTCTTCCAGGCTTTGGCGGCCGCTAATATCAACATTGAGATGATCAGCACCTCGGAGATCAAGATCTCGGTGATCGTCGAACAGGATCGGGCCGATGAGGCGGCGCGGGTCGCACACGCGGCCTTCCACCTCGATCAGCTGTAACCGCACGGGCGGTCCTTCCGCCTGCGGGTTTCGCGATGCGTTTCCTCTCCACGCGGGGTGAGTCGCCGGCTCTCGGCTTCAGCGACGCCGTCGCCACCGGGCTGGCGCCCGACGGCGGGCTTTTCCTGCCGGCCGCGCTGCCCCGCTTTTCCCGGTCCGAGCTCGAGGCTTGGGCCCTGCTGCCGTACCCCGAGCTCTGCGTCCGCTTCCTCTCGCGCTTCGCGACGGACATCCCTGAGGACGTGCTGCGCGGCTTGGTCACGAAGAGCTACGCCACGTTCGCGCATCCGGAAATCGCCCCGCTGGTCCAGCTGGATGAGCACCGTTTCGTGCTCGAGTTGTTCCATGGACCGACGCTCGCGTTCAAGGACTTCGCGCTGCAGTTGCTCGGGAATCTCTACGAGCTCCAGTGCCGCTTGCGGCACGAGAAGATCAACGTGCTCGGCGCCACCTCCGGCGATACCGGATCGGCGGCGATCCATGGATTGCTCGGCAAGCCGGGAACCGCGATTTTCATTCTGTATCCGGAGGGCCGCACGTCACCGCTGCAGGAGCGGCAGATGGCCTGCACCGGAGCGGCGAACGTCCACGCCCTCGCCATCACCGGCACCTTCGACGACGCCCAGGCGATCGTGAAGACGCTGTTTGGGGACACCGCTTTCCGCACCGGCCACCGCCTGTCCGCAGTCAACTCGATCAACCTGGCCCGCGTCCTGGCGCAGTGCGTGTACTACCTGAGCGCGTGGCTGCGGTTGCCGCCGGGGATCCGCGACACGGCGGAGTTCGTCGTCCCGACGGGTAACTTCGGAAATGTCCTCGCGGGGTGGATGCTGCAGCGGATGGGCGTGCCGATTGCCCGGTTCCGGGTCGCCACGAACCGCAACGACATCCTCCACCGGCTGTTCACGACCGGTGAGTATCGGGTCGGCGACGTGGTCCCGAGCCTCGCCCCGTCCATGGACATCCAAGTCGCGTCCAACTTCGAGCGTTTCCTGTACTACTCGGTGGGTGAGGATCCGGCACGGGTACGCGAGGTGATGCGGACGTTCCGCGAAACGGGCAGCTTTTCGTTTGGGTCCGCCCTGCAGGCTTCATTCGCATCATCTCGGTGCACGGATGCGGAGATCGTCACCCTGATCCAGGAGGTGCATCGGCGCTGGGGCTACGTCGCAGATCCTCACACGGCCTGCGGCTTCAAGGATTTGTCGGCGGATCGGCCCAGCGTGGTTCTCGCCACGGCGAGCCCGGCCAAGTTCCCGGAGACCATGCGCGAGGCGCTCGGTTTTGAACCGACGCATCCGAGCTTGGAGGCGCTGAAGGCCCGTCCGCTCGTGGTACACCGCCTGCCGGCGTCGGTCGATGCGGTGCGCCGCTACGTCGAGCAGCACGCGGTCTAGGGGAGCAGCCAGAGCGCGGCGGTGCCTACGGCGGCAGTCAGGCCGAGCACGACCGCGACCGGCCGCCGCATCGCGGGGGACCCGAGCGTGAGTGCGAGAACGGCCTTCATGATCGCGTTGGCCACGGCGGCGAGGGTTACGGCAAAGCCGGCGGTTTCGAGGCCCACCGAGCCCGCCTCGCGGCTGTTCGCCAGCGAGAGCGAGATCGCGTCCATGTCCGTGAGCCCGGACACAAAGCTGAGGGGTAGCAGGCTCGCGTTCCACTCCAGCGTGGTGATCACCTTGATCAGGAACGCGATGATTGCATAGAGGAGGGCGAACTTGATCGAGGTCGCGAGCCCGAGGGGGTTGTGCAGCGGCAGTTCCGCCGGGGCGGACGAGCCCGCCCGACGGCGCCACCAGATCACGCCATAGAGGACCGCGGGCACGGTCATGAGCGCGAAGGCCGGAGCAACCCGAAGGGCGAGGGCGGGTGAGACCACCGCAATGGCCAGCACCACGCGCGGCACCATCACGGTGCACGCCGCGACCACCGCGAACGCAAAGTGTCCGGACCACTCCGGCACCTCACGGCTGCGCCGACTGAAAGCGAGGGTGGTGGCCGTGCTGGAGGCGAGGCCCCCGAGCAAACTGGTGACGAGGATACCCGCGCGCGTGCCGAGCAGCCGCATCGCGACGTAGCCGACGAAGCCAAGCCCCGAGATCAGGATGACCATCATCCAGGTCGCATAGGGATTGAAGCCACCCCACGGACCGAACGTGCGGTCGGGCACCAAGGGTAGAATCACGCCGGTGATGGCGACGAACTGCAGCGTGGCGCGGATGTCCTGCTCGGTGAACCGCCGCATCCAGTCGTGCAGCGGCTTCTTCGATGCGAGGATGACCATGGCGACGCCCGCGACCAGCACGGCGGCCTGGCGCTCCTCCCATGCGACCAGCGCGCCGACCAGCACGGCGATGATGAACGCGGCGAAGCGCGTGTTGCCCGCAGGCTGACCGGCCTGGCGGGCCATCACCTGCTGGGTGGCCAGCGCGGCGAGCGCGACCGGCAGGAGCAACGGACTGAAGGCGGCGGAGGCATGGGCGGCGATGCACCCGACCATCGCCCAAAGCGTGTAGGTGCGGACGCCGCCAAAGTCGTCGCGCCCGGCCGGGTCCTCCGACAGTTCACTCCACTGCCGAATCAGTCCGATCAGGGCGCCGAGGCTCGCGCTCGTGAGGATCCCAGGGAGCAGCGTGTCCATGGCAGCAGTATGCGCAGTCCGGGAGGGGGCTGCAAGGAGGTCCGAGAATCGGTTTGCCGGCGGCGGTCGGTGTGGACACGCTGGAAGATTAAATCATGAGCGACCAACCGCTTGACATCTCTCACGACCAACACGCCGTGCGGCTGTCCAAGTTGGCGGAAATGCGTGCCGCCGGCATCGATCCCTTCCGCGCGGAATTCCAGACCACGCATTTCTCCGATGCTGCGCGTCGGGCCTATGTGGACGGTCAGGACTACACCGTGAAGGTGGCGGTGGCCGGCCGCCTCGTCGTGATTCGCGACATGGGGAAGAGCCAGTTCGTGAAGATCTTTGACCAGCAGAGCGGCGGCACTGAGGGTCCGCTGCAGCTGTACGTCAAGAAGGACCTCGTCGGCGACGACGCCTACGCGGCGTTCAAGAAGCTGGACTTGGGCGACATCCTCGGAGCCGAGGGCACGCTGTTCAAGACGAAGACCGGCGAGATCACCGTGCGCGTGGATCGGTACGTACTCCTCGCCAAGGCACTGCGTCCCTTGCCCGAGAAGTGGCACGGGCTGAGCGATCCGGAGCAGGTGTACCGTCAGCGTTACCTCGATTTGATCGTGAATCCGGAGTCGCGGTCGCGCCTGCTTCTGCGCTCGCGGATCGTCTCGCACGTCCGGCGTTTCCTGGAGGACCGGCAGTTCGTGGAAGTGGAGACCCCGGTGCTCCAGTCGGTGGCCGGCGGCGCGGCGGCGCGGCCCTTCAAGACCCACCACAATGCACTCGGGATGGACTTCGTGCTGCGGATCTCCCTGGAGCTCTATCTCAAGCGCCTGCTGGTTGGCGGCATCGATCGGGTTTTCGAGATCGGCCGCAATTTCCGCAACGAAGGCATCTCGCGGCGGCACAATCCTGAGTTCACGATGCTCGAGGTCTATCAGGCCTACTCCGACTACCGGGGCATGATGGTGTTGGTGCGGGAGCTGTTGCTCTCGCTGTGCCAGACCGTTCTGGGGACCACCCGGATCCGCCACGCCGCGAGCGGCCAGGACATCGAGTTTGCCGGAGAGTGGCGGGAGGTTCCCTACCGGGATCTGATCCGCGAGGCCACCGGGGACGCCGATTGGTTCAAGCGCAGCAAGGCGGAGAAGGTCGCCGGTGCGGAAGCGTTGGGACTCAAGGTCGATCCCTCGTGGGAGGATTTCGAGGTGACCAACGAGATCTTCTCGAAGCGCATCGAGCCGGGCCTCATTCAGCCGACGTTTGTGACGCATCTGCCGAGGGAACTGTGCCCGTTGGCGAAGCTGAATCGCGAGGATCCCACGGTATTGGACGTCTTCGAACTCACGATCGGCGGCATGGAAATCGCGCCGGCCTACAGCGAGCAGAATGATCCGCTGGAACAGCGCCGCATGTTCGAGGCCCAGGCGGGCGGCGAACAGCAGAATGTCGATCAGGACTTCCTTTTCGCGCTGGAGCACGGCATGCCCCCGGCGGGCGGTATGGGCATCGGCATCGACCGGTTGTGCATCCTTCTGACGGGCGCGGAGAGCATCCGTGACGTGATCCTCTTCCCGCAGCTGCGGACCACCCCGGCGCCCTGAGCGCCGTCCCCATGCCCTGGTACGTCCATCTCGCCCTGAAGCAGCTCTTCCCGGCGGGCCGGCGTTTCCCGTTCTTCACGGCCATCTCGGTCTTGGGCGTGGCGCTGGGCGTCGCCCTGCTGATCGTGGTCACCAGCGTCATGGGCGGATTTGGCTACGAGATCCGGCGCATGATCGTGGAGACCGAGGGAGAGGTGCAGATCAAGGCGCGCGGCCTGATCGGCGAGTCCGCGCCGCTGCTCAAGGAGGTGTCGCGGGTGCCCGGCGTGCAGGCGGCGACGCCGTATGCCTCGGGCGTGGTCATGGTGATGGCGAACGGTCGACCCGCATACCCGGCGATCCGGGGACTGGACCTCGGGACCGTGACCGGGGTGGTGGAGCTTTCGACGTACATCCGACTCGGGACACTGGACGATCTTGATGATGACTCCGTGCTCGTGAGCTCTGAACTCGCGCGTTCCCTGGGGGTCACGATCGGTGACACCTTGGAGGTGTATTCCCCGCTGATCATCGAGCGGCTGCGCAGCGACGAAGTCTTTCTCCCCCGGGAAGTGCGGGTGGTGGGTCTGGTCGAGATCGGCCATCAGCAACTCGACAGCAGCATGGTCTACGGGACGCTGCGCCTCGTGCAGGACCTTTACGGGCTCGGATCGGCGGTGCACGGGATCAACGTCCGTGCTCGGCCCGGCGTGGGAGAGGACGAGCTGGCGCGGCGCTTGAATGCGAGCGGGCTGCCGGTCGGGATGCAGGCGTTTTCGTGGATGGACAGTTTTGAGGAGTTCCTCTGGGTCCTGAATCTGGAGAAGGGCATGATCTTCTTCCTGCTGCTCTTCATCGTGATCGTCGCGGCCTTCTCGGTGATGAGCTCTCTCCTCATCTCGGTGGTCCGTAAGACGCGGGAGATTGGCCTGCTGGGTGCCCTCGGGGCGTCCTCTGGGGGCGTGGCGGCGTGCTTCTGTGCGCAGGGGGTGCTGATCGGGATCTTCGGCACCGCGGTCGGATTGGCGCTGGGCTTTGCGGCGCTGGCGGTGCGCAACGATGCCGTGATGCTGATCGCCCGGATGACTCAGCGGGAGGACGAGCTGCGACGGTTCTATCAGTTCAGCAATCTCCCTGCGCACACCGTTCCCGGTGACGTGCTCACGGTGGTGGTGCTCACGCTGGTGATTTCGTTTTTGGCCGGACTCGTGCCGGCGTGGCGGGCGGCCCGGCTCCGTCCGGTGGAGGCTTTTCGCAGTGAGTGAGCCCGCGAACGCCGTCCTGCAGGCGCGCGGCCTGCGCAAGAGCTACGCGAGCGGCGACCGCCGCATCGCGGTGCTGCGAGGCGTCGATCTCTCGCTGTGCGCCGGGGAGAGTGTGTCGATCCGCGGGGAGTCAGGCGCCGGAAAGTCGACGCTTTTGCACCTGCTGGCGGGTCTCGATTCACCGGATGAAGGTGAACTCTTGTGGAACGGCGCGCGGATCGACGCGCGGCGGTGCACGGCGCTCCGGAACCGTTTTCTCGGTTTGATCTTCCAGAGTTTCCATCTCGTGCCCGAGCTCACGGCGGAAGACAACGTGCTCCTGCCGCGACGAATCGGTGGACAAGTCGATGCGGCGGCGCGGCGTCGGGCCATGGAGCTTCTCGCCCGCGTCGGCCTCGACGAGCGCGCCGGCCATCTGCCTTCGCAGCTGTCGGGTGGAGAGCGGCAGCGGGTCGCGGTGGCCCGGGCCCTGATGAATCAACCCAGCTTGCTCCTCGCGGATGAACCCACGGGAAACCTCGACGAGCGGACGGGCGAGTCGGTGATCACCCTGCTGCTGGAGTTGGTTGCGGAGACGCGGACGGCGCTTATCCTCGTGACTCATAATCCGGCGCACGCAGCGCGGACATCCCGGCAAATGACTCTTTCGGAAGGAACCCTGCACCATGGCTAATCCCGTTCTTCGTTGCGGCGTGGCTGGAGTTGGCTCGCTCGGCCAGCATCATGTCCGCATCTACCAGAGCCTCGCCGACGTGGAGTTCGCGGGTTTCTTCGAGGCGAACGATGCCCGGGCGGCGGAGATCGCGGCCCGCTTTGGAGCGCGTCGCTTCGCGAGCCTTGAGGAGATGGCGGCCGAGTGTGATGCGGTGTCGGTGGTGGTGCCGACGGATCGCCATGCCGAGGTGGCGCTGCCGCTGCTCGCGGGGGGCTGCCATCTGCTGATCGAGAAGCCGATCACGGCCACGCTCGAGCAGGCAGAGCGCGTGCTGGCGGCGGCCCGGGCGGCCGGCGTGCTCGTGCAGGTCGGGCACATCGAGCACTTCAACCCGGTCATGAGCTTCCTCGAGCAGGAGGTCAGCGATCCGCGGTTCATCACGGCCGATCGACTGGCTCCGTTCACTCCCCGTGGCACCGAGGTTGGCGTGGTGCTGGACCTGATGATCCACGACATCGGCATCGTCCTCGAGCTGGTCAAGTCTCCCGTGGAGAAGATCGACAGCGTCGGGGTCAGCGTGCTCTCGCGCTCCGAGGACATCGCGAATGCGCGGCTGCAGTTCGCCAATGGGTGCGTCGCCAACCTGAGCGCCAGTCGGATGAGCCTCAAGAAGGTGCGAGAGATCCGGATTTTTCAGTCCTCGGGCTATCTCTCGTTCGATTTCATGAATCAGTCCGGCCACCTCGTGAAGCGGGCCGGCATGCTGGAGTACGCGCAGAAGATCATCGCCGGCGCCGTGAAGCCGGGCGATCTGTCGGCGGTGCCGCTGGAGCCAGTGCCCCTCGAAAAGGGCGAGCCCTTGGCTTTGGAATTGGCGCATTTCGTCGAGAGCGTGAAACGGGCGCGGCAGCCGAAGGTTTCGGGGGAACTGGCGAAGTCGGCCCTGGAACTTGCGATCGTCATCACCGAGCAGATCCGGGCCGGGGCGCGTCGTTCCTGACGTCGCCTTTCCCGTCGCATCGTGAGCCACATCCGTCAGGACCTGCAGGACTTGAAGTTGACGCCACGGCCGGCGTCGCAGCGAGCGCCGCTGGCGCTCTTGCCTCCGCCGGAGCGAGGGGGCGTGGACCTGCTGGTGCTCGCCGGGGAGCACTCAGGTGATGAGCATGCGTCTCGGCTGGTCCGCGACTTGCGGCGAGCTGACCCGGCCGTGACGGTTGCCGCACTTGGCGGACCGGCGCTGCAGGCTGCCGGAGCTCAACTGTTGCACGACCTGACCGCATCCTCCGTGGTCGGCGTGATCGAGGTGCTGAAGCATTACCGGTACTTCCGGAACCTGCTCGACGAGACGGTGGAGTGGGTGGCGCGACACCGACCGCGGGCGGTGCTCCTCGTGGACTACCCTGGCTTCAACCTTCGACTCGCGGCACGGCTTCGTGAACGCGGGGTCAGCGCGAAGGGCGGGGGTCCGGTCAAGCTCCTGTATTACATTTCGCCTCAAATCTGGGCATGGAAGGCGCGTCGTCGCTTCACGATGGCCCGCGACTTGGACGCATTGGCGACAATTTTTCCGTTCGAGCCGGCGTGTTACGCCGACACGGAATTGCGAACGGAGTTCGTCGGTCATCCCTTCCTGGCCCCGGAGTATCGACCGCCGGTGCGGTATGACCCCTCGGCTCCGGTGCTGCTGCTGCCGGGAAGCCGGCGGCAGGCCGTCGAACGTATCTTCCCGCGCTTGCTGGCGGGGTTCGCGGCTTCGGGACTTCCGCGCGCGCAGGTTCTCTATCCCAGCGCATTGATCGAAGGGGTGTTGCGGGCCGCGCGTCCGCCGGAATCGGTGACGCTCGTTCCCCCGGGGACTGAGGTCGCGGCGTCGGCGGTGTTGACGTCGAGCGGCACCATGTCGCTGCACTGCGCTCTCGCGGGCATTCCCGGCGCCATCGTCTATCGGGCGAATCCCCTGACTTACCTCATGGGGCGCTGCCTGCTTCGCGTGCCCTATCTCGGCATCGCCAACCTGCTCCTGAACGAGGAGGTCTATCCCGAGTTTCTTCAAGGGGCTGCGGCGCCTGGACCCCTCGGTGAGGAACTGCAGCGGTGCACCCGGGATCCCGCCCGAATCGCCGGCGCGCAGCGGACGGCGGAACGCTTGCGGGACATTCTGCGTTCGCCGACGGATGCTGGAGCAGCGCGCTGGGTGAGCCGGCAGCTGAAACGCTAGGCGGCTCTCCTCCGATCGCTAGCGCGGTTCGATGCGACCGCTGGCCTGCGGTGCGACCTGGCGCCAGATCGAGTCGGCCCGCTCACCGACGAGAGCGAGCGCCTTGGCGACCTCGGCCTCACGGGCGGCGCGATTGCGCTCCGCGATCCGAGCGAGGTCGTCGAGGTTGTAGACGAACGCGTTCTCGAGCGTGGCAACGTCGGGTTCGACGTCGCGCGGCAGCGCGAGATCGATGAAGAAAAGCGGATGGGCTGGGCGGCGGCGGAGCGCGGTCGCCACGGCTTCGTGCGTGATCACGGCGTGCGGCGCCGCGGTGGAGCAGACGAGGATGTCGAATTCATGCAGCCGCTGGCCGACCTGCTCGAATGGCAGGGCCACCGCGCCGAACTCGGTCGCCAGCTCCAAGGCACGCGCGAGCGTACGGCTGGCGACGGTGAGGGAGCCCGCGCCGCGGCTCTGGAAGGCGCGTGCCGTCTTTTCGCCGATGTCTCCCGCACCCAGCAGCATGACGCGGGTAGCGCTCAGGTCGCCGAAGATGGTGCCGGCGAGCTCGACCGCGACATTGGCCACGCTCACCTGGCCGACCGTGATCGCGGTCTGCGTGCGCACGTGCTTCGCGCTCTGGAAGGCCTTCTGAAAAACACGGTTCAGGACCGGACCGACACTGCGGCGCTGCTGGGCGCCCTCGTACGCGCTCTTCACCTGACCGAAGATCTCGTTCTCTCCGAGCATCTGGGACTCGAGACCGCTGGCCACCGCGACGAGGTGCCGGATGGCGTCCGACCCATCGGCGAGGCGCCGGATCGTCGCAAACGTGGCAGGATCGAGCCCTGAAAGCCGGCAGAACTCCTGCTCCAGCGCGGCGACGGCATTCGCATCGGTGGCTACCCCGTAGAGTTCCACGCGGTTGCAAGTATTGACTACCGCAAGCTCCCGCAGACCGGCGAGGCGGCTCGCGGCATCGTGAAGCTGCGCCAGCTTCTCTGGCGTCAGCGCCAATCGTTCGCGCAGGTCGATCGGCGTGGTCTGGTGGCTGGCGCCGACGACGAACAGCGCCGGCGAGACATCGGGCGAACTCACGGCTGTTGCGAAGGGACGCTGGCCGGACCCGAAACCGGGCGGCGCGGCGTGATCAACGAGAGGGACAGCAGGGCGACCGCAAAGAGGACGATGCACGCCTTGGCCAGTCGCTTGCCCTGGAGACGCCCCCGCAGACGCAGCGTCAGCGCGACGGCATAGGCGATCCAGATCGAGGCGGTGACGGCGATCTTCACCGGGTTGACGCCGCCCGGGTTGCGCATCCACCAGGACGCACCGACGAGCAGTGACGTTGCGAGCAGCACCACGCCGGTGATCAGGAGGCGGTGGCCGATCTGATCCAAGTCAACGATGGAAGGGAGGAACGCGAAGGTGCCATCGAGCCGCTTGTTCTTGAGCGAGAAATGGCGGAGCAGAAAGAGAATCGACGTGAGCGAGAGCAGGCCAAAGACCCCGTAGCTAAAGAGAGCAAGAGCGGCATGGAATTCGATCCACGCGTTGCCGCCGAACACGTTGATGCGGTGCTCGGCGTCCCAGGCGGGCACCGACAGCGAGAGCAGGGTCAGGGCGGCCGACAGCATCGACGTGAAGTAGCCGAGCAAGCTGATGCGGAACGTGGTGCCGACGACGAGGTAGAGGCTCGTGGCCGACCACGCGGTGAACTGGAAAATCTCGAACTGGTTGCCGAGCGGGCAACCGCGCACCTCGACTCCGCGCAGGTACAGGGCGTACGTGTGCAGCATGTAGCCGACGACCACGATTGCATTCATGATGCCGCGCGAATGCGCGCGGCGGCGCAGCACGGCGGACGTGCCGAGCGCGAGGCCGGCGAAGTAGCAGGCGCCGGCGAGCCAGAACCAGAAGCGATCGATCGATGGATCCATCCGAAGACCAACGCTGCCGACTTCGTGGGCCTCGCGCAAGGCTGAGCCAGCGCGGGGGCTCTCACCCGCGCCTCGCCCCAGTTCCGTCCATCAGAGGTGGCCCGCGGAACGGAAGCTGTAGAACCCCAGACCGGCGGGATCGAGCCCGCGCCGACCAAGGATGACGTGGTCGAGCAGCGGAATATCCAACGCCCCGGCTGCCTCGCGCAGGCTCCGGGTCACCCGGATGTCCTGCGCACTCGGGCTGGGATCTCCGCTCGGGTGGTTGTGCGCGCAGATGATGCTGGAGGCACCTTCGCGGACCGCCTCCCGAAACACCTCCCGCGGGTGCACGAGCGTACTGGAAGCGGTTCCGGATGTGGCTTCTACCCGCTTGAGCAGTCGCCCTTTGCGGTTCAGGCAAAGGACCCAGAACTTCTCCACCTCGAGGCCGACCGCGAAGGGACTCAGGTAGGCGGAGACGCTCTCCGCGTGATCGAGCAGTGGGGTGGCGATCGCCTCCTGACTGAGCACCCGCCGGGCGATCTCCATCACGGCGGCCAATTGCGTGGCCTTGACCGCGCCGATCCCCTTGCTCCGCCGAAAGCGGGCGGGCGACCAACTCAGCAGGCCGCCCAGAGACCCCGCCTCCTGCAAGAGCCGATTGGCCAGCGTGATCACATCCAGCCCTCGCGTCCCGCTCCGCAGCAGCAGCGCCATCAACTCGGCATCGCTCAGCGCAGCCGGCCCAGCCGCCAGAAGGCGCTCCTGCGGGCGCTCCTGGGGAGCTGTTTCGCGCAGCCGGTTGGGAAGAGCCGGAAAATCCATACTCGAAAGATAAAAGCAATCGAGTTGCTTTCAGTCGAGCTTGTAAACCGAGACGGTCCGCATGTACTGCGCCCCCATGTCTTCGCTTCGCGTGGTGGTCTGGGGTGAGAACGTCCATGAGCAGCGCCATCCCAAGGTGGCCGCCGTCTATCCGCGAGGGATGCACGAGGCGATCGCCGAGGCGATCCGGGAGGGCGCGCCTGAGGCCAGTGTGGAGACGGCGACGCTGCAGGAACCGGAGCACGGGCTCTCCGCGGAACGGTTGGCGCGGACGGATGTCCTGACGTGGTGGGGTCACATGGCGCACGGCGAGGTCGCCGATGCGGTCGTCGACCGCATCCAGCAGCGAGTGCTGGAGGGCATGGGCCTGATCGTCCTGCACTCCGGACATTACGCGAAGATTTTCCGCCGTCTGCTGGGGACGACCGCCTCGCTGCAGTGGCGGGAGGCGGGGGAGCGCGAGCGGCTCTGGGTCTGCAATCCGGGCCACCCGATCGCTGCCGGCCTTGGGCCGTACTTCGAGTTGCCGCAGGAGGAAATGTATGGCGAGCCCTTCGTCATCCCGACGCCCGACGAGCAGGTTTTCCTGTCGTGGTTCGAGGGCGGCGAAGTGTTCCGGAGCGGTTGCACGTGGCGCCGTGGGAATGGGAAAATCTTCTACTTTCGTCCCGGCCACGAAACGTATCCGACTTATCACGACGCAAACGTGCGTCGGGTACTGGCGAACGCCGCACGCTGGGCGGCTCCGCAGGGCCGCTGGACTGACGTGCATCTCTCGCCGAACGCCAAGACGCACCCGGAGCCGATCCGTGGTGCTGCGGGCGGCTAAGCGAGCGCCGCCGATCCGCGCGGGCCGGCCCGCTTCAGGGATGCGACCGTTCCCGGTGCGGCGTTCGCACGGTGCTCAAGCCGGGCGCGGGCCGGTCGAGGGCTGGGCCGGGCGACCGGTCTTCGCCGACTCGTAAAGGGCGAGTACGAGCGCGACGGCCTTGCGGGCCTCGGGACCATCGACTTCGAGGGAGGAGCCGGAGCGAATCGCTTCAACGAGGTTTGCGATCTGCTTCTGGTGGCCGAGGTGGCTGATGCCGCTGGGCGAACTGGCCCCGGAACCCATCTGGGTGGCGGTGGCGCCCTGCCGGATCATTTCGTCCTCCGGCGCAGCTTCGCGGAAGTCCCAGCGGGTGATGCGGTCATCCTCGAGCACGATCGACCCGTTCTCGCCACAGAGCTCAAGGCGGCGCGACCAACCGGGGTATGCGGCGGTCGAAGCCTCGATCACTCCCAGCGCTCCGTTCCCGAACCGCAGCGTGGCCGCCGCCGTGTCCTCCGCTTCGATGCCGGTGTGCACGCGACGGGTCGTCCACGCGAAGACGTCCGTCGGTACGCCGGCGAACCATTGGAGCAGATCAATGGCGTGGATCGCCTGATTGATCAGCGCCCCGCCGCCGTCGAGCGCCAGCGTGCCGTGCCAGCTCTGGTGGTAATAGGCGGCCGCGCGCACCCACTTGACGTAGGCACTGGCGAGGACGAGGCGTCCGAAGCGCCCCGCGTCCAAGGCGCGCTTCACCGTGCGCGCGCCTTCGCCGTAGCGGGCCTGAAAGATCGGCAACAGATGCACGCCCGCCGCTTGGCTGGCCGCGAGCAACGCGTCCATCCGCTCCAGCGTCACCTCGATCGGCTTCTCGACCACCACATGGCGTCCGGCGCGCATGGCCGTCAGCGCGGGCTCCAAATGAGCGCCGCTCGGCGTGGTCACGCAGACCACTTGGATATCGTCGCGCGCGACGAGGTCCTCGACCCGATCTGTCGTGAACGCCACGCCGTGCTTCTCGGCAAAGGCCTTGGTGGTCGCCGCCGACCGGCCGCACACGCCCCTGACCGAGCAACCGGGAATGGCCGCGATCGCGCGGGCGTGGAAGTCGGCGATCATGCCGGGGCCAACGATGCCGAAGCCGATCGAGGTGGGGGAGGTGGAAGAGGTCATGGGGTCAGGAAAAGGAGGGTGGGGGATACCAGCGCCTCAGACGGGAGGGCGCAAGCCGGGGAGGACGGCTCGACAGGCGGCGGGCGGGCGTCACACTCGCCGCATGCCCTCCACCTACGAACGCATCCGCGCCGACATCATCGCGGCGATGAAGGCCCGGGACACCAAGACGGCGACGATCCTCCGCACCTGCGATGCTGCCATCCAGCGTGCCTCGATGGATCAAGGCAAGCCCATCGACGAGGGGCTGGTGATGACGACCCTGCGCAAGGCCGTGAAGAATCTCTCCGACGCCCGCGACGAATTCGCCAAGGCTGGCCGCACCGATCTGGTCGAGGCCAACTCGACCGAGATCACGCTCCTCGAGGCTTACCTACCGAAGGGACTCGATGCCGCCCAGACCGAGGCGTTGGTGGCGGAGGTCCTGCTTGCGACCGGGGCAACGACGAAGAAGGACATGGGTCGGGTGATGGGTGCGCTCAAGCAGCACCCGAGCGCCGGGCAGCTGGACTTCGCCGTGGTCAGCCGCCTGTTGCAGTCCAAGCTCGCGTAGCGTGGTTGCTTTTTCCGGGCGCCCGCATCGCGGCCGTCGTTGCCGCCAACGGCGCGCGGAAGTGCTCGCGTGGCGTCTCGGTTGATGCCATGCACCCAGCTTCCCCTGTCGCCATGCCTGAGCTCGCCCGAGACACCCTGCAGTCCGCCTTCGCCGGGCAGCCGTTGTTCGAGGCCAAGTCATGGCGGCTGGCTCCCGAGGCCTGGCCGCTGAGTCCGGCGCAGGTCCGCGAGTTGGAGGGCATTGGAGCAGCCTGCCTGGAGTTTCACCAGGCGCTGGAGACTCTTTACTTGCGCTCCGTGGCCGGCCGGAACCTCCTGCGCAACAAGCCGCTGCTCGCACCGTGGGTCGCCGAGTACCTCGACCGCGGAAAGCCGCCGGAACTCCTCGCGCACGCCCGCGATGCCCGCAACCGCGGGTCCCTGCCGACGGTGCTGCGTCCCGACCTCCTGCTCACGGCCGAGGGGTTTGTCATGACCGAGCTCGACTCGGTGCCCGGCGGCATCGGGCTGACCGCGTTCCTCAATCGGCTGTATTCGACGGGTGGTGACGCGGCAGTGATCGGTTCGGGCGATGCGATGGTCCGGCTATTCCATGCCGGTCTGGCGGCGCTGAAGCCTGACCTGCGCAATCCCCTGATCGCCTTGGTGGTGTCCGATGAGGCGGCGACGTACCGGCCGGAGATGCACTGGCTGGCGCAGCAACTGCAGCTGCAGGGCAAGCGCGTCTTCTGCCTGCGTCCGGATGAACTCTTTCCCTTGGGTTCGACCCTGTGCTTCGACCTCGAGGGCAATCCGGAGAAGATCGACATCGTCTATCGCTTCTTTGAGCTCTTCGACCTCGGCAACATCCCGGCGGCCGAGCACCTGTTGGAAGCATGGCGCGCGGGCGAGGTGGCGGTGGCGCCACCGCTGCGTCCGTTCCAGGAGGAGAAGTTGGCCTTTGGGCTCTTCCACCATCATCGCCTGGCGGATTTCTGGGCCGAGACCCTGTCGCGGACGGCGCTCGAGACCCTGCGGCGGCTGATTCCGGCGACCTGGATCATGGATGCGGCGCCGCTTCCGCCGGGTGCGATTCTGGACGGGCCGAAGGTGGGCGGACGGGCCCTGACCGACTGGCGACAACTCTCGGCTGCCTCCCAGCGGGAGCGCGAGCTGATCGTGAAGATTTCTGGTTTCCACGAGACGGCATGGGGCGCCCGGGGGGTGACCCTGGGGAGCGATTCATCCCGGGAGGAATGGCAGGCGGCGATTGAGGCGGCGGTGGCGGCAGCGCCACACAACCTCCACCTCGTGCAAGAGTACCGCAAACCCCAGCGGGTGGCGCACCGCCTCTACGCGGACGCTTCACCTTACACCGCGGCTGAGGAACATGGGCGACTGCGCCTTTGTCCGTACTACTTCGTGCAGGGCGGAGGCGTGCAACTGGGAGGCGCGCTGGCCACCTTCTGCCCGCCGGACAAGAAGATCATCCACGGCATGCAGGACGCGGCGCTGCTGCCCTGTCGCCGGACTGCGGACGCCTGAGGCGCCGGCTCGGCTTCTCCCTCGGAGAATTGGTTTGCGGGCCCCCCGGCGAGGCCGCTTAGCTCGACAGCGACCACGCCCATGCATCGCACCCATCATTGTGCCCAACTCACGCCTGCCGAACTCGGAGCAACCGTTTCGTTGCTTGGCTGGGTGGACTCTGTCCGCGACCACGGCGGCATCCTCTTCGTCGACCTGCGTGACCGCAAGGGCATCACCCAGGTGAAGTTCGACCCGCAGGTGAACGCCGGGCTCGGTCAGCAGGCGGCGCACCTCAAGCCGGAGTCGGTGATCGGCGTGACTGGGAAGGTCGCGGCTCGCCCGGCCGGCACGGTGAATCCGTCGCTCCCGACGGGCGGCATCGAGGTCGAGGCGACCGAGCTGACGATCCACAACGTTTCCGAGACGCCCCCGTTTCCGCTCGATGACGCGGGGGGGGACAAGGTGAACGAGGATCTGCGCCTCACGTACCGTTACCTGGACCTCCGTCGCCCCAAGATGCGGCGCAACCTGCAGGTGCGCCACCGCGCGACCAAGGCGATCCGCGATTATTTCGACAGCCGCGAGTTCATCGAGGTGGAGACGCCTGCCCTCTTCAAGAGCACGCCGGAGGGCGCCCGCGAGTACCTCGTGCCGTCGCGCATTCACCCGGGGCAGTTCTACGCGCTTTCGCAGTCCCCGCAGCAGTTCAAGCAGATCCTGATGGTCGCGGGCGTGGAGCGCTACTTCCAGATCGCGCGCTGCTTCCGCGACGAGGATCTCCGGGCCGACCGGCAGATGGAGTTCACGCAGGTGGACGTGGAGGCTTCCTTCATCACCCGCGAGGATGTCTACGCCCTGTTTGAGGGCATGCTGCAGCGCGTGTGGAAGGAAGTGCTCGGCGTGGACCTACCCGCGCCTTTCCCGCGCATGGCGTTCGTCGACGCGATGAACCGCTACGGCGTGGACAAGCCCGACGTCCGCTTCGCGATGGAGCTGGTCGACTTCACGGACTTGTTCCGCAACTCCGCCTTCAAGGTGTTCCAGGCTACCGCCGCCGGCGGCGGCGTGATCAAGGCGCTGAATGCGAAGGGCCTTTCCGACCTGACCCAAGGCGAGCTGAAGAGCCTCGAAGAGGTCGCGAAGTCCCTCGGTGCAAAGGGCCTCGCCTTCATCAAGGTTGAGCAGGGCGAATGGAAGTCTCCGATCGTGAAGTTCTTCTCCGATGCCGAGAAGCAGGCGCTCACCGAAAAGCTGGGTGTTGCCGAAGGTGACATGATTTTCTTCGCGGCCGCTCCCTGGGAGAAGGCCTGCGCGATCCTTGGCCGCATCCGTCTCGAAGCCGCCGCTCTGCTGCAGAAACGCGGCAAGCTGACGATCCGGCACGACGACTGGAAATTCCTCTGGGTGGTCGATTTCCCGCTGATGAGCTACGACGAGGCGGAGAACCGCTATGCCGCGACGCATCACCCGTTCACGGCTCCGGTGCCGGAAGACGCTGCGTTGCTCGATTCCGACCCGAAGGCCGTCCGTGGCCAGCACTACGATGTCGTCCTCAACGGCATGGAGCTGGGAGGTGGCTCGATCCGCATCCATCAGCCGGCCCTGCAGAAGAAGGTCTTCGAGGACGTACTCAAGATCCCGGCCGACGTCGTGGAGAGCCGCTTCGGCTACATGCTCAAGGCCTTTACCTACGGCGCCCCGCCCCACGGTGGCATCGCCTTTGGCCTCGACCGCATGGTGGCGCTGCTTTGCGGCACGACCAGCATCCGCGATGTCATCGCCTTCCCGAAGACGCAAAAGGGGCAGGACCTGATGGCCCAGAGCCCCACACCCGTCACTCCGAAGCAGCTCAAGGAGCTGCATATTCAGACCGTCATTCCGGAGTAAGATCAGCGTCCGGTACTCGGTCTTCGCGGGGGCTCCGATCAGGTCGGGTACGCGCGTATCCGCTTCAGGGGTTTGGCGGGGTCGTGGAGACCGGCTGCGCTTCCCGGGGGCAGGGGCGCGACTAGGCTTGCTCCGGTGGCCGGAGGGGAGCTAGGCTGCGCGCGAATCCTCAACCCTGTCATCGCATGAAACTCATCATCGCCATCATCAAGCCGTTCAAGCTGGAGGAAGTGAAGGAAGGCCTGTCGGCCATTGGCATCGAGGGCATGACCGTGACCGAGGTGAAGGGCTTCGGCCGCCAGAAGGGGCATACCGAGATTTATCGCGGCAGCGAGTACACGGTGGATTTCCTGCCGAAGGTGAAACTGGAGATCGTCGTGACTGACGAGCTGGTCGCGAAAACGGTCGAGGCGATCGTCAAGTCCGCGAAGACGGGCAAGATCGGCGACGGCAAGGTGTTCGTGGTCGCGTTGGAAGATGCGGTGCGCATCCGCACCGACGAGCGCGGCGACGCTGCGATCTGAGCGCGTTCGCGCGCGAAAAAGGCGCGGGTGCTGGAGCACCGCGCGCCTGAGGAGACAACCATGAGGCGACGCGAGTCGCCTCTTTTGCTAGGCCCGTTTCGCCGGAAGCGCGCGGGTCCGGATCTCGGTGACGAGGCTCTCGAGGAAGGCCGCCGCCGGCTTCACTCCCTCGTCGCCGCGGGCGCGGGAGCGCACGCTGACCGATGCGGCCTCGGCTTCCTTGGCCCCGATGACGAGCGTGTAGGGGACCTTGTCGAGTTCGGCGCGGCGCACCTTGGCGCCGAGCTTGTCGCTGTGCTCGTCGACCGACGCCCGGATGCCCGTGGCCTTGAACTGCGCCAGCAGATCCCGGGCGTAGTCGATGACCTTGTCGCTGATCGGCACGATGCGCGCTTGCTCGGGGGCGAGCCAGGCCGGGAAGTCGCCGCCGAAGTGCTCGATGAGCACGCCGCAGAAACGCTCCATCGAGCCGAACGGGGCGCGGTGGATCATCACCGGGCGGTGCGGCTGGTTGTCGGGTCCGATGTACGAGAGATCGAAGCGGACGGGCAGGTTGTAATCGACCTGCACGGTCCCGAGCTGCCATTCGCGGCCGATCACGTCCTTCACCACGAAGTCGATCTTCGGTCCGTAGAAGGCGGCCTCGCCCGGTTCCTCGGTGAACGGCACGCCCAGCGTCTTGGCGGCCTCGCGGCAGGCGGCCTCGGCCTTGTCCCAGTTCTCGGCCGTGCCGGTGTACTTGTTGGAATCCGGGTCGCGGAGGCCGACGCGCACGCGGTAGTCGCTCATGCCGAGGGTGGTGAGCACGACCTTCACGAGGGACAGGCAGCCGAGGACCTCGGCGGGGACCTGACTTTCCGTGCAGAACAAGTGCGCATCATCCTGCGTGAAGCCGCGGACGCGGGTCATGCCGTTGAGCTCGCCGCTCTGTTCCCAGCGGTAGACCGTGCCGAACTCCGCCAGTCGGACCGGGAGGTCGCGGTAGCTGTGCGGTTGGGAGGCGAAGATCTTGATGTGGTGCGGGCAGTTCATCGGCTTCAGCATGAAGCCGTCGAGCAGGCGATCCGCATCGAGCACACGGTCCTGCGGGATGATTTCGCGACCGGCGCGGCGATTGACGTCCTCGCGGAGCTTGGCCGAGACGCCGTCGAGCCGCGCCACCATGTCGGCGCAGGAGCAGCCCTCGCGCACGATCGCGGCGAGCGACTCATTCTCCACGACGGGCGTGAACTGCGATTCCTTGTAGTACGGGAAATGGCCCGAGGTCTTGTAGAGCTCGAGCTTACCGATGTGCGGCGTGAAAACCTGATGGTAGCCCTGCTTGCGCAGTTCCTCGCCGATGAAGGTCTGGAGTTCCTGGCGGATGATCGAGCCGTTGGGCGTCCAAAGGATGAGTCCTTGGCCGACGTCTTCGTCGATGACGAAGAGGCGCAGGTCCTTGCCGAGCTTGCGGTGGTCGCGGGCCTTGGCCTGTTCGAGTCGCTCGAGGTGCTGTTCGAGCTCCTCGCGGTTCGGGAAAGCGGTGCCGTAGATGCGCTGCAACTGCTTGTTGCGCTCGTCGCCGCGGTGGTAGGCTCCGGCGATCGAGAGGAGCTTGAAGGCCTTCACCTTGGACGAGTAGCGCACGTGGGTGCCGGCGCACAGGTCCATGAATTCGCCGTTCTGGTAGAACGAAATCTTCTCGCCTTCGGGGATGTCCGCGAGACGGCCGAGCTTGTAGCGTTCCTGGCCGCGCTGGCGGATGATGTCGATGGCCTCCTCCCGCGAGACCTCGCGGCGGGTGAACGGCTGGTTTTCGTCCACGACTTTCTTCATCTCCGCCTCGATGCGGGTGAGGTCGTCCTGGGTCAGCTTGTGATCGAGGTCGACGTCGTAGTAGAAGCCGGTGTCGGTGGGTGGCCCGATGTCCAGCTTGGCGTCCGGGAAAATGCGGAGCAGGGCCGTCGCGAGGATATGCGAGGCGGAGTGGCGGAGTTCCTCGAGGGGGGACATCGACATGAGAGAGGGGAGGTTGGGGTCAGCGTTTGCTGGGTTCGAGGGAAAACCCGTCCTTGCGGTCGAGCATGGTCCAGCCGGCTTGGGCGATTTCCGCACGCAGGGCGTCGGCCCGGGCGAAGTCGCGAGCGGCCTTGGCGGCCCAGCGCTGGTCGGCCAGCGCGCGGACCGCTTCTGGCGCCTCAACCACCGCGGTCGGGGTGGTGCGCAGATCGAAGCCGAAAAGGCTCATCACCTCGGCGAAGCCGGCGGCGTCGACGCCTTGGGTACCGCGGTTGACGACGGTGAACAGGGCGCCGAGGGCGGCCGGGGTGTTGAGGTCGTCCTCCAGAGCAGCGATCACTGGCGCGAGGGTGGCGGGATCCCCGCCGGTGGCGGGAAGGCTGGTGGCGTAGGCGCGCAGGTGCCCGAGCGCCTTCTCGGCGGCGTGGACCGACTCGAGGGTGAAGTTGAGCTGCTTGCGTGGATGGCCGGAGAGGAGCGCGTAGCGCACCGCCACGGGGGAGAAGCCCTTCGCAGTCAGGTCATCGAGCGTGTAGAGGTTGCCGAGGCTCTTGCTCATTTTCTTCCCGTCCACGAGCAGGTGCTCGCTGTGGTACCAGTGGAGGGCGAACGGCTGCTGGTTGCAGCACTGGCTCTGGGCGATCTCGTTCTCGTGATGCGGGAAGAGCAGGTCCACCCCGCCGGTATGAAGGTCGATGGTGTCGCCGAGATGCTTCTTGCTCATCGCACTGCACTCGATGTGCCAGCCCGGGCGGCCGGGGCCCCAGGGGCTGGGCCAGAACACATCGCCGTCGTCGGGCTTGTGGCCCTTCCAGAGCGCGAAGTCGCTGCCGTCTTCCTTTTCGTCCGAGTCAGCGGTGGTTGCCTTGAGCGCCGAGCCGAGCTTCAGCTCGCGTTCCTTCAACCGCGAGAGCGAGCCGTAGTCGTCGAACGAGGAAACCTTGAAATAGACGGAGCCGTCCTCGGTCCGGTACGCATGCGCACGGCGTTCGAGCGCGGCGATCATGTCGATCTGCTCGGGAATGTGACCGGTGGCGGTGGGCTCGACGTGCGGCGGGAGGCAATTCAGGGCGGCGCAATCGCGGTGGAATTTTTCCGTCCACTGCCGCGTCACGTCCGCCAGCGGGCGGCGCTCCTCGCGGGCGCGGCGGATCGTCTTGTCGTCCACATCCGTGAGGTTGCGCACGTGCTTCACCCGGCCGGGGCCGAATTGGCGGTCGGCGAGGCGACGGATGAGGTCGTTGACCACGAAGGTCCGGAAGTTCCCGATGTGCGCCGGAGCGTAGACGGTCGGTCCGCAGTTGTAGAAACGGAAGACCCCGTCCGCCTGGGCGGCGGTCAGCGGGCGCAGTTCGCGCCGGAGGGAATCGTAGAGGCGAAGGGCCATGCGTGGAAAAGGGAAAGATACCGGAGTGGAGGCCT
>JACCDG011189636.1_pt1 | contig 52041 bp, 70 predicted proteins | sample 7442471 | NCBI WGS metagenome assembly JACCDG01 (sample SAMN15323444, study PRJNA562643) | freshwater metagenome | isolation source: river surface water | place: USA:Blue River Watershed | collected 2017-08-17 | reverse complement strand
TTTAGCTCTATCTTCACTAAAAAATATATACTCTATACATTTATTAAATTCTTCAATACTATTACATTTAACAATTGTTGTCATAATAAGATTCTTTTATATAGTTTTAAAAATATAAACATTATTAAGAAGAATACTAACTATAGGTAATATTTTTTCATATGTTCTTCTCTATTACAAAGTACATTCATATCTGTTAAATACTTAGACCTTATTAAAATTTAAAGTAACACTATTAGATTTAATAGGCACATGATTTAGCTATCTAGCTAGCTTTGTGGCGGATGGGCACAAAAACGACAAACCCGCCAGTAGGCGGGTCTGTCGAGAGATTGGGTGGCCCTGCATAACAGGGCCAGAACGAACCTAGTGTCATCACCAGTATGGTGGCTGGGAGAGGACTGAGCCTAGGGCTGCGGTTCATTCTAAAATATGCTGTTAACAACCTAATTTTAACTAGATACTATTTTTTTTGATTTCATTCAAAGTAAATTGCTGTAAGTATCTATATGTTGTCTATTATATACTATTAAAAATAAAAGTCAATAGTTAGCCGCCGCCAGCACACGCCAGCGGCGGGCGGTTTTAGAATGTGGTCGGTTGCGCCACGCCGCGGATAGCCCACATAAACCCTTGCTGAAGGTTGGTCTTGCCAAGCGCAACAGCGCGCTTGTCCGTGCCTTCGTTCGCCATCAACTTCTCAAGGTAGGCTCCGCACTGTTCGGCCAGCGCCTTGCCTTCGTTCATCAAGTCGATTTCCTCCTGGGAGAGGTCGCGGTAGCCTTTAATCTTTTCGTGCTGGTCTTTCATTGCTGTCCTTTCGTTGTGCCGCGTTTTCAGCGTGTCGCGGCTAACACGTCATTCCACCGGACGCCTATCGGCGCCGGTGAATTCCAGCGTTAGGACTGCATCGAGTACCGCGTCGTCGGCATCTGCTACTGGCTGTTCTTTTCCGGCCTTGCGAAACACCTCGGCGCGAAAGTCTTCGCACAGCTTGTCGAGCGTCAGCGAATCCAGATCGCTCAACGGGTAGCACGGAAGCTCTTGCATGCCATCTTGTTTCAGTCCGGGCTTGCCAACGGCGCGAACAAAGTTCGGCGTCTGGAACGGTTGCAGTTCTACTTGCAGGGTAGCTTTCATTATCTCTTCCTTTCCGGGCACTGAGGCCCAACACTTCAATCGAGGCGACCTTCGCGATGAGGCCGCGAAGTCGCCTCATTTCGGACGTTAGGCGTCTCAATGCGCGCCCACCATCCGCCCCATTCTTTTGGGGTCAGGCGCGGCCTTCATCTCCGCAGCAGTAATTCAGGTCCATGCTCAACCTCCAGTGCCTAACTCTGCGTTATGCCTGCCAGTCATCCGTAATCGCTATCATGCCTTCCGGCAGCTTTCTATCCAGCAGACCAAGACTGCCACCGTAGTAACCATTGCTACTGTTGCGGAACACGATGTCGGCGAACCCCTTGTCTGTAGTCAGCTTCAGGCCGTAGGCTGCGTCGAAATCCTGCCGGCAGCGTCCGTCATCGACGTTGTAACCGTTCATGTTCACGTAGGCCACCGTTTTCACGGTGCCGCCGAGCAGTGCGCTAACGCCGGTAATGTCCGCAAACCACGTTTCAGAGCAGCAGTCTTCCCATGTTATGTAGGCAACAACTCCTTTGTCGGTGTCAAACGCCAGTATGCTCTGGTCGTTGTTAACCCACATCCCTGTAATCTTCTTTCCAATAAGTTCATTCATCGCTCTAGTCCTATCGTCTTAGTTACTAAATTCCTAACCAGTCAATCAACGCGGACGGCTTTCAGCCGCCGGTTATTTCTGCGTTAGGCGCTGAACCCGCCAGGCAGCGGCGCTTGCACCGAGCGGATTGAGTTTCCAGTGAACCTCGGCTCATTGGTCACTATGCTGTGAGCGGAGATGCGATAGCCGCCGCGTTCAAGTCGCCGCAGGTACTCGGCAGCAGCGTTCTCGGCATCGACTGGCGTGCCCATGAACAGCACGCACCACTCGCCCGCTCCGTTGGCGCCCATCGTTGCCCCGTAGATGCTGCTTCGGCCCTGGCATGTGTACGTGAGCACGGCGCCTAACCCGGCGCTTAACCCGGACCCGCGGTCAGCGCGGCAGTCCTCGCTGGTGCGCCGGTGAATTCCAGCGATATATTTAAATTTTTGGTGGCGCATACTTGAATCGAACAAGTGACACACAGATTTTCAGTCTGCTGCTCTAACCATCTGAGCTAATCGCCCATTTGTTGAGGTTAGTTACTGAATCTTGCTCGGGTAGCAAGTGAGAATGCTGTTCCCAATCCTCTTCCATAGGGATTGGCTTGCTGTTTTCTTTCAGAAAGAGGTTTGAGAATACTTTCTCTCATTTTGATTGTTGTCTGCATTTTCCCGTTGATGGGTTTGCCTTCATCTTTCATTTCTTGGAATTTTTTCCCATCAATACAAATCTTGATTTCGTTGTTGGTCAAGGTGACGGGTTGGGTTTTTGTATTGAACAGCATTGTTGTTCCTTTCAGTGAGTGATGTGTGTTGATGAAATTTGTGTTGCATTTATTATGACCGACCCGGTGGGGATGGGTACAATCTTGCTCAGGAACCACCTATTGCTAGGTGGTTTCCTCTCTTACTTGCAGGTGTTACTTGGATTTGCCAGGAGCTTCGTCACTTGCCAGCCACTCTTCATAGGCTTGCTTGTCCTTTATTACATCAATGCTTTTTGTGTCAACTCCGGTGAATCCCCGGTCGCTTTTCAGTGCTACCGTGTTGTTTCTGATCATACCGTCAGTGGTTAAGGTGTTATCAATGAAATCCATGTGCTCTGTGTTTGACAGCTTCTCTTGGTTCTTTAGGAGTCGAATATCTTCTTTGATCTCAATGATTTCAGCAGCAACTGATGCTGGATCGTAAGAATCCCATCCTGCGATCCATTCCATTGTCTGTGTTAGTTTGAGGAACACCTTTTCCCATGCCAGGGTTGCAGGCACATCATTACTGTGTGCTGCTTCCCAGAGCATTCCGTTGAAGCTTTCGATGTAATCAATCCGTTTCAGATTGGTTTGTTTGGTTCTCTCAATCCTTTCTTCTCGGACTTTTTCTACTGAGATATTCCGTACTTCGGCGATGATCTTGTCTGTGGAACTGTTACTTCTTGGTTCAGGTTTGATCATCAACTTCTCGATGACTGTTAATGTTGCTTCAGCATCCATTGGTTGGGGAGAGAGTGCATTCCACATATGGAACTCTTCCAGCATGGTTTCCCATTTGGAGGGATCACGACGGCTTGCTGTTTTGTCCATTTCGGTGGTGAATCGACGAACAGCGTTTGCGAGAGCTGTCCAAGAACCAAGACCTGCAATAGCAGTACGTGCTCTTTGGTTCTGGATGAGCATGAGATCATCACAGTGGAATACACCAGTACTGCGTTCTTTCGCTTCGTATTTCTCATCGAATACTTTTGATGCCAATGATTTGCGATTCTGAAGCCTACGTTCTTCAAGTTCCTCCAATTCTTCATTGAATGGCTTTGTCTTAACGATAGTTTTGGTTTCTTCTTTGGTGGTAAGAAGGCTGATGATCATTTTACGAAGGTTTGCAAACATGTGAATCTCCTAATGAGTAATGGGAAATGGAACCAGTTGGTTCCCGCAAGGCCAGTCATTGACCGACCTTGAAGGAATTACTCGTTTAAGAAGGGAAAACCAAGGTTTGTATGATCTAAATCCCATTGGTATTCCCAATCGGTGTCTGGTTTGGAAATGCTGAAGATTTCTTTTAGGAAGTTTTTATCACATAGTCCAAAGATTGTATCCAAGTGAATCATTGCATTAATGTCCATCTTTCTCTCCATAAACAAAATTACCAGATCATTGTCTGGATGCTGAATTGGCACTGTAAGGCATGACGATATCAAGGATTGCGAAGCAACCGCGTAGCGGCACGGAGCGAAGCGTAGTGTCCTTGAAATTGGCAGGACTGGAGGTGACAATCAGCGTTTATCCAGACAGTGATGTGGTAATTTATATTACAACATAACAAGTAAAAGGATGTGTATTTTTGAGGCAAATCTGGTACAAAGAAAGTGTGGGTAATTGATTGTGTGATGAGAATGAGAATTATTCTCATTTTCATACTTATGAAAGTGTTAGGATAACGTTATTTAAGGGGGTGGGTGGGGAAAACTGTTGGATTGGATATTAGTTGATCCTCACCTTGATAAAATTTTTATAGTTTTCAAATATAGCCCTATCATTGTATATAATACAATTGTGTGTCCCTTACGGAACCCACTAATGGAATATATTAGATTAATTATATTATTACTAATGACCACATACGGAGTATTTTTATAATAAAGTATTCTAAAGAATACTTTATTATAACATGATATATATCAAAGCAAAGAAAACAAAAACTAAGAACAAACCCCCCCTCCCCCCTTAGACATTGCATCTAGGGAGTTACCTGATAACTAGGGGGATGTCTCCCCACAGGAAAGAACCACGAAAAAACAAAAGAAAAGTTTGTTGTGTATCTTATACTACATTTGTACGATACATGCCGCAGTTATCTAAATGATAAAAGCCAGTTTGAAGTTTCAATTATACGCTTATTTTTTTAGTTTGTCAAGTGTTTTTTTTAAAATATTTAAAAAAAATTTTTAAATTTTTTTTTATTTTTTTTTAAAAAAACTATTGACAAAGGTTTTTTATTGTGTTATAATGTGAATTATTTTTAACTTTAAGGAAAAAGAATGCCAGGGTCGTGGAGATACGTTAAAGCCCCAAGAAAGAAACTAACAACTGAGTCAGGTTGGTGGTCAGATGCAAAAAGAAATGAAGCTCTTGCTGTTTATCTAGCAACAGGTTCTCCTAAATTAACTTCAGAACAAACTAATGTTCCTGTTGATACGATTAATAAATGGAGAGTTTCCCAATGGTGGAAAGATAAGGTAGAAGAACTTCATAAAGATAATTATGATCTTCTAGATACTAAATTATCTAAAGCTATTGATAAAGCTTTAGATGGTGTTATGGATAGATTAGATAATGGGGATTATTTTTATGATGTTCATACAGGAAAAGTAAAAAGATGTCCTGCAAAATTAAGAGAAATAAATACAGCATTTTCTCAATTATTGGATAAAAGACAGTTGATTAGAAAACAACCAACAAAGATTGTTGAACAACAAACTACAGCAGCACAATTACAAAATCTTGCAGAACAATTTACAAAATTTGTTAAAGGTAAATTGAAAGAGGATTCTGTTGATGAATTAGTTAAGGATTGTATTGATGGTGAAAATGTTATACAATTGGAAGATGGTTCTTGGGGAATAAAGGAATGATTGAAGAATTAATTGCAAAGATTTTTTGTACAAGAAACTGTGCTCATATTACACACTGGAAAACAAATTCTTATGCAGAACATATAGCTCTTGGTGAATTCTATGATAGTATTATTGATAAATTAGATACTTTTGTTGAGGTTTATCAAGGTAATTTTAAACAAATACAAGATGTAGATTATCTTGATGAATATGATGAAATAAAGAATCATTTAGAGGATGATATTAAATGGATTGAAAAACATTATGAAAAACTAAGTTCTAATATTTCACCATTAGAAAATATTCTTGATGAAATCCTTGCTTGTTATTTAAAAACTGTATATAAATTGAGGTTCTTAAACTAATGAAAGTTTGTCAATTCTGTAATAAGGATTTTGAACCAAAAGTTAATGCTCAAAAATACTGTAATAAAATATGTAAAACAAAAAATAACCAAGTTAATGGTTCTATGTCAAAAAAGAAACAATATGAAAGAATTTCTGGTAATTGGTTAAAATACTGTGCAAGATTAGCTTCTTTTCATAATAGAAAAATAGATGGTCTAAACAAAAATGATCTATTAGAAATATTAGAAAATCAAAAGTATAAATGTGCTTTATCTGGTGTATCATTAACATGTTTACTAGGAAATGGTGATATAAAAACCAATGCTTCAGTAGATCGTATAGATGCTGGAGGACCTTATATAAAAGAGAATATACAGATGGTTTGTGTAGTTTTAAATAAATTCAGGGTTAATACTTCTATTGAAGAGTTTCTTTGGTGGTGTAAAACTGTAACCAATTATCAAGAAAGAGAAATATCATGCCATATATGAAAACTGTAAATGGAAAATCGGTGCGAGATTATGGTCGAGAAGAAGCTTTATATGAAAAGAAACATCCAGAAAGAAATAAAGCTAGAGTTGCTAGAAATAAAGCTAGAGCATTAGTAGCAAAGAAAAAAGGAATTAAACCAACATCAATTAAAGGTGATGTAGGTCATAAAAAAGCTATTAGTAAAGGTGGTAAATCTGTTTTAAGTAATTTGTTTGTACAATCACCGAGAAGTAATAGATCATTTAGTAGAAATAGTGATAGCACTATGAAATCTGAACGAAGTAAGAATGGGTGTTAATAGACCACAATGGCCTAAACTAACTTCTGAAGTTATAGAAGGTTTTGCTTCTTCCTGTTTAACACCATTCTTTGATGAAGCTTCACCATTTGCTGACTTCCATAAAGAACTATGGGAACTATGTTGTTCATCAGATAAATTCATAGCGGTCTGTGCTCCAAGAGCACATGCTAAAAGTACAATAATAACTATTGTTTATACTCTTGCTACAATTTTATTTAGACAAAGACATTATGTTGTTATTGTTGCTGATACTGAATCACAAGCATCATTATTTGTTGGACAGATAAAACAGATTTTATATGAATCAAAAGAGATACATAATCTATTTGGTTTGAAAGTAAATGAAAAAGGTGCTGTTTTTGAAAAGGATACTGAGACTGACATAATAGTTCAATTTCAGGATATGACTAAATTTAGAATTGTTGCTAAAGGTGCTGAACAAAAACTCAGGGGTATGTTATGGGATGGACAAAGACCTGATTTAATTATTATTGATGATCTTCTTAATGAAGAGTTAGTTAGTAATAGAGACAGAAGAGAAAAACTAAAACGTTGGTTTTATGGTTCATTAATTCCATTAAGATCAAGAAATGGTATTATTAGATTTGTGGGTACGCCCATGAATTTGGATGATCCTCTTGAATCATTGATGCCTTCAGAAACATCTAAAATGACTGTTGTTGAGGAATTAAAAACCTGGTCCAAACGTAAAATAGGTATGTGGAGATCTGTTAAATATAGAGCACATGATGCTTCTTTAAATAAATTGTTATGGCCAGAAAGAAATGATAAATTATATTTTAAAGAATTAAAACAAGAGTATTTAGAACGTGGTATTCCTGAAGTATATTCTTGTGAATATTTATGTAATCCTATAGATGATTCTATTAGATATTTTAAAAGAACAGATTTTCTTGCTATGTCAGATGATGATAGAAAGAAAAATAAAACTTTTTATATAACAGCAGATTTAGCTATTTCGGAAAAAGATAGGGCAGATTATACAGCAATAGTAGTTGGTGGTATGGATTCAAATGGACAATTACATATTGTTCAAAGTATTAGAGAAAGATTACCAGCAGATGAGATTGTAACAACATTATTAACATTACAAAAAATATATAAACCTATTGTATTTGGTATAGAAGATACCCAAATAACAAAAGCAATTGGTCCCTATCTAAACAGAGCTATGCAGGAATCTGATACCTATCTAAATATTATGTTATTGAAACCTCATAGACAAGATAAAATACAAAGAGCAAGATCAATCCAAGCTCGTATGAGAGCTAGTATGGTTAAATTTGATAAAGTAGCAGAATGGTGGCCAGACTTTGAAGAGGAATGTTTAACTTTTCCTAGAGCACGTCATGATGATCAAGTTGACGCATTATCTTATCAAGGTATTTTAATTGATCTTATGTCTGAAGGTTTAACTAAAGAAGAATTAGATCAAGAAGAATATGATTTAGAGATAGAAAAAGCAGGTTTTAATGATAAGGGGAGAGATGAACACACAGGTTACTAAACTAAAATTAGAGACAATTGTTGGAGATAGTAAGAATTTAGCTGAAGAGATTGATGAACATGATTTAATTTCAATTGGAAATAAAGTTGTTGATGGTTATGAGAATGATTTAGCTTCAAGAAGTCCTTGGGAAAAGGATTTAAAAACATGGACAGAACTAGCTTTACAGATAACTGGTGAAAAAACATATCCTTGGCCAAATGCTGCTAATATCAAATACCCATTACTATCCACAGCAGCTATGCAATTTGCTGCTAGAGCTTATCCAACATTGATTCCAAGTAATGGTAATATTGTTAAATGTCGTATAAATGGTTATGATCCTACGGGAGAAAAACAAAATAGAGCAGAACGAATTAGTAAACATCTTTCTTATCAAGTATTAACTGAAATGCCTGATTGGGAAGAACATATGGATAAATTACTTATTAGTCTTCCTATTGCTGGAACATGTTTTAAAAAAACATATTGGGACCCAAAGAATCAACGTAATTGTTCTGTACTGATACTACCAAAAGTTCTTGTTGTTAATTATTTTGCTAATTCCTTAGATACTGCTGAACGTATTACTGAAGTATTAACTCAAACAAAAAGAAAAGTGCAAGAACTAAAGAATTTAGGTTTATATCTTGATATTGATTTAGGAACTCCTGCAACAATTGATAAAACACTTACTGAATCAGTTGTCTCTTCATTTCAGTTACCTGATTCAGATAATGATGAAGTTACTCCATACACAATATTAGAGCAACATACTTATTTAGATTTAGATAATGATGGTTATTCAGAACCATATATAATTACTGTAGAACTAGACTCTAGAAAAGTTTTAAGAATTGTTCCAAGATTCACTGCTGATGATGTTCTTGTAGATGAAAAACAAAAGGTAGCTTATATTGAAGCAACACAATTTTATACAAAGTATTCTTTTATACCCAATCCTGATGGTGGATTTTATGATATAGGTTTTGGAAGATTACTTGGTCCTATCAATAAAGCATCCAACACAATTATAAATCAGTTAGTTGATGCTGGTTCCTTATCTAATCTTCAATCTGGTTTTATTGGTCGTGGTCTTCGTATTAAAATGGGAGATTCAAAGTTTGTTCCAGGTGAATGGAAAATAGCTAATGCTACTGGTGATGATATTAAAAAACAAGTTTTTCCATTACCAGTTAGAGAACCAAGTGAGGTTCTTTTTAAATTACTTGATTTATTATTAAAGTCAGGAAAAGAATTAGCATCCGTTGCTGAAATATTTGTTGGAAAAATGCCTGGACAGAATACACCAGCAACAACAACAATGGCTACAATAGAACAAGGTATGAAAGTATTTACTTCTGTATATAAACGAGTTTATCGTGCATTATCTACAGAATTTAAAAAGATATATAAACTAAACCAACGTTATCTAAATAACGAAGAATATATTGCTGTATTAGATATGGAGATTTCTAATGAGGATTATAAAGGTCCTGAAGATGATATATATCCTGGGGCTGACCCAACAGCCGTTTCTTCACAAGAGAAACAAGCAAAGGTGCAGGCTGTTATGCAATTACTTCAACTAGGAACAATTGATCCAATGGCAGCAACAATGATGTATCTGGAAGCACATGAAATTCCTAATCCAGAAAAGTTAATACGACAACAAGAACAAAAGGTTGATCCAAAGTTAGAAGCAATTAAAGCTAAAGCACAAGTTGATCAACAAAAAGCTCAAATAGATATGCAACAAGCACAACATAAAATGCAATTAGAACAAGTTTCAAAAGAACAAGAACTAGCATTAAAACGAGCACAAGTTCAACAAGAACTTGAATCAAAGCAGATACAAGCAATACTTGATGCTAAACAAGCACAACAAACACAAGCAATGAAACTTCAGAATGAACAGCAAATAAATCAAATGAAGATGGGACAACAAGTACAACAATCTAATTTGAATTTAGGTATTCAACAAGCAACTCATCAACAAAGTATGCAACAACAAAATGAAATACACAAACAACAACAGAAACAGATTCCAAGGGGGACAAATAAGAAATGATAGAAATTTCACCAACAGAGTTTTTAGATTGGAAATCCAATCAAGTAACAAAAGCATTTTTTAATGCTGCTGAAGAACGTGTAACAGATTGTAAAGAAATATTATCTAATAGTGCTGGTAATGATACATTGTATGATAGATTTCTTGTTGGAATGATTCAAGCTTATCGAGAAATGCAACAATTCCATATAGAGGATTTTTAATGGCTATTCAATTAATCTTACATCAATTATTAATTAAACCTGATGAAACAGAAAAAATCTCTCCTGGAGGAATCGTTATTCCTGAAACAATTTTAGAAAGAGAACGTAAAGCTGTTGAATATGGAATCGTTTTGCAAATAGGACCAACAGCTTATTCTGATTATGGTAGAGATAATACAGCTATTTCAATTGGAGATAGAGTTTGTATAAAACGATATGCAGGTAAAGAAATAACAGATACAGATGGACAAGTCTATATTTTAATTAATGATATTGATGTACTTTGTATTATTAACTAAGGATAAATAATGGAAGAAGAAACAATAGTTACAGAAACTGCTGAAGTAGATTCTTATGAAGAAATTGCTAAAGAGCAAGGTTGGAAACCAAAGGAAGAATATCAAGGTGATCCAAATAAATGGAGACCTGCTAAAGAATTTGTAGATCGTGGGGAATTATTTTCCAAGATTGATTCTTTAGGAAGAGAATTAAAGGATACAAAGAAAGCTTTGACAATGCTTCAAGAACATCATTCAAAGGTTCGTGAAACAGAATATAAAAAGGCTTTAACTGAATTAAAAACATTACAAAAGAAACATCTTGAAGAGGGGAATTCAGATGGTTATCTAGAGACTACTGAATTATTAACTGATCTAAAAGCTGAACAGAAAGCGCGTGAAGTTGTTAATCAAACTATTCCTCAACAACCACAACAGGAACATCCCACATTTACAAACTGGTTGAATGAGAATAAATGGTATCAAAAGAATGATGAAATGAGACAATTTGCTGATGCTGTTGGTACAGGATATGCTAAATTATATCAAGATTTAAATCCAGAAGAAGTTTTAAAATATGTCACTACACAAGTAAAACAACGATATAAAGATTTTTTTGTTAATCCAAATAGAACTAAACCTGGTTTAGTAGGAACTTCTGATACAGTTGGGGAAAGTAAAGGATCTTTTCAAATGACTGAGGATGAAAAAAAAGTTATGAATACATTTGTTAGACAGGGAATTATGTCCAAGGATGAATATATAAAAGAATTAAAAGCAAGTAAAGGAGTAGTCTAAGATGACAACAAAAGCAACCACTAAACGAGTAGTTCGTACACCATTGCATCAACGCGGCCCATTAAGTGTTCTAGGAGATAAAGATCCTGATTTTCATTATAGATTTGTGAATGATACTGGAAGTCGTGTTTATAATTACCAACAAGCTGGTTATGAGCTTGTCTCCGACAGTAATATTACTGTAGGAGATTCTCGGGTTTCTGATGTGTCTGATCTAGGTTCTACTCGAAGAGTCATGAGCAATAATGGAACATCCTCAGTATTAATGAGAATTCCAAAACAATATTTTGATGAAGATCAAAAACGTAAAAATGACTTATTGAATGAACAAGAAAAGGCCATGAAACAAAACGCTATTTCTGAAACTGATTATGGAAAAATAGAAATAGTAAAATAATAATTTTATGGAGATTTTATGGCAAATACTTCTCGTGTTAATGGGTTTAAACCTGTAAAACATTTAAATGGTAGTCCATATAATGGTCAAGCTAATTTATATGAGGTTCCCGCAGGTGAAGCTGTTCCTGTTTTTGTAGGGGATCTTGTTAAATTGTCTGATCAAGCTGCAACATCCTTATATCCTGCTGTTGAAGCTGTTGTTGGTGCATCAGCACAAATTGCTGCTGGCCCAATTCTAGGAGCAGTTGTAGGTATTGTTAATTCAAAATTTGATCCTGTTGGTGGTACATTATCAAGTGGTTCTATTGCTCTTGATACACCTGTCTATCGTCCAGCATCAACTAAACAATTTGTTCTTGTTGCTGATAGTGATGATCTTATTTTTGAAGCTGAAGCTGATGCTTCTGTAGCTGCTACTTCAATTGGTCTTAATGTTGGTGTTGGTGCTTCAGCACATACCAATCCACTATTAAATGGTGCTTCACCTATGTATGTTTATTCAACAACTGCACCAGATACAACCTCAACTCGCCCATTACAAATTGTGGGTATTGTGAATCGTCCTGATAATGAAATTGGGGCAAATAGTAAAGTCTTAGTTCGCATTAACGTCCATACTTATGGTAGCGTTGGTGTAGCCGGCGTTTAATCTTAAAGGAGATAAATTATGTCTGGTGTTATTACTTCTAGCTCCTTTGCCAAATTACTTTGGCCTGGATTAAATGCCATTTATGGTAAAGCTTATAATGACTATCCTGTAGAATGGGATAAACTTTTTGAAAAAAATAAGTCTGATCGAGCTTATGAAGAAGATGTTGGATTAAGTCCATTTGGTTTAGCTGTTGTTAAACCTGAAGGTTCTTCAATTCAATATGATACAGAACGTCAAGGTTTCACAACTCGATATAATCACCTAGTATATGCATTAGGTTTTATTATCACTCGTGAAATCTATGAAGATGATCAATATGGTAAAGTTGGGGCACAAAAAGCAAAAGCTTTAGCACGTTCTTTACGTCAAACTAAAGAAATCGTTGCTGCTAACGTTTATAATCGTGCTTTTACTGCTGGTTATACTGGTGGTGATGGTGTTGTTCTTTGCTCCACTGCTCATTTAAATGTATCTGGTGGAACATATAGTAATAAGATGGCTACAGATGCTGATATTAGTGAAGCAGCCCTAGAACAAGCTGTTATTGATATTGCTGGTTATCGAGATGATCGTGGTTTACTAATTGCCGCAAAGCCTGATAAATTAGTTATTCCATATCAACTACAATTTGAAGTCAAACGTATTCTTGGTGCTGATGGTCGTGTTGGTACAGATTTAAATGATCCAAACGTTCTAAAAGAAATGGGTCTATTTAATCAAGTTATTGCAAACCATTATTTATCATCTACTGGTACAGATGATTGGTTTATCTTAACCAATATTAAAGATGGTATGAAATACTTTGAACGACGTGGTGATCAATTTGAAATGGATAATGATTTTGATACTGAGAATGCTAAATTCAAAGCTACTGCTCGTTATTCTTTTGGTTGGTCAGACCCGAGAGGGCTTTATGGGAGTCAGGGCGCTTAGTCCATCCAATTAATTTTTAAAGTAATTTTTCTGAATAGGAGTAGGAAATATGAATACAATTGCAGATTTAGCTTGGGCTGCTGGAATCATTGATGGTGAAGGCAGTATATTTATTATGAAACAACAACGTAAGGATCGGGAACGAGGTCATAATTATATTTTAAGAATCTCAGTACAAAGTACTGATCCTTATATGACAAAAGAACTTGGTAAATTATTTCCAGATGGAGCAATCTTTTCACAAGATAGATACAAATCTGAAAATTGGAGTGATACTTTAAAATGGCAAGTTAATGGTCGTAGGGCTGTTAATGTATTAAAACAGATACTGCCTTTTATGAGAGTAAAACAAGATCAAGCAAAAATGGCTGTTGATTTTCAAGAAACTACAAAAAAACATTGGAGGCATATGACAACTTTAGATTATGATACCCAAGAAGCTTTTTATTATAGTTTAAAACAAGCTAAACAAGATTTAAAAAATGGAAAATCTAATTCTTAGAAAGGAACTCTTATGCCACAACCAGTTTTAGGTCCAGCAGGTGTTACTGTCAATAACCCACCTGCTCTTGAACTTTACCAAAAGGTAGCACAATTGGATACAAGTGCCGGAGATGCAACAGGCTTTTTAGCTTTTATTCTTCCAAAAGGATCAATTCCTGCTTCTATCTTTATTGCATCTTCAGGTGCAAATGTAGCACAAACAATTAATCTAGGTACTACTCTTGGTGGGACTCAGTTACTAAACGCAGCTACATGTAATGGTGCACAATTTAGTGCTGCTGGTACTGCTGCTGGTACTTTATTTGGTACATTATTAACAGCAGATACACCAATTTATGCCAAAGCATCAGCACAACTTACTAATGCTGTAAAAGTAATTGTTCGTTATTACTTCCCTCAACAAGGGATGACTTGGTAAAACCCCCGAAGATGGGATTAGGATTAATACTCTTAATCCCATTTTTTTTTAATAAAGGTTAGGTTATATTATGGGTACAAATGTTTTTGTTAGAAGTGGTTATGTAGTTAATTTACTTCCTGATCTTACTTCTGGTACTCCTACTGGAGATTGGAAGTATAAGGATGCCCCTCTTTCTACTATTCAAGTAGTTGCCACAGATGCAGCTACAGTTGTTTTTGATGTTTCAAATGATGGTGTTAATGCTGTTGCAACTACATTAGGTACTGTTACTTTAGCTGCTGCTGGTAGTGATGGTTTTGTATGTGATGCTCCTTGGAAATACATCAGAGCTAGGGTTACAGCTAACGCGGGAACTGTTGATGTTATAATGAGTAATTAATATGTCAGCAATTACTAATTCAATTGTAGCAAATCCTAACGGTAACGTCCATGCGACGAATGACCCCATCACCGGGGGGGTTACCTATACTTCAGGTGGTGCTGTTGTACAAGTGAGAACCCCAACACATGCAGGGGTGTATCTCACGCGCAAAGCGCCATCCATCCAGTCCTTGCTGTCGCCTATCTACCCAGATGCTGATGTTGAAGCCCTGATCACCAGCATTGCGGTTCCGAATACCGCCGGAAAAACCAATTATCGGGTGCTGATAAACGCACTGAAGAAGTTGGGAATTTGGTCGTCCCTGGCAAATGGGTTCCTGTTTGGCTCGTCGCATCAGCCGTCGGCTGCGACGATCAAAAGCATTAATGGTGCCGGCGACGCAACAGGAACTGGAACTCACAGCACCTATTACACGACTCTAAACGGCACCACAAACGGATACACCTACACGCAGACACCAAGCGCCGCAGTGTCAGCAAAGACCGTGATTGCAGTGTTTTCAGACAGCAATGTTTCGACGGGGCACAACTCGCACGTATGGTCGGTGTACGCGGGCGGGGCCAGCAAAGGGCCAGCAATCTATTCGGGCGGATCGACAATCAGCGGGTCTGGAAATGAAAATGTGGCGAATGTTTATGGTGTCGCGACGTTGGATGGCTCCGCTGTGGTTGGGGAAAACATTGCCACTCTCGCCACGTATAACGAGCGGGTGTATGCAGCCATTCGCCAGTCTGGCGGGCGTTTCAGTTTGTCGGTGCATGGGAAAAGCACCAAGTCATACGCCCTGGCAACGGCATGGAACAACACCGCCACCGTTGGAATTGGCATCAACCCCTCAGCGAGTGCCCACCTGGCTGGAAAAATATTCGCGGTGTTGGACTTCAGCGTGGCGCTCACCGACGAGCAGCTTACCAAGGTGATAGACGTATTGCGGTACGTGTTCTCGCTGGCAGACGGGGCGCAGCGCTACTGCGCTTTTGAGGGCAACAGCCTGACGGCCGCGGCCGCTGGGGGAGGTACAACCTACCCAGACAAGCTGATGGCCAAAGCGGAATGGGCGACTGCGTTTGTTCCATCGCGCTACTCCAACAACGCATTGTCAGGCGCTTATGAGTCAATGCACGGAGAGCAGCAATACTACAGTCGCACAACTGCGGCTTCGCCAGTAGTTGGAGAACGGAACATTTTGTTTGTATGGGGCGGTGTTAATGACATCACGGCCGGGATCAGTGCAGCGAGGATCATTGCCTCACTCGACAGGCATTTGCGGGCGGCATATGAGGACGGATGGGATATTTACATGCTACCTATTACCCCGGTAGCGCCAGCAGCGGCGGGTCTGGCATACCACTATTCAGCGGCTCAACTACAGACAATTATTGATGTCAATGTGTACTTGAGTGAGTACGCTGGGGTAGTTTTTGGCAGGTATATCGACCTTTACAAGATAGGCGATACCTACCCGACATTCCTGGACGCAACAAGCAGCGATTACTACGTCGCTGGTGACGGTCTGCACCACAACGACGCGGGGCGGGGACTGATAGCTGACTATATTGACTCTGTGGTTACTCCTTAATCTAATCCCTCTACACACAACCAGTATCTCTATTGAGCTTGCTGGTTGGAGAAAGGTATAAATGAATAAAAACTATTATGAATCTGGTGGATGGAATCTAATATGTGATGTATGTTCTATAAAGTATAAAGCAAAAAAAGCTAAACAACGATGGGATGGGTTTATTGTATGCCCTAATTGTTATGAACAACGTCATCCTCAAGACTTTGTTTTAGCAAAACAGGATAAAATTACTGTTCCTTATATTAGACCTCCCAATGATGTATTTATAACAGTACCTTATATCTTTTATATTGATGAGGCTTATATAACTGATGGGTATGTTTAAGGAGTAAAAATGGCAACAATTGTTACAAGATCAGGTAAAGGAACAACCTTAACTTGGGCAGAAATGGATGCTAACCTAAATAATATTAATAATAAAATCATAGAAAGTATTTCATTAAAAGATTATGGTGCTGTAGGAGATGGTATTACTGATGATTCCTCAGCAATACAATCAGCAATTAATGGTGGTGCAAACCTCATAACTGGTTCTGGTTATACATATAAATGTAATGCAAAATTAACATTACGTTCAGATTTAATTCTTCGAGATATGACATTAGATTTTAGTAGTTTAACTGCATTAGATGGTTCATATAGAATTTGTGTAAAAGCAGAAGGCTCTATTGTTGATAGTTCAGCATTATCTGCCAATGCTTCAGAAGGAGCTTATTCTGTAGTAGTAACAGCAGGACAAGGTTCTAAATTTTCTGCTGGAGACTATGTATTACTTACTTCAGAAGATATTTATAATTATCCTATTGCTTCAGTAAAACGTGGTGAAATTAAACAAGTTCAATCTGTAGCAACAGATACAGTAACTTTTAGAGAAAGTCTTTATGAGAGTTATACAACAGCTAATACAGCAACTTTACGTAAATTATCTCTAATAAATAATTTAGTTCTAGATAATGTGAATATTATAGGTTCTAATATAGAGAATCATCTTAATATAGGATTATCTATAAATTATGCTAATAATTTACAAGTTATTAATTCATCCTTTACTAACAATGATTTATATAATTTAGCATTATATAATACAATTAATTTTTCTATACAAAATAATAATTTTGATGGTGTTCGTTATACAGGTACAGGTGTATCTTTTTATGGTGTTGTTTTGTTAAATTGTACTCAATGGGGTCAAGTATCTAATAACAGAGGTCAAGAACTTCGTCATTTAGTTACAACAACATCATCCGCGTCTTATTATGGACAACCTTATTTCATTACTGTTGATAATAATATTATGCGTAATGCTATGGCAGGAGATGCTTATGCTTCCTGGGCGTATGAAAATCATGGTTATGGTCGTTGGATAGTTTGGTCAAATAATATTGCTGATAGTTGTTATTCAGGAATTAATTTAGAAAAGGGTGATCAAGTCGTTATAGGAAATATTTTTAAAAATGTTCGTTCTATTGGTATTAGTTTTGACACAGATGGAAGAGAATTAAAAAATATTCTGATTGCTAATAATCATATTAGTAAAATAACTAGTGATAGTGTTAGTGGAAATCTTGCTGGTATAGTATTTCAAAATCATGCAAGTCAGGTTAGAGAGAATATTATTATCACAGATAATATTATAGAAGGATTTGGATTAACAGGACGACAGGATTTTGGTATGCGCATTTATCCAGGTAGTGGTGAAGGTAAGAATTGTATTTTTTCTAATAATTTAGTTATTAATAATGGTTCTTATGAAAGTACAGATTATGGTGTATATATTCAACAAGGTGGTTGGCAATTGCGTGGAAATACTTTTAGAGATTACGAAAGATGTATTTCAATATTATCTGGTGCAGACAATGTGACTGTTTCTGGAAATAATTTTGCAGTAACTACAATATCAAGCACACAACCACAATTAACTACAGCATCAAATACAAATATTTTTACAAATAATATATTTAGAAATGTTTATAGAGCAATTGATATTCAAGCAGGAGCAACAACAACTCATTGTTACAATAATACAGTCTTAGGAAGTTCTCTAGCATCTTTAGATAATGGTACAACCTCAGTACTAACTCAACCAGCTTTTGCTTAGAATTTTATGAATGAGTTTTTAGAACGAAGACAAAATTATTTAAATGTTGAAGAACATTTAAAATCTATTGATGATAAGTTAATTGAATTACATTTAATATTAAGTAATCATATTAATGATGAAAAAGATCGTACTCCAATTGTCAAAGAATTGGTACAAGCGTGGAAAGCTGCTGGTTGGTTTTTAAATGTATTAAAATGGATTGGTATTGTTTCAGGATCAATTGCTGCTTTTATAGCTTTAATAAAAGGGAATAAATAATGAGTACAAGTGGATCAACTAATTTCTCTATAACTAGGGATGATATAATTCAAAGAGCATTAGGATTATTAGGTGTTATTCCTATAGGAGGAAGTTATTCTAGTACAGATGCTGAATTAGCATTAAATTCTCTTGTTAAAGCATGGATGGCTGATGGATTACAAATTTGGTCACTAACTTCATATAGTGTTCCATTAACAAATGCTATTAATACCTATTCAATTGGTTTAGGACAAACAATAAATATTCCAAAACCATTGAAAATCATTCAAGCATATAATAGAAATATTTCTACTAATGTAGATATTCCCATGAGAATAGTCACTAGACAAGAATATAATATGTTAGGAAATAAATCTATTTCTGGGAACCCTATACAATTATATTATCAACCAAAAAGAGTTACTGGAGATTTATTTGTTTATCCAACACCTACTTCAGTAGAAGCATCTAATAATCAAATTGTTATCCATTATCAAAGACCTTTTGAAGATTTTGATACAGGTGCTGATGAACCAGATTTTCCTCAAGAATGGTTTGATGCTTTGGCATATGGATTAGCTTGTAGATTAGCTCCTACTTATGGAATACCTATTAATGATAGAAAGCAATTATGGAATGAAATGACTATAATCAAACAGGAAGCTATGAATTTTGGTCCAGAAGAAGGTTCTTTATTTTTCCAAAGAGATTTTAGGGATTGGTGATGGAACAAACATTATCTTTAGATCAAGTTGCTGATGCAATTAATAGAGCAAAAATAGGTAATCAAAAACATAAAAATGAATTGATGAGGTTAGGAACAAGTGATCCAACCTCATTTAAAGCACAATTTAGTAAACAATTAAATGAGCAACAACAACCATCAGAATTTTGGGGTGCTGGTAGAAAATTAGCACAAAATCAAAATCCAGATGAAGAATTAAGTAATTATGTTGGGGATGCTTTACCTATATTAGGAGGGGATCGTTATTATTATGGAAATACTGATTTCTCTATTCCAGAAAATGTTCAGTCTTCTATTGTTAATGCCGGATACAAACCTACAGAATCTAATATTAATCCCACTTTGTATAATCTGTTTGGCAACAATACTCCAATAACTAAATTTAGAAATCAAGAATATTTTAAAGGTGATATTGATCCAAGCAAAGGTCAGTTTGGAACACAAGGTTATACACAACAGGATATTGGAAATGGTAGATATAATATTCTTGATACTTCAGGTAATTCATTAGGTATTGGGTATAAAGGTTTAGAAGATGCTATTAAAGAGTTAGCTCAGATACAAAAACAAAATACTCCTGTTCATGCTGATATGGATTGGGGACCAGATTCTTATTCCAATACATCACCTTATTCTGCTGGTGATTTAGATAAGTGGGAAGTACTTGGACAAGTATTATCAGGTAAACCAATACCATATGATGCTACTAGTAATAGACCATCAATAGCTTTATCGGGTAATGGAATACCAGAACAAATATCAGGATTAAATACATTATTTGGATCACAACCAATAATATATAATAATGAATTAAAAGGTTATATGATGGATCCAACACCAGCAGATGAATCTATGCTAGGTTATAAAGATCCTTATACAGTGTTAAGAAAAGATACACGGGGAAATACTAGATCTAAGTATGGTTTACAAAGACAATATAATGATATAGATACTTGGAAAAGGTTAACAACTAATATTGATCCTAATCAATTATATGTATCTAAAGAAAATGCTGGTAACTTACCTGGTTGGACAAATAATGATATTTCACAATACCATCATAAATCTGGTGGTATGTTTCCAAAAATAATACAAGGTTTAGGAGCATTATTACAATTCACCCCATTTGCTCCAGCAGGATTAGCATTAAGTACACTAGGTTCCTTAACTCAAGGAAACCACTTAGGTGGTATTCTTGGAGCTGTTACAGGTGGTTTAGGACAAGCTGGTGTATTTGATAAACTTGGTAACTCTCTTGGTGAATCATTAGGTCTAGGTAAAGATGTTGGTAAATATTTTGTTAAAGGTGGTTTAGGTTCATTATCTACATTAGCTCAAGGTGGTGATTTTAAACAAGCTCTTCTTAGTGGTTTAGGTTCAGGTATAGGTGATTATGCTGGAGAAAATGTTACTGGTGGTTTATCTGATATATTAGGTAAAACAGGATCAAAAATAGCTGGTGCTGGTGTTAGTGGTGCTCTAAAGAGTATTTTTAAAAATGGTAATCCTATTGAGGGTGCTATATCTGGAGGATTATCTTCAGGTTTAGGTGACTTCCTTAGTACTATGACTAATAACACTGGTGAGAATATTGATTCTAAAAGAACAAAAGCTTATGAAAATCTAAGTAAAGTTATAACAAATATTGCACGACAACAATATAAACGGAGAAGATAATGGCATTTAGACAGAATCCTCCTGGAATGTTACAAAAAATAAAATTACCATTATTTGGTTCTTTTTCTAATAGAGGAACAGATCAGAATAAGGATCAACGATTTTTAAATTGTTTTCCAGAATCTAGAAAAGTTGATCAAACAGATATAACAAAAACATGGTTAATTAAACGTCCAGGAATATCTTTATATAAAGAATTTGGTCCTAGTAATAATGAAGCTAGAGGATTAATAGAGTTTAATAATAAACTATATGCTGTTTATGGTACAGATGTTTATGAAGATGATCCTATTGGTGGTGGAGGAACTCCAATAGTAATCTTTAGTATGACCACTTCTACTGGTCCTGTTGGATTACGTTTAGGTAATTCATCTATTATTGGAGATTATTTATTTATTTGTGATGGTATAGATGGATGGTATATAGATACATCAAGTACAGTTACACAAATAACAGATGTAGATTTTCCTTCACCACATGTACCAACTCCTGTATTTCTTGATGGATATATGGTTTTAGCAAAAGGTTCCGATATTTATAACTGTGTAGTAGATGATCCTAGTTCTTGGGATGCTACTAATTTTGTTTCTGCTGAAAGTTTTCCAGATGCTATTCATTGTTTAGCAAGACAGAATAATCAGATTGTAGCTTTTGGTTCTGAATCAACAGAATTCTTTTATAATGCAGCAAATGCTAGTGGTTCTCCTTTTAATAGAAATGAAGCAGCTTTAATGCAAATTGGTTGTGCTGCTCCTTATGCTGTAACACAAACTGAAAAATATTGTTCCTTTATAGGATCATCTTTTTCTGGAGGACATGCTTTTTGGATTATGGAAGGTTTTCAACCTAAACGAGTTTCTGATGAATTTATTGATAGATTATTAAATGCTGAATCAGATGTTGTTAATATCTCTGGATTTTGTATTAGAAGTGTTGGTCATATGTTTTATGTATTAAATTTACCCACAGTTAATCGAACTCTTGTTTATGATCCAGAAGAAAGATTATGGCATGAATGGGGTACAAATACTAATGATAGATTTTTTATAGATTTTGTTGCTGATGGTGATAATGGTAAATTTTATGGTCAAATAAGAACTAATGGATACATTGGTTATTTTGATAGTTCAATAGGTGAGGATAATATAGATTTAATAACATCAAGAACAATTCCAGTAATCTTTAGAACAAATCGTGTTGATATGGATACAACATATAGAAAACGATTACATTCTTTAAAATTATTTATGGATCAAGTTCCAATTAATGATTCTCCAATATTATTAACTATGTCAGACAATGATTATAATGATATTGTTGGTAATACAACATTCCTTATGTATGCTGATGCAGATACTCCACCTGTACAATATAGATTAGGAGAATTTAGACGAAGATCATTTCAATTTGAATATAATTCAATAGAACCTGGAATAAGATTTGAAGCTATGGAATTAGCTTATACTGAAGGGATTTCATAATGGCCCTACCACCACCACCAATACAAGATAAACCTGGATCATTTACATGGTTAGAATGGTATAGACAATTAAGAGATTATGTTTCAACATCTGGTTCTGTTCCTTGGTACATTATTAATTTTGCTGGCTCTAATATAACGGATATTGCATTAAGAGATCATGATCAATTACAAAATGTGCAAGGTGGTACTGCAGGAGAGCATAATCATTTAACAGACGCTGAATTAACTCAAATACAAAGTAATCTCCATAATTCAACTTCAGGATTACAAGGTGGTACTACAAATGAATACTATCATCTAACAAATACTGCTTATACTGCTTTACAAAATTCTACACAGGGTACTTGGACACCAACATTTACAAATCTAACTGTTGTTCCTGGAACAGGGGCAGCATCGTATGATGGAAGATATTCCAGAATTGGTAGAACTATTTTTTATAAAATAAAAATATCCTGTACAGGAACAGCTACTACAGCTTCAACAGCAGGTACTACATATTGTACATTACCTGTTGCTGCATCAGAAGATGATACAGTTACTGTGTCAAATAAAACTACTTTATTAGGTATAGGTGTAGGATTTCTTGATGCTACAAATGATCGTTGTTATCCAACAACTTGGGGAGCAACAGGGAATACAATAATTATTTCAGGAAAATATGAGGTTTAATATGGATGAAGAATATGGTGACAACTTTTATGTAGATGATGCTGCACAAGGAGCAGAAGGTAATTTCTTTGGTTATGATTTTGATCAACCACAAAATAATTTTGGTCAAGGTCAACAAGAACCTATGACAGATTATAACTATTTTGATTTTAATAGTTCTTTTGGTAATGGTCTACAAGGTTTATTTGGAACAGGTAATGATAGTTTTTTAGGTAATACAGGACAAATGCCTAATTTTGGTGGTGTTGATTTTTCTTCAAATCAATTACCACAGGGAAATATTCCCATACAAGAAACCTCTTATGGTGATATGTTTTCAAAAATTTTGGGTGGTTTAGGTAATTTATTTAATCCACAAAATCAAAAGAAAACCTCATCTGTTTTAGGAGCTTTATTAGAGGGTTATCAAAATAAACAAAATGCTAATTTAAATAGAAATACAATTCAACAAGTACAGCAACAAACTGATCCATTTGGTTCCCAAAGACCTTATTATCAACAACAATTACAAAGTGCTGTAAGTAATCCCTATCAACAACCTATTGTCCAAGATCAAATTAATGCACTAAAACATGCACAGGATATTAAAAATGCTGCTGCTGGTAGGAGAAGTAATAGTGCAACAACTGATCCAGAATTATTAAAAGCAATGGCTGATATTGCTATGAGATATCAACAAAGTCTACATAATCCGGCAGGTGTTAATATAGCACCGAATACAGCAGGACTTAGTGGATTACTTGATGCTAATAAATATGATACCAGAGGCTTTGTTAGTCCATTAATGTCAGCATTAGGTTTTAATGTAAATGAAAATGAGTTACAAAATCAAAAAGATCAAGCATTGGCTAATTTTATTAAAGTAATGAGTACAATGAATAAGGGACAATAATATGCCAATTACTACTGGTTATACACCTGAATTCGCATTAGGTGCATTATATCAAGGAATGAATGCTTCCAATGCAAATGCACAATCACAAGAGGATTTATTAAAGGCTTATTTAGCTAATCAAAGAGAACAATATAGTCAGCCTCTTGATCAGATAATTAAAACTTGGGAAGCTAATCATGCTCAAGATAAATTAAATGATTTTGATTATAGACAAAAAGCTTTAGAAGGCTATAAGGGACAAATGAATTCTCAAATAGCTGCTGGTAAAAAAGCTATGAGTACTATAGATAGTGATATTGATGCTACTAATATAGAAAATAATCTAAAACAATATAAAGGAAATTTGCTTAGAAGATTTATGGATGAACAGATGCAAGAACCAATACCACCAACACCTGTAACAGGTGATAATGGAGAACAAGGATTTAACTTTGGTTCTGCTGAAAATGCTTTAAGAAATCCTAATTTAACTCCAGAACAAAAACAATTAATAACACAGGATGCACAAAAATCTGGTGGATTGTTTAGTAATATGAATAGATTGCAAGAAACTCTTATCAATACTCCAGAACATTTACAAAAGATGGAATTACAAAAGATGTTAGCAGATAATCGTCTAGAAATAAATGCTGGTAGAAATCAATCTTTAATTGAAGCAGCAAAAGTAAGAGCATCACAAATGACTAAAGATCCAAAATTACAATCTGTATTAGCTAATGCTTTATTAATTGTATCTGGATCAATAGAATCTACACCAGAACAATTAGAAGCTGCTAAGAAATTATTACAAGTAAATACTACAAGAGTTGCTATAGAAAAATCTGCTGCTGTTCAACCAGGAATAGATTTATCACAAACACAAGAGACTGGTAAATATAAGCAACAAGAAACACCATATAGTAGATTTGCACAAAATCCTAGTTCATTATTTAATGAATCACGGAGACAACAAATATTAGGTGAAAAGAAAGCAGCACAAGAAGAAAAGGATTTGGAAAATGGTGTTGTTGCTAAAGGAACTGTTAGTTCTGGAAATACATTTACAATAAAGAAAAAAGATTAATAATTAAAGGATATTTATGGGATATGAAGTTACATTTTCTTCTGGAGAAACTATTACTTTTGATAAAGAACCTACTATTGAAGATATAGATGAAGCTGATAAATATTTACGTAACAGTAAATCAAAAAATTTAGTTGATAAAATTCCTGGATTATCTCCAGAAGAAAAGGATGAACCTGATTATAGTATTCCAGGAGTAACTAAACACGTAATTAAATCTGCTTTAGGTGGTATAGAGGGATTACAAAGTGTAATGGGTGGTTTGATTGGTGGTATGACTACTGGACCAATGAATATATTAAATGAGGCAACTAAATATATAACTCCAGGAATTGATAATAAAACAATAAAACCATTAGATCAAGCTTATATGGAAGGTTCCTCTATATTAGCTCGTGATCCAATTCTTCCTGAAGGACAAAAAACAGCTAGAGATTTAGGAGAAAAATTAAATGATATCTTAGCACCATTACAAGGTCATGTTACAGGTTTTGCTCCACCCCTATTAACAAAAGGTCCTGGTATTATTGGAAATAAGGTTCCTAAAATAGAACCAGTAAATAAAGATATTGGTTCTATATTAGATAAAGAAAAAACTCGTTCTCAAAAAGCTAAATTACTTGAATTAAAAACTGAAGAACAAAAATATGATTTTATGATAAAAGATGGATCAATCACTCCTGAAGGATTACAGGATGTTGAAAACATTCGTAGAAAACGTATTGCCTTAGAAAAAAGTTTATACCCAAATAAATTTGATAATCTTGAAATAGCTTCTTCTGAACAACTTATTCAAGAACAAAAATCATTGGAAGAAGATTTTTCTTTATTAAAGAAACAAATTAATGAATTAGTTTTAGAAAATAAAGAAATACCTAATCATATTATAGAAAAATATGATGATATTAGTAATAAATTAAATGAAAATAAACAAAAAATAGGACAATCAGAGATACAACATAGTGATCATGTATTTTTTGAAAATCCTCAATCTGTTGCTGAAAAGAAACTGCTTCAAGTAAGAAATAATCCTGAGTTAGCTATTAAGTATAGAGAGAAAGCAATTGAATTATCAGATAGTCTTTCTAAAGACCCAAAAAGAAATTCTTCTATGTTGGAAGCTTTACAAAAAGAAATAGAAACTTATGATAGAATAATAAAAGAATTTGAAGAATCTAAAAAAACACCTAAAACATTGGATCAAGAAATACCTCTAAAAGACACAGAAAGGTCCCTAGAAGACGTTAAAACACATGAGGTAATACCTGAGCCTACCTTAGATAAAAAAACAGCTCTCACAGAGGAAATTGTAGGTGATACTAAAAAAACTCATGAACAATTAGAGGAAGAAAAAAGAATAGCTTTTGAAAGAAATCAAAGACCAGAAAGTAAAAATACTTTTGTTGATAAAGAACAAATGTTACGTTGGAAACAACAACAAATTGATGCTAAAATAAAAGAAATACAAAATGTTCAGAATGCTATTGAGTGGGCTAAAAAGAATAATAAAGATAAAATTCATTATTTAGATAGAACTTTTTCTTTAGAGGAATTAATAAATTATAGAGAAGAATTACATAATGGTTTGGAAAAACTTCAAAAACAGAAAGTAAGATCTTTAGGTAATATTCCAGATAAAACAGTTTTACCAAAAACTGAAGAAGAATTAAATAAAGTTTTAGAAAATAAAGAAATACCTACTAGTAATACATCAAGATATACTGCGGAATCTGCAATAAAAAGACTTACTGGTATTATTAATAAATATGAAAGAATATTAAACAGATTAAGAAAAAATATCTTTAATAGGGAAAGTGGAACAGATTTTTTAGGAACTCCTGTTTATTTTTTAAATGGAAAAGAATATGGTTTAGATGCAGCAAAAGGATTAGAAGAACAATTAACTGAAAGATATAATAAACTAATTAATAAACGAGATCAGATTCAAAAATATAATACATTATTGAAACAAGATGAATTACGTTCTAACCCAAAAACAGATTTACCAAAAATTGAGGAATCCTTATTAAATATTATTGAAGAAAAGAAACCATATAATTCTGTAGAAGACATTTTATTGAATAATCCAGATCATCCTATACAAGGATTCATAGATAATCCTCATTTATTTCAACAGTTAGATAATTTAGATATTCATATAGAAAAAGCTATTTTAGAAAATCATCCAGAAATTGAAAAAACTATTCAAACATTATTACATCGTGTTGGTTTAGAAAAAGATAAAATATATATAATTACAGGAGAAGGTTCTAGTAATGTTTCATTTCATGGAAATACTTCATTAATAAAAATAAATGTAAAACAAATTCCAGAAATGATGAAAGTATATTCTAATGATCTTGGTGGTAAATCAACATTATTTAAGAAATTATTTGTAGGATCATCAGAAAAAGCTATGTATCATTACACTATGGCTAAAATAATTAGTCATGAAATGGGTCACATTGTTTTTACAAAATGGTTAAAATTTGGTGAAGTTTCTAAAGAAATGTTTGAAAAGCTTATTCTTGACTTTGAAACTTGGAAAAAGAATAATAAAATAGAACCAAAAACATTTTTAAATACAAAAGATTTAGATGTTTATAAAAAGTATTTCTCTATCTTTGATGAGTATTTTGCTGAAAGTGTTAGTTCAACTCTTTTACATGATTCGTTATTAAATAGATTTCATGATAAAAGATATACGTTATCAAAGCAAATACAAAAACTTATTGAAAATACAAAAAGTTATTTAAGATCTTTAGGCATTAATTTAGATGTTGTTTCTTATAAACAGGATTTAATTAATGATATTATTTTTAGAAATAAAGAAGAGATTAAAAAAACTGGAAGAACTATTTGGGAAAAGATGGAAGTTGAAAGAAATGATAAATTATTATTAGATAATCCTTCTATGTTTCCTTTTGCAAATAAAACTCTTCAAGAAATTAGAAAAAATTCTTATGAAGTTTTACAGGTTTCTAAAGATGGTTTAAATACTGAGGTGGTTCCTTGGCAAAGAAATACTAGACATCTTGATATAGTTAATTTTTCTAATAGAGCATTAATAGCAATAGGCAATAGTGCTCCATTTTTAGCTAGAAAATTATTTGGTAAGACAACTTTTGCACAAATTTTTAGAAATAATCCACTTATTCAAGAAGCTCATTCTATAATAAGAAAAGCAGAAAATGAAGCTCAACGCGCAGCAAATCATTTATGGTTTGGTTATAGAGAAAGAAACGATTGGGATAACACACCAATATTACAAAGATTTTCAAAAGTAAAATCACCAAAATCACCTTATATGGTATTAAAGAATCTAACTGATTTAGAAGCTCATAATGTTCATGAATTATACAAAAGAGGTTTAGAAGAGGGATTATCTTATTATACTACATATGAATTTTATGGTTCTCATTTAACACAAAAGGAAAAAGTAGCTTATTTTGTTTTTTCAAGAGCATTTAAAGACCAATTTACTTTTATACAAGAATTAGAAAGATTGTTAGGTAAGAAAAATATTATTGCTTATAGAACAGGTTGGTATCCTTCTGTTAGAAATGGTGATTTTTTTATTACTATTCAATATGATGGTAATTTAATATACAGACAACATTTTGAAACGAAAGCTGCTGCTGAGGCTTGGAAAAATAAAATGGAATCAAAGATTCCTGATGAATACTCTTTAGGAGAAATTGGTAATCTAAAAGATAATCCCCAACATCCTGGTATGCACGAAATGATTGATATTTTTGCTGAATATCTTGATCATAAGCATAATATTCAACTTTTTGATGTTGCTGATGAATTTAAAACAAAATTAGCAACAAAGGGGGGGAAATTTGGGGGACATCATAAATATAGAGAAAATATCCTTGGTTATAAAGGTTCAGAATTAAATCTATCTCCAGAAGAATCTGGACGTAGTTTTAAAGAAGCATTAATTAGGAATGTGGATGAATTTCAGTCACTATATAAAACAATGTTGATTAAACATAAAATTGATCCTATGTTAATTAATGATGTTAAAGAGGGTGATCAAACATATGCTGGTATAAAACAAATGCGTGATTCAGCTTTAAATATTATACCAAATAAAGTGGAAGCTTTTGATAAAGCTGTTTATGAAGTCACAGATAAAATTGCTAAAACACTCTATGAATCTTTATTCCCAACAAAAGAATTTGCTCCGACAACAGCTATTTATAAAACAATCCAGAATAATATGATAGGTTTATTCTATTTGTTTAAAGTTTTACCATCAGCATCAATGTTTGTAACACAACTATTATCTCCTTTACAAGCAATTAGACATGCTGCTTATGATGGTGGATTAAGAAGTATAGCATCATTTGGAAAAGGTTTATATAAATTATTATCCAAAGATAAAGTTTTAATGGAAAGTTTATTTGATGCAACTCAATTCACAGATATTATTGAACCACAATTTATTAAAACCCTTCATTTACAAGGTGAAAATAAAGTTATTGAATGGTTAAAAGATTGGGTAGCTATGAGAAAACCACAAGAAGCTGCTGATATTTTCTCTAGAGTAATTACATATGCATTTTTACATACTCATTATAGAGATGTATTTCCAAATCTTAATAAAGTACAAATAAATCAATTAACTAGAAATGGTGTTGATGCTACAATGGGTGCTTATAGCAGAGGGGAAACTGCACCAGTATTTAAACATCTTGGTGGAATTCTTGGTGAAGGGATGAGACCATTACAAACATATGGTCAAATGACTGTTGGAAATCTTATTGCTGATATTAAACATATGGGAAGTAATCCAACAAAATTAAAAGCCTATGCTCCATTTATTATGTATGGAGTGATTTCAACAATAATGGGTGGTGCTGTTAGTGGTGTTATTATGACTCAATATGAAACAACAAGAAAATTATTGATGAATATTAATCCACAATGGGAATTACCTTCTGTATTAGATTTAATTAGTACTGGTGTTTTATCTTTAGATAGTGTTGTAGAAGATCCTGAAGCAGTTACAAAATTAATTTCTTATGGTGTTTTATCTAGTAGTACTGGTATTGATATAGGTGCATCAGCTAGAACTACAGAAACACTTCCAGGTAATTTATTAACAGTTTTATTAGCATTAACTGAATCTGAAAATGGTGTTTATAATGCTACAAATGCTATAAGCAGATTAGTTCCAGCACATTCTAATGCAGTACAAATGATACATGGTGGTGGTGTTTTAGGGAAAAAATTACTTGGTGGAAATGTTGTTAATTCTGATTTAAGACAAGCTATTACAGATGTTTCTATGAGAGGACCAATGAAAAATGCTCTTATGGAATTAACTGGAGCAAATAAAACTACGGTATTAGGTAATAAAACTAATAATTTAGTTTCTGGTGCAGAAAATAAAATGTCTATTCCAGAAGGACCTGAAGAAAAAGTAGCACATTGGTTAGGTAATCTTAGTACAGATGAACGTTTTCATACAGATTTGAAATTAGAAAGAGAATTTAAAGAAAGAACTATTAATAATAGAATTAAGAAATTATATACTCTTTATAATGAGAATCCTAAAGAACAATATCTTAATGAATTAATTGAATTAGGTGCTACAGATAAGAATATTAAATCTCAATTACAAACTAGATCATATAATGCATTAGTTGATCAGGATATTAGATTTATATCTAATTCTAGAGGACATGTTCCAAATAATCCAGCTACAATGAGGAAACTACAAGGTGGATTATTTAGATTTGGACAACAAAAAGAAAGCCCCAATTAAGGGGCTTTTTTATTATTGTCGTACAATAATTATTCTAAAGATTCCTAAACTAATTACTAATGATTGTAATTGTTTATATAAATGAGGAAACTCTAAACCAAATGTTATTCCTGTAATAAAGTTAAAAATAATTTTATAATTAGATGCCACAAACACCACCAGTACATGCTTTATCTATATTCTCTTCAAATATAACACCTTTATGTTTAATGGCATCATAATAATTAACTTCTGTTAAAGGTTGTCCTCCTCTACTTCCATCTGGATAACATGTAAATCCTCGTAATCTAGGAGCATATTTTGATAATACATTCGCAAACTTGGATACATGGTCTTCGTTATTTTTAGAAGTTCCCCAAGGGGGTAAGTTAATGGTACTTGAGATTGACATATCAACGTAATCTTGTATGTCTGCTTGGAATTTAATTCTTTGTTCATAATTATTTGCTAAACTATAAGCAGTTTCTATATTTTGTGGATTAATACCATATTGTTTAATTAAGGTATCGGCAGTTGAATCAACAACGTATTCATATTTCCACTTTGTTCCATCAGTGAGATAACGACGTTTGTAAGCAACTGCATACAATGGTTCAATACCTGTAGTTGTACTTGCAAGGATACCGATTGTCAGTTTTGTTATCGTATAGCATTTTATTCTATACTTCTATATGTTTCCATATAGCTCAGACTATATCTTCATCCAAATAATTCTTTCTTCTGATAGAAAAAGATTTTATTAATGCTTCTTGAGATTTACTTCCTTTTTCAATCCAATAATTATCAGGATGTTGGATGCTCGTGGAGAGATTATTAGTAGAATCTTCACTCTCTAGTCGTTGCACGTTCTCTGTTACTTCTAATTCATTCACAGAGTTTCGCTCAGAATTAACATTATTATATTTATTTAATATTTCAATAATAGATTTAAATATAATGGTAGTTTTTCTCTGAATTCATCCAATTAATTTTTCTGGAAATTACTTTCCAGCCAGGCAATTGTTGTTTACCTGTTGGGGCAATTGCTCTATAAGCAATTGGCTTTGAGATGTACAAGTGATTACAGTGTTCATTAGCTGCTCGTTCAGATTCATTTTTATATACCTTTAACCAAGAATGTAATTCTTCTGTAACTTCATATTTTTGTCCTCGTTTGAGTAACCATGCATGAATTCCCATGAGACCCAATCCGATTCTCCTATTTTTCTCTCTAATTTTATATACTTTCTCATAGGGTAAATCGGCTCGTAATGATCCACAAATAAGAAATTTTGCTCCTAAATTACAAACATTTTTAAATTCTTCTATAGAAGATATATTACCAATATTAATTGAACCTAAATTACAACAATCAGAATCATCTTCTGATGTAACTTCCGTACCATTTATGTTAACTGTATGTTCCCATACAGATCAGACTATATCACCACCCATTACTGGGGCTAACCGTTCGAGTTTGTATGAAAAGCTGGGTAGAATATAAGGTTTGATAGTATTAATGAATAGAAGTAAATCTGTAGTTTTAATTCTTAAAAAGAAATATTGATTATGCTTATTTACAGTTGTTCTAATACCCAATTTTTGATAAATTGCTTTACTTAAAGCAAGATTATCAAAATAACTATATCCTTTAGTATGTAATTTGATTTCTGGATATGTCCCTTTATCAAGGGATGTTCCTCCATCTGCCATAAAAACTATTGCCAATGCTTCGGCATCTAATAAAGTTAACTGATGTGGATCAAGTACTTTTTTTCCTTCTGGAGTATAAAGTCTTTCTCTGATAGCAGTAAACTTAGGATGTGTTTTAGACATTACACATATTAGTGGAGAGCGATTTCCACGTTGAATTACTTCATAAGAAGATACTTCTGTAATATTATTTAATGTATCTATTACCCATTGAATGTAATCGGCATTCTCTGCCCGCATATTCATAACAAATCTATGTTCTTTTCCTGATGGATAAACACCACCATCAAAACCTGAAAAATAATAAAGTAATTTGCTAAGTTGCTTTTCATTAATACTCATAGTCGTTGCACCTTTCTATACAGAATTGGCACAGGATTGTCAGTTCTTGATTTCCCCTGTTTTTAGGTTAGTTATTCAAACATTATTATTAATGTAGGGCGCTATTTGAAGTTAACGCATTCCGTAAAGTCTCATTCTGTTTTTCACCAAAATTAAAACTAAAACCTGGTTCTCCAGTTTTCATTGCTTGTTTGCAATTTTCTAAAAATATTGGATTTTCAGAAAGAATATTAACAACATTAAAAAAACTTTGTGTATTTATTTTATTACATTCAGGATTAGATCCAGGTATTTTATAAGTTTTCCAAGTTTTATAAACACCTAATAGAGCAGCATCATCATAATTAACAGAAATATTAGTCATATCTAATGGTGCAGGAAAATTAAAATCCTGAGATTTTAAATTACGTATTTGTTGAGTCCAATTTTTTGATTTAAGAAAATCATGTATATCTTCATGTTGCCAATTAAGTGAAGCATATATAGCAGATCGTCTAGAACCTCCTTGCATTACACCTCTACCAACTTCATTAATCATTTGCATTAATGGTATTGGTCCTGAAGATAATCCACCTGTACGACTTAATGGTTTTCCTGAAGGTCTTAAAATACTATAATCAATTCCTATACCACCACCAGTCATTAAACAACTAACTGCTCTTTGTGTTAAATCTGCCCATTCTTCTCTAGTATCATGTTCAGCTTTTAACAAAAAACAATTATTGAAATAATGATTTTTGCGTCCTGCATACCATAAATATCTTCCTCCAGGAATAAATTTAAATTCTTTTATATATTCAGTAAGTTGTTGTCTATCAGATAAAGACATTAATGCTGGAAGTTTATTATTTCTTGTTCCACAAACATCTTCTACAACTCTTTCTGCTAAACAACCCCAAGTATCATTTGATCCTTGTGCATATTTTGTTCTGAATATAGATTCACTAAAGGGATTATTAAAATAATTTCTTATCATTATTTAGTTATCTTTCTTATTTTTATAATTATATACTTCTATTTCCCAATCCTCTGTTTTGTATTTATTTATTAAATATTTTTTTAATTTACGTACAGAATGTTTTTCTTGTAATTGTGGGTTTGTTATAGATTTTTTACCCACCCATGATTTTAATTCTTTCATTAAGAATTTATTTCTTCTTCTTCATCTTCAGCAAAATCTTGTTGAAAAAATTTTAATTTACTTTTAATAACATCAAAAAATCTTTCAACAATATCTTCACTAGAAATATTTAATTGTTCTAGTAAAGATATTTCATCAATCTGCTTTAATTTTTCACAAATTTCTTCAAATGTTAGCATTGTTATTATAAGCATTCCAAGATTCTGGAAAATGTTCTTTAATATATTTTATAATTTCTTTTGCAACAAGAGTAGTTTCTTTTTGTGTATGTGGATCTAAACGTAATTTACATACACGAAGAAATGCTAATAGAGAACCAGACCAAATCCATTCTGTCATCATATTTTGAGGAAGAATCATTCTAGCTTGTTCTGGACAAACACCTATTTTTATCAAATAAGAATAAGTATTTAAAGCATTTTGACAAAGATCTTTTGAAATTCTATCTGGAAAAAATATTTCTTCTTCTATAATAAGATTAGAAGAACCTTGCTTTATATTTTCTCCACGATATCTCCAAGATTGTGGTAAATAAAATTCAGGTTCATCATCAACATATCTACGAGATACTTCATTCCAACAAAGACCAATTTGATGCTTTGCTAATTGTCTTGCTATAAAAATTGGTGCTTTAATTCTAAAAGAAAGAAAACAATGTCCAAAAGGTGTATGATGATTGTTATTAGCAAGATATTTAATTAAATTAATATCTTTATTATTTAAAAACTGATGTGGATCGTCTTTATCATATTCAAAAGAACTTTGTTTTTTAAAAGATACTCTAGCAGCATTAACTACAGAGATATCACTTCCCATATGTTCTATTAAATCAACTTGTATATTCGCCGTTTTCATCAACTATCCAAACTTCTGTCCATGCTGGTAAATGGACTACATTATTATCTTTATCTTTACAATAAGAATACATACCATCTACATTATGAAATTTAAAATCTTCATAAGATTTTTTATTTAGAGTACCATCTTCATTTTTATTATATACACGTACTAATGTATTTCTTGGTACATTATATAATTTCATTATTATCTTTCATCACCTGAACCTGAAATGGTATTATTAATTTTTCTTGTTTGTAATTTATTATAATTAGCATTTAATATTGAGGTCATATCATAACCTAAAGCCCATGCTAATCTAGAAATATACCAACATACATCACCTAATTCCATTGCTAATTCTCGTGGTTTATATAAACCATCTCGTAATAATTTTTTAATATTACTAGCTACTTCTCCTGCTTCAGAAGTTAAACCTAAAGCTAAATATGTTAATTCATTATTATTACCTGTACCAGCATCAGGATAAATAGCAGTTTCTATTGTTGCTTTTTGATAATCATTAATTTCCATTCTTTTCTCTATAAACCCTTAAATAAATAATAGCATCTAATAATTCTTCATATAATTCTTTTAACCAATCTTTATTGGCTTCTTCTGTTGGTCTTTTATATTTTTTTAAGCCATATTTTTCTCTAGCTTTCATATCAGAAATAATTTTATTCCAACATGTTTGTTTAGTATTCTTTTTTTTCATTAAACCAAGATAGTAATGTTTCTGTATCATGAATAGAACAATATTTAAATCCATGCTTTTTAGCCCAATCAGCATGAGTATATTTAGTTCTACCACATTTTTTATTAGGATTAGCAAAAACAAATCGTAAATCTATATCAGGATGTTGTTGCTTAATCAATAAATATTTATTTCTTTCTTGTGAAGAAGATAACCAACCTTTAGTTTCAATATAAAAAGGTAAATCATAAAAAGACCAGTCAGTTTTATATTTATGTTCTGTTACTGGTATTTTATATGGTATAACTATACATTCATAGCTATAATTTATATTTAGAAACTTTAATAATTTTTCAAATTCTTCTTCTAATTTAGAACGTCTTTTAAGCATAAATCTTTTCTTGTTGTTCTGGTACATTAATTAAATCTAAACTACATGTACCATCTCTATTATAATATCCATTCCAATGCCATTGAACAGGATACCATTTATTTTCATGGATGTCATAATAAGCACCATTTATGTAGTTAGATTCAAATACTTCGTAAATTCTAATATTTGATCCACCTCTTGTTTGCATTGATTTGGTAAAATTAAGTTCTGTCGATTTACCCATAGTTCTCCTTTATTTCTAAGTATCCATAAACAACATGCATTCAGAATGAATCGTTTTGGATCATTATATAGTTTATAAACAACATCAAACATTTCTTGTTCTGTTTGTAAATCTTTTATTAATTTATCAGCTTTAATAAAACCTATTCTATCAACACCTTTGATGTTATCAATATTATCTCCTATTAGCATTTGTTTATAGAAAAATTGTAATGCTTGTAATTCTGAAATAAAATATAATTTGTTATGTACAAAATTATAATGCATTCCTGGAATCATGTCAAGATCTTTATCAATTGTACAAATAATTGATGTATCTGTTTGATTCCAACCTAAAGCATCATCAGCTTCATAACCATGAATTATTTTAGCATTAAAAACATCAATAAGATAGTTTTCTATTTCATAAACAGATTGTGGTTTTTGTATATTTTTTCTATTTGCTTTGTATTCAGAATTAATTTGTAGTCTAAAATGAGGTGTGATTTTTCCAGAAATAAATATTTTAATATTATTATCTTCTAATGTAGAGATAATTTTTTGTAGAAGCATAGAACAGGAATTATAATATAATCTAAAATCATTTTCTTTATTATTATATTTTTTAGTCCCTGTTCTCCATGCAATTATATCACCATCTATAAGTAACATAGTGTTGGTGTTGGTATGTTGGCCATTTAATCATTGGTGAATATGCTGTATTTGATACATTAATAGATTTACAAACAGGGCATTTTACAATTTCTTTCGACATCTCAAGAGTGCAAAAACTGTGAAAACAATGTAAACAAGTATAATTAATAACATTAATCATAGAAATTCAATATCATCAGTATCAATATCACTAGACATTGTTTTTTGTGTTCCTAAAACAAAATCAACATAAATATTTGCAGTATTTTGTACAATATCTGGATCAAGACCAGATGCTAATGTTCTAACTGCATTTGTTAGAGAACTCTGTCTAATAATTTGTAATTGTGTATCATTATTTTTTGGTTCAAAATGGAATGAGGATGCTGGTTTTGATTTTTCTGTAGCAGTATTAATTTGAATCCATTCCCAAAAACCATTTTTATTCTTTTCTCTTGTAATATCAAAGATATCCCCTTTTGAAGATGTTTCTAAAACATCAAATACCTCTTTATTTGAAAAGGGCGTTAGTTTTTTATTTTCGATTTTATCATCAAAAGATTTGTTTTTATAAACAATATCTAGAAATTTATATGGTTTTTTTGTAGTTGTTGTTCCTGAACCAACATCAATAGAAACGATTTGAATTTGTAATTGTGACATATTATTATTATCCTTATACTTTATATTCTTTTAAATCTAACATGTTATGACCGACCTTGATTTCTCCCCTAATGGGGACATTCCAATTTATATTGAAATACTGAGATAGAATTTTGTCTAGGTCCTTAAATATTTTAAAAGAGAAAAAACCTGCAAGAGATTCTATCTCAGATTCAATACAATCTAAACCAATTGAGTCATGTACTGTTGTTATTAATTTACTTTTAAATCCAGCTTTACGCATTTTTGGTAAAGTGATGGCTCTAGCCATTGATACAACATCGGCACCTAAGCCTTGATTAGGCCAATTTGTTATGTCTGATTCATTGTATGTAATACCTTTATATGAATTTCTTGGTGTAAATTTATGGATTCTTCCTAATGGAGAAGTTATTTGTCCTGTTAAAGAAACTTGTTTAATAAATTCTAAATGGGTTTTATAAATACCATTATATTTAGAATAGTATTGATCAATGACTGATTGCCAATAATCTACTGTATTATTTATTCCAGAAAAATCAGGATCATTTGCATAGGCATAAGCTGATCCTCTATAAATCCAACGAAAAAGAAAGATTTTTGCAATTAATCTTGATGGTAAGTTAAAAGCATTTTGATTTGAAGTATGGATATCATATTTAGTTGGGTCTTCTAAAACAGAATGCCATTCTTCAATACCAACTTTATCTTGTGATAAGAATAAATAAGTACACCATTCTAAACTTTTAACATCAACTATCAGAATCATATAATATATTAAATAGTTTAATACATTGTTCTAATTCAGGTTCATCTGTAATATTGATTACAATATCTTCTTCTGTTGTGTCTGGTTTAATAATTGGATTTTGATTTATTAAATAAGTTTCCATAATTAGTATCTAGAGTGACAAAAAAATTTAGCAAGATCAGCAAAGTTTTGCTGATTTGGTTTTGTGCTACTCAACCTTCCTGTACTTGCTACACATTGATTTAATGTTGAATATAATATATTTGGTGGCCAATTCATTTTTTCTCTTAATTTAGGAATACCTAGTAAATAGGTTCCTCTAATTTTTTCAAGAATAGATCTTTCTATAATTAAAGAAATTATTTTCTTAGCTTTTCCTGTTGCTTTTAATTTTAATAATGTAGGCATATCTGTAGCAAAGAATCCCATTTTCTTTAATTCTGATTTTGGAATTGGTTTTACTATTTGAGGAAAAGTTACTAAATTAAAATCATTTTTGAATTTTATTTCACCAATTCTATTACCTGTTTTATATATACCAACAGGTATTTTTATAGGTTCTTTTTTTATACCTCCATATAAGAGAATGGATATATCATCATTACTATTATAATTAAATTTATATTGAATTAAATTATACAGTTTATTTTCTATTTGCTCAATTTCTTGTTGAAGAGAAGTTCCTTTTTTTATTGATTCATATTCATCATAATAGATACCATTATATTCCATTTCTTGTAATGTTAATAAATCTGCACATTGTAATCTAAATAAGTTGTATTTAGATTTTTCTGTTGTTTTGAATCTTTTTATTTGTTCTTGAAATATTTTATATTCTATTTCAACATCATTTAAACCATATTTTATTAATTCTTCAATAGGAATTTCTGTTGTATTGATATTATTATTCCAGTAGTTCTCTTCAATTGTTTTTAATTTTCCTGGAATATTATAGTTAGAACACATTGTTTCTAAATCTGGATATTTCCATTCTTGATTAGAAAAAAGAAATTCTGCTAATTGCAAATCCCATATGGGTATTGTTGGGATATAGTTTAGAACTTTTCTTAACCAATTAAGATCAAATTTAAAATTAGTTCCAACTAAACAACTAGCAGAATTTAAGAAAGGAATTATATCAGAGAAGTTTTCTTTTGTAAAGACTTTTGTTAATGTTTTTGTTTTTATTTGTATTGTTACTAATTGATTAGTAACATCAAATGGATTACCAGAATTGCTAATTGTTGTTTCAACATCAACAACAATTGGATTTTTTGTCAATGTTATCAAGGAATTCAAAATATTCCCATGACAATATTTTTTGTTCTGTTCCAAATTCTTTTATAGCCATTGTTAAAAAATCTTTTAAAAATTGTTCAGCTTTTTCTTCTGAATTTGCTTCTACTTTTATATTAATAGGAAGATCAAAGGTCATAATTATTTATCTAAGATCCATTTATAATATTGTTGTTGTAATTCACAAAAGATAATAAATCCTTCGGGATTTTTACAGTTTGGATCAACATATGATCCTGTGACTTGTAATAAATCTTTTGTTTGTTGAATTTTTTCTTGTAATGTATTTATATCACATGTTCCTAGATAAGGAACAATATCACAACATTCAGGTTTATTTAGATTATTCCATAATGATGTATTAAATAAACTAAATCTTTTTTCTGGTATTGTATATCGTCTATTAATGCCTTTTCCCCACCATTCTCCATAATGATATCCAACTCCTAAATTTAACAATGATTCAGCATTATCAAATACCCATTGAGCAAATTTAAAATTATCATTATCAATGGTAAGAAGTTTATTTCTAGATTGTGCAAAGATTGTATAATTATCTAGTGTTTTTATTTTAAACCAATATTGGCCTGATTCTATAGCTTCTTGATAATCTTTAATAATTACACAAGAATTTGTTCCATCTATTTTTTCTGAAAAATGGAATATTTCATTTTGTAGTCTAGGAATACTAGGCCATTTTTTAAATATAGGTGTCATTGTGTAAATTCCTTTGGTAATTGTAAATTAAAACCACATTGATCTAAATCAATATTATATGGTAATGTTAATGTTAGAATAAAAGAACAATCAATTAATTTTGTATTTTTAGTCCAAAAATAATAATCATTGTATTTAAATAAATGTAATAATATTGGCTTATTAACAATATATTTATTTATATTCATACAGGAACGACTATTTATATGAGTTATTGTTTCTTGTTCAGGAAGAATACTCATAGCAATATCATGAAATCGTCTATCATATAGGTAATTATCTTCTTTAAAGAATTGCATAAAAGAAAGAACTAAGTTTTTTTTATATGGTGTTGGTATATAATTATTTCTAATTATTTTAGCAACTAATAATACATGTTTTGTAGTAAACATAATTAATCTTCATATCTAGCAATAATGGGGTTAATTTTAACTGTTAAATGTCCATGTCTTAGGATAGGATCAGTATCTTCATCACCTAATAATTTATTTTTACAAATACTTAAATATCGTAAATACTCTTCAGATTCATTATGGGTTTTTCCAATACCAATAATCCAATCAGCTTCTGCCTGTTTTGTTGTTTTTGCTGAAGCAACATTTTCCATTGTTAACCATCGTTTTCCTTCTCCTGTAGCATCTGATTGGCATACACCAATAACTGGGCAATATTCTTTTGCAAGTTCTCTAGCCCATATATATATGTTACCCAATCTGAGGTCTTCTCTATCTGCTGAAAACCCATTGATTTTGTCCAATTGGTCAAAAACAACACATCCTGGTTGATGTTCTTTAACCAATCTATCCACAATTTGTCTTGTGATTGTAGTGTTGTCATAGAGTAATATTTTGTTTTTAGTTTTGTTTTGAAATTTGTTTGCATTAATTTCTCTATTATTAAATAGTTCAGTTAATCCAACTCCGAGTGATGCTTGATAAATGCGTAACTGGACTTTTGCTCCTTGTTCTTCATTGTTAAACCATAATATTGGTTTTTCAGTTTGTTCTGCAAAGAAACTGATTTCTGAAGCAAGGAAGGTTGTTTTTCCTGTTTCTGGTCTTGCAAAGATGAATCCAAAGTCACCCTTTCTTAAAGATCCAAGACTTTTATTTAGAGTTTCTAACCTCCATCTTAGTCCCGGTTTGTGGATGGTTTCATTGTAAAGTTCATTTAGGTCATTGGTAATGAAGTTTGAATGCCCCTCTAAGGGGTCTACAAGGGCCGTAGAGGCGTTTAAATCTTTTGTGAATAGTAGGAGGTCATTAAAAGATTTAAAGCCCTCTGAGACCTCTAGCGCAAGTTTTGAGAGTTCATAGGCTTTGTGCTTTTTTTGTAAGTCTAACAGAAGATCATCAACAATGCAAGAGGTTTCTGATTGTTCTTGAATTTCTTTTAAAATTATTTCATAAGTTTCCTTGTCTTTTTCAGGAATTTGTGATATGATGTATAAAGATAGTACTTCTATAGATATATCTGTGTTATACTTATTGATAAGTATAGTGATATACTTATATATTAAAGATAGTTCTTTATTTTCTTTTATTAGCGAATAAATTAATTTATGATATTTATTGTAAAATTGTAAATTACATAGTAGTTTTATTATTAATAACATTTTCTAAAATTATTTTTATTTCCTCATTAGAATATTCTTTTGGGTCTTTATTTGTAGAAATATAAGAAACATTAAAATTTAGTTGTTTAAATTTATAATAATAGTCTAATGATGTTGTTTCTTTATCTTTATCTAACCATAATATAAATTCTGTTTTGTTATACTTATTTTTTAATTTTTGTAATAATGTTGTTGATATATGTGTTCCAAAAATAGGAAGTGTACATATGTTATGTCTTCCTACAACTATAGCTGAAATGATATCTTCTGTTATTATAGCAATGTTTGAATTAATTCTTCCTAATAGGTAGATTAAATTTTGTTTTTGACCATAGAATTTCCATTTAGGTTTTTCTGTTAATGACCGTCCAATAAAAGAATTTTGAGTAATTATTGGAAAGATTAGTCTGTTATAAGTGTTACTCCAAACAATTAAATTATTAAGTATTTCATACTTTGTAAGGTATTTATTTAAATATAAATAATATTCTATTGGAAAAGTAATATCTGAATCATAAGGAAGTTTATATGTTTTGGTTGTAGGTTTGATATAGTAGTTATTATTGGATTGGTAATATCCACAACTAAAACAATATTTGGAATTATTCGGATAAATAGCTAAATTATCCTTATGATTATCTTTTCCTAATGATGCACATTTAGGACATTGTGTCTTTATAATATTAGTCATTTAGACATATTGAATATAATGGATGATCTTGATCGTATGTAATAAATTTATAATTATTATCTGTTATATTAGAGATATAATTAAGAAATCCTGCATAATTATGTAGTCTATTCCAAATATATGAACAATGTTTTGGATAATTTTTGATTAAACATATTATATAATCATTATTTGATATATTATTAAGATTAGTTATATAATGATTATATTTATTTTTATATATTTGTTTTACTGTATAATAAAAATAATGATCTGTGAATGACTCTCTATCTTTTAGATAGTTCCAAATATTTTTGATATCATTTGTATGACAAAATTGTCTTAATAGAAATGTATAAAAGGATAATTTGTTGGAATTTTCTAGCCATATTGAACCAATATTTATCGATAAAATAAAATCATCATTTTGATTTGGGATAATGGTATATTTAGATTGTGTTTTTGAGTTATAGAATTTTTCTAATGTATTAATTATATGAAAATTACTTAAAAAGTTTTTGTATGTATTTTGTGATGGAAATTTTAATCCTAGTTGATTTAGATCTGATTTAGTAATTTTATTATGTTTATATTTATAAATATCTAGTGGAGGAAGTAAGTCATCATGTATAGTCCAGTTGTATGAATCATTAAGAAAATCTCTACATAAACACCAAGGAGTTATGTTAGTTATGTTGGATACAGTTTCTGTTAAAAAACAGAATTTTAATTCTGTTGTTTGGTTTTCTTCAAAAAATTCTTTATTTTTATATAGAGAATTTTCTTTAAATGTCTTTGTATTCATTATATAATTTTGGAATAGATTTTATGCAAGATTTACATAGAATTGTTTTTGATTTATTTGTATGGACATTTATCCATGTTGTATTTTGATCTTCTTCTTCAGAAAGAATTTTTTTACATTTAGAGCATGTTGTTCCCTTTTCAATAATTATTTGTGTATTATTAATTCCAGTTAATTCTAGTATTTCTGGAATAATTTTTACATAAACTTGATTTTGTTTTGGTATGCTAATTATTTTAGTATAAACTAAACAATCTCTTTTAGGTGGAGTTTCTGTTTTATCTGTATAGTAAAATGTAACATCTGGATAATTGTTATTACTACCTAAAATTTCATACGTATTATCTTGTTTCTTGAAGATAAAATCTATATATATAGGAATAATTTGATTTTTATATAAATTAATTTTATTAATACCATAAATCTTCGATGTATTTAGAAGATTGTTCGGAATAAAAAAATGATTTTTTTTTTCTTTTATAGGATTTTCTTCAGAAAATCCTTCTGTTAATGAATCTATATTCCAAAAATATGGTTTTAAATCTTCAAAATATTGTGCTTCTAATTCTTTTTTATAAATTCTGTTGTATAACCATTCTCCCATTTTTGGTTCTGAGCAAATGAAATCAAATTCATTTGTGGAAATTATCCAAAGAGGTCTTTCTTTATTTTTAATTACATATAATTTCTTTTCATTAGCTTTATAAAAAATTAATGCAAAAGCACCAGAAATATTTTCTAGAACTTCTTTATAAGGTTTTTCAGAAATAGCTGAACAGATTGCTTCAGAATCTGTTTCTGTATTTGCAAGAAGTTTATGTTCATAAATAGTTCCATTATGAACTAAGACTGTATCTTTAATTAAAAATGGATGTGCATTTTTATCTGTGATATTTCCTTTTGTGGCTGCTCTATTATGTCCAACAAGTATTCTTGAATTTAAATAATAATTTTCAAATTCTTTTTTTACATCATTTGATTTTAAAAATGTGTTTGCATCTACATTATCTTTAATCAAATTAATGTTACCTTCTTTGGTAATAGAAAAAATTCCTGTGCTATCTATTCCTCTAAGAGCATTTGTGTATAATGCTTGACTAAATAATTTTAATTCTAATTCAGAAAATCCTGATAGTTTTTTGCTAATCAGTGCAACAATTCCACACATATTATTCCTAAAAGTTTATATCAGTTATAGTAGTGTTTTGTTTTATTGGATTATAAAAAATACTTAAATCTGAAAATAAATTTAATTTTAGATTAAATAAAATGGTTCGGAAATTTTTTATAATTTTTTCATAATCTAATGAATAGGAATTAAAAATAGATTTGTATAAAGAATAGAATTTTTGTTCATTATCTAAATTATAAATAGTACTAAGTAGTATATCTAAGTTTATTTTTAAAGAGGCTTCTCTTAAAGATAAAATACTATTTATCCAATGATAAATAATATCTGTATCTAATGTACCATAAAGATGTCTAAATTCTATTGTTCCTAATTTATTATTATCTGGGGAACCTAGAATACTTCCGCAGTTTAGTGCTGAATATTTATTCCAATAGGTATATATGTTAAGATCTTCCATTAATTTTTTATATGGAGGAAGTTGATTCGTTTTCCATAATGGAATACAAAAGATATTGTATTCTCTTTTTGTTCCTGCGATATTGAAAAAATGATTTTCAAATAAACAATAAAGAATTATAAATATACATAAACGTTCTTTTGTAAAATCTCTGACGTTTAGATGTGTATGTAAACTACATCGATTTGAAAAGATATAATTAGGATTATATAAAGTTAAAGTGTCTTTTAGATATTCTAATGCATAAGGAATTTGTTTTGTTCTTAATGGGATAGATATAAACTCTCTTCCAAAATTTCTTAATGAATGATCTTCTGTTACTCTCCAATAATATTCTGGAGAAGGTAATTCTGTTATATGTTCTATTTCAATTTCTAAACCAAAGAAGCATGTTTGATTTAAAAATTTAGGATTATTTTTTAATGTTAAAGATTGTTCATGTTTTATATAGAATAATTTTTTTGTATTTAATGTAGGAAAGTCATATAATTCTGATAGTGTTTGTTTATTTATTTTGTCCAGATCCATGATTTTGGTAGTAATTCTAGTTCTGTTGAAAATATTTTATTTATATTAATTAATTTTTCTGGTGTAGTGAATTCAGCAATGATATAATTATGGAAGAATAAATAGAAATAATTATCTTTATAAGGATGTCGGAGAATAAAGAAATTTCTATCTATAAAAAGTGTTTTGTTATTAATATTAAGAAAATGATTTGTGATTATGTCTGTAGAAATATTTACATAATCTTCTTGATTTAAACAAGAATGGATAATGTGTTTTTTTGGTTGAACATTATTTTTTAAAGCAAAAACAAAGGGATTATCATATTCTATTTTGAATATTTGATAATTATCAATTGATATACCCCTTTTCCATTGTCTTTTTGGAATATGGCAGATATAATATATATTATGATTTATGTTATTATAATAAAATCCTTTTGTTAATGCTGGTCTTTTTATATATAGCCAGGGGGAATTTAATTGTATTTTTATGTTAGTGGATACATCTGGTGTATAAATGTTACCAAATATAGATAAATAATCTTGATCAAATCCAGAGAAATATACTGTTAATTGTATTTGTTCTAGTTCATTAATAATATAAATAAAAGTTTGTTCATATCTTCTGATAAATTCTTTAAATGATGTTAAATTATTATCTGCATTAAGTGTGTCTGTTAGAGTTTTTATACTATATAGTAGATTATTCTTCATAACATTCTACATTTGGTTTTTGAAAATATTTTTCTATTAGGTGTTCTGCTAATGTTGTATCTGAAGTATCAATACATGTTTGGATGAAGGCTTCATCTAATGAGGAAATTTTATGGTTGTTTTTAACAAATTCAATAGCTTTATTTGTTTGTTTATATACCCATTTAATTAAATAATCTTTAAAGATCCAAAAGTTACTTAATGTTCTATATTCAATTCCATAATCCTTTTTTCTAAATGATCCAGCTTTTCCATATAGTGACCGTCTTGTGACATCTATATCTAGTAGAGTACTAGGTACTCCTAAAAATAAATCACAAGCTTTTGTTAATTCAATTGGATGTGATTGGGCAATATCACATCCAATATGAATGTGACCTCCACATGTTCGCATTAATATATTATGTAATATTGGTTTTGGATTTATTGTTTGTGTATAAGCATTGAAATCTGGTTCACAACCAAATGTAAATGCTTGTAATGAATTTAATTCTTCTCTAGGGAAAATAGCTGTAGCTTCTGTACTAAAGGAAAATTTGGGAAGTTTTTCTCTTAGTGTTTTTAATGTTTTTTGAATATTATTATAGAATTGATTTTCATTTTCTGATGGTTGGATGTTAAATTCTACCATTACATTATCTTCTTGATACATATTTCCTAAATTATCAATAGGAATTGGTTCGTATTTGGTTCCACCAAGTTTTCCTACAGCAGATACGAATTTATTTGTTTCAATATCAATTAAGAATAATTCTGGATCAGCACCAATAAGAATTTGTGACATATTATTTTCCTTTAATCATATTTAAAAGTAAGTTTTTACAATAATCAAAAAATTGTTTTGGACGTGATGTGTATTCTGGATGTCCTTGAATTCCTAATGCATTTATTTCTGGCCAAAATACAATTTCAGGAACAAAATCTACATGTATAATTTTATTGTTTTGATCTATTCCAAGTGTTTCTTTTGCATAACCTAGAATGATACTATTATTTTTATTTGGTATCATCATTTGATGATGAATACTATTTGTTGGAATATTTACTTTTTCATTTTTTAGGAAAATGTTGTGATGGTAAATATAATCATGATCAAATATGTGTTGAAGTAATTTTCCTTTTTGTTGAACACAGAGTAATTGTGCTCCTCTACAAATACCAATAATAGGTATATTTAAATTAATTGCTTCTTTAATTAATTCAAGTTCTTCTAAATCTCTTTTTGTTGGTGGTTGTTCATAGCAGTATTTATTAGCTTTTTCATTATATAAATGGGTACTAATGTCTTCACCACCCCAAAGAAATAATACACAATCTTTAGTTAAATTTGATGGTTTTGCTAAAAAAGTATTATCAAATATATTAAATATATCAGATTGTTTGTATGTTGCATTAGCTTGTCGCATGATGAATTCTTGTAAAATTTGTTTTTAATTCATTTAATGAAATATACATAGGTAAATTATTTGATAGTTTTTCTAGTGTAATGAATAATAGTTCTTTATTATTATTACTTGATAAATTTTGAGGATTTCTAGAAATATAATGAATTCTCCAATGTTCTTTTGTAAAATTATTTTCTATAATAGTATTAATATAATAATTACTTTTATAAAATTCGTTAATATTATTATTTAATTGTGATAAAATATTTTCATTATTATTCAATAATATTGGCGAAGATTTGTATGGAGTGTATGATTGTTTAATCATGTATGGTAAATGTGTTTTATTTGATAGAATTTAATAGCTAATTCACATATTGGACAAGGTTTAGATAATTTTGGTTGTCCTTGTTTATTAAATCTTGATATGATTATTGTTTTAATTTTTTTATTTTTTGCTCCAATTATTGCAGCTATTTCAGCATGTAAAAAAATATTTTGTGGTTTGTTTGCTAATTTAGCAAAATGTGCTTGTAGTGGATGAGTTTTTGTATAGTTGTTTGTTTTTGTACAAATAATTTTATTGTTGTAATCAATTACTGTTGCTGTAATTATTTGTCTCATTAAATTGTTTTTCTAGTTTATCTTTTTTCGATGTTCTTTGATGATTGGTGTGTATAGATAAAGTAAATAAATAATTAATATGAATAAAATAGTAAAATAAATAATTCCTCTATTCATTATTTCTTAATCCTGGATGTAGCCATCTTGAATATTTTTTATAATTTTCATCTTGTTGTAAATGATTATAGGTGTTATTGATAGCCCAATTAATGGCTTTTGCAAAACATTGTTGTCTATAGGGACTTGTTTGACTTGGAGCTGAGTTAATTTCTATGATATAATTATTATGACCGTCCTGAATAATATCTACTCCCCCTAACCATAATTTACTTAAATTGTAAATTTTGTATGCATCATTAATTAAATTAATATCCCATTGTTTCCAAGGAACATTAATAAATTTCCCCCCTTGAGCGACATTCCATGCAATATCCTGTGGATTTTTTGGTATTTTTTCAGCTACCCATACTACTTTACCTTGTATAAAGAAAACTCTATATTCTTTTTGTTTTGAAATATATTTGGAAATATAATAGTGATAAGGATCTCTTAATAAGTTAATATTTTTTTCTAATTCTTGTTTGTTTTTACAGAAATATAAATGTTTTCCTTGAGCATGATGCTGTTCTCTCAGAATTATTGGATATTCAATAGTAGGATCATTAGAATCAAACCAGGTTTTTGGTGTAATTTCTGGATGATGTTTAGTACATAAATATCTAAATTGTGTTTTATTTCCAGCTAAAGAAATATTAATTGTTTTATTTAAAATTTTTCCTAGATATGGAAAACTTTGTGTTGTTCCCCATCGTAAAACAACATCATTTTCATGATCATGATGAGTAATTTCATCAATTGATTTAATTATTTTTATATCATTGGGATAATGTTTTTGTACTTCTCTACATGTGGTATTACCTAAACCACGTTTTCTTAGAATATAGAACATATTTTATATAGTGGTTGGATCGACAGGAGTTGAACCTGTATCTAGCCCTTATAAGGAGCCAGCTCTACCGTTGAGCTACGATCCAATATAGGTTAGATTTTAATTTCGTGTTGTTTTAGACAAACCGTACAACGAACTGTTCTTGTTGGTGATTTTAATGCTTGTTCTGTGATTTGTCGTTTGTTACATGGGGTTGTTACTCGTATAAACTTTCCGTTAAGTTTGTCTTGACCTGCATTAATACAATTACATTTTACTTGTTGAGTTTGATTTATCATGTTTAAGGTTATCTTTATAAATTTTTGTATATTTTTCTAGGATTACGAATGGGATTGTGAGATCTTGAAATAGTTTGTTAATTACGAATGGTGTTTTTTTTGGAAAACACCATCTAAGTATTCTTTTATTGTTCATAGTAAGGTTATGGTCCAATTTCTTCCATCATCTTCATACTTTAAATCAATATTTGAAACTGAAAATATATAATAATAATGTTTTCCTTTTGATGTTAGAAATCTAATGGGTTGTTTATTTTTATCAGCCAATGTTTGACACATTAGTATTCTATTAATATGATTTTTTTGTATTGATAATGCTGTTTTAGCTATAAATAAAACAAGTGATTTTTTATTCATTGTTTATTTATTTTTCCCATGTATTGATAATATCTTGTAATATATGAAAGAAGTTTGGCATTTCATAAATAGTGTTTGGTAAACTTCTATATTCTAATCTTATTTGATCTTTAATAGCATACCAACCAATTTGTCGTTGTTGGTTTTTGATTTCATTTTTAAATGTGTTGTCTAAAGAAGATACAATATTATTAATGTCTAATAAACCATATCTTGCAGGTATTGTAATATTTTCTTGTTTATATTCTGGTGATATTTGATTTGAGATATTTATTTGGAGGCTAGCAATTGATTTGTTTCCAATTGCTTTAGGTTTTAATCCATAAATATTTTGCGTATTTAAATAAGATTTACAATGATTTGTTGTTCTTTTTCTAATTAATTGTTTTTGTGTTGTTGTAAATGTATTATTGGCAATTATTAATGGATAAAGATTTTTATTTTTATATGTAAATTCTTGTAGTTGACTTTCAATTTCTCCAAAACAATTGAAGATATTTGAGTTAGGTTTTGATCTAAACTCCAATAATCCTATATAAGAATCTGTTGGATGAATTTTGGGATCTGGAATAATAATTTCATTATTATTATTTATTAAGAAAGTTTCAAGTTCTAATCCAAATATATACATTATAATTTCTTAGTAAGAAAGGAGGTTAATTGAATAAAATAAAAAAAAATATTTATTCTTCATCATATTTTTCTTTTTTTAATTCTTTTATAAGTTGTTTATAAGTTTTTTTGGAAGCTTTTTTTATTAAGATAAAATCTTTTTCATTAAGCCAATCACTAAATGTAGTGTAATAAATATATTTTCCATTTTTTAGAAGTCTGCAGGATACAATTATATGTGTTCCTTTATAAGTGTCTTTTCCTGTATATTCTACGATGTCTCCGATTTGAAATTTATTTTTCATTGGAAGTAGTTTTCTTTTTTGGTTTATTTTTTAGTTCTTGTTGTCTTTGTTTGAGATATTGAGACCAAATCTCTTTTGTTTGTTTTTCTGTTCTAGCATTTCTAATATCTTGTAGGCTCATAATTTTTCCAATAATGTTGGAACAATAAGACAAGTTGTGAGTATTGCTAATACTACAATACCATTATATATTTTATTTATCCAATACATTATTAAAACTTTCTGGTAAAATTATATTATTTGTTTTATATTTGAAGAATGGTGCTATTTCATTATCGGTATATCCAGCCAATCCACAACCAATTCTTGTTACATTAAATGTCATTTGTGGATTATTTTTAGCAAAGATTAAAAATGTATTGATATGTTTTTGTATTTGTTCTAAGGTTAATGTTTTTATATTATGATCTTTTGTAGGAATACCATATGACCGACCTTGTATTCCTTCACCTTTACCATAAATAGCTCCATGATATTGTTTAGCATGTAGTGCTGCACCTTTACCATGTCTACCTGCTTGATTACTACCAAATACAAATATATTCATAATGTTAAATATTAAACAGGATTCTTATCTTTTCATTGGCAGTGAAATTGTGAATATGCTGTACGAATCCTAAAGATTAATAAGAAGAAGGAATATAGTTTTAACTGGATTCATTTTTATCATTATACCATTGATAATATGCTGTTAGAATCCAACTATGACCGACCAGTTGATTGGTCCCCAAGGAGGGAGTCGAACCCGTCTCCCCAAACTTGGAAGGATTGAATGCTAACCGTTAAACACCAATACCGCTTTAATATTCGGGATGATATGTTGGAATCGAACCAACGAATTTCTGTATCACAGACAGAATCTTTAACCACTTGGATAATATCACCATTGTTTTTGGTGGAGCTATTGGGCATCGAACCCAACTGATATTCTGAGAGTATATTATTTTGTCTCTTTAATATAATGCTATTATATATATTCTTGTAGTTCATAAAATCTCCTTTTACTAATATTATATAGTAAACTAAAAATTTTATTTACCTACGACACACTGGTTAAAAACCAGTTGCTCTACCAAACTGAGCTAATCACCGTTTTATTTATTGTTAGTATTATATACTAATTCTAAATAAAAATCAACAATATTTTTTTAATGTTTTACTAATTTCTAAATAATGGTTACGTTCATCATCATAGTATTTTTGTTTTTCTAATAATGTATCTAATGTAATATCATTATCATAAAAAACTTCTAAAAAATATACATTGCAATTTTCTGCATCCCTATAATAACTATATTCCCAATGTACATAACAAGGAAAAGTTATATTAGAATATTTATAATTACCATTTAAAAATTCTTGATATAAGTCTAATTCTATATCTTCACAATTTTCATTTGCAATATTATGT
>JACCDG011238520.1_pt1 | contig 52115 bp, 39 predicted proteins | sample 7442471 | NCBI WGS metagenome assembly JACCDG01 (sample SAMN15323444, study PRJNA562643) | freshwater metagenome | isolation source: river surface water | place: USA:Blue River Watershed | collected 2017-08-17 | reverse complement strand
GTAGTCCTTCAAGAGTATGAGCCGTTCATCGCAATCCATGAAGCTATCGATCCTCGCCCTATGCAATGCCGAGATCTGCATGAAGAAATTGATTTAAGTTCCCAGATGTCCCCGGCCTCCTTAGAGATCTCACCGGAACTGCGGAAGAAAGCGCTATCATGAACTGCAAACGTTCGGTCATGTGGGTGAGGAAAGATCCGTAATTCGTGAAGAATACGATGCGATTGAGGTCTGCCGGGTGCTCGAGTTTGCTGTAAAATATGTTCGCGCGTCAAACCCCCACGCCCAAGTAACAAGCCCCGGGCAACAGCTTGAACGGAATCCAAATCACCCGCGCAGGGGTAGGCCACCCCTTGGGCACCGTGAGCGCGCCACTCTCCGCCCGATGAACCACCCCAAAACGAGGTTTGATCTTGCGATGCATGAATTCGCCACCCGCGCGATTAACGAGTGCGTCCCAAAGCTTAGGGGTCGTGAGCGTGAGCTTGCGCGAGCATTCAGAGTCGAGCGCCAAGAGCGCAAAGCCACGGGCGTCGCCGGAGCCAGAAGTGGATGCAGTGCTCACCCCCTCATCGCCTCCTGCGAACGTGACTTCGCAAAGCAATGCTCCCACAAGATCCTGCGTCGGCAGCGAGAGATCGCGAGCCCGAATCGGCATGCCGAGCTCGGGCTTAGGTTGAGGATGCCGATCGGTCAGCTCGTCGACCAGTGCAGAGTGCAGCGACTCGAGTAGCGCGGTCCAGGGATTCAAGGTTGCCCGCCTGGTGAAGGATCTGCGTGCGAGAAGTGAAATCGCGAGTACTCGCCGCCGCTTGCGAGCAGCTGTTCGTGTTTGCCGCGCTCGACGACTTCGCCTTCTTTGAGAACGAGGATCATGTCAGCATGCCGGATCGTCGAGAGACGGTGCGCGATGATCAGCGTCGTTCGATTGGTCATTAGCTCATCGAGGGCCTCTTGCACTGCGCGCTCTGACTTGGTGTCAAGGCTCGAAGTCGCCTCGTCGAGGACGAGAATGGGGGCTTCGCGCAAAAAAGCGCGCGCGATTGAGAGGCGTTGGCGCTCGCCACCCGAAAGCTTCTGGCCGCGATCGCCGATCACGGATTTGAATCCTTCAGGCAGCGCCTCGATAAAGTCGAGTGCATGCGCGCGGCGCGCGGCTTCGCGGATTTCTTCTCGAGTAGCGCCCAGCCGCCCGCAGCGGATGTTCTCTTCGATCGTGTCGTTGAACAAAAACACGTCCTGGCTCACTACTGCGATGAGCTTGCGCAAGTCATCGAGTGCGAATTCGCGGATATCGTGGCCATCGATCGTAATTTTGCCTTGAGTGACATCAAAAATACGAGGGATCAGGCTGACCAAGGAGCTCTTGCCAGCGCCGCTTGCGCCAGCGAGGGCAACGATGCTGCCGCGGGGGAGTTCAAAGCTCACATTCTTTAGGACATCTCTGCCAGGTGTATCTGGATAAGCAAAGCTCACGTTTTCGAGCTTGAGGCTTTTTTCGAACTTGCGGATCGGGATGGGATTAGCAGCTTCGTGTAGATTGGATTTCCAATCAAAGAGCTCGAAGATACGAGCGCAGGCGGCAGAGGCTTGATGCAGCTTAAGGTTGACTTCGTTCACGTTGCGCAGGCGATCCATCATCAGGGCAAAGGTAGCGAAGAATGCAAGCAGCCCTCCGGGTGTCATCCACTTATGCGCGATCTGTCGCCCGCCGAAGTAGACCATGATCGCCATGAGGATTGCGATTAGCAGTTCAACCATTGGATGAGCAGCTTCTTCGAGGACCGATATTTTGAGATAGGTTTGGGTAAATCGCTCGCTTTTTTCCCGGAACTTCTTGCGAGAATATTTTTCGAGTCCGAACGTCTTGACCATCCGGATGCCCGTAAAGGTTTCCTGAAGCGTTGAGAAAATGCGCGCATTCTCTTCAGTCAGTCGAGAGATGTAGCGTTTGAGGTTCTTGCCCGTGCGCGAGAAAACCCAGAGCAGCGGGGGAAAAACGATAACCGTCACGCAGGTCATTCGCCAATTCAGGTGAAGGGCGTAGGCAAAGAGAAAAACAAATGTGATCGGCTCGCGAATGATAATGTTGATGCAAGCCAAGCCGCCATCCACATACATGGGGTCTGTCCCTACTCGCGAGATCAAGGTGCCGGTGCTTTGAGAGGTGAAGTAGTCCGGTGATAGTCCGACGACTCTTTCGAACAGCTCGTTCTTGATGCGTTGATTGACTCGGCCAATGACGACGCGCAGTAGGTAGTAGTGAAAAAAACGAACGACGAAGTTGACCAGATAGATACCAATAATCAGCCAAGGCAAGTACTTCAGTACCGAGATATCCTGGTTGGCAATCAGGTCATCCCCGACCCGCTTAAGCAGATAGGCAGGGCTTGTGCGCAGAAGCGAGAGCGGGATGGCTAAGACAGCACTCATCGCGATCAATCCCCAATAGGGTTGGAGATACGGTTTGAGCCGAAACAATGGCCGAAGCAATGATTGCATGACTCTAAGGATTCACATATTTCGCTGGAATATGCTAGTTCTCGGGCATGGCAAAAGTTCTCGTCGTAGGCGGAGCAGGTTATGTAGGCGGGACCGCTTGCGCCTGGCTGCTCGATCGGGGGCATCATGTTTGGATCCTCGACGATCTTTCGACGGGGCATCGTGAGTGGTTGCCTCGACTGTCGGGAGTTGATGGGTTTACCTTGTCGCGCGCGGGCGACACGGCTCAGGTCAAAGCGCTGCTCAAGCAGGAGAGCTTCGACTGCGTGATGCATTTCGCTGCCAAGGCTTTGGTTGGCGAGAGCGTCGAAAAGCCTGACATCTATTTTGAGAACAATGTCCAACAGACTGAAGCTTTGCTTGAAGCAATGCTTGAGTGCGGGACGCGTAAGTTCATTTTTTCTTCGACGTGCGCGATCTTTGGGGATCCTGGTCCGTCGGTCAACCACATGAATGAGGAAGTGCCCAAGAACCCGATCAACCCGTATGGGGAGACTAAGCTTCAGGTAGAGAGGATCTTAGACCGATTAGCGCGTGAAAAAGGCTTGCAGGCGATCGCGCTCAGATACTTTAATGCCGCTGGCGCAGAGTCGGGCTTGCGAGTGGGTGAGTGGCATGACCATGAGACGCATTTGATCCCGCGGTTATTGCAAGCGGCTCTTCGAGGCGATCCGGTTGAGATTTTTGGCACTGATTACCCGACCGCGGATGGAACCTGTGTGCGTGATTACGTGCATGTTTGGGATCTCGCGCAGGCACATGGCGCGGCGATGGAGCGCTTGCTGAAGCTGCCCAGCGAGGGCGCCGGACGTTTTGAAGCGTACAATCTGGGAAGTGAGAACGGCTTTTCTGTGCGCGAGATGATCCAGGCCTGCGAGCGCACGGTTGGATTTAAGCTTAAAGTAAAAGAATGCCCTCGTCGTCCTGGCGATCCTCCTCGATTGGTAGCGGATGCGCGAAAAGCGCGTGAGGTTTTGGGATTTGGGTCTTCGCTTGTCGGACTAGACCAGATCTTTGCGTCGGCATGGACGTGGGAGCAGCATCTTCGTCAAGCGAGACAGAAAGCCTCGGGGTTGAAGAGAGCCGTATTTCTTGATCGCGATGGCACATTAAACGAGGATCCGGGGTATCTCAACGATCCAGGGCAGCTTAGACTTTTGCCTCAAGTAGGTGAGGCGCTCTCGCTTTTTAAGAAAGCAGGTTTTGAGCTCGTCGTGGTTTCTAACCAATCGGGCGTGGCTCGAGGCTTGATCCGGCCCGAAGTGTTGCCCAAGATCCACTCCAAAATGGACGAGTTGCTCAAGCCTTATGGCGTGAGCGTATCTTATTACGCGCTTTGCCTTCATCATCCGGACGAGGGTTGCTCATGTCGCAAGCCCAAGCCCAAGCTCATCATCGATGCGGCCGCTCAAATTGGGATCGATCTGAGTCGATCTTTCATGGTGGGCGACAAGCTCGTTGATATCCAAGCAGGACGTAACGCCGGATGCCGTGCGGTCTCTTTGGTGAGGACTGGATATGGCGCCGAGGTCGAGTCGAGGCTTTTGCCTCATCACAGGCCCGAGATTATCGGGGACTCGCTGCTTGAAGTCGCACGTTGGATTCTAGCTCAAGAAAACGCAAGCCCTTGAGCGGGTGCTGATCAAAGCCCGGGACGTGGTAGATAAAGAGTGCCTCTAAAAACTTGAAGAGCTCTTGGTGTTCTTTTTTAGACGCGCGGTTTGAGCCCACGATTTGGCGCATGGGGAGTCTCAGGCTTTCAAAAAAATCCTGTACCGCCGCAGGAGTGAGTCTCAGCATCGCGTGGCCAAAAGCCCCGCCTGCTTCGCGCTGAAGGTGACGAGTTTGGCTGCCTCTGCAATCCGGGCAGAACCAGCCAGCATCCGCGACCACGCAGCTGAGAGCCGCATCGAGCTCGAGCGCCTCAAGAGGCTTTGCGCACGCAAGGCATGCCTGCAGCTGGGGTTGGTTGCCGCTCCATTGCAATATTTTAGCGAGATAGGCATTGAGCAGGGAGAGATCCACTCCTTCGCCCGGCAGCTCTTCGAGTGCGGCAAGCGCATTGGCGTGCAGCCTGAACAGCTCGGGACAAGATTCCATCTTGGGCGATAGCTTGATCATGAGCTCGCTAAAAACGCTCGCAAGAGAGAGTCGCTCAAAATCCTTGCGAAGCCCTTCAAAAGATCGTTTGCACGAAGCCTCTTGAAGCTGCATCAGCTCAGCTCCGGGCTTAGCATTGTAAAGCCACTCGCTTGCCGCAAAAAGCTCGAGCGACCCGCCGAACCGGCGCGAAGAAATCGAGTTTTTTGCCATCGCTGTAATTTGGCCGTGATTCTCGCTGAGGGCGGTGACGATTCGGTGGCGTTCCTGAAAGGTCACGGCGCGCAAGACGATGGCGTTATCGCGGAGCTGCTCCATGTGCAATCCATAGCACACTGAGACTCATGTGGGGGCTGGGGACGAAATGGTGTGAGTATATTTTTGAATCGAAAACATGCCAGAGCAGTGAAAATGAATAACTACATCGACTTCGATATGGTGGAGTTTTTTTGAACAACTTTGTGCTTGCGCACCGAGCCGTGAGGTCAGACAATTTGAGAGTAACGAAGAAATTAAACTCTGTTGGTCCTGGCCCAAGGCCTGGACATGTCGTCGTTTTGTTGTAGCGGTACGTTGATAGTAAATAAAATTAATTTAACCGGTCCAAGTCTTGGTCTGGGATTTTCAAGGAGATTGATTACAATGAAGAAGTTTATAGTGGCACTGGCATTTATAGTCAGCGTGAGTGGACAGGCTGCGTTTGCTGAAGATCCAGCAACTGGAGCTCACCCCCCAGGTCAGCCACCTCATCAAGGCCAGCCGCCGACGGGTCAGCCAGGACACCCCCCAGGTCACCCCCCAGGTCAATCTCCGGGTGGAGAGCCCGCCAAGATCGAAGCTTTGTGTAAAAAAATGGAGCCTAAGCTCCGGCGCCAAGCAGATGCATGCCTCAAGATCAAGAAAGGTGACAAGCGCGGCCAATGTTTTGAGAAGATCGGCCAGTCTTTCAAAGGCAAGCAACAGGCTTGCGAAGGTTTCTTTGAGCCGATGAAGCAAGAGTACATGGCAAAAGAGAGAGAGTTGTATCCGGAACAAGGAGGTCAACCTGGTGGGCCCTCTAATGGTGGTCATAAGCCTGGCGGTCCTGAGCATGGCCAACCTGGCACTCCTCCTGGTGGCGGACATCAGGGTGGTCCCGGAGCTCCTCAACACGGCAATAAGCCAGTTGATTGTGGCAAGGCAATCACTGAAGCCAAGAAGATGGGTCAGAAGTGCCTGGGTATGGCAGCCTACGACAAGCGCAGTGCCTGCTGGGATAAAACTGGCGACGAGCTAAACAAGCACGGAGCCATGGAAGCCTGCGGTCCTCAGTTGGATCCTGTCAAATCGGAGCTCCAAGGAGCCGAGGCGTCCAAGTACCCAAATCAAGAAAAAGCGTTTAAATAGATTGAGAGCGTTTTAGTGTTGAGAGGGGGAGGCGGTTGTCTCCCCCTCTTTTTGTGCGTCCAGGCGGAGCGTTGAAGAGATTGCGAACTTCTCGAGGGCACGGCCCGCGAAGAACCCAAAAAATGCGAAGGCGCTCAACAGCGTGAATAGTGATTTGAGGTTCAACCAGTTGTCGGATTGTCCGGACATCCAGTGAGAAGCTATTGTCACGCCAACGAGCGAGCAGAGAATGGCGACTTCCCAGCGCCGGGTCCTTTTGTGGACCCTTTCATCCCAAACAACACGGATGGCATCCGTTGATGTAGAGGTTGGTTCGCTGGTTGCGATGCTTGGCGAAGTGCGGCCGCCGCTGGGTCCCTCTGCGCGCGCGTTTTGATTGGATTGCAAAAGGCCAAGAGGAGCCAGCAAGCATCCTTCTTGGTTTGAGTGAGTCGCCTTCTCAGTTGGAGATTCTCTGTAGCGCTTCGCATATTCCTCTAACGCTTGGCGAGCTGGGGACTTGACTCGGCTGAGTCGGCAGCGCGCCGCCAAGTGTTCTGGGACGCAGGCCGAAATCAAATCCATGAGCGCGTCCCAGCGCACGATCGGTAACTCGATTCGGTCCACGCTCTCGAACCCTTGAGGCAAGGAATTGATTCCTAGATAGAGCAGTCGGGCAGATCCGGATACGGATTGAAGCTGCAGGATCAACCTAGGAGTATCTTGATCCGATGCTCCTGGAACGAGAATCACGAGATCGTGTAACTTCTCTTTGAACTCAGAGACTACCCTGCGGGTATTGCTTTCAAAGTCGAGGGTGATCGGCACGCCTTCGAGACTTTTTCGGATTCTGCGGGTTAACTCCTGAGTTATGTGTTCATCGCCTGAGAATACTAGTGCTCTAAACTGGCTATGTTTCATCGTGCGAATCCTCTCTCTTTAGGGTCCCGGTCTCGGAGCGTCTGCTCCTGCGATCCTTCTATTGGCTTCGGATATTCGCTTCGAGAAGATCTTAAAGATGTCCATGGCCAGATGAGGCGCGCGATCCAGTGTTTCCAAAAAAGCCTGTCGATCCAAAGTAATGCAACTCACTGCCGTTTTGGCTACGAGGGACGCGGTGCGGACTTCCTGAGTGATCATGGCAATCTCTCCCACGAGCTGGCTGTCATCTAGCGTCGCAAGCGGGATGATGCTGTCGCCTTTCTGCAGGACAATCTCGACCTGCCCTTCTTGGAGTAAGTATGCAGTCGAGCCTCGCTCTCCCTGCACGAAAAGCACCTCGCCCGGCTCAAAAAGAGAGATATAAAACAGGTCCTGAAACCTAAGGATCTCTCGATCTTTGATGCCAGCGACCCAATTCATATAAAAACGTTGTAGATCAAGAACAACCGGTATTGCCCAGTTTTTTCCGCCTATATTTTTTTTTGGACCAAGTTGTGTGGCTTCAAATTCAGTGAGCAGCTCACTTTGGTTCTTGCCCAGGAGCGAGCTTGGCAGGCATCCCAAGAGAGATTTGGCCTGTCTTCGCGCCAAAAGCAGGATCCCGTACTCGAGCAACGTGTTCAATAACCTCTGTGAATCGCCGGAGCCTGGAAGAATTCCAAGCCAGTCCATGAAATAGATCGGAGCTTCGACCTGCTTGGCCGAATCATCAAAGTCATGAATGCTATGGAGAAGAGGATCTCCGGTTCGATAGACCAGGAACCGGGCCGTGGCGATCGGGGTTCCGTCTCGATATGCCAGCAGATTGACCGTGTCTGGATAGAGATCGAGGGGATCGACGACCCTGCCGCCCTTTTGAAACATGGGATCGATGGGGTAGTCAAAATTTTGGAGCAATTTATGCCTAACCGAAAGGACGTCGTTGATCTCGTCAGCAGAGTTAGCAGATAGAATTATCGTTGGCATTGGTGGTTCCTCTTTCTATTATGAAGAGAGACAAGCTAAATGCCAGTGTTTCAATCGAAGAAAACGACCATTGCTTTATGGATAGCGCTTTTGAGCCAAACTTGCCTTTTGGCTTGGGGGGTGACTCCCTCGAAGTTGCCGCTCGAGGAGCTGGTCCGTCTAGGCGTGGGCAGGGCCCAGGGTCTCAAGGCCAAAGACCTTCAGAGAGAGCGGACTCACAATGTTCTCCTGAATTCTTACTTCAATCTGCTTCCGAGTCTCTCGTTATCGGCTGGAAAAAGTTTTGTAAGGAGTTCTTTTCTAGTCGATGATGTGAAGGCCACGGAGAGCAGTCAAGCTCAAAGCCTGGCGCTCGCGGCAGAATGGACTCTTTGGGATGGGTACAGGAATATTCGCGAGGTGACTCTGGCGAACCTGGATTGGGAGGCTCAAAAGATCCAGTCTGATCTCGATCTTCAGACCTACGTGCTCGATCTAGTCGAGCAGTATCTGTCTTTGCAAGTGCTTCTTACCCAGCGAAGAGCCTTGGCTGAGAGCATGGCTACTTCTCGCGGTTTTGCTGAAGAGGCAAGGGAGCTCGCTCGGCTTGGAGCGAAGACACATCTCGATGTAACGGATACCGAGATCCAGATCCAGAATCAGGAGGCTGAGGCGCAGGAGCTAGATAACACCATCAGGGGCGCCGAGCGCACCTTCACAGTCTTGATCAATAGTAACGACGTCATTGAAGTTCCAGAGGTCGACCTGCTCAAGGATCGGCCCTACTATATGAAGCGATTCGAGGACTTTTATGCTTCGGTGCGAAGCGCGATGGCCGCTCCCGATCGCGTCGCGAACCTGAATCGTGTTTCGCCGGAACTTAGAGTCACGAATCTCAAGCTGGACCGTGCCTTAGAGGAGTACCAGCAATCCAGAATGGGCTATTTTCCGACACTGGGCTTTAAGTTGAGTCACGAACAAAATCTTGCGGGCTACATCACGCCTGATGCTACGGACCCCCAGCGCCAGCCTTTTCCTACGACCACGGCTGCATTCACGCTGTCGTGGAGTGTCTGGGATTGGTGGAACACGCCGAGAAACATCCGCAACGCCAGAAAGAGCTACGAAATCGATCAGCTCGAGCGCGAGCTCAAATTGCGGACGCTCACGTTTGATATCGAGACGCAGTTGGAGCGATACGAGATACTTAATAAGAACGTAGAGCGTGCCGAACTCGTGGTGAAACAGGCACAGAGCCAGATGGAATACAGCAGTTCGATGTATCAGATAGGCAGAATCACGTTGCTTCAGGCACAGACCGCGCGGGATCGATTGTCCGCGGCCCGAATCTCCCTCATTAACCGCATCAAGTCTAAGTACAGCCTGGCGGCTAAGCTGCTGGTTCAAGCGGGAGAGGACGTTTTCCCTGAGAACTTGAGCTCTCCGCTGAGGCTGTCTCCTGAAGAGAGGGTGAAAGTACGCTAGAGTCCTCGAGCCTTGAGACGATGTCGTACATCCAAGGAATGATCGCGAAAGTCATTATCGTGGAAAGGGTCATCCCGCTGATGACTGCTATGCCCAAGCTAGCGTAAGGAATCCCCATGATCTTGGAGTTTCCGAGAGCGACGGGAAGCACGCCCAGAATCTGAATGGATGTCGTCATAAGGATCGCCCTGAATCTTTGGGTGCATCCAAGTACGACCGCGTCTTTTCGCGAGAAACCCTGCTTTCGAAGGTTTTGGATTAAGTCGAGCAAGATGATTGCGTTGTTGACTCCGATTCCTACCAAGATCACCAAGCTCAGGCGTGCCATCACGTCCAAGTCTTTAGACATCAGCCATAGCCCAAATACGCCACTGAGAATCGCGCCTGGAATCGTGAACAGGACGATGACGGGCATGAAAAGGGACTCGAACGCTGCTCCGAGAACGAGATAGATGAGCAGTGAGGAAAGCAGCATCATAAACATCATGTTTTTCTGCATTTGCGCCAGCTTGTCGAGGCTTTCAGGTATCTGTGGGCCGTAGCCTGGCGGAAACTCAAAGGAGTTTGCTGTCTGCTGGACCTTGCGCCACGCGACCTGGCTCTTTGGCGAGTAGAGAGGCTCAGTGAACTCTACCGCCAAGCGAGAGCGCACGATGCCTTGCTTGCGAGAAATAGTGCTTAGTCGACTCACAGGGACTACAGAGCCCAACGCCTTTAGGCTTACTAATCGGCCAGAGCGGGTAGCCAACTGCAGACGTTCAAGCTCATTGAGGTTCCATTCTGAGTTTTGAGCTGCATCGGATGGGTGGAGACTAATTTTGATGCCAACCTGTTTTCCGTTTAACTGAAATGGGCCCACCATACCTGAATGTAGAGAGGCGTTGATCTTGACTGCGAGCTCTCCTGGAGTCAGGCCCATTTGGCTGAGTTTCGCTTCATTGGGTGCAAACAGAAACTCCTTCGTTCCAAATGCGTCGCGCTCCGCAAGGACTCTCGAGACTCCAGTTGTCTTGGACAAGTCATCTTTGAGTTTGTCCAGCAGGGCATCTAGTTCAGATGAGCGCGGCCCCTCAAATGTCAGAAGTTTTCTGGGGGCCTGTCCGTCTCCGCCGGACTCGCTTTCGTAGCCTACGACAAGCTTTGTGCCAGGTGCGACTCTCCAGGTAGGGATCCAGTCCTTGAGGCGTCGCTCAAGCGAGATTAACGCTCGGTCGGGGTCTGAAGCCTCTTTGGGATAGACTTGAAATGTCGCAGCTTGTGAACCCGCGAAGTAAGTAGAGGCTAGGGTTTTGAAGTCTAGGTCCGCTTGAGCAAGAAGGGCGCCCTCGACTTTGTCATAGATTGACCGGCGCTCTGTAACTGGAACTTCGGCTCCGAACTTAAGCTGAATTGTGACCCACGGATCAGTGGGGGGTTCGAGGTCCGTTTGTGGAATAGAACTGACTCGCTCTGCGATGAAGACAAGGCCTAGAATGCTTATAAAGGCAGCTTTTTGTCGATGTTTAAATACCCTTTGGAAGAACGCCCTCACTTTTGGATTGTCGGTTTCAGAAGCTGTGCTGGCAACGACCCTTGGAAATGGCCTCACCAGGGCAGGAAGCATGAGCACCGCGAGCACTAGGCTAGCTCCCAGCGTGGCCAAGATCGGAGCCTGAAATGCCTTGAGCAGGGTCACGAAGCTATCGCTCGAATCCGAGAACGCTACTGGGAGGAAGATAATTCCGTTAGTCAATGTCGCCATGAGTAGCGCTGGGGTCGATTGAGATCCGGCCTCAGCTAATGCACGTCCGAGTGGGATGCCTTGGGCTCGTAGCTCAACTGTGCGATCGACAACGAGAATGACGTTGTCTACCACCATGCCGATTCCCAGGATCAGACCAGAGAGAGTCATGATGTTGAGAGTGAAGCCCCCAATGTAGAGAAGAGCGACAGTGAGGATCAAAGTAAGTGGGATCGTTGCACTGATGAGAGCGGTTCTGCCCAGCTTTCGAATAAAGAGAAAAATTACCCCAAATGTGATCATGACGGATTGGATGAGGGAGGACTGGACGTCTGCTAGCGCGCCCCTGAGGTCATCCACCCGATTCATGACCCAGTTGATCTTAAGTGCATCGCGAAATCGAGGATTGGACTCGATTTGCTGGATCGTTGCCTTCAATTTTCTTTCCAACGCGAATGGATCTGCACGATCGCGCAAAAAAAGTTCGACAAAAACTGCCTGTTTTCCCTGAACATGGGACGCAGTTTTGAGATAGGCGGGACTGAGACGCAGTGGGGCCAAGTCGCCCAATCGTAGCGCGGAGGCCGAAGAAACGACTTGATTGCGGAACTGATCCAAGGACTCGACCGTTAGTTTTGCGCGCACGCTGACTGACTCCGTGCGATCTGCATTGAGCATCTGTCCTAGTGATTCTCTCACAGACGTAGGGCGGGCTCGGCTTCGCAGCGTCTCGGGTTCGATGCCTAGGCCTCGCAGGCGCCCTATGCTGAGATCCATGTTCAAGTTGTCTGGCTCTGCCGATGTGAGTTCGACTTTAGAAACCTCAGGAATCGCCTCAAGCAGAGGGCGAATCTCTTCAGAGATGACCACGGGGAGGTCCAATAATCCGGCCTCGTCCGATATGCTCATGCGAACCATTGAGGAGGCGTCCGGGTTGAAGCGAGCGATCGAGACCCCTTTGGGATCGATGAGACCGCGTTCAATGATGGGTTGAAGCGCTTCCTGCAATTGAACAGTAGCGAGATCCAGCGAAGTGCCGGGACGAAGCGTGATCGACACACTGACTGCTCGAGACGCGGTTCGGCTCGAGTACTCGATGAGGCCAGGAAGCGTTTTTACCGCTCCTTCTACCAATTGAGTGATCGAGGCCTCGGCTTGAACGGGCGCATAATCCTGAGTCATGCCTGCTTTGAGGAAGAGAAAGCTCGGGGTTTGCTCAGCTGGCGTGACTTCGAGAGGGATCTTGAGCCAAGCCAGGATAGACATGCAAATCAGCAACACGGAGAGCAGAGTCAAGCTGAAGAAGTTTCTCTCCAGCCATTGGCTCACTGAGCAGTCCTCTCTAGTTTAGAGTAGGCCAGAGGGACTATGAACAGGCAGAGAAGAGTCGAACTGACAAGCCCACCCACCAAGGTGAGCGCCAGGGGACGTTGCATGGCAGCGCCTTGGCCAGTAGCGAAAATCATCGGCAGGAGGCCCAAGATGTTGGTGATTGTTGTGACAATAATCGGGCGAAGCCGTTTAATCGTCGCGTTGACGATTGCCTCACGCGCGGTCTTACCTTCAACGCGCAGTTGATTGGCGAAATCAACCATGACGATCGAAGTATTCACACTGGATCCCACTAGGATGACGAATCCAACCAGAACCTGCGCGGAGATGGGAGTGCTCGTTACGCTGAGCGCGAATGCTACACCTGAGATGCACAGAGGTACGGTGAGCAGGACGATCAAAGGCCGCACCAAGCTTTCGAATTGTGAAGCCAGTAGCAGAAAGATGAGAAATATCGACAGCCCGACCGCGCCCAGCAGAGCGGCTTGGTTTTGTTTACGGTCTTGATCTGCTCCGCCCATTTTCCAAGCGCCGGGCGGCTCACCATCATTGGACTTATCTGAATGCCTCCATAGCCCATCGAGCTTCCTGAGAGCTCGCGAGGCCGCGGATTCTAGATCTAGGTTTTCGAGGTAGGCGCTGACCGTGCCTACTCGCTTGCGGTCGATATGGCGGATCAGAGCAGGCGATTGAACTTCCTTGACTTGGGCGACATCTGCAAGAAAGGCGCGGCGGTCACGGTTGGGTATCGAGAATGCCTTGATGTCATCGACACTTTTGAAAATTGAGGCTGGGGTGCGAAGCTTGACCTGCGCCTCATTGCCGGCGACGAGAAATGTCCCTCCCTCCTCACCTTGTAAAAGACTGCGCAGCCCAAAGACGAACGAGGCAGGATCGATTTCGAAAAAATCCAGCAGAGGCTTTTTGAATGAGATTTCAACCTCGCGGAGCTGCGCTTTTTGATCAGTTTCGAGATCGACTAGGCCTGGGATCTTTTCTAATTCATTAAGGGCTTGGTTCGACAGCCTGCCTAAGGAATCAAGATTGTCGTGATAGATCTCCAGTTGAAATGGCTTACCCGAGGCGATCAGGCTAGTAGAAATGCGAGCGGTCGAGAGCTCGGGATAGCTATTGAATATCCTTTGCATAGTTTTCTTCGCTGCATACTTTCGTTTCTCGTGGGGAACAAGGAGTAGCTGGGCCTGGTGGCTTGAGGGTGAACCGATCACTGAAGCGATCCTGCTAAAGTCCTTAGAGTCCATGAATGCCTTCTCGATTGCGATCACTTGGGCTTCGCTTGCGTCGAGCGCGAGCCCAGGTGTGAAGTCGAGGCGATAGACGAGACCAGCGTCCTCGTCCTCTGGAAAGAGCTCTGATCCCTGGTGTGCTAGCAGGATGACGCTCAAGAAGGTAGCTCCGCAAACCCAAATGAGCGGCTTGCGCGGACGGTCCAAAAGCGCGGGAAGATTGACGCGCACAAACTCTTCTGTTCGATGCAATGCTCCTCCCACTGCTCTGAACAAAGGCGACCAAAGCCGATTGATTTTCTCATTCCAGCCTGCGCTCGAACCCTCGGATTCTTCTGGTAGTCTGGATGCGATCGCAATCATGCATCGCTCTCTCATGGCCGCGATAGTCCAGAGCATTGCTAGTCGGTAGCGGTGCCACAATGTGCCTAATGGATGTTCCTTTTTTACCTGCAGGAGCTGTATGAATAGGATCCTGGACTTTCTAGAGGATCCTCTTTCGTTGAATCGCTTCTTCAAACCCATAGGGTCTAGCCCTGCGAAGAATCGGTCTAGATTGACTGAACAAAGCATAGGAATCACGCTCACGGCTATAAACAGTGAAGAGGTGAGACAGAAACTCACAGTCAGCGCGACATCCCTAAACACTTGGCCGATGGGACCGCTAATGAAGGCGAGTGGTCCAAAAACGGCGATCGTTGCCAAAGTCGACCCCACGATTGCTCCAATAACCTTTTGAGCCCCTCGAAGAGCAGCCTCCTTACGATCAGGGATCTCTAGTGACTCCTCGTTGATGCTTTCGAGCATCACCATCGAGCTGTCCACGAGCATGCCGACTCCGAGAGCTAAGCCGGCTAGCGACATCAGGTTAAAACTGACGCCAGAAAAGTGCATCCCGATCAGGGTAAGAAAAAGAGAAAGTGGAATGATGACTGTCACCACGAAAGTTGGCCAAGCGGATTGGATCAAGAGGTAGACGCAAAACGCCGCTAACACCGCTCCTTGCTGGACTGAGCTCTTCACGTTGTTCACTGCCGCCTCGATCTGCGAGCCTTCGTCGAAAAGAATTTCGAGGTCGACGGTGTTCTCTTCTGAGGACTTGGCTTCATCGAGGAGAGCTCGCACGCGTGAGGCCACATCAACCGCATTGGCGCCAGGCTCGCGCCTTATTTCCAGAATTAGGCACGGCTTTCCGTTGAGGCGAGTTAAGGTGGGTGGCGCTGTCTCGGAGAGCTTCGGGCGAGAGATGTCCCGTAGGGTAACCGTTCTTTCTTCGTCGCGCTTGAGGACGAGGCTCATGAGATCATTGAGCGAGTTGTTGAGTTGTCCTACTCGAAGCGTCATGCGCTTTCCGTTCTCAACGACTTCTCCTGCCGAAAGGGTTCGAGATAGGGCCTGGATTTGTTGAGAAATTTGACTAAGGGATAGTCCATAGACTTGAAGTGCAGAGGGATGGATTTCCAGCTCCAAGGTCCTATGAGGTGTACCCACGAATGTCGCGAGTGCGACGCCGTCGACTCGCTCTAGCGATCGCACGAGGGTCTGTGATAGCCTTTCGACAAATTCAAAATCGCTCTTATCGGCTTTGCCCCGTCTTAGCGCCAATCTAATCAAGGGTTCCTGATTGGCGCCCGCTCGCGATATTTTAGATTTACCCGCTGTACTGGGGAGCCCGGCGGAGTCAACTTTGTCTCGCAGGCCAGCGATCGTATCCAGGATGGGCGTGCCGCCCCTAAATCTCAAATGGATTTCGCTTCGTTCCCGGGTGCTCGCGGAGTCCATCGATTCTAGCCCTGGGCTCGTGGCAACAGCTCTCTCGATCGGCCAGGTAATCTGATCCTCGAGTTCCTGGGGGCCGGCCCCTTTGAGCTCTGTGATGATTGTGAACTCTGGCCGTTCCATTGGAGGCATCAACTGCATCGGGATGCTCTTCGCAGAAAGAACACCCAGGACGAGCAGCCCTAGGCAGATCATGAGGACGGCGATAGGTCTTCGGACTGAAAAGCTAATCATAGTTGTGCGCGCTCAGTCCACCAGGCGCGCCCATGTGTTCGCATCGGCTGTTTCAAGTGAGGATTGACCTCGAACCACCACTTGATCTCCCTCAGTAATCCCTTTGGTGATTTCAGTGACAGTTTCGTTGTGTATCCCCAATTCGACGTCCACGCGGGCTACTTTGACTCTCTCTTCCTCCTCCTTAATGCTGGATGCGGGAGCTCGAGCGCTCGGTTCCTCGACTATCTTGAAGAGGTAGGGCTTGTTTTTCTTCCAAACCAACGAGCGGGTGGGAACAACGATAGCCATCTCGTGTTTCTCGATGACCAGTTTCAGTTCGACCAATGCGCCAGCCTTCCATCCCTCAGGGGTGTCGCCGGCGATGACAGACAAGAAAATAGACCCTGTCTTGGGGTCGATCGTCGATCCAATCGCATCTATGCTTCCGTCTATCCATTCGCGCTCGACTGCCATTTCGCTAGCGGGACCGCCAGTAGGAGGGGTTGCGTTGTCGTCCCTTTGTACGAGCGAGAGGTGAGCTTCTCCTCCAATCTTTAGTTTTGAAGAGATTGAATTGGGTACATAGGCTTGAACGCGGAAACCCGAGGGGTGGATCACTCGAACCGTATGATTTTGAGCTTGATCGATAAAATCGCCTTGAAATAAGCTCATTTCAGCGAGAACCCCGTCGATCGGTGAACGCAGGATCTGTTGGCTCTCAGTCTCCTGCAGCTTCCTGCGAAGCTCGGTCGCTCTTTTATCCAATTGAGTCTGCTTGAGCTCGCGTCCAGAAACGAAGTGTTTCTTCGATAAGGCGAGAGTTAGTTCGATGTCCATTTCCTTGCGAGCGAGGTCGAGTTGATCCAGCTCGGAGCGCAGCGCTTGGGAGTCTGACTGAAAGCTCACCAGCGGTTGCCCGCGTTTGACGCGGTCTCCGATTCGGGCAAAGATCTGTTTTACGATGACCTGACTGGGTGGGCGTAGAACCGCCTCATGCTTGGGTTGAAGGGTGGAGTAGAGCGAAAATGTCTCGCTCAGCTCCTGAAGCTCCGCCATCGCTGCAACTACAGGCAGTGCCTCTGCATCGCGCTTTTCTCGGAGCAAAGACTGGATCATGCTCGGAATCCTATGAGCGCTGTCGATCAGGGTTTGGCCCAAAAGGCCCGTTACAAATGCACCTAAGATCGCCAGCTTGGCTTGCTTTGAGAGATCTGTAACAAAAATCTTAGAATTAGCCAAAACCAGCAGGATAGGCTTTTTGAGTTTGCTGAGAAAAAGCGACAGGAACTGTTGGATCTTGTGCTTGGATGTTTCAGATAACGAGAGTTTCATCTCGTGACTTATCGGAATAGAGGCTGTGAGGTTTGAGAAGTCTTTGTTTAATTGTTTTTGTTTAATCGTGTTTGTTTTTGAATTTGTTCTTTTAAATCTGAGCTCCGAAGCGGACCGTGTTTTTAAAAAACTAATTAATTACAAATAGTTAAAAGTAAATCCTTAGGTTGATAATTTTGACTCACTGCAATATGGTCTGCAGCCGAGGGACTCACAATAATGAGGAAGACCACGATTGTTCTCATCGCGCTTTGGGCGGGGACCATGCCCTGGGCTCAAGCTGGATACGACTTGACCGATGCAGCTCAGTCCATTCGCACTCAGTTCATCGAGGCTCTTGCTCCGATGCCTGAGCAGCTCTTGCTGGGCAAGATTTGGGTCTGCAAGTCTTACGGCCGCTCAGTCGATCAGGAAGCCTGGGGTGTACCTGTTCCGCGCGCGCAGATGATTTGGTTCAGGGATAACGCTGGTGAGATCGAAAGCGGAGAGAAGTGGGCGGGGCCACTGGTTCTCAGTGGCGACAAGACCACTCGGGCCCTCGCTAGCCTCGTGACTCTAGACGATGTAGGCCGGCAGATTTATTTGCGAGTGACAACAGCAGGAGATCTCCTGGGAGAGCGTTTGGACCGGTATTGGGAACACGGCCGCATCCCAAGCATAGTGAACTCCAAGTTGCCTGTGTCTGACTACCTGGTCTGCCCAAAGGTTAAGGCTCTTGAGTGGCCAAAGCTTAGGCAGTCGTCTAGTGAATAAGAAAGGTCGGCTCTTTTTGATATGTTAAACTTTCAATATTTAAAGAGTTTATCGTGGTCCGTTGCTTGCTTATCCGCGAGCGCGATGTTTACCCCTGAGTTTAGACAGATCCGAACCTATTCTAAGCAGCAGTCAATGCTCGCCATGCTGGGGGCTCTGTTTTCGCTCATTCTGATTGCCCCGGGCTGCGGCATCAATGCCGTGAACAAGAACTTCGAGACTACCAATCAGCAGCTTGGCAAGACCAATCAGCACCTCGACTCGATGGATCGCAGCACGGAGAAGCTATCTACCGAGATTGTCAATGATCGTGAACACCTCAAAGCTTATCAAGAGCACCTCAAAGTCCTGACTCAGCAGATGACGTTGATGCAAGAAAGCATCATGAACATGAATAAAGAGATCACTCAGGATGGCGTGTACTTGAAGTCGGTCACAGAGCATCTCGGGGCGATGTCCGGCGCGATCACCGATATGCAAAAGATCGGTAAAGAGGCGTTTGCGAGCCTCATGAAGTTAGTAACCGATAGTCCTACGCCGCCGCTTCCGGGGGGTGAGAACTTTAGTTCAGATCCTATTCTTTCTCCAGAAGAGCCCGTGTTGCCTCATGTGCCTGAAGAAACCAAGCCTCCCGCCATAGCCAAAAAAGATATGGCGGATAATAAAAAGCGTAAGCAAAAAGATTTGCCCCAACCCAAAAGAGAAGTCCCTGAGGTTGTCGCTGAGTCTACAGAAACTGCACCACCCGCTCAAATCAACAAGTCTGAAGAGGTGATAATCCCGACCGGGACAGCTTGCTTCGATGCGGACGCCAAGACAGTGCACCGATTTATTACAGACTATAAACACTACATCAATGTGCCAGGAGCGACTTACGGGATAGGCGGCCTTCCTGCAGCACGGATGGTACAAGTACTTAGCAAGTTCGTTAGGAACGATTCTGCTGGGACCAAAGCACTGATCCTTTTGACAATACGGCCTTGGGTTGAAGAGAACCCCAAGTACTACCCAACAGGCTATTTGGGATGCGATACTGACGTGGCAAATGAAGGTCGTACTTTTACCCAAGATTGCCACCTCATTACGACTAACGAGGACTTTCTCGCTTACGGTGGCAAACGGGGCCTTAGGCGGTACGGCTTGACCGCATTGACCACGCACGTGAAGGATGTGGTCGAGATGGCCACTCTTTGCAACGGGGGCGCGGGGATAAGCACACGCTTCACCTACGACATCACGTTGGGCGGCGATCCAAAAGAGATCCAAGAAATCCGAGAGCAAATTCTTACTGCTGGGCTCAATCGCTTGTTTAGCTCTGCTTTAGATAGTGTTTTTGGGGCAAAGACGTTCTTTCCTGCCTACTTCACTAATTTTTACACAAGCTGGCTGGCGTCGTTCCCTGGCTGGCTCGAAAAGTACCGAGCTCAATAAGCTGCGATTCTACGGCCGTCCGGCCGTTCATGCTACCTCGAAGCCCATCAAAAGTAGATGACGTCTTGACCTAGGGCTGTTCCAGGCATAGGTCTAGCGATCTAATCCATAGGAGGCTGTCATATGATGAAAGCGAGTCGTTTGGTTTTGGCAACTGTTTTGGTTTTGAGCTCTATCTCGGCGCTTGCAGAAGAGACTAAGCTGGGGATCAAGAACATTCCTACCGACAGCGACACCTCGATCTTGATTCAGAAAGGACGTCCGGCGGGCGGGATCTATCGAGACTATGAAGTCGAAGCAGGTAGCGAAGAAATCGCTGGCGAACCGGTCGCTGGCGCTAAAGAGTCTTTGGCTTCTTGGAAGCAAGCTTGCGCTGAATGGAAAAAAGACATGCGCGAGATGAACCAGGGCCAGCTACTGTCGCTGAGCTGCGGTACACCTAAAGGGACAAAGGATCAGAATCTTCTTATGACTCAGACTTCGACTGGGACCTACAAGATCAAGGTAAAGGTACGAGATTCTGCGAGCGCAAAATCTGAAAAAGCCGAGAGTGCTCCAGTCGCTCCAGCAAGCCCTTCTGTGCCAGAAACGAAGCCAGAATCCGCGACGCAGTAAATTACTGCACTCCAGGAGCTGGAGAAGAAGTCGGTGCTTGCGGGGCCGGTGTCCCTTCGGGGGCGCCTGCTAGAATCCAAGATGCGAGTAGGGTTCGTTGCCGCAATGTGAGTGAACCGTTTTCAGGCATCGAACCTTCTACGAGGGCTGAGCGTTTTACATCTTCGAGTTGAGCTTTTACTTGCTCGAATGTTTTTAGATTCACAGCGCCTTCTTCAATCACGTTACCGCTTCCATCATCGTCGCCATGACAGCGCGTGCAGCTGGGACGAAGGACTTCCTTAAACACCATTTCGAATCCGATTTTTTCTCCTGCAGGAGGCGGTGGATCGGATGGCAGTGGGAATGAGTAGATCCATTGTTGAATCGCAAGTTTTTCTTCAGCGGTGAGCTCCGGCGCAGGTGCGGGGGGCATGCGCTTTCTGTCTTTGCGATTAATCGCAATCCACAGGGAGCTTCGCTCAGCATCGGCAGGTACAACCAAGGGTCTTTTCGCGTCGAGGAGATCTCGTTCTGTGCTGAGAGGCACCCTTGCGCCTTTGCCTCCCGGCGAGTGGCAGGCCACGCATTGGGGGCCCAGTATATTCTTGCGGATTGAAGCAAAACTAGAGGGAGGCTCAGGCAACGGCTGGTGAGAAGGCGCCTGAGCTTGAGCCGTTTCTGGTGCACCTGCCTTGATCCAACTCGCGAGCAGGTCTTGGGCAGGTTGAGGCATCGGTGCGCCCGGAGGCATGTTCTTCTCAATGAGGGTGCGAACTTCGATGCGCTTAAGCGCTGCTACCACGGAGCCGTAGGACTCAAGATTCACTCCGCCCTTTGAGCCGTGGCATTCAGTGCAATGAGGGATCAAGACCTTTGCCTTAACGGCTGCATAAGAGAGGCCTTGGGCGTCGGCGATGCCAGGCTCTTGCGGCTGGGATTTTTCATGACGGTAGCTGCAGGCATTCAAGAACGTGGCTGCCAGGACAACCAGAGCAAGTGCATTTTTTGGGTTTTGCCTTAAGTTCGTCAACGAATCCTCGGTGATCGCTGGCTACGTTTTACGTTGTGGCAGAAATCTTAAAGGGAGGTCTAATCAATTAAAGCCACCGACAGTCCTATTGGGCTTACTAATTTTTTTATTTCTGTACCAGTTTATTTACACTTAAGACCCGACTGCAATCAGCCGTTAGCACAACTGTATAATTCTCGCTTTTCGAGTTCGAGAGTTTGCAGTTCTGAGTGTCCCCGATGCTGGCTTTGGATGAATGATGTTCAAGCAGGCAGTATCTCGCGTAAGCCGTATTGTCGTTGTACTGTTTTTCGACCGCCTCAATGGCTTTCTTTCCGCATGGGCCGGGTTTAGCGTTGGCGTTTGCAGTCGCAATCGGGGAGGCTATAGAGACTATCATCCCCATAAGGACGCACGCATTCATCATCATAAAATCAATAACTCCTGTGTAATTTGATGGGAGTTAATTAGCGCTTTTTGACGCAAGATTCAATATCATTAAAGTCAGATATTATGGGCTGACGGTGCTTTAATTAAGCAAACAAATTCAAGTGCTTGAGTTAGGCATGGGAATGCTTTCGCTCAGGTCCGGATTGAGTGCAACGCGCCGGTCAAACACAAAGCAGCGTCCTTCATAGTGCTCACCCCCGCACTCCTCAAAATACTTGAGAATGCCCCCGTCGAGCTGAAACACGTTTTGATACCCTTGATCCATCGCTACAACTGATGCTTTCTCGCAGCGAATACCGCCCGTGCAGAACATCACCAGTGGCTTGGATCTATCTGCTTGAGAAAGTGCCTCGAGTTTTTTGGGGAAATCGCGAAAGTGGTTGATGTCCATTCGATGCGCATTCTTAAAAGTGCCGTAATCGACTTCGTAATCGTTGCGCGTATCGAGGAGAAAAAAGTCTCTGCCTTCATCGAACCATTTTTTGAGTTCTTTTGGAGTGAGGCGGGCCCCCGTTTTCTGGTTGGGATCGATGTGAGGCAAGCCCAGAGGGATGATTTCTTTCTTCACCTTCACTAGCATGCGAGGAAATGCGACTTCCGATGACCAGCTTTCTTTGAAGGTCAGCTCAGAAAACTCCTCAAAGCCCAAAAGGTACGATTGCAGCTCACGAAGCGCGGTGGGGTCTCCTGAGAGCATCCCGTTCATGCCTTCCGTGCTAATGAGGAGAGTGCCCTTGAAAGGCTGCTTACCGCACCTCTCTCGCAAGCGGGATCTCCACTCAACCGGATCCGCGATCCTCGTGAAAAGGTAAAAGGCGAGGTTAAGAACAGGTGGCTGATGCATGGAAAGGCTATTTAGCAGATTTTCAGCGGGCCTGCATTAGCGCATTCAGATGGGTTCTAAGGCGAGGAATCGTTACCCAAGTCCCTTGCGGGATCTTTTACAAGGTCCTCGATTTTAACCTTAAAAAGGAAAGCCAATCGGTAGAGAGTCTCGAGGGTCACGTTGACGCGACCTGCTTCGATGCTCTGGTAGTGGCGGTAGGTGATGCCGCTGCTGTCCTGAACCTGAATCTGCTTTAGACCACTCTTTGCTCTTGCTGCTTTGATGTTTTGACCAACTGATCGGAGATAGTTTTGAAAATTCATGGCTATATAATCTTATCTAGTAGTAATTTATGGAGCAAATCAAGGCCTTAGGCTGGTCATCTTATAATCTTTGCAATGCAGTTCGATTGGACGTCAGTCGAGCTACGTAATATCGTCAGTCGGCCTACGTAATAGAGAGTCTTGTGCATCTTTGGCCGGTCGCTGCAGAGAGTTACATCGAGCGGCCGTTAGATCTTTAGGAGAGTTATGCAGACACTTTCGACTGCCTTCTTAACGGCGATCTCTCAGTCTTTTCCCTCAGATTTTATCACACGTGAACTGCAGGATCTCGCGACTTACGGCAGAGATTGGACCAAAGTCTACGAACCCAAGCCAACTGCGATTGTTTTTCCGAGGACGACGGATGAAGTGTCCCGTTTCCTGAAGCTGTGCACTCAGCATCGTGTTGCGGTGGTTCCGTCAGGCGGGAGAACAGGCTTAGCAGGTGGCGCAGTGGCGGCGAATGGAGAGGTCGTGCTCAGTCTGATGCGCATGAATCAGATGGGGGCGGTGGATACTCTTTCGCATACGGTGCGCGTTCAAGCTGGAGCTGTGACTGAAGCGGTGCACCAGCATTGCGCTCCTTACGGGCTGACTTGGCCCGTGGATTTTGCGTCAAAGGGATCGAGCCACGTAGGCGGTAATATCTCTACAAATGCGGGCGGAGTGAAGGTGATTCACTACGGCATGACTCGTAATTGGGTCCTGGGGCTCCAAGTCGTCACGATGAGTGGGGATGTACTTGAACTCAACGGAGCTCTCGAAAAAAACAATACAGGCGTGGATCTACGCCAGCTTTTTATCGGCACGGAGGGAACTCTAGGTATCGTGACTGAGGCGACGCTGAAGCTGGCTCGTGTTCCCGAGAAGCTCGACGTGTTTTTCTTTGCCGTCGAGGACATGAAGGCCGTGCTCAAGCTGTTTCTCGAGGCGAGGCGCGCGCCTTTTGAGTTGATGGCGTTCGAGTGCCTGACTCATAACTGTCTTGAGACAGTCACCTGGAATCTCGGCGTGAAGTCTCCTTTCGCCGAAGCTTCGGGGGCATACGTTCTCATGGAGGTCGAGCGCCCGTCGTCGCCTGACGCCCAAGCGACTTTGGATGGATGGCTTGCCGGGCTCTTCGAGAAAGGGCTGGTTCTCGATGGCACGCTTGCCCAATCGCCGCGTGAGGCGACGGATCTATGGAAGCTTCGCGAGGGCGTCAGCGAGAGTTTGTTTCGTAAAGCGTTCTTGCATAAGAACGACATCGCGCTTCCGATTTCGGAGCTCGAAGTTTTTGTGGCTTCGATGAATGATCTATTCGCGCGCAAGTACCCCGGCATTGATGTCTATCTGTTCGGGCATATTGGTGATGGCAATCTCCACGTCAACGCACTTAAGCCTGAGTCGATGTCACGCGACGAGTTTTTGGATCGCGCGCACGCGGCCGACAAGGATCTCTTTGCTTTGGTGCAACATCATCACGGCAGTATCTCGGCTGAACATGGAGTGGGGCTACTGAAGAAGGACTCGCTCGAGTTTTCTCGCGCGCCGTTGGAGATGGAGCTCATGCGATCGCTTAAGAAAGTGTTTGATCCGAACGGCCTTTTGAATCCGGGAAAGATTCTTGACTGAAATATAATAAATACCTGGTTCCGAATTGGGAATTAGAGGCCCTATTTTAATATAACTGATTGTATATTAAAGATAATTTTAAGTTGACAATTTATGTCAGTAGATGTACATTCGTCCACCTGAAAGATGGGCAGGGTATGAACTACATGAAAAACAAATTGTCCTGGATTCTGATCCCTTCGCTTCTCTCTAATTTTGGCTGCGGCATCACCAAGAACATGGATGAGATGAACGCGACCACGGTCAAGATGGCCGAGACCACCCAGAAGATGGTCGACCTCATGGGCGAGATGAAATCTGAGATCAAGACAACTAATAAGGAAGTGGTTGGAATGAGCAAGAAGCTCGATACGACCAACAAGAGCGTTGGGGAAATGGGCAAGAAGCTCGACAAGACCAACCAAGGTCTCATTGGCAGAAACGGGATGAGCGAGCAGATGGGCAAGATGACCGGGCTCATGGAGGCGGGATTCGAGCTCCTCAGCGGCGAGATGAAGGGCATGCATGCCGATCTCAAGGAGACCAACACCGAGATGAAAGGCATGCGGACCGAGGTTGTAGGCGAGATCAAGCAAATGGGTACCGAAGTCTCCGGCATGTCCAATAAGCTAACCGATACCAATCTACAGGTTCAGGAGGCAACTAAAGCTGCCAAGCATATCGATTCCCTTGTAGATCATGCACGACAGGGTGTTGCTTCGCTCATCCGTGAGCAGAGTCGTGATCAGCTCGAGAGCCATTCGGATATGGCTGATAAAATCTCTGAAGCGAGCAAATACTTCATGGCGTTCGAGATTCAGCTCTACAGCGAGGGTTTTACGGACACTCCCGAGAAACTCGACATGCTGGTGTTGAACGCTGTCGAAGAGTTGATTCGCCATTCGCAAAGCTACTTTTCGCGAGGTTGGTTCGACGATGACCGGCAGCGAATGCTCAATCCCAACTCCAATGATGATGTGTACAAGAATTTGGCGGCTCTTGCTTTGACGATGGATGCGATCAATCCAAATGCGGAGCTAGCTGCGGATCGAACCAGAACCCCTAAACCGAGAAACATGCTCTCGATCATTCAAGAGGTCCTAGAGAAAAAGGCCGAGATCAATCAAAACGTTGTTCATGCAAAGCTTCATAAGCAGAGGATACTTGATGATGAGGCACTCTTAGTCTACATGATCCAAGTCCGAGCCAGCTGGTTGGCGGGAATCATTCTTCAACGGCTCACTTCAGATGACATGATGAATGGCATTAAGGAGAAAAATTGGTTATCGCTAATTGATGACCTGTTTTTATCTCGTGAGGGGCATGGTTTTGACGTTGACCTCGGCACACGGACGCCTGCGCGTCTTGAGAGTTGTGCCTTCTTTCTAGCTGAAGCGAACCGCAATCTGGAATGGCTTTCTCGGTATGGTCACCCTGCGAAGGTAGATAATCTTCTCGCTCGAGCTTATCGTCAGGCCAAACTGATTCCCAGCGGCGACCCTGCCCGTGACGAAGCTGAGAAAAAGCTTCTCGAGCAAATCGAAAAATTTAAACAGCACCCTGCAAACGGATTTACTGAATCCCTTTAGGACCGTTGTTCGTGCTCAATACAGCATCCTCGTCTTGATTGAAGTCTTCAGCTCCTCGATGCGATTCTTCACATCGAGCGATAGCGCCTGATCCGTATCCAGCATCAAGTAGCCGACATCCCCGTCCGTCGCGAGAGTCTGCGCATTGATGTTCGCTCCCAAGTCCGAGACGATGCGGTTGATTTCGCGCAAAACGCCCGGAACATTGCGATGTACATTGAGGATGCGGTGGCTGTTCTTGGTCGGAGCCATATCGATGGCCGGAAAGTTCACCGCCCCAATGGTGGAGCCACTGTTCACGAAACGAACGAGCGCCGTGGGGACTTCCTCGCCGATGTTGGCTTGAGCTTCTTCGGTTGCTCCACCGATGTGTGGGGTGAGGATTACGTTGGAGAGCCCCTGCAGCTCGCTAACGTAGGCGTTGGTGTTGTTTTCAGGCTCTTCTGGATAGACGTCGATGGCTGCACCGGCAATGTGCCCTGCTTTTAAGGCTGCGGCAAGAGCCGGGATGTCGACTACCGTGCCCCTGCTAGCGTTGATGAGGTAGGCCCCCTTCTTCATCGCTTGCAACTGGGCTTCGCCCATCATGTTGTGAGTTTGTGGCGTAGCCGGCACATGCAGGGTCACGAAGTCGCTCTCCCGCAAAACATTGTCTAGGGTGCTAGAGGCTTTAGCATTGCCCAGGGGGAGCTTGGAGACGTTGTCATAAAACACGACTCGCATGCCGAGGATCTCGGCAAGCGTAGAAAGCTGCGACCCGATATGGCCGTAGCCAATGATCCCGAGAGTCTTTCCGCGAACTTCATAGCAGCCAGCGGATACTTTCTTCCATGTCTTCTGGTGCATCTCCATGGATCTTTGACCGAGCTGCCGAGCGAGCATGATGATCTCTGCGATCACCATCTCCGCCACGCTTCGAGTATTGCCAAACGGGGCGTTGAACACAGGGATCCCTCGAGCCTTTGCGGCCTCGAGCTCGACTTGATTCGTACCGATGCAAAAGCAACCCAGCGCAAGGAGTCGTTTGGCCTCGGCGAAAACCGCTTCACTTACATAAGTCTTGCTGCGAATCCCTAGAACGTGGACATCGCGGATCTTCTCTTTGAGCTGCTCCTCATTGAGAGCGCCTGCCAAAGTCTCGATCTGAAAGCCTTCGGTAGCGAAGAGCTCCCGCGCCAGAGGATGGATGTTCTCGAGAAGAAGGACTTTGATCTGACCCTTAGGAAACGAAGTCTTTTGCGGCATATGTGCGCACTATAGACTCAACGCTACGGGTGGGCTAGTCTGAAAACTAGGCTCTTCCCTCAGTCAAGGGCCAGGCGCATTCTTAATACCTATGGTACCTCCTAAATTTCGCGGTGATGGTGATGATTGGATGGATGACGAGAACTCCCTGGCGGGGGCTAAGGGAGGCGCGCGCGCTAAGAAAGTGAGCAGGGCGACATTCTTGCGTCCTGATCAGGCCAATGCGACCGTGGCCGAAGTTTTCCAGAAACAGTGCCGAGTATCGCTCGACCACCCGGATCCCAAGCTTCCCAATGAGTTTCTTTGCAGTTATCGCCGCGCAGGCGTCGTCGGACAGTCCGAGGTGGACGCCCGCGAGAGAACACCTGTCGCGGTCGGGGATCGAGTGCTCACCTCGCGAACAAGTCCAGACAGCGGCGTGGTCGAAGGGGTTTGCGAGAGGCGCAATCGGCTGATGAGGCCTGCGCCCGGTCGCGAAGGCCGCAACATGCAGCATGTGTTGGCGTGCAATCTCGATCTGGTGGTGATTGTCGCTTCGTTACGCGAGCCAGAGTTCTCGCCAGGGCTCGTAGATCGGTTTTTAGTGGCAGCTCAGGCGGCCGGGATTCCTGCCCTCATCTGCGTGACTAAAATGGATCTGGCGGGTCATGCTTCTGATGCTCCATGGCGTATTTACCGGGAGCTAGGCTTTGATGTTAGAACAACGAGCGTGCGCAGCGGCGAAGGGATCGACGAACTTCGCTCAGAGTTATTAAACAAGATTGTTGTATTTTGTGGTCGTTCAGGAGCTGGCAAAACCTCGCTGTTGCGCTCGCTTCTCAAGAACGAAACAGGCAAAATTGCTGACGTAAGTCTGGCGACCGGCAAGGGCAAGCACACCACCACGAGCGCAGTGCTTCTTGAGGGGCCTGAGCGAGCGCGTTGGATCGATACGCCGGGCGTGCGTGAGTTTGGCTTGGCCGAAGTTGAGCCTGAAAGTCTTGCGGGGTTTTTTCCTGAGATTCGTTCCCTCCATTGCCCTACGGTAGGTTGCCTTCACGAACAAGAGCCAGGATGCTTAGCGTCGGGACTGCCCCGGCTTCCCAGTTATCAAAGGATATTAGCTTCTCTTCGCGAAGGACTTGGGTAGGGCTTACTTTGAATTCCACATCGCAGCGAGGACTGCATAGGCAGCCGCAGTCGGCGTAGAGCTGAAAGCAGGAACTAACGACGCGAGGCGGCCTTGCACTTGCAGCATTTTGCTGACGAGGTCACATGGGACTCTATTATCTAGCAAACCATCAGCCCAATGCCCCCGATCAGCCGATGTTCAAGGACCACTGGTTCACCATTGGTGATAGCTGCTTGGCGGTGATCGAAAGCGTCGAACAAGCTAAACGTCGCAATGTTTTGATCTTTTTGCATGGTCGGTTTGGACAGTCAGAGATGTGGGCGCCTCTCATGAGAAAGCAGTCTGCACACTTTCGTTGCCTAGGTCTCGATTTGCCCGGTTTTGGGCGGTCATTCACGGTCAAAGGGCGGGGGTTCTCGCTCTACGAGCAAGTTCAAATCGTCAGTCAGGTTCTGGCTAAGTTTACCGCCAAGGGTGAGAAAGCTATTTTGGTGGGTCACGATATGGGCGGAGTGATCGCTCAACTCTGTGCACTTTGCGAACCCGAGAGCCTGGATGCGGTGGTGCTACTCAACTCTGCTGATCTCACGAGGGCGGCGAGCGGACTGAACACCGGTGCTTTTTGTTTTCATTCTCGCAGCCTGTTGCGCACCCTTTTTAAGTCCAGTCAGGGGATTGAGCCTTCTTATCGTCAATTGCTGACGAGTTCTTGGCAGAGTCGTTGGGGGCGAGCATCTATGGCGCAAGCTTTTAGGGCTTGGGAGTACACGTGGCCAGGACCGTTTGAGAGACAGACATGGAAGACGCGACTTCGAAGCCTCAGAATTCCCGTTCTCTTGCTTTGGGGGCGAAATGACTCACTCAATCCACCTGAAATCGCCGAGGAGTTGATGCGGCATTTGCCAGACGCAGATCTTTTCGAAGATGAGGATTGCGGGCATTGGCCCTATTTAGAAAAAACGGACTGGGTGGACTACAAGATTCGCGAGTTTGTCTTTAGGGTCGAGGGCGGGAGACAATCCGTTAGAGACGATAGCTCAGCGCTATCCCAAAAGCGTGTTTAGTGTAGTCGTAGTTCGCCTTGTCCTGAGAGATATTGCGGGTGAAGGTGTAGTTAACTCCGAGACCAATGTGCTTGTTCAGTCTCTTTGTCGCCGTGAGGGAAGGGGTAATCGTTTTCTCGTATCCACGGCCCCCACCAAGGGTGTCCGTCAAAGTCAAGTCGAGCGAGGCATTGACGTCGGTTTCAAAAAATAGCGACACCAGGCTCAGTACGGGCGTGAATCTAAAATTGGTTCGATCATAAGTATCGACCTTGGCATCATTCATGTCGAATCCCAACGTGAACGATAGTCCCGTGGTGGGTTTGAGCTGAACATTTTGGGTCAATGTGATCCCCGGGTTGAGCGCATTTTGCTGTTCATCCTGGTTGCCAAAGATTTTGAAATTGGCCTTGATCGTGGTGCTTCCGGGTAAGAATAGCTTGAGTCGCTCGCCCACGACTAGGTTGTAGGACCGGCTATAATAGGGAAAGCTGTGATCTCGCCTATAGTCGCGAATCAGATAGTTGCCTTCGAAGTCGATCAAAGTCGCTGCGGCAGCATTGAACATCTGATGCTCGTGCCGGGTCCGAAGTGCCGGAGAGAGGGATAAGCTGTCGTTCTCGAAGACGCGTGGTTCAGTTCGGTTCAAGTACCTGGTCAGGTAGGCATCCACCTCGGGTGTAAAAACCCAGCGCTTGCCGGTCACGAACTCATAGCTCCCGTTGATCGAAGTTTTGCTGAAGAACGAAGCCTTGTCGCTCACTGAGAGGAGCGATTCATTGGCTTGGATCACTACATTGGTGTCATACTTAAAGTCCTGGGTAAGCTTGAGGTTCCAGGGCCGAGCTGACGCACGAGTTCCGTTGGCGAGAGGCTCTGTCTCATCGCCTATGCGTTTGCGAAGCTCTGCAATTCGGGCGCGAGCATGAGTGGCCGTGCCAGTAGTCGCATCGTACGTATTCGCTTTTTCGAAGGCGGGTATCACGATGTTGCGAATGGTCTGATCTTTTGATTTTGAGTTTTTTTCTAGCTCTGCTTGAGCGAACTTGACCTCTGCTTTTTGAAGAAGTGCGGCTTGCTTGACTTTCTCCGGGTCGTCACCCATCCCTTGGATCGCATCGTATGCAGCTAGGGCGGCACCGTGCTCCTCAAGAAGCTGGCTACTGAAACCAATATAATAGATTGAAGCGGTGGGTTTAAATCCCTGTGCTGCCGATTTCCTAAAAGCTTCTCGGGCAGGCTTCAGATCCTGGCTGGCGTAGAGCGCTTGACCTAACTCGTAGTTCAGGTCTTCTGCCGTAGACCCAAGCTGAGCGGCTTTTCTAAAGGCCGCTATCGCCTCTGAGAAATTTTGAAGTCGACTGTAGCAGAGCCCACTCCAGTACTGGACGGTTGCAGCCGTCTGAGGCTGAGTGGGGACGCGTTTGAGTGCATCCAGTGCTTGAGGATAGGCCCCCTTCTTGTAGAGACCATAGGCGTGGGTTAGTTCGCCCTTGGCATCGGCATAAGCCTGGGTAGTTAAAATGAGCAGCATCAGAGCAAGAAGAGTGCGAGTCATGGGTTTTCTCATTGCACGATGATTCGGAAATGGATCCGAGAAGAGTTAGGTGGAGGCGCAGCAGCCGGAGGAGGTGAGCATGCCGGGCAGTAAGGATCTCTCGGAGGTAAGTTGACTCCGAACTCGAAGGGCACAAGATTTGGGTCGCCAGGGGCTGGGCCTAAAGGCAAGCCGGGTCCCATGCCTAAAAATCCAGGGCCCATCCCAGGGATTCCGGGTCCTACGCCAGGGATTCCGGGCCCCCCTCCTGGGGTGGCGGCTGGAAGTTTCGCGCCTGGGCCTGTCCCTGAGCCGGCTCCTGGTCCTCCTGCATTTGAAGCGGGCACAAAGCCTTTGAGCGGATCGAGTTGAAATCCAGGTGGAGGCACATACCCACCCGTCTTAGGATCGAAGTTCCCGAAAGAGGGTGGAGGCACGTATACCCCTGTGTTGGGGTCAAACGCGCTCCCTGGAGGTGGAGGGATATAGAGGCCAGTTTTGAAATCTAGAAACCCGCCAGCGGGCGGCGCATAGGCTCCGGTGGCGCGATTATAGAATCCTTCCGGCGGAGGAGACAACGGAGTTCCGGCACGTGGTTTGTCGCCCTCGAGAGCCGCATTCATCGCAGGCTGTCCCACCATCGCCGCGAGCTGTTTGTCCAAGCCACTCCCTTGGCTCATAAATGCTTTTGGGTCCACTCCAGGTGGGATCACAGAAAACTTGGGTGCGCCTGGCCCGGCAGCGCCCGAAGCGGGAGCTGAGGGGGGTGCGCCTATCGTGGCATTCTTCATTGACTCAAATTGAGCAGGAGAGAGTTTGGTCGGAATCGATGCCTCGATCACTTGTGGGACAGCGCTCGAGAATCGACCCTCTGTCACATTGACGGCTTTCTCGCTTGCGAGCTTCTGTTCGACTGCTTGGACTGCCTGGGGAGAATTCAAGGGAGGAGGAAGTCCTCCTTCGTTTTTGAACATGGCTACGGCGCCTTCAAAAGTAACCAATGATGTGACTTTGTTTTCTGGGCTGAAGATGACCTGAAAGTCGGTTCCGCGCACACCCATGGTAGCCGATTTTGTTTTGATGAAGAGCTTAATCTTGGGAGCCGGAGCATGGGGTGCGAGCGGATCCTTGGTGACCTTAGATCGAATCTGACCATTTTCTAATTCTACGTTGCCAGGCATGTTGGGTCTCGGTGCCGTGACACGAACTTTGCTGTTGGATCCCAGGCTCATTTCTGAATGGTCGATCAGGATTAGTTTGATTGAGCTATTGGCGAGAGTGCTGACAAAGGTGCCTTCTTCGATCTTATCTCCGACTTTCAGCTGGGTCGGGACGGGCCCCCCTGTTTTTATCGCAGTACCCGTGACTAGAACGACAGTACCTGCGTTGTTGGCAGCTCCCAAAGCTTGAGCGTTCGAAAGCAGAATCATTGAAGTTATAATCGAAACTATTCTTGCGAGGTTCATGGCGCTGCATTTCTGAGAAAGATCCTTGTTGCAGAACCATTAGAAAATATTTTCGCAAAAATAACGGGTTGAACGGTTGAACTGCCATTACGAATCAGTTTGGAATCGATATTGGGCACGCCCATTCCCATTCCAAAAAAATACTCGACGTCAGGGATTGGAGCGTCACAGTTTGTTCCAGTTTCCCAACCTAAAATTCGAATCACATGTTTGGTCTGAACGCCTGGAGTATTGATCGGAAGCTTCAGACCTGAGGTCGCTCCAGTGCAATTGGAGATGGATGCTCCTGGAAACGGGGGCAGTTCTTGGAGGCCCTCGGAGGTGCGGGCAAAATTGATGATGCGGATCTTGTAATTAACCAGCGATCCACCCGAACAGCCGGATCCAAATCCTCCCACGGCAGTAAAAGTAGAATCATTGCAAGTTACGAAGGTGACCGGAAGAAACTGCTGGGTGCTCGAGTCGGTGAAGGTCGTATCTACAATCGCGCCATCGCGGCAGAGCGCCGAGTTGAGAGTGATGTTGATCACTCGTTCAGTTCCATTTAGGGCAAGGTCAGCTCCGTTATCTCCAAACCCACATTTGTGACTCCCCGCGAACGAGTCATAGCCGATTCCAACTACACGGTAGGTACCGTTGGGGACAAAAAAGTCCCCTACTGGGGTGCCATCGGCTTCATTGGGGAGGAAAAACACAGTACTAAAGGTCGTTCCGCCAACGCCGAGGAGGTAGACGTAGACTCCTTGGTTCAGGAGCGCGAACGAGGTTAGGCTTCCGGGTAGGCTCGGAGGAGGATTGTGTCCCGACTGAGCAAAGTGCAGTCGCGTGTATCCGTCCGGGGTGCTGCTTCCGCCATAATCATGCAATATTCCGCAGGATGAGAATGTCGCTAAACTCAATAGAAAGAGGACCACTCTCAGAATCCTTTTTGAGAGCATTTTCATCCGATTTTCTCCCTGTTATCCTGTGGCTAACCCGCTCCTAGCGTCCACCTTATCACGTCCGCTTATCGGCAAGGATGCGCACCCTCCTAGTGCGCTCATCACAAGCTAACGTTTGGCTAACCTCGCTCAAAAATTTCCTTCGCTATGATCAATCTTTGGATCTGGCTGGTGCCTTCGTAGATCTGGTAGATCTTCGCGTCACGCATCAACTTCTCAACCGGGTATTCCTCGGAGTAACCATAACCGCCAAAGACCTGAACCGCATTTGTTGCAGTGGTCATGGCAACGTCAGCGGCGAAGGCTTTAGACATCGCAGCGAACTTGGTGTTGCGTCGGCCCGAGTCGATTTCCCAAGCGGCGCGATAAACCAAGAGTCGTGCTGCTTCGACATCTTTGGCCATGTCAGCAATCATGAAGCTCACTGCCTGGTAGCTTGCGATGGGCTGGCCAAAGGTCTTGCGGGTTTTGGCATACTCAATCGCTTCATCCATCGCGCGGCGAGCGAGTCCCACTGCCCCAGCTGATACAGCCGGGCGCGTGTGGTCGAATGCACTCATCGCGATCTTAAATCCGTCACCTTCTTTGCCGAGGCGCCACTTCTCAGGCACCTTGACGTTTTCAAAGGTAATGCCGCGCGTGTCGCTCGCGCGTTGGCCCATGTTCCATTCCTTCTTACCGACAGTAATGCCAGGTGTATCGGCCGGTACAACAAAGCCGCTCATCCCCTTATGTTTAGCGGCGGTGTCCGTATAGGCTAGCACGAAGTACCAGTCCGCGACGCTAGCGTTGGTGATCCACATCTTGGAGCCGTTTAGGACGTAGTCGTTACCCACCTTCTTAGCGGTGGTGCGGATACCGCTTACGTCTGAGCCCGCGCCAGGTTCGGTCACGCAGTAGGCAGCGAACTTGGGCTCGCTGGTGAGGCGCGACAAGAATTCTTTCTTCTGTTCTTCATTGCCAGCTACGATCACGGGCGCGGCAGCTAAGGTGTTGGCTTCCATCGCGGTTGCGATGCCGGTACAGCCGTAGGCCAATTCTTCAGTAATGATGCAACCTTCCAAGACTCCCAGGCCCATACCGCCACAGGATTCTGGTACATGGGTGTTCATGAGGCCAAGCTCCCAGGCCTTTTTGGCGATCTCTTTGGGATAATCGCCTGTTTTATCGTGATGGGCGGCCTTAGGGATGATTTCTTCCTTAGCGAATTTGCGGGCCATCTCCTGAAGCTGTTTCTGTTCGTCGGAAAGCGTAAAATCGATCATGGAAAGGCCTCCTTTATAGTTCGTACTATTTATATGGATTCAAATCGAATAGGTAAAGGTTTTCAAGCGGGTTCTGGATGAAGAAGTTCGAACGTTCGTCACGTGGTTTTTCAAAAAGTTCTCGAGGCGCACCTCGTCGTGGGTCTCAAAGGCCGTTTGGTTCTGCTGAGCGCCCGATTGTGGATCTCGAAAAGCGCAGTCGCGCCACTGCGCCAATGGTTCAGAAGAAGTTTGATGAGCTTTGGACATCGCTTTTTTCCACGCAGGTTCATCTCGACTCAGCACTTTCAAAACAAAGTCAGCACCTCAAGAGTATCCTCGCGCAGATCGTACCTCTCATCTTGCTGAGGCCCGTTTCGCAGGCTGAGGTGATGGGTATTGGTGTTGCCCCCGGTGAGCCTTGGTCGCTCAACCCCGCTGAGATCGCCCGGTGGAGACCTGCGCGAATGCTCGCAATGCGTCTCTATGAGATGTTGAGCCAGCGACAAGTCGCTCCAGAGCCTCAGCTTAGTGATTTTCCGGAGTCAATGACCCAAGCCTGGGAAAAGGATTGGGGTCATTCGGTTGCGATCCAGTTGGCTAGAGTACTCGGAACCTCGGCTCCACTCAGTCTTCGGGCCGTTCGCAAGGAAGGGCCTGCGGCTTTGCTCGAAGAATTGAGCGCTGGCAGCAAGCTGCCCGTGAAGGCTGAGGTTTCTCAGGTCTCGCCGCTGGGCGTGAGGCTTTCGGGTTACACGCCGGTGTTGGGCACGGAGGCTTATGCGCGAGGTGCGTTTGAGATTCAAGACGAGGGCTCTCAGCTCATGTCTTTGTTTGCGCTCTGGCCCGCGGAGTATGCGAGCGAGCTGCAGGACAGACCTGGGCCAAAAAACTCAAAAAGCAGTAGCTTGATGAGAAAATTGCCTGAACCTTTGCCATGGACCGTGGTGGATGCTTGTGCAGGTGCGGGCGGCAAAAGTCTCGCGCTCTCGGATGCTATGGCGGGTAAGGGTAGAATCTTTGCGTACGATACTTCCAAAACAAAGCTTCTCGCACTGAGAAGACGCGCGAAGCGCGCGGGACTCAACAACATCCAGACGGTAGCGTTGCAAGATGGCAAGGAGTCCGAGACTCTCAGCAAATATAAGAAGCGTGCGCATGTGGTCCTAGTTGATGCGCCGTGCAGCGGCTGGGGTGTGCTGAGGCGCAATCCAGATATCAAGTGGCGGCAGTCGGCAGCAGTGCTCGAAAAGATGCCTACCATTCAACTGCGTCTCCTCAAAGAGTACTCGCAGCTCGTGGCGGGAGAGGGGCGTTTGGTCTACGGCGTTTGCACCTTTAGGCGCGCGGAGACAGTGGATGTCGTCGAAGCTTTTTTGCGTGAACATCCAGAGTTTCAAAAAGGTCCGGGTGGTTTTTTGGGTCCTGATTCGAGTGATGGGTTCTTTATGCAGGCCCTAACTCGAAGAGGTAAGAGCTAAGAGGGGCTAACAGGATGAAAAACTACTGCTGCAACGATCTAGGGTCTGCGACTTCGGCAAACGGAAAAGTTGAATTCATTCCTGCTTTTTATTCTGCTAGACCTGCTCAATCATGAGATCCGCTTTCTGGGCGTTGCTCAAATGGATTTTGTTCAAGTTTGATGCAGAGGCGGTGCATCGGCTCTCGGTTTCGCTGATCCGCTTGGGAGCCTCGCTCGGGGGGTGGATATTGCGGCTCGTGAGCGGCGCTTCCGCTCGAGCTCGCATTGAACTCTCAGCTCCGGCTCAGCTACCTTCTCCACTCCCTCGCGTCTGGGGTATCGAGTTTGCTTCTTGTCTTGGACTCGCCGCTGGCTTTGACAAAGACGCTGAGATTTTATCTGGGCTGCCCGAGTTGGGTTTTGGCTTCGCTGAAATCGGAACGGTCACTCCTCGCCCTCAACCCGGCAATGACAGACCTCGCCTATTTAGGGACATTGAGCGACAGGCCATCTTCAATCGGATGGGTTTCAATGGTCTGGGGGCGACGATCGTCTCCGAGCGACTCGCAAAGATCAAGCCGACATTGCCAACAGCTTTTCGCGTGGGCGTGAACGTGGGCAAGAACAAAGAAACTTCAAACGAAGAGGCCGCTCGAGATTACGCGCATGCAGCAAAAGCTTTTGAGGGCCTGGCCGATTATCTGGTGATCAATGTGAGCTCACCCAACACGCCGGGTTTGCGTGCGTTGCAGACGGCGGAGGCGTTGAAGCCGATTGTGGGATCTGTCCTTGAAGGGATCAGTGGATGGAAGCACGTACCCCCTCTATTGCTAAAACTTGCACCCGAAGTACGAGGGGATGCGCTGACTGAACTGATTCGTGCAGCCGAGGGTTGGGGGATCCAGGGTTGGGTGCTGACTAACACCCTGGCCGGGACATGGGGTGCTGAAAAAGCGGTTGCCGGAGGTTGGAGCGGCGGGCCTCTTACTCAAAAATCTCGTGAGAGCTTGGTTGAGGCGCGTCTCGCGACGCGGCTTCCGATTATTTCGGTGGGCGGCATTTTGACTCCTAACGAAGCCGTACAGCGTCGGGAGCTAGGCGCGGATTTGGTGCAAATCTACACGGGCTGGATACTGGGTGGCCCTGATTTTCCAGTGCGTGTGTCGCGCGCCCTTGCTGCGCCGGTTCTTGACAGGTTCTGAAGCCGTTCATAGGCTCCGGTTGCCTAAGGGTTCCTCCACTACTTGCACTTGTGTCGAACTATTGTGAGGTTGATATGAAGGTATGGCTTGCGGCCGCGTTAGTCGCCCTCTTGTGCTTGCAGGCGCAAGCCTCCTCAAATCAGGTAGTTTTTGTTCACGGCTTAGGAATTCCTTCGATTGTCTATGAGGTTTTGTTTCCGCTGCATCATCTCTTTACTAAGGCAGGCTACGATCTCAAGATCGCGCGCATCCCGGTTGCTGGAACTCTGGATGAGCGGGCTGGTATCTTGAGAGAAGAGATTCATCGGTTGGTGCCGAAAGGTCAGTTTCACCTCATTGGACACAGCATGGGCGGACTCGATTCGCGCTTGGCGATTCATCGCTACGGACTTGGGGATCGCGTCGTTTCTTTGACGACAATGGCGACTCCGCATCGTGGGAGCCCGATCGCAGATTGGATACAAGCCCGTTTGCGAAGTCCGGAGATGGGTAGAGAGGGTAGCGAACTTTTCAAAAATGTTTTTAGGTTCTTTGGTGGGGACGAAAAAATAGTCGCGGATCTCACTCAGGACCGCATGAGCCGAGTTTTTAACTCTAAAGTGCTGGATGACCCGAGGGTAAAGTACTTCAGCATGGGGTTTTATGTCCCTCTTCCTGTGTCTCGCCATTCTCATATCCCTTGGCTCTGGCTGACCCACGGTTTGGTGTCTCAGGCCGGACAAGAAGAGAACGACTCGATGGTGAGTGTTGAATCAGCTCTTTGGGGGCAGTCATTAGGAGTTTATCCAGCGGATCATTACTCAGAGACGGCGCCAATCCCGTTTACGGGGGGGGTCGACTATCTGGACACCTTTCGGGTGATTATCGATAATCTGAATCGATTGTAGGTCTCAAGCTCGGGTTTGAGGGTTGGTGCGTTCTCGATTCTAGCGAGCATCGGAGAGAGACTCTTGCAGAGAAGCGCATGGGGACTAGTGAATCGAGTGATTGAACAAGCGCACTTTTGCTGCGTTTTAAGGCCATAAAAGCACAAAAGCCCCGGGCCGAAGCCCGAGGCTTTTGAGAATTTGCTGCTACGGCCGATTACTTCTTCTTCTTCTTGGCCGTCTTTTTCTTAGCAGTCTTCTTCTTGGCGGCTTTTTTCTTGGTAGCCATTTCTATTTCCTCCGTTAGAGACGTTGGATCAAAAAACTTCAACGCCTTCAAACTGATGTTACCTTGAAAACCTGACAGATCAAGAAGAGATCGCAATTTTTTTAAAAAAAGTTTGAACTCGTTTCGAAAATGCGATCTCGCATGTTCAATCGCATTCAGTTTGCAAGATCATCGCGCGCTGAAGGGTGCATCGACTTTCGCCTCCACCCTTACATCCTCTCCCATCGTCACTCCTGCAAAGGATGGCGTCTTAATTCCAAAATCTGCGGTCTTCACCGGAAACTTTGCATTCAAGATAAGGTTCGCATCTTTGCGCTCGAGGCTAACGACACCTTCAATTGGCTTCTCGACACCGTGTAAAGACAATGTGCCCTTGAAAGGAACATCCTGCGCTTTGAAGTCGGCTGAAGCGTATGAGGAAGGAACGGCGAAGTCAGAGAGCGTCAGCTTCGCGTTTGGAAACTTTTCGACTTCCAAATAGCGCTTCTTCATATGCTCATCGCGAAGTGCGATTCCAGTCGCTAAGGTGTCGAGTTGGAAGGTCAGAGAACCAGAGGCTTTGTCATTTTTGATTTGAATCTGACCCTTGGGTGCTTCGCCCTGGCCATGGATTTTGAGCATGCTGGGTTTGCCGAGTGCGTCGAAAGAGATGGATCCCGTGCTTTTGTCAGCATCTAGGACGTAGGTGCTTGCTTCGGCAGTTTTTGGTGCTGCACATGCGAGCGTGGAAACGAGATTCACTATTTCGATGGCTGAAAACAAATAGACTGCAATGGCTTTCATGCTGGGATCTCCTTGATAAACGTACTTAACATAGCTATGGGCCTGGCGCTTATAGCCTAAGTAGAGCCTAGAATTGAAAGGTGGGAGAAACCCAGAATGTCCAGGCAGAAGTGCTTGTACCTGAAGGAGAACTCCATCTGAGCCAGCCGAGTTCAACGTTTGCGCGCAAGCAGACTGCTCGTTGGTGAGCAAAAGCGGCCAGTGTCTTCTCTCCCCATACTCGCAGCTCTGCTCCGAGGTGACCCTTTGTCATCAGCCCTGTAAAAGGCAGAGAGAGACCAAAGCCGCCTTCGAAGCTTTCGAATGTGCGAATCACGTGAGCGGAAGGTCCGAGGGAGAGAGCCCCCTGCGTGTCAACCGACTGTGGTCCGGATTTTACCCAGCGGTAAGAATAGTCCAAGTTGGCACCGACAAAGAGGTGCCAAGGCGCTATTTTCTCGAAGCGCTCGATGCGCTTGATCCCTTCAATTCGCCACGCGATGCTTCGGAGGTCGCTTTGTGGAAGCGCTGGTCCGTCATCAGAGGCGTGAAAGCTTGCTCCCCCGATTTGAGCGAGCGCTCGCCAAGCGGACTCGTTCTTCTCGGCATTCAAGGCTGCCCTTTGCAATTCGGTTTCGATCGCGATTCTTTGCTGGATGTAAGCATTCTGGGGGGCCACAGATGTCAGTGAGGGGTCGCTGCCGGACTGAGTGAGCCTGCCTACGCCTGTGCTGAGCACCAGAGTCCATCTCTGTGAGAAGGGTGGGGTGGTCGGAGCTTTAGGGGGTGTGGGTTGTGCGATTGCAGTGGATTGATCTGAGGCTTGCGGAGCTTTTTGCGACATGGCAGTGGGGATGTCCATCACTTGGACGGAGGGCAAGTGCATGAGGGTGTCAAGGTTGCCCTTCTCGGCGGCATCGATGGGTTCGCCCATGTCGGGGTCATCGATCGCGGCGTAAACCTCTGCGGGACCGATGGGGGCCGAAGGGATCTTGATGGATTTTGGTGCTGAATAGGCGCCTGCATTTCCGCTCGCGCCCACTGATGCGACTCGGTAGAAAACTCGACCCTTGGTGTTCTCCATTCCTGGGGTGTAGTGCCAATTCCAATTGGGCTCAAAAGTATCTGCTTCGGCGATGACAGTTTTGAAGTTACGGTTGCGTGCAACCTGCACATGATACTTGGTAGCGCCTTTTACCTGCTTCCATTTGAGCTTGACGGTGAGGTTGCTCGACGCTTCTTCGTCCTTCGCCTGGGCTTCCGCGATCCAAAAAGTCATCCATTGGTAGAGGCCCTTTAGCGTCGTGTGCTGCGGGACTGGATCGCCACGAATAATCTCTGGCTCATCGATGATAGGAGGAGGTGGGGCTGGTTCGTTGGGGTTGGGTGCTTGCAAAGAGTTAACTGCTGCCCCTGGATCGGCTGTCGAAGGTGTGGGTTGAGCTTCAGACCAATGGATCTCGCGCAACGTCGACCAGGGCCCTGAATCGCCGCTTTTCAGTTTCGCGCGCACGCGCCATCTTGTCACACCCATGACGGCCGGCGGCTGCAGGCGTGCAGTGGGATCATTCAATGAGTGGACTCGATTGCCGGACGGTTCATGAACCTCGAGCTCGTACGCGGTGGCGGTATCAACGGACATCCAAGATAAATCAATCGGACGATCACTCTGGACGCGCACGCGATCGAGTGGGTAACGCAGTTCGGGTATCGGGAGCGGCCTGAGCCAAAACGTCTCTTTAGTGCTGACAATCGCCTCTTTGTGGCGCTCGGGGCTGGGGGCGCGCACTCGCCAATGCCAAAGAGAAGGGGTCGATGTCGCGGGTACCTCGACATTCACTTCCACATACTGAAGGGGTGGCTCCGCAGCAGGGATCTTAGATCGCACCGTCACAGAACGAAACTGAGGATCTTGGCTGATTTCGACTTCTTGCGTAGTGCCGGTTGCTGCCTCACGTGCGGCATTCCATCTAAAGCGAATTCTCTGTTTTGAGTTGAGTGCTTGGATATCTGTACCCCCTTTGGGGCTGAGAAGAGTGAAGGAAAGTGTCTTTACCTCTGGTTTTGATTCAGAATCCTTAAAAGTCGTGACCTCTTCGCCTTGCTTCGACACCATTTGGCCGTGCGGAGATACGACGCTGACTTCGCCGCTCTGAACCTCGATCCGTGCGCCGCGTGTGGGGTCCTCTGGCAGAGCGGTGATCGTCAGCTCGCTTGAGGGCGTCAGCATGACATGCGTATCTCCTGTTTGGATCTCAATTTCTGGAGTGCGCGCACCGAGCTTCCGGGACAAATCGGAGGTCTTTCTCGGCGAAGATTTGTGAATTTTTCCTCGGAGGAGCTTGATGACGAGGCGTTGGTAGCCCAATGACTCGTCTGATGGAGTTTTCTCTAGCTGCACTAAGGACTTTTCATCCACGGTGAGGCCAGTCCCATCGAGAAATGCGATTTCTGCTTTGGAGCCCTCGAGAGTCAAAACAGATTGTCTGCGGTAAAGAGTTTGCCCTTCGCGAGCCTCGTTCCACACGAGCTCGTCGGGTGCCTGAGTCTTGACATCGTTCTGGCGGGTCATGAGTTCAGCGATAGGGGGAGTAGAGGGTGTGAAGGATCTCGACGATGGCGGATTCCAAAGTGGGATATCGTTGAGCAGATAAAAGACCTCGATCGCCAACCCCACTCCGAGAGTTAAGGTGGCGAGCAACGTGGTCTTTGCCCTTCCATCATTCAACGTTATACTATTCACTCTGTTAGAGACTCAAACCTCTAGTGTATGGCTAAACCGGTACAATTTCCAATTCGCGCCAAGCTCTTGCTCCTGATTAGCGTGCTCATCGTGGGCGCGACGGCAGCGTATCTCGGTTTGGCGGTGAAGCTCTTCAAAGACGACAAGACCTCCCTCGTGTACGAGCTCAACACAAGCGCCGTCAAGACGCTGGCGGGAGAGACAGATCTGATGTTGGCGAAGCTCTCCGACAAGGTCAAGTTGCTGACTCAAGGGCATCGAGACGAGGCTTGGAGTCGCGCCGTGTTTGAGGCAGAGGCAGATTTGATCTCTTACACGCTTTATCAGCCTCCGGGCTTGAGTGGACCGGAGGCTTCGTCGACGGAGTGGACTGCGGTTACCTCCGTACGCAATGCCGATTACCTCAGTCTTTACGGATTGCCTTTATCCGAGGTGGATCGCATTCATCGCGAAATCAAAGTACCCTTCGCCCAGGTTCTTGCCCAACGTTCATGGGTTTCAAACGCGACCCTCGCGGGGGGAGCTCCTGTGATGAAATACGCGCTCTCCTTGGACCTCAAAGACGGCGACGAGGTCAAGACGCATATCGCAGTCATGGATGTGCGGCTCGATAAGGTGCTTAAGCTGGTGTCCGGGCGGGGCATAGCCACGGTCTACCTGATTGATGCCGAGGGTCGGGTGCTAGCTCATCCGGATTCGGCTCTTGTTGCCAGTCGCGCTTCGATGGCTGATGTGCCGATTGTGCGGGATGCGGTGGCTTCTCAGGTCACCACTCAGCTGAAGTCGTTTGATTGGCAGGAAAAGCGGTGGTTAGGGGCGTACTCCGTCGTTGGAACTGGAGGTATCAGGGTTGTCTCTCAGGTCCAAGAAGCCGAGGCTTTTAAAGCTGCCCATCGATTGATCGAGAAGTCTCTATTGTTCGCGTTGATTACGATCACCTTGGGCCTCCTGATATCGGGCTGGGCGGCCCATGGGGTAACTGAGCCCCTCAGCAAGCTAGTGGCTGCGACAGAACGTTTGTCTCGATGGGAGTTTGGGGAGCTCGTCAATGTGTCGACTCGGGACGAGGTGGCTCACCTTGCGCGTTCATTCAACGCCATGGCCAATGATCTCCAAACGCAGCGGACCCAACTCGAGAATCATGGCAAGGAGCTCGAGCTTAAGGTCAAGGAGCGCACTGAAGCCCTTGAGAAAGAAAAAAAGCATCTTGCTGAGGCTCAGGACGCTTTGCTCCGGACCACGAGATTGGCGTCATTGGGTGAGCTCGCTGGATCCGCTGCTCACGAAGTCCTCAATCCCATCAACAACATGAACATTCGCATCGAGCGCCTGCGCGGACGTCTTCTAGAAGCTGAGCGCGGGGATGTAACGCTCCTCCAAGAAATAGTTGCAGCCTGGTCGAAGGCTTATAAAGAAGGAAGTTGGCCCCAGCTCGAAAGGGAGCTCAGAAAGGTAGTCGAAGGCGGTAAGCCTTTGCTTGAAGAGGATCTTGAGAACCTGACTGACATCACCCGAGAGCTTTCTGAGCGACACAAGTCTCGAAGCGAAGATATGGAGTTTCTTGCTGGAGAGATTGTTCGCGTGACCCGAATCATCAACAACATGCGTGCCCTCTCCAGGGTGGGGGGTGAGCGCAAGCCATTGGATGTGCATCGGCCGATAGATGACACCTGCGTGACGCTGAGCGATCTGTTTCAAAAGCGAAGCGTGACGCTGATCAAAGACTACAGCGCTGATGATCGCGCCCTCTACTCCATCATCGGAGATAAAGACGAGCTTGTGCAGGTCTTCTCAAATATCCTGCGCAATGCCTTGCACGCTGTGGCGGCAGCCAAGCGTCGAGCCCCGGAGATCAGGGTAACCACTCGACGAAATGGCGATCGAGTCGAGGTAAGGATCATCGACAACGGAACAGGAATTAAACCTGAGCATCTACCGCGAGTCTTCGAGCCGGACTTTACAACGAAGTCTGTGGACGAGGGAACTGGGCTGGGATTGAGCATCAGCCGTCGCTTGGTGCGCGCCTTCAACGGGGACCTTGAGGTCGAGAGGAGCGTCCCGGGTGAGGGAACGACCTTTCTCGTCTGGTTCCCTATAGGTTCGTGATAGACTATTGGCAGATGAGGATCTGCCGCTCGTGACTGAGAACCGCACTCTGCTCATTGTGGATGATGAGCCCGAGACACTGAAGGGGTATGCTGATTTCTTGACGCCCGCTGATGCCGCACCTGTGCGGCGCAGCTCGCGTAAAGCTGCGGTCGAGGCGTCGGCTGACCCATCGGTTCCTGTGCATGAGAAGTACAACCTTCTTCTTGCTAAGTCTGGTGAAGAAGCGATTCAGCTCTTTCAAGCTGAGATCAAAGCGGGTCGTCGGGTAGCGGCAGGCTTTTTTGATGTGAAGCTTGAAGGTGGATTGGATGGTTTAGCCACGATCCATGCGATCAAGACCATGGATCCGGAAATCCATTGCGTCGTGGTGACCGCTTATCACGATCGGACAGTCGATGAGATCAACCAGCTTTTTGGCCCCGAATTCCGGGACCATTGGGACTACCTCAATAAGCCCTTCACGCAGGGTGAAATCGTGCAAAAAGCACGACAGATGGTCTCCGCTTGGAATCGACGACGCGAGCTTCAAGCGATGCACGAGCATTTGATTCGCTCTGAGCGAATGGCAGCTGTTGGGCAGGTGGCTCGTGGGATTGGGCATGAGTTCGGCAATATCTTGCTGAGGGTGATCGGCAAGACGGATTTGGCTCTGCTCGAAAAGGACGTCGATAAGATTCACGCACATCTCAAAGTGGTGATGATTGCTGCGGAGCGCGCTGGGGCGATTGTTCGCAATCTCCAGTCCTTCTCAAAGACTGAGCCGAGTTTTCAAGTTCGACCGGTGAGCGCGGCCGTGGATGAGGCTATAGTTTTGCTAAATCACGAGTTCGTTAAGGCTTCGGTCACGCTCGAAAAAAAGTATTCTTCCGTGCCAGATGTACGGCTTGATCTGGGAGGGATTTCGCAAGTTTTCTTGAATCTTCTGATCAATGCGACCCATGCGATGTCAAAAGGCGGCAAATTAACTGTGACGATTGAGCCGGGGCTAGGTCCAGCGGAGAACGGCTCAAGAGAAGGTGTCGTGGTGCGCGTGGCTGATACTGGAGCGGGAATTCCGCGTGATATCCTGCCGAGAATTTTTGAATTTGCTTTCACAACTAAGGGTGATCGCGGGAGTGGGTTGGGATTGTCGGTCTCGCGCGAAATCGTGCAGGCGCACGGAGGCGAGATTCGAGTCAAGACTGAGGTCGACAAGGGGACCGAGTTCACGGTTTGGCTTCCAAAATGACAGGTTTCGAGGACACACCCGATCAGACGGCTTTTCACTTTCTTGTCGTGGACGACGATGAGCAGAGTCGCGCGACGATCGTCGAGTACCTCAATGCGATGGGTTACCATCGAATCACAGAGTGCGTGAATGGAGCGGATGCGATTGGGATGCTGGACGTCGAGCCCTCGATTAATTTTATCGTCTCGGACTGGGATATGCCGCTCATGAACGGCTTGTCGCTATTGCAGAGAGTTAAATCAAACCCCGCGCGCGCCAATCTGCCGTTCTTGATCGTGACGACTCCCATCTCTCAGGAGGCCGAAAAGATCATGCTCGCCGCAGAGAACCTCGTCGACGGGTACCTCATTAAGCCGTTTAGAAGCCAAGCTCTCAAAGAAAAGATTGAAGCTACGCTGTCCGTGGCGATTCGAGGTCCGCAGAAGCAAGCGGTCGTGGTCGACGACGATCACGATGCGCGAAGCATGATCTGTGAATACCTCAGGGAGCTAGGCTTTAAGGACATCGTCTCGTTCCCAGACGGACAAAGCGCGCTGACTCATATCTTAAGCCACGCAAGCCGCATCGGTATGATCATCTCCGACTGGGAGATGCCCACGATGAGCGGGATTGAGCTGCTCAAGGCCTGCAAAACCCATGAGGTGCTTGAGCTCGTTCCGTTTTTGATGGTGACGAGCCAGACTTCGATCGAGAACATGAAGATCATGCAGGCCGCGAAGGCGGGGGTCGACGAGTACCTCTTGAAGCCATTCGTTCTGGGTGACATCCGCAAAAAGATCGAGACGCTGATCGAAGAGGCCCGCACTCGCAGCGAGGTCAAGGTAGTGATCGCAGAAGCCTTGGATCATCTCGAGCATTCGAGGTATCAGCGCGCATTGACGCGGTTTCACGAGGCTTTGAAGCTGGATCCTAAGAATCAGCAAGCTCTGCGCTACACCGGAGAGCTGACCAAGAGAGTGAGCGGCATTGAATCAGCGCTGCCACATTTTAAGAAATACGTTGAGTTTCACCCGGCTCAACCGGTGGGATACATCAATCTAGCATCGGTCTATGACCAGCTAGGTTGGATCGACAAAGCGATAGCATTGCTTGAGACAGCAAACGCCCAGATCAGCTTCAATGCGGATCTTCATTTTCACCTAGGAAAGCTGTTTCACCGCAAGGGATTGGTCGATGAGGCGCGCACCGAGTTCGAAAAAACACTGGAGATTCAGCTGGATCATCAGGAGGCCAAGCTTTTGCTGGGAGCGCTTGGGGCCGCAAAGGGCAAATCAGGAGGGAGTCCTAAATGAAACGAGTTCTGGTCGTCGACGACGAACGTGAGAATATCGATCTCCTTTCGCAGTATCTGGCGCACGAAGGCCTGAGTGTTCAAAGCGCTGCGGATGCAGATTCGGCGCTGCATCGGTTACGCGCTTGGAAACCTCATCTCATTCTGCTCGACATCAACATGCCGGGCCTCTCAGGACTCGAGCTGATTCCCAAGATTCGCGCGGCGACCGAGCATGATTACGTCTCCATCGTCTTGGTGTCCGGTTCAATGACGCTCGAAGATATCAGCAAAGGTATGTCAGCTGGCGCGGATGACTACGTAACCAAGCCCTTTAGGTCCCAGGAGTTGATCGCCCGCGTTCGCACGATGCTCAAGCTCAAGGAGCTTCACGACTCGCTTCGAAAGGCTCACGAGAAGATCGAAGAGCTGAGCTCTACGGATGATCTCTCGGGTCTGCTGAGCTTTCGTTCGCTGTATCGACGGGGCGAAGAAGAGATTCTGCGCTCGCGTCGTTTCAAGAAGCCTGTCTCTGCTTTGATCATCAATTTAGATCGCTTTTCCCAGGTGAACCAGGATTTTGGTTTTCAGTTCGGCACGACGGCTCTTCAAGACATTGCTAAGCGCATTAAGGGTTGTATCCGCACGATCGACATGCTCGCCCGCATCGGCGCGGACGAGTACTTTGCTCTACTTGTCGAGACCGATCTCGCTGGCGCTGAGTTCGTCGCGGAACGAGTGCGCGACGCCATTCAGTCGCAGCCTGTGAGAAACGACAAAGTCACAGCGCCCATTACTGCTTGTATTGGGGTCGCCGGCATCGCCCCTGGCGAGGCGGAATCCAAGATGAGCGATCTTCTCCACTCCGCATCCGAGGCTCTCAGGTCCGCCAAGGCGAGTGGAGCGAATAAGATCGAGGTCTACTCATTTGCTTGATCAGGGGCAGAGGGCAAGGGTGCCAGGCTCCTTCCTGTGATGCGATGCATTAAGTCCTTGTCTTAAAATAAGTTTGTAAATCGCTTTTCTGATTGGAAGTGAAGTTCGTCACTTTATTGACTTGCCGCACACCCAAAAGGCGTCTCTTGTCGGCCTTCGCCGCTCTCACCTTCACCTTTATAAGGTTCTCGGTTTCAGCGATAACTAATCTAATGTCCCAACCCACGCCACCCGAAGCCGGCCCAAACCGCTCGCTGCTGCTTCACGCGACTCCGCCGCTAGACTCGCGCGAACGGCGCAAGCGCAAGCGCGAGTGGATTGCCATCATCCTGCTCGTGGTTCTCTTCGTGCTCCTCACTATCGCGGAGTTTAAGCTCACCAAAGTTTCGAGCACACTCCCCTTCCTGACTTCACTTTTCTTCTTCGGCCTTCTCAACATCAACATCGTTATTTTGATAGCGCTTGTTTGGCTAGTTTTCCGCAATGTGGGCAAGCTCTTCATCGAGCGCCGGAGAAAAATTCTCGGCGCACGGCTCAAAACCAAGCTGGTCATCGCGTTCGTTTCTTTCTCAATCATACCGACCCTCGTTCTCTTCACGATCTCGGCGATCTACATCAACTCGAGTTTCGACAAATGGTTCTCGATCAAGATCCAAAATACGCTTCAAGCCTCGCTCGAAATCACGCGCACCTACTACCTCAACACCGGCCACACGGCGATGCACTTTGCCGAGCACCTGGCGTCGAATATCGGTAAGCGCATCGCGTTTCCGCTCAACAGTGGCGACGCGCTCCTGGCGACCTCCAATCCTCCCTGGATCGAGGATTATCTCAAGTCACAACGAGAGCTTCTCGCACTCGATGCTGTCGAGTACTACTCAGATCCTCTGGATGAGCGCCTCCTTGCGCGCAGGCCCTCGGGTCCAGAAACCGTAGAGAGCTTCCCGCGACTCCCTCTTGATCAGCTTGAGCGCGCCTTCACGGGCGAGCACTTCTCACTCATGCTTCACGTCGGGACCGGTGACTTGATTCGCTGCTTGGTTCCTGCACACGCCGCTGGTGGTTCCTCTAACGCCGTCGTGGGTGTTGTCGTGGTCAACTCCTACATTCCTGTCAGCCTCGTCAACAAAGTCGAAGAAATTGCCGGCGCGTTTGACGAATATCGCGACATCAACCCGCTCAAATCACCCATGAAAACCACTTACCTCGTGATCCTCATTATGATCACGTTGGTCATTATTTTTGTGGCGATCTGGATCGGGATCTATCTTGCTAGAGAGCTCACCGTTCCCGTCGAGCGCCTCGTGTATGGCGCACAAGCCGTTGGTGCCGGCAACCTCGACGTCACGATCGGCTCATACGGCCACGATGAGATCGCCGTCCTCGTTGAGTCGTTCAACAAAATGACTCACGATCTCAGGGACAATCGCACCCAACTGGTCCAAGCTAGCAATGACCTCGAGCGCCGCCGTTTGCAGCTCGAGACCGTCCTCACAAGCGTCAATACGGGCGTTATCGCTGTCGACAGCTCTGGCGAAATCACCACGTTCAATCTCGCGGCATCCAGACTTCTCCAGCTTGAGCCCAGCAAGGTTGTCGGTCAGCGCTATCTCAAGGTGTTTAGTGGCGAGATCGCGCCTCTGTCGCAGGTGATCGACACGGCGTTCGCAGCTTCCTTCAGCCAAAACCCTACTCAACCTGAAACCACACAATGGAATTTTCACGAAGCCGGTTCAGAGACCACTCGTTCTCTCTCTGCCGTCGCTACCCCGTTGAAAGAAAGCGATGCGCACTGGGGTGTAGTCGTGGTCATCGATGACATGTCTCATATCATCAAGGGTCAGCGAGAGATGGCTTGGCGAGAAGTTGCCAGACGTATCGCTCATGAGATCAAGAATCCACTCACTCCCATTAAGCTCTCTGCGCAGCGTCTGCAGCGCCGTTTGGGCAAAAGCAATCAGCGTGGCGCAGACGCCGCTCTCCTGCAGGAGTGCACCGACACGATCATCAAGCACACTGACGAGCTCAAGGAGATGGTCAACGAGTTTTCTAACTTCGCACGATTCCCTGAAGCTTCTCCAGCTCCGCACGACCTCAACGAAGCTGTTATTGAGGTTGTCCGTCTTTTCGAGCAAGGTCACCAGGGCATTCGATTTGCTGTGTCGCTTGAGGCGCGGGTGCCAATTTTCGATTTTGATCGTGATCAACTCAAGCGGGTGATGATCAATCTCATCGACAACGCGATCGCCGCGCCTGCAAAAAAAATCCAAATTGCCACCCACTATCATGATCAGCTCGAAATGGCTGTGATTGAGGTGGGGGATGATGGACCCGGAATGACTGAGGAAGTCAGGGGGCGCGTCTTTGAGCCCTACTTCTCTACAAAAAAGGAAGGTACAGGATTGGGTCTTGCGATTGTTAAGCGCATCATCAATGACCATGATGGATTCATTCGCGTGCACTCGGCTCCGGGCGAGGGGACCAAATTCGTGATCGAGCTCCCCACTTCGATGAAGCAAGGCGGTCCCGAAGACGGCAAGGAGCGGCGGAGAAGTCGCCAGGGCATTCAGGCCAAAATGGCTGAGTAACGCCTCTAGTGGCTCCCTATTGTCAAACGTCCCGACTCCGACCATGATAGCACCATGTCGCGTACCGTGCTTATCGTTGATGACGAAGCTTCCATCCGCCAGTCTCTCACGGGTGCCCTCAAGGACGAAGGCTATCGAGTTTCTGTGACCTCCTCAGGCAAAGAAGCAATCGACGTGCTCCGAACCGAGCGGCCCGACGTTGTCATCCTCGACATTTGGATGCCAGGCATGGATGGCCTCGAGACGCTGAAGCAGATCAAGTCCGAATGGCCAGACCAATTGGTCATCATGATGTCGGGTCATGGCAATATTGAGACTGCGGTGAGGGCCACCAAGTTGGGTGCCTTTGATTTCATCGAGAAGCCGCTTTCTCTCGAGCGACTGCTCGTGCTTTTGCAAAACGCAGCCGGCGTTCAGGACCTCGCACGCGAGAATCAGGCGCTGCGCAAGCAAGTGTCCAAAACACGGGCGCTCGTAGGCGAGAGCCCGCCGATGAAGCATATCCAGGAGCTGATTCGTCGGGTCGCGCCTACGACGGGCTCTGTTCTTATTACGGGCGAAAACGGCACGGGCAAGGAGCTCGTCGCTCACAGTATTCATGCGCTGTCTTCTCGCTACAACAAACCTTTTATCGAGATCAATTGCGCTGCGATCCCCGAAGAGCTTATCGAGAGCGAGCTTTTTGGACACGAGAAGGGTGCTTTTACCGGCGCCACTCAGCTTCGCCGAGGCAAGTTTGACTTGGCTCACGGGGGCACGCTCTTTCTTGATGAGATTGGCGATATGTCACTCAAGACTCAAGCCAAAATCCTTCGCATTCTTCAGGAGCAAAAGTTTGAAAGAGTGGGTGGTGCACAGACGATTCAAGTCGATGTCCGAATCGTGGCGGCCACTAACAAGGACCTCAAGTCGGAGATTCAAAAAGGCGCTTTTCGCGAAGATTTGTTTTATCGCCTCAATGTCGTGCCGTTCGTCATTCCGCCGCTGCGGGATCGTCGCGAGGATACGGCTGCCTTGGCCCTTCATTTTCTCCGTGAGTTTTCGACCACCCACGGACGCAGCCCACGCACGCTCACTCCGGAGGCGCTGCAAGTTCTTTCGTCTTATGGTTGGCCCGGCAATGTGAGAGAGCTCAAGAACCTAATTGAGCGCGTGATCATCCTCACCTCCGAAGCGGAAGAAGGGAAGCCAATCACCGCAGCGACGCTCCTGGGTCATCTCAAGGATGAAGCACAAAGCGTAAAAGTGGATGAGGAGCCGCTCGTCGTGCGTGAGACGGGCGCATCCGAAGATGCCGATTCGGTTCCTTCGTCCGCAGGGGGGCGCAACCTGCGAGATGCCAGACAGGAGTTCGAAAAAGAGTTTATCCTTAAAACGCTTAAAGAAAATGATTGGAACGTTTCCAAGTGCGCTCAGATTTTAGGTATCGAGCGCAGCCATCTGCATCGCAAGATCAAGTCGTTTGGGATCGAGGGAGAGGACTGATCCTCGCGAGTCATTTCTAAACTTACCCCGTACCTGCAAAAGTTGCTAAATCCCTGAGCCGAGGCTACCACGGCTTAATGGCTCAAATCGATTCCGAAACAAAACTCTGCGTCTCACTCTCGGCCCGCCCCGGAAGTTTCGGCAATCGATTTCACAATTATCTCTACGGTGAGCTTCGTCTCAACTTCGTCTACAGAAGCGGTACGACCCACGATCTCGCAGCGGCCATCGTGGGCCTGAGGGGACTGCGAATTCGCGGCTGCGGTCTGTCCATGCCCTACAAGGAGCAGGCGGTCGAGCTCCTCGACGAGGTAGATCCAACCGCGAAAAGAATAGGCGCAGTCAACACAGTGGTGAACGATGACCTTCAGGGTAAAGGTTATCTCAAAGGGTACAACACCGATTATCTCGCAGCTCGCGACTTGCTCAAGGCTCGAGGAGTGGGGCCTCAGTCCCGCGTAGCTTTGGTCGGAAGCGGTGGAATGGCTCGCGCAGTCGCTTACGCACTCTGGGAGTTAGGTTGTCGCCAAACCAAAATCTTGGCGCGAAATCGACAGACGGGTGATGCTCTTGCTCGCTCCTATGGTTTTGAATGGCAGGAGCCAGCGGCTATCAAGCCCGGCCAATGCGATGTGCTCATCAATGCCTCTCCGGTGGGCATGACTCCTGACCCCGAAGATCGCACACCCTTCGCAAAAGACATGATCGCTCAAGCTCGAGTTGTGATGGATTCTGTGGCCAATCCGCCTGAGACCACTCTGATCCGTCTTGCTCGCGAGAACAACGTGTCAGCGGCAATCACCGGATTTGAGATCACCCTCGCTCAAGGCGTCGAGCAGTTCGGGCTCTACACTGGTGTGACATTGCGGCCCGATCAAGTTGCGCGAGCTGCTGTCTTTGCAAGGCATCAGAAATAGCTTTGTGCTGGGTTCTTTCCTGAATCAGTAGGTCGTCAGGAATAAAAAAGGCTTTAGATTTCAGTCGGCTCTTCGGTTTGAATGGTTTTCGACAAAAAAAATCTTCACCCTGGAGCTGAGAATGGAATCTAAAGC
>JACCDG010060892.1_pt1 | contig 52250 bp, 60 predicted proteins | sample 7442471 | NCBI WGS metagenome assembly JACCDG01 (sample SAMN15323444, study PRJNA562643) | freshwater metagenome | isolation source: river surface water | place: USA:Blue River Watershed | collected 2017-08-17 | reverse complement strand
GATCAAACCGGATTTAAAGCGCAAGGCATCAGTTATCCGTGGTCAACTAGCGAAATATAGGAATTCTGCCTGAGAGCTTATTTGAAGCTGAGCCTTGCTCAATCTTAAATCTGTCGGTGTATCGATAACCAAGAAATGGATCAAGACCAAGCTCAGTCAAAGTGTTCTCTTCGACCCGATGCAGAAAATGCTTTGCTGTATTTATGTTGTCGTTAAACAAGATCACGAATCTCGTTATTTCATCAAGCATGGTGCAGTCCGCAATATTATTAGGCTTGAATTCTTTTATACTCTCGCTGAGCATTCCTACCCAAAATCTAAGCGATTCAGAATCTGTCCCGTAAATCACATCAGAATAGACCTTAAACCGCAGCAAATGTGGATTCATAAACTCGTTCGATTGAAAGAAATCGTTAATTGCTAAGCTTGATATTTTAGTTTCGGTAATTAAAGGCCACGCTTGTGCTTTGATTTGGTCGTGAATGCTTCGCAAAAGAAAAAAATCTGGAAGATCTGTCGTGAAGCTTCCAACGCTCTTAAATATTGGTCCAGAAAAAACTTTGGTGTGGATGTACAGTGGCAAAATTCCTGCACTAACATCGATTATCCCGTTACTTTCCTCAAAACGAATTGTTCTGAGCAAATGATCGAAAGGCACCAAAAACAAAGCGTTTTCATGAAAGACCATTTCTGGAAACTTGCGCAAAAAAAAGCGACGAAAAGTTCGCTCGTTTATTAACGACATGTGTCTGCTCCGATCCACCCAGAGCTCTAGCTTCGTCCAAGATATCAAATGCCGGAAAAAATCGCCAGTTCAGCCCTTCGAAACATTACCAAAGATTACAAGAGGCTTAAGGCAAGCTAATCCTCTTCATCGTCTTCAGGAATATCAATGTATTCGCTAAGCAGTGACTTGAGCAGAAGCACCAGTTCGCGATCCATGAAATCATAATCGTCGGGAATATTGAGACAGACAATTCGCCTGCCTTGCATCTCTTGTCTGTATTTATTTCGAAGCAATTTTAGATGCCGCTTCTCCATTACGAAAATCCAGTCTGCCCATCCAATGTGACCAGGCGTGATGCGGATTCGAGCACTTTTATCTGTGCCAGCAGATCGGACGTCATAGTGCTGCACTTTCTCGTAAATCTTTTCGGCAGTGGCGCTTCGCAGCCTGTTTTGACTGCAAACGAAGAGAATTTTAGTTTTAGGCTTGTCCGCTATCACTACTACTATTTAGGCTCATTTCTGAAAGTTCAACTAATTTTATACTGTACTCTTGAGCTACTAATTTCTTGTTCATACTCAGTGCAGCCGGAATCAAGAATAAAAGCGCATGCACTTGCTCTTCTATTTGTCGCGAGTGACGAAGCACTCGTCTGTACTTAAAACAAAAATATTGGAATGCGATAAAGTTAAAAGTCAAAGCTGAAAGTGCCAGACCACCAAAGATCCCAACCAACATAAAGTATGGTTCTTCCGACTCTAGGGAGTTTGATTTTAATTGCTTTTTCTCGACTTCTTTAGCAAAAAGCTTACTTGTGTGCAGTAACGATTTTTCCAATTCACCCTGTCCAAGTAGGTTGGCAACGTCAGCTAAATCTGTAAGAAGACTCACTTTATCTTCGCAAACTGGTAATTGATTGATCGTAGTCAAAAGCTTCAACTCCAGTGCATTAGCTTGGGCATTGTCCCCCTTTTTCGCTAAATAATATGCTTGTGTCGCTAGAGTCGCGATGGTCTCAGTTTTCAAGTTCAATTGATTGTATAGATTCACTGAACGTGCGATGCATACCTCAGCCTCACTATATTGTTTGTTATGAAATAAAGAGACCGCCAAAGACCGCTCAAAATCTGCCGTTTGTTGGCTTTCAGCACCATATACAGTACTTATCGCACGGCGAGCTGAATTAACATCAGGAATGCCCAGTATCCAATTTCGATTTAAGGCGACTGAAGTAGCAGCACGGTTACGAATTTTGCCGCTAAAGTTATTGTCTAATGTATGAATTCGCTCTGCTAGCTCAAATTGCTGATAGGACGCCAATTCCAGTGAGATTGGCAAAACGCAAGTTGTGTAAGACCACTTCAAAGTTAAAGTTATTGCGGCGATTAAGAAAGTTGAGTAAGTATAAAAATGAACGCGTTCAAACCTGGCTAAAGTCGGGCAAATCGCATTCATCTGCTGAAAATAAAGCACGGCCTTCTCTTGCCCGCGCAAAAATCGATAAAATCCAAAACCGATCAGAAAGACCAAAATTGCAGTAATCCCAAATTGATAGCTGTTGTCAGAAAATTTTGCTGTTAAGTACGAAATCCCAATGCAATTGCAAAGCATTAGAAGGAGTTCTAAGTAGACTAGTCTGAAAGCAAAGTATCTAGTCAAAGCTCTATATCCTTTAGATTACATATTCAATTTCAATATTCCCATTTTCGCCTTTAATGTGACGTTGTCGTACAATAGTCAAAAAGGATATAAGGTGACAAGATGCTCGCACTAGATAGCCCTCGCTGGAGAGACTTACGTCAGGCATACGGCAATGCCAAGGAAACTCCGAAGCTAATTAATGATTTAGTTTCCAATCAGTCGCGATGGAGCGATGCCTGGGGATCTCTTTGTCACCAAAATAGTATCTATTCGGCGACTTATGCAGCAGTACCACATTTGGTGTCATTGACAGATAGTGCCGATTTAGAATTTAAAATCCAAACGTTGATTTTATGCGGGACTATTCAAAGCAAAGGAAATCTGGTTGGGGGCACTGTTCCACCTGACCTCATCGAACCATTCGATTCTGCCATGGAAGTAATGCAACAAAAATCGCTTCCAATAATTCGCGAAGCTATCGCACAGAATCTTCTAGATAAATATCCTGCTCAGCATCTAATTGCTGCAGCTCTTTCTTTGCGAGACGGAGCCGCTCCCGAGTGTCCTGAGTGCGATGCCGAATTTGAATTTGATATGGAAGAAGATTTAGATCTGAATAAAAAACGATTGGAAGAATTAGTTTCCAATTCGCAAATAAAGATTACTTGTACGGATTGCGATCATTCATTTAGTTGTTGATTCTTTACGTGTTAATCGCTCGCAAGCGCAGTTTCAAGCCATGCGCTTGATGCGGTCGAAACTTTGCTCAAGCAAATCGATTCAGGGCGAGGATTAGTGGAGTCAAGTCAAACTGCAAAAGCATAATTTTACATTTGCATGCTTGCAGCAAAACAGCGATTTAAACAAGACTAATCAAAAATTGCAACTATTCCACGGTACGCATCAAATTGCTGCTGACCAAATCAAAGCAGAAGGTAGATTCGCCCTTGAAAGAACTCGACTCAGTAATGATTTTGGTCAAGGAATTTATACCACCACTAATTTCAATCAGGTTGAAGTCTGGGCGGAAAAAGCTGCAACAAGAGCCTCTCACGCAAACGGCAATTACGTTAAACCTAGAATACTAGTCGCAGAAATGGATCGAAATAAACTGAGCCAACGGTCTATTCTATTTTTCATACGCTACAGTCCTGACTTTATAGATTTGATTGAACATTGCAGAGCCGGAAATATCCACTCTCCTTCGAATAATAAATATGATGTTATTGCCGGACCTCTTTCAAGACATCCTCGCCGTGGAGTATTTCGCGGGAAGGATCAAATTAGCTTCCACACTCAAAAAGCTTGCGAACTGTTGTTTGATTCTATAAACTGGGAGATATTAGATTGAATCAGAATGAATTTTATTGGTACCTTGTAGTTAGGTCTCTCATCGAGATTTATAAAATCCCTCCCTCTACAGCAAGACGTAAAACGATTGCTTATAGAACTGATTGGGAGGACCTTTGCAAGAAAAAAAGAATGGAAAATCTTATTTACCACGAAAGTCCTGTTCAGATCGCTTCGGAAATCGCAAAAAAGGAACTTCGTAAAAGTCATCTCATAGCTTACCAAAAGCTAGAAGACAGACCATTACCTAAGGTAACCGTGACTAGACTTTCTAAGAAACGGGTTACAAACGACGCAAAATCTAGACTCAAGCGTGCCTAGTTGCGCTTGTCAAATCAATTTGAATTCAATTTATCTAGCAAATCCTTAGCTTGCTTGTGATGTGGATTTTGCTTCAACACATCGTTTAATATCTCGATTGCTTGCGGCTTCTCATTCATGTCTATAAGACATTTAACGATTGCAATTCTAGCTTCGACCGAGTTTGGATTTTTCTTTAGAAAATCCTCCCAATTATTCTTGGCTCTGGCGCTGCGACTTACTCTTTGTATTTGTATAAGCTTGTCGGTAAAGCGCTCTTTCTGCTCTTTGTTTGATATTTTCAGCAAAGACTTGCAGTCAACTAACGCAAAATCGTAATTGTGATTTGCCACCATCTCATCAATTAACTTTTCGCGATCCGTCACAGACTTGGGGTTGACACCAAGCTTTTCTAAAGCGCTAGAAAACCCGGCTTCAGCTCTGTCATAATCTGGAGCTAAAATCAAACATTGTCGAAAATTTTCAGCCGCGTTTTTTGCGTCGGAGTTGAGATTCTGTTTTGCCAACTGATAGTAACTATCACTCAAGTGATTTTCAGCAAGTGTTCGACCATCCTCAACATCAAGCTTAAGCGCCTCTTGGTATTTATCAATTGCACTCGTGAAATTTTTCTGACGATAAAAGTCTTTTGCTTGATTGAATGTTTTGGCGAATTTGATGTCGGTAGCACTGGGTCGAAGCGGCACGTTTGGCGTTTTGGAATAAACGTTGTAGTCAAACGTAAACTGAACATCCAAATCGACCTTCATGCCAATTGGAATCTCGCGCAACCATTCGACAGTATTAATTGCCTTCAATGCCGCAATGTTATAGTCTTTGCGAAGCGAAGGTTTGTTATTTTTGATATTCTTTATTTTCCCATTCAAATCAACACTGAATGTGGTGACAGTTGAGAGGGACTTCTCAGAAATTGGAACATCCCAAGCGCTTTTGATTCTCGACTGCACATTTTCCATGTAAGAGTCGCAATCTATGAACTCCGGAATTCCTTTGGTTGAAATGTGCACCACGCGATCTGAATTAAGTGAGTCTTCTAAGTCTTTGATTTCTTTGTCAAGTTCCTTAGATGATGCGAGGGTACGCGCCGCTCTAAGCTCTGTCAATGCGGCTCGTTTATTTTTTCGTTGCTTGGCTCGTTCCGCCAGATCCAGACGATCAGAGCGAGACTTGGGATTTAAATTAAGACAATCAATTTGTGCGTTTAATCCATTGACCGCTTTTTTATCTTGCGGATTCCAGAAAACTGCCTCTTCCAATAAATCGAGCATTGCCCAATCTTTATTCTTGTCTTGTAAATCAGCAGCTTTATTGAAAAGCGCAATACCGAGGTTGGCGTAACCCATTTTGTAGTGTGGATAATCTGCGAGCAAACTACGATACAAAGGAATTGCTTGATCGTATTTCCCTTGCATTACCAACTTGGTGGCATAATTGTTGATTCGTGCGGCTTCAGATACGGCATTTTGCGACGAAGTCTTTTTGTCCAAGCCGAAAGCGGGCGTGGCAAAGCTCGCGGTAAGACTAACAATAGTTAGGAATGTGACGGTGCTCAATTTATGCATAGGAAATAATATAACAGACAAGTTCCAGGGCATATCTGAATTAGAGGCTCTTTCGACTTAAAGGAATGAAGCATGATTCAGCACCGGCTTCCAGGCATCTTCGGTTTTGGTCCGTCTCTTATTCTTATACTTGCTGTCAGCTTGCTCGACGGGCATTTAATTGGGCGCAACATTGGAAATTATTTCCAGGACGAACTGGTGAATAATTGTCTATCGAAAGCACCGAAAAACTATAAAAGCGAGCTAACTCCATGCCTGGCGAGCTCCTTTGTATATGACAATGCTTCCACTCTCTTTGACCTTCTGCCACTTTCAGCAGAGCAAAATCACAATACGGCATCTGAGTTTCTGACGAATTCAAGTCTTAATGAGTTCAAGCAGTTCTTCTGGAAAGCCAATCCCGAAAATTGCATCTATTTTACCCCAATAGAAGCAGCAGTAATAGGCGGCTCAGCTAAGTCTGGCTATATTGTTTCACTCAGGGGAAACTATACAAAACAGCCTGCCGAAAACATACCCATTGGCTATTACACTGAGTTTCAACTTACAGTTATTTGGGACAACGGACCCAAAATCACTTCCATTGCACTGCCAAAAGGCGATGCGGCTCAAATCTCCGAATTTCTAAACTAGCACATTTAAAATCTTAGTGGGGTATTGTTTCAATTCCCTGCCGCGCTAACCAGAAACGGCGAAGTGCAATGACTGTCCATGCAATTTCGACGACACCAAATGGCCACGCGCCTTCCAAAAATCCGTATACCGAGCCCATCGCGCATGCAACGGCGAAGCCAAGTACATACCAGTTAGACTTCGGCTCCAGAGCGTAAAACACCAGCCCCAGCGAGACTGCAAAAAGTCCAAATAGAGTTAATGGATCCAACTTCATCGCCTGCCCCCAACCGCCTTGAAGATTATAGGTGAAATCGCTATTGTTGAGCAAACGAGGATTTCACCCCATGAAGATTTGGGTTGACGCGGACGCCTGTCCCGTCGCTGTCAAAGATATTATTTCAAGAGCCGCTCACCGCAAGACAATCGAGACAATTTTTGTGGCAAACAAAATCTTGCCGCTCATGGAGTCGCCTTACATCTCGTTTGTGCAGGTCGATGCCACGCCCGATGCCGCCGACCAGTACATCGGTGAAAATGCTGTTGAGGGCGACCTGGTCGTGACCCAGGACATCCCGCTTGCACATATTCTTGTACCAATGAATGTGGTGGTCCTCAGTCCGCGCGGACTTGTATTTACGCCAGATAACATTGGTGAGCGAATCGCGGTGCGCAATTTGATGCAGGATTTGCGGGATACTGGCGAAACGACCGGCGGACCCAAACCATTTGGCGACAAAGAACGGCGCGAATTCGCATCAGCATTCGACCGTGCCCTGACCAAACTAAGGATATAATTGTCCAATGCGCAAAATAATTTTTATTGCCATTGCTTTTATCGCCCTCTTTGCTTTTGCCATTCCATTTGTCGATGCGCAATACGGACAAGGATTGGACGCAGAAGAACTGCATGGCGTAGCCCTTCGCGCTGGCGACGCAATGAAAGAATGGCACAAAGAGCACGGCTCGTTTCCAAATCTGGATCAAGAAGTGGACGAAGCCTTGAAATTTGTTTTCGAAAAAGTGACTGGCGCGCCAGTCCCAGCAACCACTCAAGTGACCTACACAGGAAGCACGCATTCAATAGAAAATATTCGCATGAGCGTGGATAGATCTATTCGAAATGCATCGATAGAAGAATTGCAAAAGCACCCACCATCAACATGGACTGCGCCCGCGAATTCGACTGTGATTTTGACAGACGGCAAAGACCAATTTTTGATCTGGACCTCGGTAGTAAGCGGAACGCCCATGCGCGACTCGAATGATAAATGCAAGTTTGTGTGCGGCAAGTTGAAGCCCGCGCAGAAAGAAGACGACACCGACGCGGCTGATGAATAGCACTTGCGCTTATCAATTCGTCTAAAGTCTTACGCCAATCGAGCATGTCTTTTTTCGAATTTTTCATCAAGTATTAAAGTTGCGCTACTTTTCTCACGTTTTCGTTAGGAAAAGAATGCGTTTTTACTATTTGCAGAGAAAGTCGCAAAAAGACCCCCCTCAAACGTAGTGGGATTTTCGACACTTTTATTCAACTGTTGTATGCTGCCATTTACGACTGAAGAAGGCACGGCACATGAAAGAGTCCGCTGGCATTTTGCTTTATCGAAAGATCAACGACACAGTCGAAGTGCTGCTCGTTCATCCATCTGGCAATTACAATCGCAGCGCGCCTTGGGGCATACCCAAAGGACTGCCAGAGCCCGGCGAAGATTTGCAAGCGGCTGCGCGAAGAGAGACCTTAGAAGAAACTGGCATTGAGGTAAAAGACGAGCTAGTTTCGCTTGGATTTATCGAATACACTAAAAGTCGCAAGCAGATTCATTGCTTTGCAGTAGAAGCGTCAAAGGAATGCGCGCCTCAAAATTTATCTTGGGAAATCGACAAAGCAGAGTTCTTTACACTGGCAGAAGCTGGCAAAATAATGCATCCCGACCAGTCCGCATTTCTTGAGCGCCTATGCCAAATTATGTAATGCAGTGTATGCTGAAATAAGAGACACGCGCCTGCCGGAGATTCGAGCATGATTCAATTCCGCCATTCAAACGTATTTGGTTTTCCACTTGCGCTCCTTCTCTCTGGTTTTCTTATAAATGGCTATCATTTCGGCAAGTTAATTCACTATTGCAGCATGAGGGCGGACTTGGATAGGTACGCCGACGCACAATTGGTTCATGCAACGCCAGAGGTGCAGGTGCCCACAATTGAAGATGAGACGCCAATCGAGTCGCCTCTTTCACCTGAACTTGCATGCGACTTTGTTAAATGGCACATGAAATCAGCGTTTGATTTTAATCCGATCACTGAAAGCCGCAGCCATATCGAAGCATCTAAATGGATGACACTCTCTTCATACCAAACAATGGAGTCGCTCTTCTGGAAACCCAGCGAGGATGAGGTTGTGACATTTCAACCTTATTCTGTGGAGTGTACTGGTGGAACCGCCAAAACCGGTCTAGAAGTAACACTGCTTGCAAGCTTAGCCAAACAGTTGGACGAACGGCAATTTAAATCAACCGCCGTTGAGATCAAGCTCAAAGTCAAAAAAACGGATAGCGGATTGCGCATAACCGACATCGATATTTCTAATAGCGACAAAGCCTTGTTAATCGAATTGATGGAATAGTTTGAACAAATTGAACTAGCCGAAAAGTTTGAAAAAACCTAGAAACCCTTTAGAGTTTTCAGATACTTTTCTAAGCGAAACAGTTAGTCTTCTTCCGCCTAATTCTTGGCTAGAAAGATTTTCCGCAGCCGCGATTGCCTCTTGCCTTGAAGACATTACAACTACGGCAAAACCCTTTGCACCACCTCGATCATTTCTTACGAGTGTGACTGTTTTTACCTTGCCGTAAGGAGAAAAATGCTCTAACAATTCTTCTTCACTTACTTCAACAGGTAAATTGCCTACCAGAAGGCTAGTACTCATAGAAACACCCTTAAATAGTTGCATACTTGCGCAATTGCGATACAATACAAATATAACACCCGTATCATTTATCGTCAACCCAAACCAAATGCCAAAAAATCCGATTAATCAAAGAGTGAAACTAACAGAGCTCAAGTCTCAATTATTTAGAGCATTGAGCAACCCAGTAAGAATTCGCATTCTTGATGAACTGCGAACGGAAGAAAAGACGGTAACAGAAATAAGAGACAAGCTTGAAATTGAGCTTCCAAATGTCTCTCAGCAATTGGCAGTTCTAAAAGCGAGCAATCTTGTTCTTGCCAGAAAGCAAGGAGTGAATATTTATTATTCCTGCGCTAATCCCAAATTGTTCAAACTCTTGGACGTGGCCAAAGAAATTTTTCAAGCCCAGTTAAATGATCTGCAAGAAGCACTAGGAAAATAGACTTTTCAAAATGAGATTAAGACCTTAAGCACGCCAGGCTCTAGCGCACGATTAAGTGCCTCGACGCCCTGCTCAAGCGGCATTTGTGCGTCGATAAGCGTGCTTGGGTCAAGCAGTCCGCAAGCGATCATTTGAACAGCTTTGTCCATTGGTCCGCAACGTGAGCCGATTACATTTATCTCGTTGACCACGAGCATTGAAGGATTAAACTGAAACGGCGCTGCGTAGGTCGATTTAAGAACTAGGTTCCCTCTAGGTCTCACTAAATCAATTGCTGATTGAAAACCCTGTGGATTTCCTGTTGCTTCAATTACAACTGCGTATGATTTGTTGGTTGCAGCCAACTTGTACGTCCCGTCAAAATTACCAAGGCGTTCCAGGCGCTCAGGATGCCGTCCTACAAGATGGACTTCGTACCCGCTTTGATCGAGCGTCATTGCAATTAGTAAACCGAGCTTGCCATCGCCAATGACACAAATTGGGTTTCGCTTATCGAGCTGAAGTTGCTCTTGTATTTCAAGTGCCGCAGCAACAGGTTCGGCAAATACAATTTTATCCAATGCCAAATCTTGCGGAACTTCGACCAAACTACTAAGAGTGATGCTCAAATATTCAGCAAAAGCACCATCTTTATTGACTATCCCAATAACGCATCGATCAGGGCAATGGTGCATGCCACCACTGTTGCAAATATTACATTTCATGCAAGCTTGATTTATGTCTGCGACTACTCTCTTACCAATGAGTGATTTGTCTTTGGCATCATATACGGTGCCAACAAATTCATGTCCCATTGTGCCCGCGAAATTATGATAGCCTTTTATGATTTCGAGGTCTGTATTGCAGACTCCAGCTTTCTCGATTTTTATAACGGCTTCGTTTTCATTCGCAACTGGAGCGGGAACCTCCTCTAGAGCAACTTTGTCATTCTTTATTCTCAAAGCTTTCACAAAATTCACCGCCATAGTGCTCAAAATACGAAAGTAAATTGAAGCATAGTCAACTGGAAAACGAAAGGTTTCTGAAACTTCTATCCATTAAGGTAAAAGTGGTGAAATGAAATAACGCAGAGGTTTCAAATGCAGATTGTATCTTACCGCGGTCCTACACAACCTGGGGGAGTGTCGAATGCGTTGACTCAAATCGACTATTTGCAGAATCAGCAAAGCAACTGGTTTTACATTGTCGACCACGAACTTTGGATGAAGAATAGAGGTCAGAAACGCCCTATTTACGCCTTCGACAAGATTATTCAGAAAAATCATTACTATTATTGCAACAATTTTCTCTGGCCAATTATGCACGATATGCCTGAGTTAGCGAGATATTCACTGGTTGAGCGACTTCACTACAAAGTCTTCAATTCTTCGCTAGCATTGAACTTAAATCGCCCTGACCACCTTGGAAAGGAAGCGTACTTCGTAAACGACTATCAGCTAGCGTTACTGCCCAAATTTCTGAGCGCAAATCAAAACAAATACATCTTTTGGCATATACCCTGGCCAAAGGATGTATGGCCACAACATGCCGACGCACTAAGCGAAATAGCCGAAGCGCTTCTTTACGCAGATGCTATTGGTTTTCATACCGAAGAATACAAAGATAACTTCGAGTGTTTCGTTCGTCAGTATTTACCCTACGCGCAATCAAACTCAAAACTGATAGTCTCACCTTTAGGAATCGATAACCGTTTCTGGCAGGAAAATGCCACTGAAAATTCTTTACTGCCTGCCACCAACGGGATTCCTTATGTTTTGAGTGTCGATAGAGTCGACTACACTAAAGGCGTGCGCGAGCGCTTACTAGCTATAAATCACTTCTTCAAAACAAATCCAGAATGGCAGGAGAAGGTAGTTTTCGTTCAACAATGCGCTCGGTCAAGACCCGGGCTTAGCGAATTCGACAAATACTGGCATGAGTGCAGAAGCATTTACGAATCAGTCAATTCTATTTATTCAAAAGACGCATGGAAACCGATTTTGTGGACTGACAAACCAACCTCTCCACCAGAATTAGCCAGCAGCTATGCCAATGCATCAATCATGCTTGTTAATCCACTCAAGGATGGATTAAATTTAACCGCCAAAGAGTTCGTGGCCAGTCAACAGTCGAACCCCGGCGTGCTAACTCTATCCAATGGAGCTGGAGTTTGGAGCGAACTTGGAAATCATTGTTTATCTGTTAGACCAAAAGACCTACACGGCTTTGCGCACAAAATCTTATACGGATTGAATATGAGTATTCAAGAAAAGAAGAGGAGACAACGATCACTGCGAAATTGTGTTGCCGCAAACTCGCTTTCGATGTGGTGGCAAAATTTTGTAGAACTGGAAAAAATGTCAGTTCGAAATCGCGAAGAGAAACTAAATCAAACCAAAAGGATGTGTGTCTAATGAATCTTCTAGTACGCTCCGATAACAAAAAAAATCAAAAGGAAATCGATGCTGCGCTTCATGAGCTGGCTTGCAATCTTTATTTCGTACGCGATGATATCAAAATGTTTTCCTTGCTCGAACAACGATATATGAACGCAGTAATCATAACAATCGATGATGAAGATGGTTCGCAGTCACAGAAAATGAAAAAGCTGATTAATACTGGCAACTTCGATATTCCAGTAATCTGCGTTTCGAACAATACCTCCGATTTTCATCGTGCAAGATTCAGACAAAAAATAGAACGTTTATACGCAGGCGATTACAATGGCTCACATTCTGCTAGCTGAAGACGATAAATATTTGAGCGATGGTCTTTCGCGGACCTTACGCTTTAGCGGCCATCGTATTGATATAGCAAAGACTGGTGTGGAAACTGAAGCTGCTGTCTCAGCTTGCGACTATGATTTACTTATTCTAGACATCGGTCTACCTATTAGAAATGGCTTTGAAGTTCTGGCCTGGCTGCGCTCGATTGGAAAGACTCTGCCCATTCTTATATTGACGGCAAGAGATACTCTGTCAGACCGCATACGCGGGTTGGATCTTGGTGCCAACGACTATCTGTGCAAACCATTTGACATGGGTGAGCTGGAAGCAAGAATCCGTGCCCTTTTGCGCAAAGAAAAATGGGACAACCAAACAAAAGTCGTGTCTGGCAATTTGACACTCGACACGCATGCCAACCAGTTTTACATAGATTCTGAAATACTCGAATTGACTTTGCGCGAATTCAAAGTGCTCGAGTATCTATTTCAAAACAAAGGTCGTCTGGTCATGCGAGACCGAATGCTTGATCATCTTTTCAATGTGGAAATGGAAATAACTGGAAATGCGCTGGACATCATAATGTATCGCTTGCGCAAAAAAATGGAAAAATCCACTTGTGTCATTAGAACAGTAAAAGGATTAGGTTTCATAATCGAATAAAATGAAGCGATCAATACGCAAACAACTACTACTCTGGCTGCTCATACCTCTTTTGAGTTTATCTGCATTCAGTAGTGTGGGTGCGTTTTACATAGGCGAAAATTTGGCTCGCAGTATTTATGACCGTGAGCTTGTCAACTCTGCCGACTCGGTGGTGGCACGTGTAAAAAATCAGGACGGCAAAATAACTTTAGACTTACCTGTTGCTGCGCTTTCTATTTTACGTCACAATAATCGCGACGAATTCTATTTTCAAATCTTCTCACCATCTGGTCAACTGCTTGCTGGGCATAACTTTCTTCCACTACCAAATTTCGAGCAGTTAAATTTAAGTCCGCAATTTCGCTTTTTCAAATTAAAAGAGAGGCAACTACGGGCGGTGGCATTCACATTTCCGATACCAAATGCGATCTCTAAACAGGAAATTGCCACTGACTATTTGATTATCCAGGTGGCTGAAACCCGCAACACTAGAAAGGAATTAACCCATCAGATAGCATTTACAGTGCTTGTAAGTCAATTAATTCTGATTATCTGTGCGCTGATTGCGGTATGGTTAGGCGTGAGAAGAGGCTTATCGCCACTTGCACGAGTGGAAGCGGCAGTCAATTCGCGCTCACCTGGTGATTTGAGCATGCTCGAAGTTAACGAACCAAGCGAAATCAAATCGCTTGTAAATGCTTTGAACAACTTGCTCAAACAATTGAGCGACGACGTTGAGATGCAAAAGCGATTCATAGCAAATGCCGCGCACCAACTGCGCACCCCAATTGCAGGCTTAGGCACTTACAGCGCCCTTGCACGCAAACTAGCCAAAGACGACGAATCAAAAGAAGTTTTAGCCGAACTTGATGCAGGCATTGCTCGAATGGGAAAAGTTGTCGGCCGACTTTTAATGCTTGCTCGCTCTGAGCCTGGTGCTTCTTCCACACGACAAATGTCTATCGTAGACTTAAACAGCGTCGTTTCTGAAGTGACCGCAACCAAAGTGCCAGACGCCATTCAGCAAAAAATCGAACTAGAATTTCATTCCACAAGCGAACCCGCCTTGATATACGCTGATCCAAGCGGCATCGAAGAGCTAGCCTCAAACCTTATAGAAAACAGCATTCTATACACACCATCTGGCGGAACTGTGATGATTGAAGTTGCAGTGCGAAACGGCTCCACAACACTTAGTGTCGAAGATAATGGTCCCGGAATTCCTCATGATGAAAAAGAAAGGATTTTCGAGCGATTCTACAGAGTGCCAGGTACTGAAAAATCTGGAACAGGACTAGGTCTAGCTATAGTCAAAGAAGTAGTATCTTCACACAAAGCGAAAATTGACGTCTCATCTGGTCCTAGTGGACAGGGAGCCTCATTTAAAGTCAGCTTCGCTACGTTCAAAAGAACCGAGTAATAAAAGCTTGGCTTCTTCGTTTCGGTCTTCTTTATCCATGGCTACTCCAAAGCTTCTTCTTTGCTCAATTCCTTCGCCGAAGTTGTACCAGATGTGGTGGCTAAAAGTAGAAGAAACAATAAGGTAAATTTGGACATAAAAACAGTCTCTATTTGCCCGTTAACTCAGTCAATCGCTCAGAAAAAGCTCCTCGCCCTTCGTTGTACAAGATGTTTCCTTTACCATCCAAGTAGACCAGTCGCGGGTAGCTGCGCACATTGTATTTTGCCTTGAGATCGGTATTTTCTTCAGCATCAACCCGTTGAAAGTCCATCAGTCCTCGGTATTTGTTGGCTGCTGCATCAAACTCAGGAGCGAATTCATGACAATAGTGGCACCATGAGGTTTCAAACATAATCACCTTACAGCGTCCCAATTGGCGGCTAGGCGATTCAGAATTCGAATTTCCTTGCGACTTCACAGGTGCACCGCCGCCAGAGCCTTGAGGCGCTGATAACGCGTTGAGAGCATTTGCTGCGTAAGATTTTAATTTTTGATCCTTCGAATTGCCTGCAACCCACTGAAAATGCTGTCTTGCTAGCCCATTTTGCTTCATCGCCTGATAGCACAAAGCAAGATAATACTGGCCGGATGAATCATAAGGACTCTCCCTAACAAACTTCTGCAAATACGGAAGCGCTTGAGAATACTTGCCCTGATTATAAAGATTCAGTCCTTGCGTGCGGCTTGTGGAATCGGCTAAAGCCGGACCGCAAAGAAATAAGGTGACAATGAAAGCAGTGAGTAATCTCACTAACGCTATTGAACGCATCATACGACTCCAGATATGGTACCAAATGTCCACAGCTACAATTGAAACACGATTGTGGCTATTTTGAAGCAAACCGGAGGTTTTTGCATTAAATCGCTTCCTGCTAATATAGAGAAAAGAAGGTTTTCGCCGCGATGAAAAACACTGACTCAAAAACAAAATCAAAAGAAGATGCAATAGTTGTGGGCGTTGCAGTTTGCTTGATCATTGGAATTATAGGCTCCATCGTCTACTGCAACGAGCCATATATCAGCTTACTCTTCCGCCCCGGGATTCTCTATGCGCTAGCTATTGCATTCGGGCTCTATTTAGGGTTTACCTATCGACCTTAACGTTTAAGTGCAACGGTAACAAAATCTAATACTGAAATGAAGAGGCATCCCGCCACAGCTCCGGGTGCAGCTCCAATAAACCAGCCGGAAAGATACAAACCTATGGCAGAAAAAATGTTGAACTCGGGATGTCCACCGGGACAACCGTAAGTCATTGCTACGCTGAAGAATCCCATGTATGTTGCAGGAATACTCATACAAAGAGCGAACACCCAACCATATTTGGCAAAGTAATCATAAGTCCCGTTTTTACGCATGCCAGGGACATTCCACTTTTGATGCGCCTTGAGCGCAGCCAAACTAATCAGATAATAAACGGCGCTTAGAGCTGCGCAACACAGAAGTATGAATGCAAAGCTACCAACGGATTTGGGATTCGCAAAGATAATAACCGGTGCCCAGAAACCCAGATAAACGGCTGGTCCCATCCCTAAAAATATACTCTCGCCCCATTTGATTTTAGTATTCATGATTGGCATCCCCTTCGATACCCTTACACTAACGGACCATGAAGTCTTTTACGCAAGGCGGGAAACAGTTTGGTAGGTGTTTATTGATCGAATTTAAAATTGACAGATCTTTGGGTGGTGGATCAACTTAGCAGCTTCCCAACGTAAATAAGCAAGCTCCTCGAATAATGCGCTAGCTCCAACATCCCAAACCCATTGCTTTAAAGAAAAATGGAGAGAAGGGCAGAAAGTATTAGAATGACTGATACGTAGATTTCGGGAATTGATTGATTGATGACTGAATACATCCCATTCATAACAATTATATTGGTGGCACTTGTTGCCTTTATCATCACTCAAGCGCATGGTAGTGTGTCCAAGTCAGATGATTCACAAGAACCTTTTAAATACTCTATGTCGTTGGACGCAACAAAGGCTGAGTTAGATCAAATATTATGCGAAGCTATCAATTGTAATGGAATAGAGCGTTACTGGGGTCCGTCGCAAACTATTGCGATGGGAAATGGATTTATAATTCTTCGCTACAAAATAAATTTTGAATTCACTTCATCTCCTGATTCATTTGGGGTCAGTAACCAGATTTTGACTCATATGATTTTAACCGCAAACCTGAAAGAAGCTGATGAGGGAACAAGCCTTGCTCAGTTTATCTTTGAGGATGAGCAACAGGCAGTTTTTGGACAAAGCCCTGAATCGTCATTCTTAAAGAAGTCAACTATGGAACGAATAACTCAACGACTTGCTCAATTAAGTATTCAAAACCAGTCGGCTTAACGATTTTATTCTTCTTCTTCGCTCGGCATCTGACGTCCACCAAAGATTGCCATCTTCAGCGGATAATCGCCTTCTGTGAAGTTGAGTGTTCAATTAGAAAAACAGCGATGCATCGCGTCTCAGGATTTGTCTGATTCGAAAGTAAACTCTTCGCCCCAATCATGTTCGATTTCCTCGATGATTTCCATTACGAGGTCCGCATCGTCTTTTTTCTCCGCACTCAGAAGCTTCTTCTCCTGAGCCTGTGTCAATGCAAAATGTACGCCTAGGCAAGCCATTCAAACTCCCCTCACCCAAAAGTATCTTGTGCTTCAATGTTTCAAAACTATTTACTCTACTAAACGATTTGATGTCTCCTGCCACGTGACTGGTTGATAACCCAAATAACCAAGCTGGCTTCCGTTTAGCTTTAAAGAGAGTCCATAGTTATTGTTTCTTTCTGCCATTGGCCCGCCAGTTGTTGAAATATCACTTAGTAAATTTACTTCCGAGTTTTTAATATCAACAGTGTCAGCTAAAATTGCACCATTAAAAGCTTTGGAGCCATCTACCGTAACTTTAGCTCTTGGAGCATAAATTAGCCCATTAAAAGGCTTCGCATTAGCAGTAATGGTAATGTCCTGAGTACCATCATAATAAAGTTGAAAATCCGCAGATGAACTACTTGAACCATAATTCAACGAACTGGTATCTATTTTTAAGGGCGTAGCAGTATTCGAATCTACAAATATTTTTGTGGGAGAAGAAGGAGAAGAAGGCAAATTCACGGTATTTGAACCATCCAAAACTAGCGAACCGGTTGAGTAGCTACTAGTCTGCAAATTAACTGTGCTGTTTGCAGGGATATCAACAGTTGCACCGACGCTAGTAGTGGGAGAAGGCGAGTAAGATTGATTAGAATAAGTCGAAATATAACTACTGTAATTAAGTTGGGTGGAATCAGGTAAATTTGGAGAAGTAACTGTCCCAGTTACAGTGGGTCTAGTGTCTGCGCCAATAATTTCATTGCTAGAAAGATCTCCGTTTATTGTTGTGTTACTTCCCGAAATGGAAGTTTTGTCATTCGAAAACAAACTGAGATCACCCGAAATAGCTTTTACGTCAAGCTTGCCAGAAGGAGTGAAATTAAGCAGTGAATTAGCGAATAAGGGAGCCGGAAAAAGTGGAGTGCTCGGCGTTGACAAACTTACGTTATTAATATCTGTAGGCGAAGTTGTCTGCGGCTCAAGCATCGCTCTAGCGCTTCTACTAAAAGCGCCTCTCGATGCAGTAATTTCACAGAGATACCAAAAGTTTCGCTTTCCATTAACAGAATATTCATTGACAGGTGGTATCGTATTCAGTGGCGGAGATTGCAATACCGAGAAAGCATTAACAGTGTCCCAATCTACTCCTCCTGCGTAGTCTTTTACAGGAGTAAGTCGAATCTTAACAGCTAATGGTGGATTTAAATTTGGCAAATTCGAAGAAGGTAGATCAAATTGTGATGTAGTAAGACTGTCCGGAGGATTGTTGTTTAAATTACTGATTGCATAATCTAAGCCTGTATCAATCGCAGACAGAAGTAAGTTTTTCTGATTTTGAACTGCTTCAGCTCTCCCTATCGAAAGAAAAACAGATGCTAATGCAAGCAGGGAAACCATTGCGAATGTAGACAGTACTAATACTGAAAGTAATGCGTAACCTTTTCTAGTTCTTGGTTTTAACACGTCCTACGTTACCTTCAAAACCTTCGGATAATTCCCTTGTTAGAACGACAAAAAACCTCAGAATGTAAACCCACTTGCTGATCTCTTGAAGAAATTTGATCACCGCTCTCTGGTTTTTTCATTTCTAAATTGATACCAATACCAATAATCCTGTCTACATTTCCAGGTACATTAAGTTGTGCCGAATCCAAAGTATCTACTAATCCAGCAGAGTTTTTTACGTAATATTGAAACACTACTGGATAACTGTCGCCTGAGCGAGAAAGCGGTCCAATCAGCCCTTTTCCCACTGTTTGTGGCACTAGGTCGATATAACTGTTCTGTCTTGAAGGTTGAATACCATTTGGAAAATTAGATATCGTTGCACCAGGAAATCTCTTCATCACAATCTCCCAGTTTCCAGTTACAGCTGTAGGAACTACGTCGTAAATCACTGTCTCCAAATTTTCAATCTTCCCAGAAGTAAGTGTGGCTGAAATTGGTGCAGATGTGGAGTCACCAGATTTGAATGCAATTGGAAAAATATTGAATTTTTCATCTGCAAAATCACCATTTGGCGCCGTATAAAAGCTAGGCTGTTGAAGGATAAGCGTATGCGAAGATAAACGGTAAGGTGAATTACTTACCGAAATTCCAGATGATCCATAAATTGGATTGCTGGAAGATGGAAACTGATAACGTTCGCTCGGTACTAATGCAAAGGCGTCTCCAAAAGTTCTTGCAGCTCTCACATCACTTGCGATTCTGCTCATAACAACTCTTTCACTATCAATTACACTAGCTTTATTATTAACTCTTCCAGCCAAAAGAGTCATTAGTCCCATGACTTCGCCAAGCACCGCCATGGTTAATCCCATTAGTAGTGATGCTACTAAAAGCTCAGTTAAAGTGGCGCCTGATCGCCTACTGTTCGACCGTCGAATATTTAAAGACAATTGGTTCTTCTTCATTTGGAATAAGCTCCAGAACCATTTTTACAAACTAAAGTTGAAGCTGAAATTTCCTTTCCTGCGCCGAGAGCATTGTCACTGGGACTGAATGCACTACTATCTTGCCAAGCTATCTTAATAGTGACTTTGACTGCATCCGAAGATGGAATTGGCTCAATGATGTAGGTGACCTTTCCTTTCAATGTGCTCTTTTGCGCAAGGTCAGTCCATTTCAAACTAAAGTCATCCAGCATTGCTACGTCTTTTCTGATTCCCGTATCAGAACCGGGTTCATTTAGAGCTGTACGATTAATTGTTATAGAGCTTTCTGCAGGTTGCGTAATTAGGTAACTGTAACCAGCTGCTCTGGACCATTCCAAGAGTTCGGATAACATTAAATTCGCTACTGCACGATTTTGATTGGTAGTCAGCAAACGCATACTTTGAGTTGTGGTATTTAGCAAAGCGTATGCCATCAAGGCTCCGACGGAAATTGCCACCAATACTTCCAACATGTACATGCCACGAGAATTTCGCGAGTTGAATTTCTTCAAGCATTGAAAGTTAGAAGTTCTAGATTTTCGAAAATGAGTATATGGCGAATTTACTGTAGATCTCATGATAGCTTTAAGAATTCGGACGATCTTCCTATTATCTAATTGCCTTCAATTGTCTATTAAATAACCATAGTCTCTATTATTGGACTGCTCGGAATCATTAAGATTTTGGTCTTAAATCCCATAATCATCGCAGTGGACTTCACTTCCCGTTCGTCAAAACCTGAGCATCAATCCTCATTGGACCCTCTTTACCCGTGCCGTCTAAAGTCAAAAGTATCAGTGCCGGGCTTTTAATCTCATCCGGCATTTTAGGCAAATCACTTATATTTTTTGCGGCAAAGATCATACATTCATCACCGGTACTAGTAGGCGCCTTGTACTTACGGGAGACCGCAGGTTTTACAATCTTGATTTGAGATACCTTTCCATTTTCGTCGATGACAAACTGAATTTTGGCAACGCAAAAGCAGTAATCGTATAGAGGAAAGTATGCGCGTCTAAACTGCTTCGAAACCGCCTTCAGATAAGCTTCTTTGGTAATCTTATCTAAAGCGCATGCAAACTGGCTCTGAATGCCGAAAGCACACAGCCCAGCAAACAACAAGGCATTCCGAAACTTCATACCAAAATTGTACCGCAAAATACAGGCACGGGCACTCCAGGGAATCAAGTCGTTGCCATCTTGGTTGCGTAATTGGACTAACGCTTTTTGATTTCTTTAGGCAAGTTAGTTTGATAGACCATCTTTGTCAGAGCAAATAACGCAAACTGATTTAAAGATGTATTCTCAGCTTTTGCAGCTTGCTTTATACCAAGATGAAGCGATTTTGGAATTCGCAACACAATTGTGCCGCCAACATCTGCGGTATCTATCGGACGTGACTCCGGGATTGGAATATCCACGTTAGATTCCAGAGCTGCCAAAAGATATCCTGGCAAAAGATTCGCTACTGTCTCAAGCGCTTTCACTCTCGATTTATCGAATGTCGAACAGTCAGGAAGCTCCGACACCCATGCCCAGTAACCTTTCTCGCCTTCCCAATCAGAGGCTTCCACAGAATAGTGCCAAGGGAGGTTTAAATATTCCTGGACTCTCGCTTTTTTCGTGTTTACTTTAGTCATTGGCGATACCACTTTCCAAAATTCTAATTACTTTATCTACGTCAGATGGATGGCAGTATTTATGTCCTCCATGAGGTTTGACGATGCCGCCTTCCCTTATGCTAGCACATACGCTAGCATCTTGCACCAAACATTTAACTTCCATGTTTGTTGACGACTTAAATTCGAAAAAAGTTCAATAATTTAGAGACAAAGTGACAAGGCCTACTCAGGCTTAAACTTGCTCATTTCCAAAATTACTTTTCTATCGTACTTAAAGGGATAAGACGAGATCCGCATGTAGCCTGTGTATGGATTGCTGAATAACGCAATAAGCAAAACATTTAGCGAAAGCGCCAGTGCCACAAGTCCGGTCATAAGCAACTGTGCATTTACATTTTCAACTTCAAATAGAAACGTAAATACAACAGTGAGTAGTCCTCCGAAAATAACGACTCCCCACATTACTTCGTGCATTCCGGTTTTAGCAATCTGTATACGATATCTGCGTCCATCTGTCATGTCTTGCAAAACCTGAAGCATTTCAGAATACGCCTCAGTACCACGTACGGTGCTAGGCTCATATTCGGTCATGGTCCACCACAACTTTCGAAATGGAACTTTGGCAGATTCGTCCTTGAAACCGTGAGCGTCAATTGAGTCCCATTCTACTTCGTCAACGATTCGTAAATATTCAGCCAGATTCTCATGCATTACTTTTCTAGTCTCGATAGGCATCGTGTATGCCATATGAAACAAATCTAGAGTTGAGTCGGCTTCCTGTTGAGTCATTTGTTTTGCATTTTGATATTTGGTTTGAGTGTCAACAACAATGAGACCAAGTAGCACCGAATATAGTGTGCCAACTATAGAGAGCATGTAGCCTGCCACTTCGTGATGACGCTTGAGCCAACTGCCAGAAACGCGCTTACGAACCAGCAAGACACCCATCGATGCAAAAAGCACCGAGCCGCCGACTACAACAATTCCGAAAATCCAGGCGTCTATCATAAGATCAACTCTTTGCTCCGCTCAACTTCGCCACCATTTTATCAATAAAACCAGAACATAGAAATGCTACTAAAACAGCCGACGAATCTAGCATGACATCTTCAACACAAGCACTTCGACCCGGGACGAAAGACTGATGCCATTCGTCACTAGCAGCATACAAAATAGCAAGAAGAGCTGCTCCATATGTCGCTTTCTTTAATTCAATATGTTTGCGCAGAGCGTATCGAAGCAACAGAAATAGAACGCCGAACTCACTTATGTGTCCCATTTTACGCGCAAAAATATTGAAGCTACCAAAAACAACGGCAGTCTTCTCGCTTGAGTTTGCCTGATGCGAGAAAGCAAAAATAACACTCATCCAGATTATGACCAATAACCAGCGGACGATGGGGGAATTCACGTATTGTCCTTCATGCCAGGTAAAGATATAACTATACTACTGTCTAATCTTGTGTCTAATTCCGCATAGATGTTTCTTTTAAACTTCCTAAATGCCATATAGTGTGGCTTTTAGCGCCCATCTCGGAAACCAAATGCAGAACTTCAGCGCGGAAAACAATCAAAATTATTATCCCGAGGTCCCTACCTCGAACGATTTTGCGTCGCTTAATTTTGGCAGAATCAACCAAGGTCTTCCTCAGGCGTATCAAATGGAGCGTGCGTGGCAACAGCAACCGCACTCGCCATATTTGCCGCAACTAGAAATTCAAAACAACCAGATTCCATGCAGGAATTTGGCGCCACAAGATTATGGCGCATGGTTCAGGAACCCGGTTTATCCCCCGGGCTATTGGGACGCATATTGGCGCAATCATTTCCAGAACTATTATGGCAATATGCGCCAATCTCAATATCCACAACAATATGACCGACCACATCAGCATCAGCATCAGCATCGACATGATGAGCCATTTGAGCGCCCTCAGCCACGGGAGCGTCCTCAACCAATGGAGCGCCCAGAAAGAAATAATAGATCCGATCTGAATTTTTCACTTGCCGGAAAAACAATTGCCCTCGTTCCGGGACACGGAGGACACGATCACGGCAATACCGAAGGGGGCACATCGGAGAAGAAGACAGCACTGGAAATTTCTCTGCGCCTCAAAGCCACGCTTGAAAGTCTCGGCGCTAAAGTAGTTATTTCACGCGAAGAAGACGTACTGGTTGCGCCTGGACAACAAAAAAGTTTCGTTGAAAGACAAAGACCAGATGTTGCCATCGCTATTCATACAGATTCTGCTGGTAGTAAAGCATTTGGTAATATGACTTTGTGGGGATTGCCTATCAGTCGGGAATTCGCTGAAACGATGCAATCGGTTTTGTCTAGGGTTACAGAAAGTAATCGCCCGGTTAAACAACAAACGCGTACATGGCAGGGCGGCAGACTTGCCATTGTGCATGCCGAAAATGTACCGACAATATTGCTTGAGACAGCCAATATGCAAAATAGAGCCGATGCTCAAAGAATCCAAACTGCTGATTATCAACAACGATTGGTGGATGGCATTGCGCGAGGAGTCTTTGAATATTTTTCAAAAAACAATCGCACCAGCCAGAGGTAAGATTTGCGCAATTAGTACCGTATTTAGTACTATTTAGATACGAATCTGTTACCGCGAATGGAAAACCTCCAAAGTTTATCAGTTGCAACTGTAAGTCCGATGCGCGGGGTGATTTCTATTGTCTCATCCGATTTTAGTGAGCCTCGCGAAAGCCACAGAGGCGATTCCAAGTCTAGCAAGTCCAAGCCGTTCATAGATTTGTCTATCTGCCACTGGCGACAGAGCCGACCGGGACCGTTTGCCCCTTCGAATTCGAGCGCTCGAATAAGCACCGCTCCTGCCGTTCCGTCGGCCTCGGTCACGACATTGAGGCAGTGATACATTCCATAAATGAAGTAGACATAGGCAAACCCTGGCGGTCCGTACATGATTTTTGACCTTGGGGTGATGCCTCTATAGGCGTGGCAGGCAGGATCGTCCTGAGTGTATGCTTCGGCTTCGACAATACGACCAGTTAAGATGGTCCCGTCTTCGAGCCTCCGACACAAATTTACACCAAGCAATTGCGGTGCGATTTCAAGAGTCGAATTCCTGAAAAGCCGCCTGGAGATAGGTTTTAATGCGCTTTTTAGTCCTTTTGCCATATAGAAAGTATATAGATTTCCCCAAGCCAAAACTGCCTATAAATATATCTTTTGTAAGATAGTTGAGAAAATACTCATCTGTCTGTTAAACTGAAAATCAGGATCTGAGGCTGTAATAAGCCGTCAGGCGCGAAAGAAAGGTCTCAAGGTTGTGGACAACGAATCGCAAGTACCTCTTACTAATCCAGATAAAGAAGATAGAAAAGACGAATTTCTAGACGCCATTAAGCGCCATATTTGCCAGGTGCTGGGGTTCGACTATGTTTTCATCGACTTTGCCTCGGGCAGCGAAATTCAGAAAATCATGGAATTTTCGGGTAACGAAGCCGATTCTGTCGCGCGCAAATTTGTAGACACTCTATTTGATGAGCAAAAACAACCCATTTCGCAAGCAAACAGTCTAGTTGCGCAAACTGTGCGCACTACCAATACTTCGTGGATTGGCAAAGCATTTACTAAAGACGACCTGGCCAAGCAAGGTCAGGGGGTTCCCTACGCGATGATCCCGGTACTCGATACATTTTCCACAGGCAACAAAGTGCGTGGAATTATTCGAGTTATCTGTTTTGATTCTACTCGCGAGATAGAGCTGCAAGATATTTCAACGCTTAAGCTCTTGGGCGAGCAAATGGCGAGTCGTCCTGGATTCTTTGGAGAAACCCATGGCGAACTTGCTTTATCTGAGACACCAAAGAACGACTCTCTCGATCGCGATGTTATTTTGATTATTCATCCAGACCGTGTGGCAAGACGTAGATTCCAGCGTATTCTAAGCAGCATTTATAGTGTGCACGAGTTGGATGCCACCACCAAAGCGCTTGCAATTTTGAACACCGAGCGTGTCGATTTAGTCTTGCTCGATTCAGGTCCCAAGGGCGATTCGAATTTATCATTTTGTCAGGTTCTCAAAAAGAATGAGAGCTGGGAACATATTCCTGTGATATTAACTAGCAACGACAACAGTCCTACTGCTCGTGTCGAAGGACTCAACGCCGGTGCTGATGATTGCTTGAATGAAGGCTGTCTTGAAAACGAACTTGTCGCTCGCATTAAATCAGCGCTTCGTCATAGAAAAGTAGAGCGCGAATTATCCGTACAACTCAACTTACTCGAAGATTATGCGCAACGTCTAGAGAAAGCCCACGAGCAGCTAGATCGCGACAGACAAACCCAGATTCAAAAATCGCATTTGCTCGAACAACTTATGCGCGAATCTGACGTGTTGCGCCATCAAGATAATTTGCTGCATAGAATCAGTAATAACATAAGACAGAGTTTTGCCATTAGCGATAACTTGTCGCAAATGTTAGAGGACCTGGCAGGATTTTTCAGTCTCGATAACTGTTTTGTGGTACTACCAGCAGAGCACAATGAAGATGAGCAAGAAGAAGACGCCATCCGAGTCGAGACTGTTACGGACAAAGCTTACAAAATAATCGATTATGACAAAGATTTAGAATGCTTCAAAGTATTCAAAGATAAGTTTCCGTCAGACCAACCTATTATTTCAAACGATGTGATGAATGATAGACGCCTTGAGCCTTTCAGAAAGAGTCTTGCCCTCTTTCCTGTGCAGTCACTCTTCTATATTCCAATTACTTACGAAAAGAAATTGCTTGGACTGCTTGTTGGTTATAGATGTGAAACACGAGCTGCCTGGAGTCGAATCAACGAGACTTTCATGAAGTCGGTTGCAGATCAAGTGGCAAACGGTGTTGTTAACGCAAGACTGTATGCCAAGATTCAGCGCCAAGCCACCACAGATGGCTTGACCAGACTGTTTAATCATAGAACCGGACAAGAAAAATTAGCAGAGCAATTAAAAATCGCTGAGCGTTATCAGAGAAATTTATCCATCATCATGCTTGATGTGGATCATTTCAAGTCTATAAACGATCGTTTCGGACATCCAGCCGGTGACACAGTTTTGAAAGCGGTGGCGCATTTAATTCATGCCAACTGTCGCGACGTTGATATTCCGGTTCGTTATGGTGGCGAAGAATTTTTGCTTGTATTACCTGAAGTAAATCAAGATGGTGCCGTAGTGGTGGCAGAGCGTATCAGGAAAGCTCTGGTGGACACTGTTGTGGCGCACGAAAATCTCAAAATTACAATTAGTGGAAGCTTTGGTGTTGCGGCATTTCCAGAAGATGCCGACCAGCAGCAGCAATTATTAGATTTAGCCGACAAGTCGCTTTATTTATCTAAAAGATTAGGCAGAAACCAGGTACACACAGCATCTGATTTGATGTTTGCTCCAGGCGAGGAGAAAGAAGAGCCGTCCACGCGCGAAGTGGCTGATCAAGTAAAAGAACAAAAAGAAGTTGGAGACTTTGTTGCTCCAGCAATCTCGCCTCAAGCAATGACACAAGATGAGCTTGTTCCAGAAGTGGTAGACATGGTCAAAAGCCTTGCCTCAACTCTTTATTCTAAGTCTGAATATAACAAAGTGCACCATTTGGAAGTGGCGCGCATGAGCGAATTGCTCGCCAAAGTAATGGGACTAACTGCACAGCAAGTAGAGCAAATTCGAGTGGCTGGGCTTCTGCACGATGTTGGCTTATTAAAATTAAAGCAAGAAGTCTTAGATAAACCAGGAATTCTTTCTCTTGAAGAACGCGAATTAGTCAATCAACATGCCGTTCTTGGTGCAGATTTGCTAAGACCGGTGCGTGCCTTGCGCGAAATTTGCAACGTAATTGAATCTCACCACGAACGCTGGGATGGTACCGGTTATCCTAAGGGACTGGCTGGAGAGAATATTCCTCTTGCCGCTCGCATTATCTCTATAGTTGATGCCTATCATGCCATGATTTCGGACCGACCTTACAGAGACGCGCTCACTATGGAAGAGGCAATGGAAGCACTCAAGGCTGGTGCCGGAAAACAATGGGATCCATTTTTGCTTGAGATATTCTCTGCCGTGCAAAAAAGCGTGCAAGAAGGCAAAGCGGGCTCCAATCCGACTCCTGTCGTTATGAACGTTTCGCCCGATGCTGAACTCCCCGAGTTGGAATCAGATAATTTGCAAGATTCAATGCAAGATTCAATGCAAGACACTTTGCATGAATCAATGCATGAATCGCACGAAGTATATGGCGATCCGCTGCATGAGCCCTTGCACGATCCATTTGACGACATAGATCAAAATGCTACTATTCCGCCTTCAAGTATTTCAACACCTCGAAATTCGGTCTTGAATTCTGTGCTTGGACCGGCGGCAATCAGGGGACCTGGCTTAGCTCTGCCTGGTGCTAGCAGCTCCAATCAAGCCACCATAAAAACTGGCGAAGTGCCTACGGTCAAAGAAAATATCGAGCAAAGTTTGCCGCCGCGCTCAGTGGAACAGCAGTCGCAACAAACACCAACGTCTGCGCCACCACCACCGGTGTCGGGCTTAGGATTTAGACCAATTCCGTTAGATGATGACGAGTCGCTTTCTTCAGGCAATTGGAACCCAATTGTTATTCCAAGAATTGAAACTCCGCAAATCCAGACGCCCCAATCTGAAGACCAGCCTCAAAACCAAAAACAGCCTGAAGCTCCTAACGCTCACTGGCAGGCACCCACGCACGATTTGAGCGGTGAAGTAAAAGATTTAGAGGACGACGAATCAGAGAACGAAGACGGCTTCTTTTAAGATTTCGTTGTGATTACAAGCTTGAAGCCTGGAGCGGGTGTAAAATATCGCTTCCAGTACGGGAGCTTCTCAAGATGAACATCAAACAATTTGTCGACCTCAATTTCAGACATTTTAATGCCGCTGCGCTGAAAGATGCTGCTGAAGGTTATGTGGAACACATGAATAACGGCGGCAAAATGTTTCTTGCTATGGCTGGCGCCATGAGCACTGCCGAACTTGGCATAACTCTTGCTGAAATGATTCGCGAAGGCAAGATTCACGCCATAAGCACGACCGGCGCTAATCTTGAAGAGGATATCTACAATCTAGTTGCTCACAACGATTATAAGCGCATTCCAAACTACCGAGAGTTGACTCCAATTCAAGAACAAGAATTGCGTGATGCTGGTTGGAACCGCGTTACAGACACATGTATACCCGAAGAAACTGCCATTCGTAAGATGGAGCATCACCTGCTTAAAATATACCAAGACGCAGAGAAAGCAGGTGAGCGCTACTTTCCATACCAGTACATGTACAAACTACTGAAGAGCGGCGTGCTTGAAAAAAGCTATCAAATAGATCCAAAACACTCATGGATGCTTGCTGCAGCCGAGAAAAACATTCCAGTATTTACAGGTGGTTGGGAAGATTCTACCTGCGGAAATATATTTGTATCGCACATCATCAAAAAACAATTGGCATCGCACAACATCATGAAGTCAGGCACAGAGCAGATGCAAGCACTGGTCGATTGGTATCTTGAACAAAAAGAGAAGATTGGATTCTTCCAAATCGGTGGCGGTATTGCTGGAGACTTCCCGATCTGTGTAGTCCCGCTGATTCAGCAAGACTTGCAGAAAGACTGCAATTTCTGGAGCTATTTCTGCCAGATTTCTGACAGCACCACATCATATGGCTCCTATAGCGGCGCTACACCAAACGAAAAAATCACCTGGGGCAAGCTAGAGCCTGATACACCTCGCTATATAGTCGAGTCCGACGCCACTATCGTTGCGCCGTTAATTTTCCAATACGTTTTGGATAGCTTTGCGACAAGCGATAGCAACGAAAAAACTAAAGCAGTTGCAGCAGTTGGATCGAAAAGTTAAAAGAGATCAAAATCTAACCGATCTAACGCAAGATCGGGACCTCTTTTTTCTGACTCTTCATCGTGTATTAAAGATCACGTGCTTTTCTAACGCAGTCGTTAGAAAAAACATGCAAGTTTAATACTTGATGTTAGACTGCTCGGTCGACACATTCAGCTATCATAAGATGTTAGATGCTATGCTAAAAGTTTCGTTGTCAGAATTACTTCTGAGCAGAAACAAGCTGCCCTGGCACTTCTAGCTCTGAATAAAGTGGCGTAGACAAATAGCGCTCGCCGGTGCTTGCTGCAACGGTCACGATTAGCTTGCCTTTGTTTTCTGGACGCTTAGCAATGGCAATTGCAGCAAAGACATTAGCGCCGCTTGAGATACCTGCTAAGACACCTTCTGTTTTAGCCATGGCACGAGCTGTTTCGTAAGCTTGGTCGTTAGTTACTTGAAATACTTCGTCTATAACGTTCAAATCCAATATATCAGGAATGAAACCTGCACCAATACCCTGAATTTTATGGGGACCTGGTTGCAGTGGCTTGCCCTCACGGGTTTGAGTGATAACAGGACTATCTGCTGGTTCGACTGCAACTATTTTGATATTTGGATTTTTTTCTTTCAGGACTTGACCAACACCAGTTATGGTGCCGCCAGTTCCAACCCCTGCCACAAAAATATCAACTTTGCGATCGCTACCTTCCCATATTTCAAGAGCGGTAGTTTCACGGTGAATCTTGGGATTGGCAGGATTTTTAAATTGCTGAAGCATGTAGGCATCGGCATTTTGCTTAGACAGTTCCTCAGCCTTATTAATGGCGCCGCGCATACCTTCTGTTCCTGGAGTCAAAACAAGTTCGGCACCTAGGGCTTGAAGCATTTTTCTGCGTTCGCCACTCATTGTCTCGGGCATGGTTAAAACTAATTTGTAGCCCTTTGCCGCGGCCACAAATGCAAGAGCAATTCCAGTATTACCTGATGTTGGCTCTATAAGAATTGTCTTGCCGGGAGTAATTTTCCCCTCGGCTTCTGCAGCTTTAATCATGGCACTGCCGATGCGGTCTTTGACCGAACCAAGCGGATTCATCGATTCCATTTTTACAACTACAGTGGCTTCTAAGCCTTTGGTCAAATTATTGATTCTGACCAGAGGAGTCTTACCAATGGCTCCGGTCAAATCACTGGTCAAGCTCATTACTGCTGAGCTCCGGTGTTCTTATCGGTTTGAGCCTTTTCAGTATCGGCTGCACCATCTTGAGCTAGCTTTTTGAGCGGGTTGGCAGCTTCGAGATCGGCTAATTGTTTCTCGCCGATTTCTTTGAAAATTTTGCCTTTTTTGTACTCTTTAGAGTCTGGTGATTGACCTTTCATCAGGTTTTCGCCTTTAGAAATGGTCGAGCGAGCATGCTTCATTGAAATGTGATATTTCTTTTGCATGCGTTTTTCGTCGTCGGTCCAGTTGCCTTGTGGTGAAGTGTTTTCGTAGGGGCTGTTAGGTTGGTTCAATTGTCCCGGAGTCAAATTGGTGGCACCATCTGCGGTGGGCAGATTCTGACCAAAAAAATTGTTGACTTGAGCAAAAGCGTCCTGGGCCGAGAACAAAAATCCGGCAACCAGAAAAGCAGACAGAGTTGATTTTGACAAAATTTGCATGAAAAGTACCTGAGTAGACTCGACAATCTTTTAAGACTTCTAGTTTACTAGTTTTAGGGACTTGTCATATGGATTGTAAAATAAAGGATATCTCAGACCAAAGCGGCAAGAAACGGAGAAATGCTCGTTCTAGCCTGTCCGAGCTTTTCAAGAGCAAAAGCAAATCGTAATAGTTCGCTATCGTGAAGCCTGGGAGCCATCAATTGCAGCCCTATTGGCAGCTTATTTTTGTCCAGTCCAAAGGGAACTGAAATGGCAGGTAATCCAGCAAGATTGGCTGGAATAGTGCAAATGTCGCTTAAATACATCTTTAGGGGGTCTTGTGTCTTTTCGCCCAGTTTAAACGCAGTATTTGGACATGTAGGCATAAGCAGGGCATCAAATTTTTGCTCGAAGAATAATTTGTCGTACTCTTCCAATAGCAATCGTCGCACTTGCTGTGCTTTTTTATAATACGCATCGTAATAACCAGTGCTCAATGCGTAAGTTCCAAGCATTATTCGGCGCTTAACTTCATGACCAAAACCTTCTTCTCTAGACAAAGAATAAAGACTATTAAGATCTTTTGGAGCTTTGGCTCTAGCACCATATTTGGCACCATCAAAACGAGCCAGGTTAGCGCTTGCCTCAGAGCTTGAAATCAAATAATAAACAGGTAATACATGTTTATTGTATTCAAGACTCACCTCTTCGATGCGGGCGCCCTCTGCCTCTAAGTGCTTCACGGCTTCTAGAGTTGCTTCCCTTACGCATGAGTCAGCGCCTTCACCGATGGTATCGGCAATAAGTCCAATTTTTTTGCCTTTTAAAATATTTTGGGGCGATTCTTGTTTTAAAGATTGAACGAAGTTCAGGCTCAAATCAGGATAACCAGCTATTTTCGATTGGTCTATCGATGTCGAATCAAATTCGTCTTTACCGTGCATTTGGCTTAGTGCCAAAGCAACATCTTCTACCCTTCGTGCCATGGGACCAATTTGGTCTAAGCTCGATGCAAATGCCACAAGACCAAAGCGTGATACTACCCCATATGACGGCTTCATGCCCACTACACCACAAAACGATGCGGGCAATCTTATTGATCCGCCGGTGTCCGAGCCAAGCGAAATTACGCTGTAGCCACTGGCACAGGCAATGGCGGAGCCTCCTGAACTACCGCCTGGAACATAGTCTAAATTCCAGGGATTTTTGGCATTTGACATTGCCGAGTTTTCATTTGAAGAACCCATTGCAAATTCGTCTAAGTTAGCTTTGCCCACACACAAAGACCCTGCCGCAAAAAGCTTCTTCACTACAGTGGCATCGTATTCGGGTTTGAAATTTAAAAGAAATTTGCTTGCACAAGTAGTCGGATACCCCTGAACGCACAAATTGTCTTTTAGCGCCAGTGGTATTGCAGCCAGTGGCAAGAGCGATTCGCCTTTGGCAAGTTGATTGTCTATTACTTCTGCTTGTTTGATAGCAAGATCGTCTGTATGACAAATAAAAGCATTAGTCTTAATGTCGTTTAATTTGGCATGCTCCAAAAAAGTTTTAGCGACTTCAACCGCTTTTATTTTTTTTGTGCTCAAAAGTTCGTGTATGTCAAAGACTGACTTACCAAGAAGTTCTTTCATATTTTTACTGATATTTTTTGAAAATCAAACTAGCGTTGTGTCCACCAAAACCAAAACTATTAGACATGGCAACATCTATTTTTTGTCCAGTCAAAGCTTTGTTGGGAACACAATTCAAATCGCAAGCCGGATCTTGATCTTCCAAATTTATAGTGGGCGGAACTATGCCCGATTCAATTGCCAAAATTGAAGCGGCTGCTTCAATGGCGCCAGCGGCACCAAGCAAATGTCCAGTCATTGATTTTGTTGAAGAAACAAGCAATTTGTGTGAAGTAGCATGCTCGCCAAATACCGATTTTATTGCCGCGGTTTCAGCTTTGTCACCAACTGGAGTCGATGTGCCATGGGCGTTTACATAATCTACGTCTTCTGGTTTTAGCGAAGCCATTTTAAGCGCCATATTCATTGCACGCGCTGCCCCGTCTCCATCAAGACATGGCGAAACAATGTCAAATGCATCGCCTGTCATGCCGTATCCAACGATTTCGGCATAAATCTTTGCTCCACGCGCTTTTGCATGAGTAAGCGATTCGAGCATCAAAACTGCTCCGCCTTCGCCCATTACAAAACCGTCTCGCGCCTTGTCGAATGGACGGCTGGCACGTTCTGGCTCGTTATTTCTAGTTGAAAGAGTTTTTGCAGAAGCAAATCCTGCCATACACAAAGCGGTTATGGGAGCTTCGCTTCCGCCAGCGAACATAATGTCTGCGTCGCCGCGTTCGATAATTTTAAAACCGTCACCAATGCTGTGTGCGGAAGTGGCACAAGCAGTGACCTGACAAAGATTTGGTCCTTTGGCACCATGTATCATCGAGACCCAGCCGGCTGCCATATTGACAATGAGCATAGGCACCGTAAATGGTGAACATCTATCTGGACCACGAGAGTGAAGAATTTTGTATTGGGCTTCGATAGTTTGAAAGCCGCCAGCAGCAGAGCCAATCACAACTCCGACTCTTGTGGGATCCTCTTTACTGAGATCAAGCTTTGCATCTTCTACAGCCATTTTGCTTGCAGCAATTGCAAATTGAATGAATCGATCTGTGCGTCGCACAGACTTGGGATCCATATAAAGGTTGGGATCAAATTCGGGTATTTCGCCTGCTATTTTGCAAGCAGATTGCAGTTCGACCGGCACCGAAGTTATTTTCTTGATGCCGGACTTGCCGCTAATTGTGTTTTGCCAGAATTGATCCTTGCCAATTCCGTTTGGGGAAATGGCACCAATACCAGTGACAACTACTCTTTGTGTGGTCATTTAGACCGCTATTAGAGATGCGAAGAAATGAACTTAACCGCTTCACCAACGGTGGTAATTTTTTCAGCGTCTTCGTCAGGGATTTCCATTCCGAACTCTTCTTCAAGAGCCATTACCAATTCAACCTGATCAAGAGAATCGGCGCCAAGGTCTTTGGTAAAGCTAGCTTCCATATTAACTTCTTCAGCGTTAACGTTAAGCTGTGAAATGGTTACCTTCTTTACTCGCTCGAAGGCTTCCTTCTCGTCCATGGTTATTTCTCCTGTTCCTGAATCTAATTATTACAAGTCGACATAGCAAAACTTGGCATTTCTTCGTGCCAAGGGCATTTAGGATATCACGATAGTCAGAAATAAATGCCCTTATTTTTTGCGATCTATTACATAGTGAACTATGTGTACAAACCGCCGTTAACTTCGAGCACTTGGCCGGTTACGTAGCTGCCTGCACCAGCAAAAAATAGCACTGCCGCTGCAATATCAGCCGGTGTGCCCATTCTTTTCAGAGGAATTTTTTCCTTAAATTTGTTTATGATTTCTTCGCCCAGTGCTCTTGTCATATCGGTGTCGATGAAGCCAGGAGCAACCACGTTTGCAGTTATTGTGCGCGAAGCGTATTCAAGAGCAACTGTTTTGGTGAAACCAATTAAGCCAGCTTTGGCGGCGGCGTAATTGACCTGACCGAAGTTGCCATGAACACCAGTTGTGCTGGCAATATTGATTATGCGTCCAGAGCGTTGTTTTGACATAACCTTAAGCACCGGTTTTGTCACTTTGAAGGCGCTGGTCAGATTAGTATCGATAACAGCTTGCCACTCTTGCTCGGTCATCTTCATATAAAGATTGTCGCGGGTAATACCTGCGTTATTGACCAGAATGTCGATTTGTCCCCATTTTTCCATTACTTTGGCGACCATGGCTTCGACCGACTCTGACTGAGTGACGTTGCAAACACAACTTAGTGTGCCGCCGCCCAAATCTTTGAGCTCTTGCGCTGTGTTATTGCAAGTTTCTTCGTTAATGTCGCTTATGACGACGCGTGCACCTTGAGCAAGAAGGGCTTCTGCGATGGCTCTGCCAATGCCTCGTCCCGAACCTGTAACAATTGCCACTTTATTTGTTATTTTGGCCTGGCAAGCCTCTTTTTCTTCAGCCACTACATTTGCGCTCATATCTAGACTATTCCTTATTCTTGAACCAAAATCTTAACTAAGGATAAGGGGTAAGACGCCCTAAAGATCGCCTGTCGGCAGAAAAATTGACTCTGCGTTTCAAATGCCCTTTAAGTGTTTATAATGTAAACGTATGAAGAAGACCCGCCCATTACTGCTCAGCGCATCTCTATCTACTTATTTATGTGTGAATTTGCTTGTTTCAACAAGCATTTCTCTGCCTGTAAGTGCTCAGCAGAACATCTATAACAGTCAAAGTGCCGATGGTCAGAATTTTGGTAAAGCTCGCCAAATACTAGAGCGGGCTAAACAGGCTTTCAAAGCGGGCGATTACAACGCCTCGGTTAGTCTTTGTCAGGCGGCGATGCAGTTTAATCGCTCAGACAAAAACATTACCCATTTGCTTGCCATGTCTTATGCCGAATCAGGCGATAACTACAATGCCAATATGTGGTTTCGCTCAACTCTGACTCTTGATTACAATTTTATTGAAGCGCGAAACAACTATGGTCTTTTCTTGCACAAAACTGGCAACCGAAGCGATGCGAAAAAAGAATACAAAACAATCATCAAAATAAATCCAAATTATCCAAACGCTCACTACAATTTGGGCACCATATTGCACGAAGAAGGCGATTTGGACGGCGCTATCGAAGAATATAGAACGGCAACCAGACTGCATCCAAATTACTTTGCCGCTCAACGCGATCTAGGTACAGCGACCTACGAAAAATATGAGCGCGGTGGACTAAAAGACATTCAAGAAGCCCTTGGTCCCTTGCTTGAAGCAGCCAAACTCATTCCTAAAAATCCAATGGTCCATTATCATTTAGGACATATTTATTGTGCCAAAGGCGACCTCGACGAAGGCGAGCGTGAGTATCGCACGTCGCTTCATTGGGAACCACAATTTGCAGCCGGTCATTTTGAACTAGGCAAGATTCGCTATCTTAGGGGCGATGCGTTTAGATGCATTCTGGAAATGAGAGAAGCGCTCAAAGTAAATCCGACTTATACAGAAACAAAAAAATTCCCCGGGCTCGACAGAAAGGAGTTACAGGGTTATCTTGCCAAATCCTATGAAGCAGTCGCGAATTTTCCCCAGGCAGCAAAAGCCTGGACTGAAGTAGCACAACTCACTCACGACAACAAAGCTATTTTGGCTCACATAAAGGCACTTGCCAAGCTCGAAGCGACTAAGGAGAAAAAGAAAAGTAAAGGTCCAATATTCGACGAGCAAGAATATCATGCCATGATTCGCAAAGGTGTCGAGATGATAGACGAAGGCGATTTGTCTGAAGCAAAGTCTGTTTTCAACCGTGTGCTGGAAGTAAATCCCGCCTCTTTTGAAGCCTATCAAAATCTAGGTCAGATTCAAGAAGCCGAGGGCGATTTGAATGGTGCGACCGCTAGTTATCAAAAAGCAATTGAGATGGCGCCTGATTTTCCTGGGCTTTATTACAACATGGGATTTTTGCTTGAAAAAATGCAATTAGCCACAGAAGCTGGCAGAATGTACAAGAAATATCATGACCTGGCAGGCAGATACCCCTACGATCCAAAGCATGTCGTAGAATTGCAGCTAGAAGACGTTCGCAATGTCCAACGCGGAAAAGAGCGCGAGCGACTGGAATTTTAGGAGCAAACCAAATTTAAATGGCTAAGTCCGTATCCACACTTACTCTAAAAAAGTACAAACAAGAAGGCAAAAAAATAGTTTGTCTCACTGCTTACGATTATTCCACTGCAAAAATTTTAGACCAAGCTGGTGTAGATCTTATTCTAGTTGGCGATAGTCTTGCCATGGTGGCACTGGGTCACAAAACTACTCATGCAGTTACCATGGAAGATATGATTCATCACACCAAAGCAGTAACACGAGGCGTAGAGCGCGCCTTAGTAGTTGCTGATTTGCCTTTTATGAGTTATCAGGTAGACGAAACTCAAGCAATATCAAACGCTGGTCGTTTTATCAAAGAAGCACAAGCGCAAGCAGTGAAGCTTGAAGGTGCAACTGAGTTAAACCTGCATGTAATATCGCGCCTGGTATCAATGGGCATTCCTGTAATGGGACATCTTGGTTTTACGCCTCAATCTATAAATGTATTTGGCGGAACACATGTGCAAGGCAAAAGTGCCGATGACGCTATTAAATTGATCGAAGATTCACTTGCTTTAGAGCGAGCTGGTGTTTTTAGTCTGGTACTGGAAATGGTGCCTTATTCTGTATCTAAAATAATTAGCCAGAAATTGCAAATTCCCGCTATTGGTATTGGTGCAGGGGACGGTTGCGATGGACAAATTCTAGTGACCGATGATTTGCTTGGAAAGTACACCGACTTCAAACCACGTTTTGTCAGACGCTATGCCAATTTAGACGAAGTATGTTCTGAAGCTATTAAGAGTTACGCTTCAGATGTGATGACAAGCAAATTTCCTAGCACCACAGAGTCTTTCTTTTTGTCTGAGACAGAAGAAAAATTGTTTCAAGACAAACTTAAAGCTGCGACCAAGAGTTAGACAATCCCAAGCCAAATGATCTTACGCCAGTTACAGGTGTCGACTGAACGGTCTAATCATCGTGTATTAAAGATGCCTGTTTTCTCTAACGTATTCGTAAGAAAAAACATGCAACTTTAATAGTCGATGAACAGTTGAAAAAAAAGAGATGCTCAAGTTGCGTTAGATCGATAAAAGAGAGTCACTTGCGTGACCCTCCTTCATTCAATCGAACGTAAAGACAAAGAGTCTTAGTGATGGTCCCCATCGCTGCACAATTTAGCGCAACTGTTGCACGAATCAACACAGGCTTTTAGTTCTTTATCATTGAGTGCTTCGCAGGATTTAGCGCAGTCGGCACACGCCTTGGCGCACACTTCCATCAATTTGCCGGACAATTTGCTATTGCGCGAACCTAGATCGGCATTAGCGGTGCAAAGTGCGATGCAATCTTTGAGCGTATTTATGTGTTTGGCATCTGCGTGCTTGCCGCCTTTTTTCTGGCAGTAAGCAAGCGCTTTTTTGCATACTTCAGCGCAAGATTTGCAGTCTGTTTTACAGCAATTTTCTGTTTTTGCTGCACTAGATTTTTTGTCCTTGCAGCAACTATCTTTGCTATCAGCAGCAAACGAAGGCATGGCAAATATAAGTAATGCCGCAACTATATACAAGAAATGTTTCATTTCCATTCTCCTAATTAATCAGTAATTTACTTGATGAGGTCGGAGATATTTAGATTAAAAGTGATCTGTATAAAATGAATAATTTGGCTCTGACTGGTTCTGGTTTTACAACCAAGAAATTTCTTTTCGATTCGCTTTGAGCATCTACTGTAGTAGAGCTAGAAGCAGGTGCAAGACCAACAGTGGAGGTAGAAAATTCTCTTCTTAAGTTATAAAAGCTGGCGACTGTTTCGTTTTTTTCAACCGGCGCTTGAGCCGGCTCGCAACAACAAGCTTCAGGCAAACAGCACGTTTTTTTGATTGAGACTTTAGTTGTAGTTTGGACTGGTTCTTTAGCGCAACAATCAGCCAAAGCGGGCGAATAGCCAAATCCCAACCCTACAAAAAGTAGAGTCAGAGCTGTGGTCAATAAAACGTCAATTTTTGGCAAGTTTCGCATTCTTAATTTATTATATCACAGCTTGCAAGAGTTGAAACATTAGTTTCTAGCTTTTGCTTTGGCAACCAGGCGCTCAATGCGTTTAATTCGCTCTAGTGTGGCCTTTGCTTTGGATGAATTTCCCGAGTTCTCATAGCACTGCTGCAATTGCCTCAAAGTAGAAATTTCAATTTCCTGGTCGATTCCATAATTGGCTTCAAGTGCGCTCAATGACAACAAAAGATTCTGTTGTGCTTTCTGCCAACTTTTCTTTTTCATCAAAATGGAAGAAAGAATATTTCTTGTTCCTACTGCTTGCGATGAGTTTTTGCCATATTTTGCTTCTAAAAAATGAACCGCTTCACTTGCCGTTTTTTCAGCCTTTTCCAAGTCATTTTTTTTCATCAAAACAAGTGCCAACTCGGTTTTCACCAAATTGGCCTCAAGTATTTTCATATTATTGCTTGAGCCAAAGACAGCAATTGCTTGACGCAAATACGATTCGGCTTCGCCAAATTTCAAATTATTGCCTTTGATAGTCCCAAGCGTTTGATACTCGATGCCAAGCTTCATATCGTCTGCGGCAAGCTTTTTTGAATCGATTGATACAAGCTTATCTGCATAAGGTTCGGCTTTGAAATAGTCTTTTAATCTAAAATAGTGCAAAGTGATAGCCCACAAGTTCTTGCTCATCTCAGGATGCTCATCGCCGCTTATTAGCTCACGCAATCTAAGCGCATGTTTCATTGCCTCGACTGTGTCTGCACCTTTGCAGTCGTAATAGCTTTCGGCAAGATCATCCATGGCAGACATAAGTCCATCACTCAAGCCACTGTGTTTTTGCTGAATATTCTTTTTCTTTTTGTTTTGAACTAAAGAAACCAGAGCCAGGTAATAAGTTTCGGCTTCGGGCATTTGTTTTTCCATCACACATGCATTGCAAATGTGCGCCATGGTCTGAAGCCTTTCATTGGAATCGGACCCCAGTTTCACTGCATAAACCAGTGCCTGCTGATAATATTTTTTAGCTTTGACATTATCGAATTTATTCTCAGCTTCTTGCCCTTTATGTTCCATCACTTGCCAGTCTTTATAAGGATTTGAGCCTTGGGCGAAAACATGCGGACAAAAGTTTGGAGTAAAACTTGCTGCCACCAAATAAGAAACCAAAGATATATAGAAGCGGCGCATAAATTCTAAGTGTCTATCTATAACAATTGACTAAAGTAATAATAAAAGGCAGTCATAATGAGTGAATTATAAATGAAATTACCTATTTCCACTGCATTCAAACATACCGACATTGCTCAAGCAACGCAAGTATCAAAGCAGTTGGCAGCATCAAAAAGCAATGGTCAGTTAGACGAAACTCTATTAGACCCAGTCCAGGCTAATTTCACAAGCGAACCTCATCCACTTTTAATTGATCTTAAATTCAAACACGCATTGCGCAAGTATCAAAACGAGATACTAGCTCTGGTGCAAGACAAACTGATAAAACGCAAGCGCGATGTTCACGTGGTGGCACCACCTGGAGCTGGAAAAACTATAATCGGTTTGCAAATAATAGGCACCTTGCAAAGACCCGCACTGATTCTTTGCCCTAACACAACTATTCAGTCGCAATGGGGCGACAAACTCGATTTATTTTTGCCCAAAGGTTCAACCACCAAAGTATCCGATCTTATTGGCACACACGAAGATAAGCCTCTCAAGCCAATTACAGTTCTCACTTATCAGGCTTTATCAATTCCAGGAAAAGAACAAGACTATCTAGAACAGCTCGCTCATAAATCCTGGGTCAAAGAGCTTACCTCTTCCAGACGTTTGAGTTATGGAGAAGCAGAGCTCCGAATACTTGAAATTAAGCAAAATAATGCCACCGCCCACAAGAAAGAAATCGGTCGTCACCTCAGTCGTCTGCGCAAGAATTTGACAGAACACCTAGACTTAAAAGAAGTTCTGCATAAAAACGCTCTTGAGCTAGTGAAAGACTTGCGTCGTCAAGGTGTAGAAGTAGTTATTTTTGATGAGTGCCACCATTTGACCGATTATTGGGCGGCTATCATGCACCACATTTTAAAAGCCTTGGACGAACCAATAGTAGTGGCACTCACAGGCACTCCACCTGATGGCAAATCGGGCAAACAAGAATCTAGATACGCAGCCATTTGCGGTAAAGCTGACTATCAAGTTCCAACTCCGGCTCTTGTGCGCGAAGGCGGGCTATCACCTTTTCAAGATCTGGTTTATTTTGTTGAACCTTCTGCAAATGAGCGAATGCACTTTGAAGTGCAGACCAAGAAATTTTATGAATTTGTAGAAAAAATGCTTAAGAACACCTCTTTCATAAATTGGATGAAAGAAAAAGTTTCCGATTCAAACAAAGAAAATTTTGCTCCCAAAGCCGAAGAGCATGAAGAAGACGACGAAAGAATACAAAAAATAAGCGAGTCCATTTTAAAGTGTGCTGCTGCAAACGTCGATTCAGAGCTTGCAGAATTAGTGCGAAATAAGGTAGGTGCACGCTCGGCACTACCTCAAACTGAAGATTTTTTGCTTGTCTTAGAAGAATATGCCTCTACCATTTTGAAATTGAGTTCGACACCCGAAAAACAAGCAGACTATTTCGAGATAAAACAAGAACTTGGAAAACTGGGTTATGGTGTCACAGAAGGCGGATTGCGCAAACGAGCATCTGTACAAGATCGCATTCTAGCATTTAGCACAAGCAAATTCAGAGCAGCAGAGCGCATCCTCAACGTCGAGTCAGAAGCGCTTGGTGATTATTTGCGCGCCATTGTGGTAACTGACTTTGAGCGAATGTCTGCCACCACTTCTATGACAGAAAATTATCTGGACGAAGAAGTTGGCGGAGCCATCGGTGTATTAAAGCATTTAATCAGCTCGCCCATATCAGAAAAACTCTATCCTTGCATGGTAACTGGCTCTATAGTCTTGATTGACAGCCGAATCTCGGACGAATTTCTCAAACAAGCTAATAAATATATAGAAGAGCAGGGCGGCAAACAGTTAGATATTGAAATCAAAACACTCCCAAGCGGAACCATTTGTCAGGTTACATCAACCAGTGCCTCATGGGAATCGCGCTTATATGTTGGGCTTGCAACTAGAATTTTTGAGCAGGGACTGACAAAATGTTTGATAGGTACACGTGCACTGTTTGGCGAAGGTTGGGACAGTCAGGAATTAAACACTTTAATAGATTTAACTACAACCACTGCTTCTGTCTCAGTTAATCAGCTTCGTGGTCGCAGTATTCGAATCAAAGCCAAATCGATTGATCCTCGTGACAAAACAAAAGTAGCAAACAACTGGGACGTGGTCTGTGTTGCGCCTGAAGTGGAAAAAGGATTAAACGATTATGAGCGCTTTTCTAAAAAACACACTCAATATTATGGTATCGCCGATGATGGTCAAATCGAAAAGGGAGTCGGACACGTACACCCAGCCCTAAGCGATATTTCAGATACACAACTTTTGACTTCGTATCTTGAGATAAACAGACAAATGCTCATGCGAGCATCTAATCGCGAGAAAGTTTATAAACTATGGCAAGTTGGTGAAGGTTATCAAAACCAGACTGTTTCTTGTCTTGATATTCAAAACTGGAACGATGGCGTTGGAGATACCTTAATTGCCCCCCACTTAAAATTTGACCTGACTTACGGGGAACATCGAAAACAGATACAACGCGAATTACATGGAATGTTTGCAGACGGGCTTTACATGTCAGTCTCGCTCGCCCTACTTACTTATTTTATGCATAACATCTGGATTACACTTGCATTTATTCTGCTCATTGGACTAATAGGTTATGCCACCATCAAGCGATACCAAATACGATATCGCAAGGTAGAAGCTGACACTCTGGTGCATATGAATCCTTTACTGCAATTGGATCAAATATGCAAAACACTATTTTCAAGCTTGAAGCGGATGAAACTAATCAGTGAAAATCTCACTGTAAGTGATATCGTGATGCTTGAGCGAGCCAGTCGCGAACTGCGAGTTTATTTAAAAGGCAGTGAGTCAGATGCGCGCGTTTATGCTCAAGCGCTCAAAGAAATTCTCAGTCCACCCACGGCAAAGTCGCATCTAATGCCGCGCTATCAGTATATGAGCTTGAACAAAAATCCAGCTTCCATTTTTAGAGCTTATACTAGTGGACGCATGGAACTAAATCTAGAAGGCTATTATGCAGTTCCTACAATTCTAGCCAAATCTGCCAAGGGCAAAAAAGCTTTCGAAGAAGCTTGGAATAAACGCGTCAGTCCAGGCTCAGTCGTTGAAGCTGAAAAAACGAGAATAAAAGGTCAGTTCTATTCCAATCACAAAATGAAAGTGTACGAGCGCTGGATCTGGCAATAAAAGCCCGAATCAAATTAGCACTAGTAACCGCGCAACCCTTGCATTCCAAGATTCATTATGGAGTTGCCGACGCCGTAGCCACCGTAAGGCATTCCGCCCATGCCGTAACCACCCATGCCATAACCGCCCATGCCATAACCGCCCATGCCATAACCGCCCATGCCGTAACCGCCCATGCCGTAGCCTGAGCCATAGGGCATGCCATAGGCAGAGCCACCATAAGGCATTCCATAGCCCGTGCCATAACCCTGCTTTTGCATCATTTTATTCATCATATACATGCCCGCAATTGGCGCAGCCACACTGGCTCCAGCACCAACCATTTTGGCAAGGCCGCTCATCGCCCCTTTGATTTTAGGATGTCCGCCACCACTGCCGTTTGAGTCTTGATAGTCATTTGCCGTGGCAGTATTGGCAGTGCTTGTCGCTTGCGAGCTTTGTGCATTTTGCTGACTCAAGTCGACGTATGAGTCGGTCGATTGAGGTGAAGCAGTTGATGAATATTGAGCTTGTCCGTAGTAATTCGGGTCTTGAGACTGTTGATATTGACCAGTCTGTTGATATTGTCCAGCTTGTTGTTGATATTGTTGCGGTTGCTGATATTGGCCGGCTTGTTGATATTGCGGCTGTTGCTGATACTGACCTGTTTGCTGATACTGACCTGTTTGTTGATACTGTGGCTGTTGCTGATACTGTGGCTGTTGCTGATACTGCTGCGGCGCGTAATCTTGAGCCTGGTTTTGATACTGCTGGCCGGTACTAGTGTTAGCTGTGCCGTCCTGGCTTGAATCCCAAGCATTATTCAAATAACTGTCGGTCTGTCCTTGAGCGCAGAGCGGCGCCTGTACCGTAAACCATACGGCAAGAGCAAGCAGAAAATGTCTGTTAGTTTTCACTTGAAAGGCTCGGACTTAGTAATAACCATAAGAATAGTTATACATTATGCGGTTGTCAATAGCAAAAGTCTCGAATTAACTACTGATTCAAGCCTTCCGGGAATTCAGCCGAGCCTGTGGCAGTAAATGTCATCGGTGCGGGTGGTCCAAGACCGGGAATGCTGCCAATCCAGGGAAGCGGACTGCAATTAATAAACGGTCCTATGTTGTAACTGGCTTGCACTTTGTACTCATAAGTATTGGAGTCTGGAGTGGCCGCTGTGGCCAGCTTGGTGTTGACCGCATTGGTGCTAGCAGTGCCCCCGCCATAAGGTGTGGACACAATTGTCAGGTTAATGCCGCTGCCTCCTATTCCGCCTATCGGAACCATTTTGGCAAATCGACCCAATCCCGAGTTGACGAAAGTAGCAGACTCAGTCTGCACCACTGCAAGGGCATCGGTAAATGTCGATTGAGTCGAGGCTCTAGTCGCGCATTGTTTTGCAGCCATATAAGCAGTAGCCGATCCCATGGCAAATCCCAGAAAATTTATCAAGGGAAACAAAGTCACCAGGAAAAATATAATCATCGCTGGCCCGAATTCAGCCATATTGGACCCGCCAATCTGGTTGCGCCGCGGCCTTTTGTGTAAGATTTTCATTTGTACGTATTGCCCTCTTATTTGCTTTATACCCACAAGCCTTTTCATTATTTATGCAAAAAAAATATCGAGCCATTGAATTTTTTTCTGGCATAGGTGCCTTCAGTCAAGTCGGACACGAATTTGGTGCGCAGACTGTTAAAGCGTTTGACCAGGGTGAAGATGCCAACTGCGTTTACAGACTCAACTATGCTCTTGAACCTTGCACGAGCAATCTAGACTCGATTAAATTTGACCAGATTGAAAAATCAGATTTATGGTGGATGAGCCCGCCCTGTCTACCCTACACCCGTAAAGGCAATGGCTGCGACATTGAAGATGCCCGTGCCCACTCGTTTTTGAACTTACTGAAATTAATTCCGCAAATATTGCCGGATCGAATTTTGATCGAAAATGTGCCTGAATTTCAAAATTCCAAAGCAATGCATCTGCTCAGCAAAACACTTGAGCAAAACTCGTATCATTTCAAAAAATTCGATTTATGCTCCAGTCAACTAAAAACACCAATGTTGCGCCGTCGCTTTTTTGTTGTAGCCAGTCGAATCTGTCCAATTGAAGATATCGAGCTCTCAAAATTAGACCCAGAGCCATTGTCATTGTTTTTGCAAGACGAAGCAGATGTAGACCAATCGCTTTACTTAAATGGCGATATGCTTAATCAAGCAAGCACAATGGAAGCCTTTGATATTGTGGATCTAGAGACAAAACGGTTGACCTGTTTTACTAGCAGCTACGGGCGACAGCACAAAGCAAGCGGTTCACTTCTAAAAGACAATAATAATAGAATCAGGTACTTTGCAGCAGAAGAAATTCTTGCATTACTTGGTTTTTCTAAAGACTTCAAATTCCCTCCGCATTTAACCAATCGAGCCAAATGGCGCCTGGCAGGCAACTCCGTGGACACACGCATAATCTTGTTATTGCTCAAAGCATCGGGACTGTAAAATCGGGAATAAAATAGTAATCTATGACCCAATTTCGCTTTCAAGATCAAAATGAAGAAGCAGATTCAATGCAAGATTCAAATGCTTGCACAAAAGCATTGCGTCTCGAATTTGAGCGAAATCAAGAGCGATCGGGCTTATCTCTCAGCTCTATTAATGCTATAGCCAAATCCGCAGATGCAAGAGATGATGCCAATCGCCAGTTGGAAGCAAAGCGTCAATTTTCTAGCACCAATAATGATACCAGATACGCACTTGGTGTAGATTTTGTAATTACTGCACTACTTGCGGTAGCGGGCATAACTAGAGTCAGACAAGATATGCGAAAGGAGATTGAGATTGACAAAGACAAAATAAAGCAGCAAGAACCAAATTTTCAATACTCGATGACCTCTTCCAGTGGTTACTGGCCAAATCACGAACAGAAAAGAGCAACTATTATTATTGGCATAAGTGATTGTCTCAACAAAATCGCCCAAACCTTATATCAGGATCCAAATCTGGGATGGCTCATTGCTGATTTGAATAAGCATCGCATGAGCGAGCGTATTGATGGCAAACTAAGAGTGGTATCTATTGCCGCATTGCAAATACTCGACATGCCACTACAAGAAGAAATCATTCACTTTCAAAAAACAAGGACAAACGATATTTGTGCTGAAAATTTAGTCACAATCGTTTTGCAAAACACCATAGACAAAAACAAACTTGAAGAGACTCTCGCTCCTGTGGTGCCAAAGCTTATTCAAGATTGAACATCATATTCTTCATCAACCCAGTCAAGCGCTTCTTCATCTAGTAAACCAAGTTCATCTGGATCTACTAGTCCTCTTTGCAATGCATGTAAAACTATTCGAGTGCGCGGATTGAATATTTCCATACCGGCAGACTCTTTCAAATGAAATTCTTCCTCTTTCACAAGTTTATTTAAAAGCATTGAAAGTCTGTTCTGCACTCCCCTTACACTGATATGCCTGCGCGCAGCAATGGCTCTATCAGTCAATCCCACCGTAATATCGAGTAATGTCTCGTATTCGCTATCGGTTAAGGTTTGATCTTTGGATTTTAATCTAGTTTGTACTTTTTGCACTACAGGATCGATATATGGATCTTGATCATCGACTATTTTTTTCACGGCCTCTGCCAATTTCTCAGACGATTCACTTTTGAGTAGATATCCATGAATAGCCTCATCTGGCACGATTTTTCCAAGACTGCGCACATAAGTTTCGCGATGATATTGCGACCAGAACAAAATAGATGCAGACTTGTCGTTTTCCCAAATTTGTTCTGCGGCTTTGATACCATTCATCTCAGGCATCGAAATATCCATCACAACAAGATCTGGAGATAAAGACAAAGCCATCTTCAATCCCTCAGCACCATTTTCAGCTAGGTGAATATCTGGATCTTTGTAGATACTTGCAAGCACCGCTTTAGCATGCTCCCTAAGAGCTGGAACATCTTCGATAATCAAGAATCTTTTTCTAGTCATTATTTTTTCTCTGGAAGGAATATTTCAACAACACACCCCTTATTGTCTATGCCCGGTCGCCAGTGCACACTGGCTCCTATGATGCTTGCTCTTTGCTTCATATAAAGCAATCCCCGCGAAGTGTTATTTTCTGAACTGTCACCACTTTTGATACCAATGCCATCATCTTCGATAATAATTTTTATTTGCGCATTTTCTTCACGAGCAGAAATTCGCACCTTAGAAGCTTTAGCATGACGACAAATATTGTTTTTGACTTCTTGCACAATTCTATAAATCAAGGTCTGCTCTATAAGTGAATATTTGTCAAAAGCGCTTTTATCTACGAGAAACTTAACTCTCAATTTATATTGAGTCTCTTCTGCTCCTTTTCGCAGACAATCTTCAATAGATGCAAGAAGTCCTAAGCTTTCGAGTACAGTTGGACTAAGGCTATCCATTACCTCGCGAATATTGCGCGATGCAAGATCTATCTTTTCGGTCAAAAAAGACTCTGGTACTTTGCCCAGATTATCTTTGATATCTTTTAAGTCATTCAAAATTTGGTCGTGTAAATCGCCTGCCAGAGCGCGTCTTTCCAATTCATCATGTTTTATGATATTGAGCTGAAAATCGTGTAATTGCTCAGTTTTACTTCTCAATTGTTCTTTTTGTATAAAAATCGTCTCTTTTAGTAATTTAAGTTCATATCGAAAACGACCGACTAGCGCACCAAGAGAGCCACCAAATATTATCGCTAATATTTCTGCAAACAAAGCATCAGAACTAGCTTTTCCAGCTTGAAACAAAATCAATGCAATAAATACCGCGCTTATTTGCAAAAACAAGAAAATTTTATTGCGACTGACAAGTAAAAAACCAACAATAGCAAAGATGAGCAGGAAGACAACAGCCAACCCGCTTGCGCTACTCATCTTATGTTTAAAAGATCACGACATGAGATGAGCGCCATACGCAAAGCTTCAATAGTTGGAAATCTATCGGCAGGATTTTTTTCTAGGGATTTGAATATAACCTCTTCCACTTGTGGTGGAATATTTAAATCTGGTCTAGCTATTGCGATGGCGTCGGCTTTGACGTTTACGTGCTTAAAAATAGTTTTGACTACGTTTTCGTCTGCCAGTGGAGGTCTGCCAACAAGCGATTCATACATAACACAGCCAAGAGAATAAATATCGGTTCTATTATCAAGCGCATCGCCCACGCACTGCTCTGGACTCATATAAAGCGGACTACCAATGATGTCGCCAGTTTGAGTCAATTCTTGCGTTTCGTGGTCTGTTGCTGAAATTACTTTGGCAATACCAAAATCTACTACCTTTACTATATCTTTGCTTGTGTCAGTGTCCATCAAAAGGATGTTGCTTGGCTTTACGTCACGATGAATAACCCCGCGCTTATGCGCATGCTCTAGTGCTTCGCACACTTGAATAAAGATTTTGAAAAAACGACTCGGAGGTAGACTCTTGCACTTTAGAATTTCATCTTTAAGAGTATGACCTTCAATTAATTCCATCACCATATACGGTACTTCACCTGCTGTCAGTCCGTAGTCATGCACCACGATGATATTCGGGTGTTTAAGAGCTGATGCCGCTTTTGCTTCAACTTCAAAACGTTGTTTGCTATTTTGTTTTTGAGCAATGTGCGGATGCAATACCTTAATGGCTAATATTGCATTTGTCTTTCGATGTCTGGCTTTATAAATAGCACCCATGCCACCAACACTCAAGCGTGAAATTAATTGATACTGCTCGGGCAGTTTGATGTCCAGAGATAAAAATGGATTTTCCTGGTCTTCTTCATTCGAGACTTTAGCCGACAACTGCATTGTGCCTTCGCCTTTGTCGTAGATAGCTTCGAAAACCCTGCCCATTTTGGGAGAGCTATTATAATTTATGAGCGTCTGAGCCAGGATGGCCACTGTCATGTTGGCATTGATACTATCTGGAAGTAAAAAGCATTTGAAACTGGCAAAGGAAAAGCGACGCATATCAAGCATGAAGTCCCAGAAATTGCCCACTGGATTTCCCGAACTAGATTTTTTCAGCATCATAAATTCAGATGACTGGGGACTGAATCTCACTAAAATGTAAACATCAACCAAAACAGCGATGGAAAGACAAACGATAAGCAAATAGGAACTTGCGTATCCGTTCATTGTAAGCAATGTCAGGGACTTCGTCATCCCTTCAGCCGTGGGTGTAAAAATGTTGCCAGTGAGCTGATCCAGAATACTCCAGGCAAGGCCAATTAAACTTACACCTAGTGCAATCCACCGGCTATTCAAAAAGAAAAAAGCAAGTCCGATGCCACTCGCAGTGATACCAGCCCATACGGCATGTCCGACAACAAGATACTGTTTGTCTTTAAGATCTGCTGTTGGAAGCCATTGAATCGAATGCTCCCATGTTTGTTGACTATGAATGAAAGAGTCATTAACAACAGCAAAGCCAGCTCCGATCATGACTCCCATGACAAGCAAATCTGTCATACCAAAAGTCCAGAAAGAAAACTTACGCACGTAAATCAAATATGCCAGAATGACAAAATAAAAACTACATTGCTCTATAAATGGAACAATATATCCCCGCGCACTGGAATCTGGAGCAAGCGTAGTTACTAATTCTAACAAAAGTACCACAGCAGGCATGGTGGCACCGACAAAAAACATAAGAGCCGCAGTGCGCAATGTAATGCTGCGAGTCAACGATGATAATAAAAGAACTGCTATAACGACCGAGATATTGAAAGAAAAGGCAGTGATACCATTTACGCCGGTATAAATTAAAATGGTTCCCATCCACAGCGCAAAGCCGAGCCATAAAACAACCCAGCGCAACGGTACCGTGGAACTGCCCAGTTGGACTGTGCCCCAACTGTTGCCTGAGCTTAAAGGTTTTGCACCATCTGCTTTCAACCTTTCCCCTTAGTTCCTGAGTCCTCTTGGTGGTTCTTTGCTTGCACTTCTTTCCAGACAAGAGCCAATGCCTTTCGATACGCTTCCTTTGCAGTTTGCCAACTGGTATTGGATGCGGTGAATTTCTCTTCGGGAGATCTGAATAATACAGTCAAAGCCATATCGTATTTATTTCTATTGCACGTGTAGCCATCAACAAAACGATCTTTCATGTCGTCTAGCTTAGATTTTTCACGAGCGGCCTGAGCACTAGGAGTGGCAGAACTGGTAAGCATAGTGGCTTCAAGGTTGGCCTTCTTACCTTTTACTTTAACGCCCGATTCATCAAGCTTTTCGGGCGCTCGATCTCCAAGCTCGACTATTAGCGCGCTGAAAGACAGCGCTGCAAAAAAACTGGTGAGAAACGAGACATTGCCTACGGTAAAGCCGACGTCCATTCTACTTTCCTTGCACTATACTACTCAGCTTTTGACAAAATTCTCCAGGAGGAGAATAGCCATTGATTTGCCCTTTCAGTTTCCCATCTGGTGACAAAATCAACGTGCATGGAAATCCTCTCACTCCGAATTTTTGCGCCACCATCTGACCATCGCCTTTCTCTGCATTAGCTTTCATACAAACAAAGGATGTATTAATGAATTTGGCGGCCTTGGGCTCGGCATAGACGTCAGCATCGAGCCTCTTGCACCAGTGACACCAATCAGTGTAAACATCGACCAGAACCCACTTCTTTTTGCTTGCCGCATATTTGAGTGTCTGAGAATAATTGTTTGTCCAGGTTATTTGGGAAGAAACCGCCTCTCCTTTGGCCACAGCTAGGGGCATGCTCTTCGGCAGCATCTGTCCAGCTAACGCCGCCAGAACCGAAAGACAAAGAATCGTTGGTCTTTTCAAGTACTTCGAAGCCTCCAAACATATAAATAACAAGCTGTCTCTATTGTGCCCAGCTACTCATTCAGATCTTGCTTGTATTTAAAATAGAAAAAATCTTTTGGTTTGATTTTGTACTTATAGAATGTGGGGTATGTTTTAAAGGTGTTTAGATTAGGGGCGAGAATTCATGAGGCGACTTAAAGCCAAAGCTATTAGTACCGCAATGACGTTTTTCTGGGCAGTACAGGCCTTTGCCGTAGAGCCTAAAACCGAAAAAATCGAGGTCAAGCTCGATATCTCTGCCAATCCTTTTTTAGACCAAGTATGCGTAGTTGCCAATTATTTGACCATCGCAGCCATCATTAGCTCTATCGTCTTTGGCGGCATCTGGCTGATGCAAAAGAAAGATTCTACCGAAGAAGAGGACGAAGAAGACGACGACGACGAGGTTAGCGCTCCAGTCGGGACCATGGCCAAGGTTGTGGACGAGACGCCTGAAATAGTAAAGGAAGAGAAACTGGCTGAAGAGCCAAAAGTCGAAGAGCCTCCTTTAGTCGAAACTGCAGTTGAAGAAACAAAAGTTGAAGAATCAAAAGCTGAAGAATCAAAAGCTGAAGAACCTCCAAAAGAACTAACTAAATCGGAAGAAACTACAGCCGCAGAAGTAACGCCCGCAGAAGAGGCTCCGGCCGCCAGTAAAACTAAAAAGGCGGAGAACAATGGGACTGCCAAAAAACCAAGAAAGTCTAAGAAGAAAGAGTAAGATCTTCTTTTTGATTGGCAATTTATTGTGGGCAGGTCCACTTCTTTTTACTTTGTCATCTTGTAATTTTCTCGACAATCAAATTTCAGCCTCGGATCCAAGTCACCTTTCGGATCAATGGAAAGCCCACAATCAATGGTGGGAAAGCATTGAAGACGGTGATTTTGCTTTGTATGTTAGACAACCAGAAAAATCGATTCAGTATTTTGAGAAAGCAATAAAACAAGCAAATACTTTTGGTCAAGCCGATCCGCGCCGCGCAAAATCTTATGTGTCACTCGGTCGCGCGTATATGGAAAAATCTGATTTTCAAAAAGCGCATGATGCATTAACCAAGGGTCTTGAACTCAAAGAAAAATTGCATGGTAAAGATAGTAATGAATTATCCGGCACGCTAACCGATTTGGCACTAGTCCAGTTCAATTTACACAAACTAGAAGAAGCGAAAGCGCTTAGCGATCGCTCTATTGAACTAAAAAAAGTAGCAAAAGATTCTTCTGGTTCAGGCGAAATGAAATATGTGCGTGGCTTGATTTTAAGCCAGTCTAAAGATGTTAATAATGAAATTGTATCGGAAAATTTTGAGTCGGCAATCAAAGATTTTTCAGTCGATTTTGAAAACAAGAAATTGTTGCTCGACACGGTTGGACTGAAAAACTACGCCAATTGTTTGGACAGTTATTCAATCTGGTTAAGCGTACAGAAACAACCAGCTAAAATTGACGCAATCAAAAAGAAGCTTGAATCAGTCAAACGTTACTTGAATGAATTCGAAACTAAATCTTGAATTAATTTCGCTTGATTGAAATAGCGATCATCTCGCCTTGCTCTTGCGGAATTGTGGTTATTCGAATTTCGGCATTACCAAACTCGGGAGACGAAATACGCTTGTCCTGAGGACGAGTGGTAACACTTTGATCCATGCCAGCCAAATGTTTATAGCACGCAATCATCATGGCTGTAAGCTCGGCTGGAAACGCAACGTCTGCAAGAGTATCGCCATCTAGCATATAACGCAGAGTCAATCCGTTTGCATCGGGCTCCAGATGTATGTCGGAACAATTTAACTCGATTGCCTTTTTCAATATATCCTGAGACAAAGCAAGAATTGTGGGCTCAAGCACTATG
>JACCDG011281648.1_pt1 | contig 52341 bp, 54 predicted proteins | sample 7442471 | NCBI WGS metagenome assembly JACCDG01 (sample SAMN15323444, study PRJNA562643) | freshwater metagenome | isolation source: river surface water | place: USA:Blue River Watershed | collected 2017-08-17 | reverse complement strand
GATTCAATTCCGTCATCGTTGCTAATTAAGAAAACCATGCTTATTTCCCTTCCCGTTTGGCGAGTAAGAAACTCTCAATAAAGGGCTGCAGCGAACCATCCAGCACCGGCAGGACATCAGCTGTCTCGAAATCGGTTCGGTGATCTTTGATCATCCGATAGGGGTGCAAGACATAGGATCGGATTTGGCTACCCCAGGCAATGTCAGCCTTTGCGTCTTCGACGATATTGGCTGCTTGTCGCTTCAGCTCCATTTCATGCTCGTAAAGCCGGGCTTTGAGGATCTTCATCGCCATGGCGCGGTTTTGGTGTTGGGATCGTTCGTTTTGGCACGTGACCACGATGTTCGTGGGAAGGTGGGTAATGCGCACTGCGGAGTCGGTTTTATTCACCTTCTGTCCGCCCGCGCCCCCTGCTCGGTACGTATCCACTCGAATGTCTTTGTCTTCTACTTTGATTTCGATTTCTTCTTCTATATCGGGATAAACGAAAACCGATGCAAAAGACGTGTGCCGGCGCGCATTCGAATCAAATGGAGAAATGCGCACCAATCGGTGCACGCCAATTTCGGCCTTGAGAAAGCCGTACGCATATTCTCCGCGAGCAAAAAAGGTAGCGGATTTAATTCCGGCCTCTTCCCCTTCGAGAGTATCGACTATCTGCGATTGCAACCCGCGTTGCTCACAGTAGCGAATGTACATCCTAAAAAGCATCTGAGCCCAGTCCTGAGCCTCGGTTCCGCCCGCACCGGCGTTTATATGTACGATCGCATCAGCGCGATCGTTGGGTCCACCCAACATTTCTTGGAGTTCCATGCGCCTTGCGGCGCTGGCTACTTGCTGGACTTCCTGGTGCAAATCCGTCAGATTTTCTTCTGAGGGTTCTTCAGCAACCAGTTCGGCCAACGCCGAAGCGTCCCCCAAACGCCGCTCCGCTTCGAAAAGCGCGTTCAGCCCTGCTTCTAGAGAGCTTTTTTCTTTGAGAATAGTTTTTGCGCGGGCCGCATCGGACCAAAAGGATTCTTGCGCAGATTGGACTTCAATTTCTTCTAAACGGCGCTGCTTGGTACTGACGTCAAAGACGCCCCCGGAGCGCGTTTAGGCGCCCTGAAAGCTCATCGCATTGGCGCTTGAGAACTTCTAGTCCGGGGATGTTTCCTGCTGCGGGTTTGTTTTCCATGGGCGACAAATTACCATCGCCCATGGTCAACGCAAATACTTAATAGCCCGCGCTCCCGTTTGCCCATCCGAAGGCGAGGGGACCGTATCGAAAGTTAAACGAAGTAAACTTTCGTGGATACGGACGCATATAAGGATAAGGCATGCAACCATACCCGCCATAAGAGTAAGGATTTACCGAAGTTTGGCAGTACGGCCGAGGGTAAATCGGAGGCGGATAAGGCATCGGCATCGGAGCAACCGTGCCGCAACCGTGCGAGCAGCTTGAATAGGGCATGGGCATTGGCGGAGGAACTACAGACACCCGCACGCCCACTTTATATCCGGGGTTATAAGGCATAGGGTATTCCGCTTGGGCTTTTGAAGAGTATGCGCCCAGTCCTACAACCAAGCCGACTAAAAATAATTTCCAGTTCTTCATTTTATCTTCCTCAATATTCCACTCACGTCGAAACACCACGCTGGAGACAGCCCTAAGAAGAGCAAAGCTTGTGCCAGTCGGATACACTGCCTGGAGCGGCCCCAGTGACGGAAATGGTCATGACGGGTGATAACCTCTTGAACGTATTCGCTTAGTTTCTAGCGACTGAATTCCGATAAGAATACAGATGCCTTCGTTTGTGTTCACATCCCTCTTCTTGTGGCAAACGCTGTGTATTCCCGCCTGTATTCTTGTCCTCAGTGCGACTGTGCTTGCCCATTTGGGTTCTGTCCGTTTGCGCAGCGTCCTTCTGGCGGTTTTTCTAAGCGTCTTTGCTTTAGTTTTTTTTCGAACCCACTCACACCAGTTCCGCAAGCTCGAACCCGCATTTGCCCAGGTATTGGATTCCACTCGCTACACCAGCGCCATGGACAAACTCTATGTTCCTTCGCACGGAAACCGCCTGGTCAATATTCCCGAGCCGGAGCTCGCCCTATCGATGACTTACTTTTTCTTAGGGTTGCAAAGGTACCAAATCCAAATGGCCGATTCGGTGGTAGTGCATGCGTTGGTTCCCGCGGGACTCTCGCCAAACGCAGTTTCAGATCAGATCCACAGTGAAGCGCTCCTGCTCGCACCAGTTTCATTGAGTCACTTTACGCCGCAGGGATTAAAACAAGCCCAAAACGCCGCAAAGACACACCGGGCCCAAGATCTTGCCGCCTGGACTGCAACTATCGTGGCTCTGCAATCAGCTTGGAAATATTCGGTGTATGTCCTCGGGGGACTCGTTGGCTCGCTGATGTTAGTGGATTGGCTCCGCCGTAAACGGTCGCATGGCAAAGTCTTTTCCGGCGACTTCTTCGTACAATAAACTCATCCCTTCCAAAGTGAGATCCGGAAGGATTTGACAGGGATGCGCCAGCTTGGATTCAAAACGTCCGGCCAGGCCACCCGTCAAAGCGACAAAACATTCCTTGCCAACTTCGGATTCGATTTTGGCGACTAGGCCGTCGATCAACGCGCAGTAACCATACAAAATCCCACTTTGAATGCATTCCACCGTGCTTTTTCCAACAACTCTGGACGGAAATTCCAAATCAATGATCGGCAGTTTAGCGGTTTTACCACCCAAGCCCTCTGCCCCCATCCAGAGACCTGGCACGATGGCTCCCCCTTGATAAATCTTGTCTTCACTGATCAGGTCAAAGGTGGTCGCAGTTCCAAAATCCACGACGATGCATGGCAGAGGAAGTTTTCTCACCGCATAGGCGACATTGACCAGTCGATCTGCTCCGACCTCATGCGGCGTGGACAGGTTCATCGAAAACCCCAAGGGTAAACCCGCATGGATCCGCACTGGCTCGCGGTTCAAGTAACGCCTACTAAAATCCACGAGTTGCCCATCGGCCGATGGGACTACTGAACAAACCGCCACGCCATTCCATTGGCCAGCATCGACTCCGAACTGGTGAAAGAGCGGGATCAGCAGCGCGGCATACTCATCGGCCGTGCGCGTAGCACGGGTTTCTATCCTCCAATGATAGAGGAGTTGATCTCCGTCAAAGGCGCCCAACGAAGTCTGCGAGTTTCCAACATCTATTGCCAAAAGCACGTGATTTCACCTGATAAAAAACGGCGGCGCTCCCCTGGAGTGCCTACCGCCATGACCAACGCTCCCTGCTCGTCCAGACCAAGAAACCGGCCTTTGAGTCGGGAGCCTTCCGAAACGCTGATTTCTACCTGCTTTCCAATAAAAGCACAATTTTGCTCCCATCTCTGCCGCACCCAACCAAACCCTTGCGCCAAATAGGCTGCATAGACCTTCTCGAGGTCTTCCAATAGTCTGACGGCCACGGCATCGACATCAAAAACCTGCGCAAAAGATTCGCTCTCTAATGTGGTGGGGGGAAAGGGATTGTTTTGAAACGGCTCCAAAGCAGCAGCCGGGATGCTGACATTGAGCCCCATCCCCACAATACCCAAGTCAGGCAAAGCCCCTCCCCCATTCGCAACGCTCTGCGCACCTTCACATAAAATGCCGCCGATTTTCTTTTTCTGAACCAAGACGTCGTTGGGCCATTTTAAGGTAGTTTGGACGGTGGCCGGTAGATAGTGCTGAACGCACTGAATCATCGCCACACCGGCGAGAAGAGGCAGATCCGTTAGCTGCCCTGCAGCATGAGGGGCGAGCAAAACGGAGAGATACACGCCACCGGGAGGAGAGGCCCAAGTATGATCTGCGCGGCCGCGCCCGTGAGTCTGACTCCGTGCCAGGATCGCGGTGCCAACCGGCGCCCCGGAACGAGCAAGTTCCTTGAGGTCCTGATTTGTTGATGCTGTCGAAGAAACTCGTTGCAGCGCACCAACTAAAGACGGGACTGGCTTAGGGCTTGAGCTCGACAAAACTTTCGCTTTCTTTAAGGAGCTTGTCCAAACGCTCCTGCGCGAGTCGCTCCACAATAGGTGGGACCATTTTTTCTAAGAGGCGGTGCACAACGTTTTCCAAATCATATGATTCAACCTGGCGTCCGACTTCCTGTTCGAGCTGGGCCTTATAGGCCATGGAATCTTCTGGTCCGAGCACTTGAACTGTCTCCCTTTTTTGTTCATCTGATTTTGGAGCAGGTTTGGCAAGAGTTTCAGCGACTAGACTCGCCTCATCAGAAAAAGCTTCAACAAATCGCCTTTGCATGCCCAAGTCCTCTCCCTCTTCGTCTAATGTTAGGGGAGTCGCGGCGATGGGAACGCACCGATCCACAGCAGCTTGCAGTGCGGACGGGGCGAAGGGTTTTTTGAGCACCGCGCCATACCCACGCATGTCTTTGATGTCCTGATTCGTGATGAGCAGCATGGCCGGAAGCGTTCTGTCCCGTCCGACCCAAGTTTCCACCTCTTTGGGGAAAGCGGAGGCGTTAATTCCTTGAACCTGGTCGCTGACTATAATGAGCGCGGGTGGAGATTCCAACACGAGCTTCATGGCTTCGGAGCGAGTCTTCACATTCGAAATGGAAAACTGCTCACGATTCAGCGTGAGTGCGATGACTTTTTGAACGGTAAGGCTTTCATCGAGCAATACAATGCGTGTTTTCATGGCTGAAAGTATAGCAGGCCAGGCACATGCTGCGATGTCCCAAAAGAATTATGTCGTTTTCTTCATTTTTTCCTTAACCTCTCCCCGTTTTGTGACGAATGAATCCATAGATAGAGTCTCGTCTCTCGGTAAGTAGTGAGTCACTGAAGACCCACTCACCAGGGCGGTAAGGAAACCGCCTTTCGCGATTCAAACGCGAGGGAGTTCAACGGAGGAAGTTATGGGACTTCGAATAAAATCGAACGTTCAGTCCATTGTCGCTCAACACAAGCTTCACGATAATCGTGAGAAGCTGGAACACTCGCAGAACAAGCTCGCCTCAGGCAGCAGCATCGTGCGAGCAAGCGATGATGCAGCCGGGCTGGCAATATCCGAAGCTCAGCGAGCGACATTGCGCGCCAGCGATCAGAACTTGAAGAACACGCAAAACGCGTTCTTCCTGTTACAGACCGCGGACAATGCGATTGCTGAAATCTCGAATATCGTCATCCGAATGAAAGAGCTGGCTGTACAAGCCGCCTCGGACACGAACGGCGATAAGGAGCGCGGGTATCTGAACCATGAATACCAAGCGCTAAAAGCTGAGTTGAATCGAATCTCCGAATCAACTCTCTTTAACGGCCGCCCTCTTCTTAACGGTGAAGGCGCCGCCATCGCGATTCAGGTCGGACCAAACAACAACCCTAACATTGACCGAATCCAAGTGAGCGCAGGCTTTAAGGTAAATACTGACAGCTTGGGAGTTACGGACTTGGCGATCAACTCAGTGGAAGGTGCACGCTCTGCTCTAGACCCCATCGGGCACGCACTGGAAGTTATCTCCGAGGTTCGAGGGGAAATTGGTGCCGGTGAGTCTCGACTAGAAGCCACGGTACGAAGCTTGATGGTGTACCAAGAAAATATTGCTGGAGCTTTTTCTCAGATTCGGGATGCGGATATTGCGAAGGAGTCGGCGGAGTATGCAAAGGCAAACATACTCAATCAGGCGAGTGTCGCGATTCTGGCCCAAGCGAATCAGATGCCCGCAATGGCTCTGAAGCTCCTAGGCTAAAAGTAACCGCCAACCCAGAAGTTCAAACGGCCTGCGTTTAAGCGCGGGCCGTTTTATTTCTGGGTTGGCTGCAAGAAAACTACTTCTTCTTGCGGGTTGCTTTTTTCTTCGTCGCTTTTTTAGCGGTTTTCTTTGTGGCCTTTTTGGCCTTTGCTTTTTTCTTCGCCATGGTTTCCCCCTAGCATGCTAATAAGGTTTTGCGTTTACGTGATTACGGTTGTTGCATCTATAAGCCATTTCTGACTCTCGCTGCCTTCACCACTTTCAAGTTTTACGCAAAACATTTTTTTTATCAAGGGTTTATTCAATGTTTCCGCGCGAGTTATAACTCGCGTCGTCTTGAGTGCGCGGTTAGTCACGTTTTATCGTCGATAAAACACGGAGGGTGCCCATGCCCCTGCTTTCAAAAAAAAATATTTTTTTTCACTTAAAGACCAGTTTTTTTAACGTGAAGTCGAAAATCAGAGGTTTTTTTGCGCATTTTCGGGGTGAAGATGTGCATCCGAATGCCCTTCCGATGATTTCCGAGCAGTCTTCGCTGCGAGAAATATGTTTTTCGTATCCCGCTTTTGCAGATTTCTTGCACAAACGCTTTTCACTCTCGCTTCGACGAACAGATTTAGATTTATCTCTGCAATTCTTCTCACAAACACACTCACTCCCCCCGCCGCAGATACTGTTCATGCTCTTTCAATTAGCGCAGCGCTCCCAATCCAAAGAGATCTCCGCGCGCGATCTCAAAACTTGGTTGGAAGACGATTCCAACCTGGTAGTTTTGGATGTTCGTGAACCATGGGAGAGAGAAAGAGGAACACTCCCGCGTTCACACGCGCTCACCGAGGAGTTCCTTCAAAAAGAAGTGACGCAGTGGCCCAAGAACAGGCCCATCGCGGTGGTGTGCCATTACGGAATTCGCAGTCTGGATGCCGCGGCTTATTTGAATGATCTGGGATTTGAAGATGTGCGCGCGTTAACCGGCGGCTTGGAGGCTTGGAGCTTGGAAGCGGATCCGAGTTTCCCGCGCTATGCGGGGCACCCCTGCTAGAAAACAAAAAAGTACGCGGCTGCTTTCGAAAAGATCGAAAAGTAACCGCGTACTTTTAAAATTACGACAGCGCTTTTTGAACAGCGGCGCTCAAACGGCCGATGCGACGTGAAGCCCCTCGCATTTTGATCAAGTTGCGGTTCGCAGCTTTCATCAAAACACTTTGGACCTCGTTCAAAGCCCCTGCCAGACCTTCTTTATTCGCTTTTCCACCGGTTGCGGCAGAAAGCTCGGTCCGGAGCTTTTTGATCACCGTTTTATAACGGGAACGAAGGGTAATGTTATGAGCTCGGCGTTTTTCGGACTGCCGAGCGGCCTTTACTGCTGATTTGTGTCTCGCCATGGTTCTCTTCCTAACTTAAACAAGCCTAGCAATCAAAGGGAAAACTCCAACAAAGTCAAAGAGCTTTCTCGGGTTCAAACGTCTGCACGCCAGGCAACCGACCAAACCGTATACAGCTTTGAGCAGACAAAAACATGTGTTTTCAAGTACTTACACTAGGCCCCCTATTTGCAGAATACAGGGGTAGATGCGTAAATCGATTTCATACCGTTGGATTGCCTGGGGCCTTAGTGGAGCCATCTGCTCGCCGTTGTGGGCCGAGATGACGGTGCCCGAACTCCAAGGCCAAGTCCAAACCCAGATCCAAAACTCTCAAAACCAAGCCTTGGACCAAGATCAAGACCGCCGCAATGGAGCCAATGCCGCCATGGCACTCGGGATCGCAGGGGCTGCGCTCGCCGCCGCGAGCTGCGCTCAACTCATGAAGGCAGCTAAAGAAACAGAAGACCCCACTATGAAAGCGATGCTTCAATCCAAAGCGATGGAGCAATGCGCTCAAGCGGCTCAAAATGCCGGCAGCGCTGCGCAAAATGCAAACCAAAAAGATAAACTGACTTTTGATAACTCACCCAAACTCGCTCAGCAGAACAGCTTACCCACGGGTGAAGCGTACACCCAACCCGAGGACAGCGGTTCCAATACGGTGTACGTGCCGACTGCCCCCGCAGAAAACGAACAAGTCGTAAATCCGGATTCCGCCGTCGAGCCCCCTACTTCGGTATTTGAAAAAGAAACCCTTGCGACCAATACACCCCAAGCTCCAGCGACCGGCACTCTGAACCCTATTGGAGAGCAGATCGAGTTTGATGACAGCGTAAAAAACCCTCCGGCCGCCCAGAACACAGCGCCGGGTATGGCTCCGGGTGGAATGTTTGCGGCTGTCCCGACTGCGTCGAGTTTGAATGGCACTCAATCCACGGCACACCCCTCATCCGAGGGTAAGGACAAGCCTTCTCGCCGGGTGGCTTCTGAAGAAGTATCGAGTGCGGGGAGTGGCGACTCGGATTCCAGTGGTAGCGGAAGCTCTGGCATGAACGCTCTGACGGGATTGTTTGGAGAGACAAAAGAACCTGGCGAAGACGCCACAGGGCAGATCGCACAGCTCATCACAGCGCCTGGAATTGCTTCAACCGCCAGCGCCGCCAAGACACCCAATATTTTTGAATACACTAGCTATCGAATAAAAAAATCGCAGCGAGACGGCGCACTCAAAACCGCCGTTCTCAAAGCAACCGATTCCAATTTGTTGGCGTGGGTGAAACAATGAAGCGCATTTTTGCCTTGGGGTCCATTTTTTTAATTCTAGTCGGATGGGAACCAATTGCTTTTGGCACCGTGCAAGAGCTCAAAGTATCGGAGAGTGAGCTCAAACTCCCCGAAATGCCCAAGCCACCACAAGACGATGGCGAATCCTCCAAGGCCGCTGCAGCCGCTGCTGCTGCCTCAGCGGGAGCGGCACAGTCGAATATGAACTGCATGCTTCTCATGAATGAAGCCCGCAAAGCGCCCGACAAAGAAACGCGTACCATGATGATGATGATGGCGATGCAGCAATGCCAACAAGCCAGCGCCATGCAAATGAGCGCCATTGAAAACAAACGCAATGCACGAGCGGCCGGCTCGAGCAAGGAGCTCCCGAAACCGGGGAGCTTTACTGCTGGAAAAACAGAATTAAAAGCAACCGAGTCCAAAGAGGAAACAATCTCCTTTGATGAAAATGCACCGGCTCGTTCTTTACTGGATGCTGGGGAAATCCCAGTGGACGCGCCTATTGTCCCCGAGCTGACGAAGAAAAAAACTGAAGCCCCCTCAGAAACTCAGGTAGCAGCAGGTCCCCAGCTTCCGCCAACCGCTCTTGCCCCCATTAAACCCGGCAATATCGAATTTGAAGACTCGACCAAACTCGCCGCTGCAGGTGGTTTTGGTGCACCTACGGCAGCGTTGGCGCTCGGCCCGAGCGGCTCAACGGCTGGCACGAACCCACTGAGCGCCGCCGTTACAAAGGATGGCCAAGGAGTTAACTCAACCGCCACGCCGGCTGCTTCGGGCGAACGCGGACGGTCCGTTGCGAGTGAACCAGGCCCCAGCCCAGTGGGCTCTGCGAGCGCTGAAGAATCCAGTTCGGGAGAGTCGGCCTTGGACGCGCTCATGTCTCAGTTAAATGGGGGGGACGCAGCCGAAATGGACGTACCACAATTGGGTGAAGGGCAAGTCTTGACCACGGAAACGGGTGCCGATTCTGAACGCATCAATATTTTTGAGTTTGCGTCTACCCGGTTTCAAAAACTCACTGACGCCCGGCGATTGACCGTGGTTGCAAATACCTCGAAGTAAACCCGGCGCGAACCTCGCAAAAACTGCAGCGCTTCCGCTACCGAGAACCAGCGATCGCTTTCAAACTGCAGAATCCCTCGAGTGAAATTAAACTCTATCCCGGGGTATCTCTCGCCCAAAAGGCGGATCGAGTCTTCAGCCTGCTTTGCAAAAACCGGCAAGTTGACTTCGAATGACAACAAACCAAAGTCCCCGCTCAATCCACGCAGCACTTCGAGTTCATGTCCCTCAACGTCGATCTTGATATAGTCTGGTGTGCCATACGAAGCGATAGCGTGATCCAACGTAGTGGTTTTGACTTGGATCTGACTCCAACTCCCTTCGGCAGCCCCTTTTTGCTCACTCATCCAGGAGGTTTCGAGCGTGTTGTACGCTGACCCTGGAAACTGAACAAACATGGGCGTGCCGTCCGAGTGGGACGAGCTCAGAGCTTGGGGCACGATTTCCACTTGTGGATACCTTCGAAAACGGCTCTTAAGTTCTACGACGTTTGCCGGATCGGGTTCGAAGCAAATCACCCTGGCTCCCAATCGCCGAAACATTTCAGCTTTAGAGCCAATGTTCGCCCCGACATCAAAAATAGTTTTTCGTTTAGAGCCCCACAGCCCCAGGACTTTTCTATAAAACTCGAGTTCAAAACGCAGCGCGCCTTCGTCCTGCCAACGGGTTAACCGAAGAAACCAGGTGTGGAGAACCGAGTGCCGCAGACGGCGCAGTACCGGTTGCTGCCTTAGCCAAACTCCCAATGCTTGCATACACCGATCGTAGCCGCAGTTCGTGCTTATGCCTAATAATTTGACACTGACTTTCGGACTAGACAGGCGTTTCGAGCGTAGACAACCTGGCACCAGTCTTGCTCTAGGCTCCCAAGGGCTCGTCTGCCGGAAGACGCCCGATGTGAGAGTGGTGGAACGTGAGACCGTGGGATTACATAGCCAGCCTGAGCTTAGTTTTGGCTTGGCATCTAGTGCAGGTGCCCGCTCTGGCTCAGGACCGCGCCATGGCGGCCATATCCCCCGCGTCAGATGGCACGATAGAACGCTTGATGCAGATCCCCTCCCCTCGCAAAACGGACTGGCTTTACCAGGACTATGTGGGGCAAAGAGACGCCCAGATCGCGAGCCAGTACGCTTCGACATGGGGCTACCATGAGAACCAGATCAAATACGCCCCACTCGATGGTGAAGGTACGTTTTACGCTATGGGCACGCTGAACAACCAGTTAGAGCGTGATGTAAGGACTGGGTTTGCGCAATCGGTTCTTCGACTGCGCATGAATACTTTTATTCAAAACGCACTCACCCCAAAGGCGGTATCCGACACGACTCGCCGCCGAATAAAATCGGTCCAGGACAGCTTACAAAAAATGAAAAACACCTCAGTGCCACTCTCCAAAGACAATCAGGGAACACGGCTGGCGCTGGGCTACGATGTTTTCTCAGATGCTTCAAAGTTCGAAATACTCACGTCCCTGTGGGCAGCGGGCATCTACCATTCACACCTGATGGGACAGCTCACGGGTGGAATTGTTCCAACAGACTCACTGAGCGTGCGCCTATCCGCGCAAGTTTTAATCGATACGAGTGCAACGTTTAGCCTGTTTCCTGGCGCGCAGGCCTTAGACGCTTCAGTGACCCAGTCCCTCAGCCCCAAACTCAGCACTCGCTTGGGAGCGACACTGCCAACCTCGAACAGAATTGAGGCCATCAATGCAGCCAGAGGCTACATGAACCTTAACTATACATTCTAAGGTCTACTTCCACTGATAAACGAACATGCGCGTGGGGCTTTCTTCTGGATCCTCTGCCGTGGGATCGTCTGATTGCCCCAACAAATAGCCTTGCGAAGAAATGCTTTTGAGCACGACAAACAACCCCTCATCCACTCCACCCGGTTTTTGTTGAAGCAGTGTGTGGTCCTTTGCGATTCTCAATCGCACCGAACCGCCCTTTGAATTCCACACAAACCCGTCCGTGGTCGTATGGGTAAGATCGAAAGAATTTCCAACCACCAAACCGGAGGGACCGATCCCCAGTGCCTCAGTGCACGTTTGTGATGAGGAAACAGGATCGATGTATTGTAGCTTTCGAGTGACCGCATCCGCATAAAATGCATGGGGGCAGTTTTTTCCCGAAGGTACGGTGAACCCCACTGCCTCCCCTTGAGAGTTTATATGGGTTACCTGCCCATACTCCGTAGAGAGCAGGACCGAGTCCCAACCCTTCGGTCCCTTGACCCAAATGGCGGGTTTTTGATCGATTCTGCCACCAATAAAAGCTCCGTTCTCACTCACGGTAAGAGCGGCATTTAGCCCACGTCCAACAGCCCCCTCATGTTCCGAAGGAAGTTTGGAAGCCACCCATTGGGTTTTGCCGTTGCTCAGATTGGGGGAGCTCGTCCAATAGCAAGCACTCGTCTTCGCTTTGTCCGAATCCGTTGAGCTGCCGACGATAATTCCAGCGGCACTTATCGCGTTGGCCTGTGCGAAGTGGTAGCCCGATACCGGGACTAGCTGTTGTCGCGCCCCTTTTTCGTCGTAATAGAGTGCAAAAAGATTGGTGGAATTGGAGTACACCCCCACGGCCCGACCGAGAGAGTCCACACCACGAGGATCGATGGCATCAATTCCGGGGGGATGAGCAAGGTAACGCCTTTTGCCCGTGAGGAAGGACCAGACGACGGTTTTTAGAGGATCCTCTTCGTTATCCGGGACAACTTCTCCCAGAGCGATTCCGCCGGCGGCAATGGCGCTAGCTTCGCTGCTTGGATCCGTTTCGTAGTAAATAACTTTGTCCCCGGCTATCGCCGAGGAGAGAAGAGAACCCAAAAATAGAACAGATGAAAGAACAAACATCCAACCTCCCACTGTCTTAAACCGTTAAGAGACTCGGGACGGGATGTCAAACGGAGCGGCTATTTATTCGTAAACTTCGGCAATCAATCGACTAGGCTCGACGCCAGCCCGTTCGCGCCACTGAATTTCGATCTGGTTTCTACCGGGAACGAGGACAACAAAATCACTTACGAAAGTAGAGTCGAACCCTTGGTAAAAGACGGTGCCTTCAAAACCATTGGTGAGATTTTTGATCTGCATGCCTTCAAAAACCCGCATGGCGGCTTTGCTGAGAGTGCAGAATTTCCCTCGCAGGCGAATGGAGCCCAGTTCGCTTTTTAGACGAATGGGGGATTGGACCGCATCGAGGCAACCTAGGTCGGTTGTAAGCCGATTGAGATCTTCTGGTTTTGTCAAAAGCGAGTCGAGCTTGCGTACGGGTGACGCCTCCAGGTTTTGAGTATCGATAACCAGTCTTTGCACAGAAAAGGCAAAACCAGACGTCGTGATGGTGAGAAAGACAACCATGTCCCAAGGCAGCGGCAACCGCGGTACGTACTTCTTCTTCATAGAGTTCCATTTTAGCGGAATGTGGCGCAACGCAGCAATATCCAGGAGTTAGACACCCTAATGTGAAGAGAACCGCAAAATTTGAACGGTTGAAATCGACGCGCTGGGCTGATAGACCTTTCGTTTCAAACAGTTCCTGTTTTCTGTTCTTCATGCCTCTGTGGCGGAACTGGTAGACGCGCCGGACTCAAAATCCGGTTCCTTCACGGGAGTGAGAGTTCGATTCTCTCCGGAGGCACTCTTCCTAAATTTGATATTACGCCTAATCTCAAACTTAAGGCGCGTAGCCGTTCGGGGGTTTCGACTTCATCGAATGATATGAACTCCGGAAATCGAGGCGAAATCATTGTCCAGGGTGATCAACTTTGCTTGTGCCACTTGCGAGTGGGCCAGAATTAAACTGTCTGCCATTCCTAATTTATGTTCTAGAGACAGATCGGCTGCCAAAAGCGAAACCTCTGTTGTGAGAGGAATTACCGCTTGTTGATTCAGAAGTGCGATAGCGGAAAGAGCTCGATCGTCCGAGACCAGGGAGGTAATTTTTCGATACACTTCATATTGGACGATCGTAGGTACAATGACCTTTGATGCCTTGGCGAAAAAAACACGGGCCGGTTTTTCTAGGGAGCCGCTGCACAACAACTCAATCCATACAGAGGAATCCAGCAGAACAGTTGCGCTCACAGCTTCCGGTTTCCTTTTTCTCTAAGCGATGCAGAGGTCACCTTTCCAGAAAGCTCTTTTTGCAAATCGTCTAGCGTAGGGACAGGAACCAAATAAGCAACCTTCCCTTTTGCTATCACATCCACTTGAGTTCCCGGACGCAGCCCCAGAATCTTTCGAATATCTTCGGGAATAACAACTTGATATTTAGGTGACACTTTAACAGTCATACTACAATGTTAAACGATTGTATCGTCGATGTCAACATCGTTTAACCTAACTTGCACAACCCTGTTTTAAATCACCCAACTATAACCGCGCTTCGACTCATCGAAAAAAAGGTTTCCCAAACCGCCTGACTCCCTGAGCGCTCCAGCCAAAAAACGCGGACGGATCTCGAAATCCAATTCCAAACGCTCTGGCAAACCCCAAATCCGAATCAGAACCGTCCAAGTCTTTGTCCGCATAATCCCCGACCATGAACGAGCGGGACCTATCCAATGGACGCGCATAAGTGATTTGGAGGAAGCGCTCCAGCCGCAGCCCCATTCCTGGATTGGGTTTACGATCCCGGGCATTTTGCTCGCCACCCCCAGCAAAATCAAACCAGTGAATCTTTACCCCCATTTGCTGAAAATGCTCCACCACTCGAAGCAAAACGGCATCGGTATTTTCCCACGACGGAAAAACAGGCGTGTCCTTTTGGTTAGACACTAGCGCAAGAAAAATATTTTCTTCGTTGAGACGAGACAGTACGGGGACAGTTCCCGGGAGCCAGGTAATATCGCCCGGTTCGGAGGGCACGCTATGACCTTGGGTCGACACCACCAACGTCTTATCGACATCGATAAAAGCCACAGGGACACCCCCTTGGCCCAAGGGCGAGTAGTTCGCAAGCAGTGTTCTTCGCTTTAGTGTCAGGTGACCCGGACAGTCATAACTCTCGTCGACAGCTACCGCCGCGAGAGAAAAAAACAAACCCCAGAAAATCCACGCAGCTGAAAACTTCATAAACAGCCCAGTGTTTTGAACGCGCCAGGAGTTATTTAAAGCGCTCCAGCGCTTCGGCACCGGACATACCGACTTTAACCCCAAGGTCTGCGGCCTTGGAGGAAACTGCTTTGACAGTTGCTTTAAGGACATCTTCTGGGATCTTGACCCCTGAAACGATGGCACACGCTTCGTCCTCTCCACAGGCCGAGGCGTCGATATAGCCGCAACCCACAAACCCATTTTTTGCCGAGACAACCACCAGAGGGTACTTGAGCTGAATAACCGACCCACAAGTCCCTTCAGGTAGCGCGGATTTTACTGAGAATCCCATCAAACAAAACGAAAAGACGATTAACTTTTTAATTGATTTGTCCATTTTGACACTCCTCTAGACAGGCAAATTCCGCGACCAATCCCGGAACAGCTCTCAAGTACTTCTCTCACCGCCAAGGGCTGATTCCAGCTTGTGGAGAGCCTGAGGAAAATTAATCCTCCCGTACCCAATTCGAACATGACAATCCCCATATCCAAATCTCCCACTGGGAACAAGCAAGATCCCCTCTTTCTCAGCCAAACGAGTGCAAAGATCGTCGGCGTTTTCACCAGATCCCAGACGAACCAGGCCAATGCATCCAGCTTTTGGCTCGGACCAACTCCACTGTGGGTGCTGCTGTAAAAAACCTCGCAAAAGACTCAAATTACTCAAAGACAGTGCACGATTTCGCGCAATTAGACTATCCGCGTTTCGCAATGCGATCGAAGCCAAGAATTCACTCGGAGCGCTATTACATAACGATGTGTAGTCTTTACAAGCGGCTACTTTTTCCAAAATGCCTGCGTTGTGAGACACCAACCAACCAATTCTTAACCCCGCCAAACCATAACTTTTTGAAGTAACTCCCAACACAACCGCATTTTCATACAACTCGCACGCAGAAGGGAGCCTGAGATCAGCGGAGTATTCTAGGCCACGGTAAACCTCGTCACAAAAGAGCAACGCTCCATGTTTTCTGACAATCTTAACTAAATTCAGAAAATCTTCGACTGATGGAAGGTAACCCGTGGGGTTGTGGGGAAAATTCACAAAAACAGCTGCAGTCTCTGGGCGTAAGTTATCTTCCAACCACTGAAGGTCCAAAGACCAATTTTTATGCTCTTGCGCTTCCCAACGAGTGACTTCGCAGCCAATATCCTCTGGTAAACTGTACAAGGATTGATAGCAGGGCCACTGTACTATGACGTGGTCCCCTTTTTTCAAATAGGACTGGCAAAAGGTAAAAATGGCTTCTTGTGCGCCCGCATGAACCACTACTTCTTTTTCATTAATGTTGGAGTAACCCTGCGCGATTGCCGAACGCAAATAGCGAGTCCCTGTACTTTCCGTGTAACCTAAAGAAAGACGATAGAAGTCCGCGCGTGCACCACGCTGAAGATCGAGAAGTTCACCAATAGAAATGGACTCGCAATCGGAGCTTCCCAACAGGTACTTGGCGCTAAATTCATATTTTGCAAAATACCGCTCTAAATCGAAAGGACGCATCCAGTCTGGGTATCAAGGAGCGGGTCTGCTGTGTAGGACAAAGTTAGTTTTTCTCAACCAAGTGCTTCAGCTTGGACAGTCCCTTTTCGAACATGCTACCGACCATAGCGTCCATGTCTGTGAATAGACACATCAGACGGCCCACATACCCGTTTTTCCCGGATACGGTCCACGACACCCGACTGGCCTTACCCTCAGGGGTGATGAGGTACTCACAGTCCTGCTCCATGTTCATGGGTTCAGTGTACTCTAGCTTAAGATTCACTTTCTGATTGGGGACGGCGCTCACTATAGTGGCGCTACCCGTGCCCATTTTCTTGCCGCCAGTCCAACTGGCGCGGGAGCCAACACCTTCGTCCGGCCCCAGGTAAGTCATTCGAGAATCCGGATCGATCTCCATCCAGCTTCCCCACTGCTCGGCTTTTTTCTGGTTGATCAGATAGGGATAAATCGCGTCGGCCGGAGCCTCAATCAAAACCGATCGGCTCACTCGGTACTCGGGCGATTTCACCGCCGCAAAAATCAATACCGCAAGAAGCACTCCCCCAATAGCCAATCCGATTTTTTTAAGCATTTTTTCCCCTGATTTAACGAATAGCTTAAGCGAGCGGGACCCGCCATTCAAGGCAAACGGTACGCGGTACCTTTTGAGTAAAAGGTACCGCGTACCGAAGCATTGCCAATCCGAACGCCCCCTTTTACTCTGCCCCCCTATGAATCAACCCAAACGCATCTTGTTCTTCCTGTTCGTCCTCTCGGGCTTTTGTGGAATCTTGTACCAGGTAGTCTGGCTTCGCTTAGCCTTCGCGGCTTTTGGGATAGTTACTCCCGTCTTATCGGTGGTCCTTTCAGTCTTCATGGTTGGGCTGGCGCTAGGATCCGTGGCTGGGGGGCGGATCGCGCAACGGCTCGCGCAGTCCTCTCTCTCTCCGCTTTGGTTTTATGTTGGCATCGAGGCCGTTATCGGCCTGAGCGCCTTCGCTGTACCCTATCTCTTCCGTTCGGGTGGCGCCACTTTGCTCACCTTTGGGGAAATGGACTCGGGCAAGTACCTCCTCACATCCGCGGCACTTATTTCGATTTCGATCTTGCCCTGGTGTTTATGCATGGGAGCGACTTTTCCGGCTGTGATGGCCTACCTCAAAAAACAGTACCCTAACGACACTACCGGCTTTAGTTACCTCTATTTGGGAAATGTCATTGGAGCCATGGCGGGGGCTCTGGTCACTGCGGCAGTGCTGGTAGAAATTTACGGTTTTGCCGGCACACTTTTGGTCGGCGCTGCACTCAACGCCTTCATTGCGCTCGTCGCAGCCGGACTGGCCTCCTCGGACACAGCCAATCCTTTGCCCGCAGTCGCGAAAAAACGTCCTGCCCGATCGGTTTCAAACCGCATTACTCTCGCGATTTTATTTGCGACCGGTTTTACTTCCATGGGCATGGAGGTTGTCTGGACTCGCGCTTTTACCCCCGCGCTGCGTACCACCATTTACGCTTTTGCCATGCTGCTTGCCATTTATCTTCTGGCCACTTGGCTTGGCTCATGGGCGTACAGACGACATTGCACTCAGGGAAAAGTCCGATCGCGCGAACACCTACTCCACTGGCTGGCGTTTGCTGCCTGCCTGCCCATTGCGCTTAACGACCCACGGCTATACCTACGCGGCGTAGGCGCAGCCATTTCCATTTTCCCTTTTTGCTATTTGCTGGGATACCTCACCCCGCTGCTTATCGATGAAAACTCCGAGGGCGATGCCGACACAGCCGGCTATGCATACGCAGTGAATATCCTCGGCTGCGTCCTAGGACCTTTGGTCGCAGGATACCTTTTGCTACCCTGGCTCGGCGTCAAATGGTCGTTGTTGGCCCTCGCAATGCCATTTCTTTGCACGCTTTTTACCGCTTTTTCGTGGAAGCGTTCCCGGCAGGCACTTACTTACGCAACCATCGCCGCCTTTGTCCTCAGTGCGGGACCCGCTCGCTCTTACGAGGAACAGGCGGAGGCCTCCAATGGCGTTGTTCGACGGGATCACACCGCTACCGTGATAGCTTCTCAGGAGCCAAACGGCATCAAACACATGTACGTAAACGGAATCTCCATCACCATTTTGACTCCTCTGACGAAAATGATGGCGCACTTACCCTTGGCCTCACTCGATACAACCCCCGGAAAGGCGCTCGTGATTTGCTTTGGCATGGGGACAACCTTCCGCTCCCTGCATTCCTGGGGCCTTGATGCGTGGGCTGCGGAACTGGTACCCAGCGTGCGAGATTCCTTCGGCTTCTACTTCCCCGAAGGCCCAGAACTCTTAAAAGATCCGAAATCGCATGTTGTTATCGACGATGGCAGGCGTTTCCTCCGGCGCACTTCTGAAAAATTTGATGTCATTACTCTCGATCCCCCACCACCTATTGAGGCGGCAGGCTCGAGCCTATTGTACTCGCTCGAGTTTTACCGCGACGCTAAAGCGCGCCTTGCGCCGGGGGGAATTCTTCAACAGTGGTTCCCCGGAGGCGACCAGTCTATTCTCCAAGCGATTGCCACTTCCCTGCACCGAAGCTTTCCGTATGTCCGCGCATTTCAATCCCCTGAAAGCACGGGGGTGTTTTTCTTGGCTTCAGACAGCCCGATCGCTCGTCGGAGCGCGGCGGAATTGGCCCAACGCCTACCCGACCGCGCCAAAGCAGACCTCATTGAATGGAATCAAGGCCAAACACCTGAACAAGCCTTCGAAAGAGTGCTGGCTCAAGAACGGCCACTCGAAAGCATCATGGGCCGCCCCGAATGGTTTATTTCCGATGATCGGCCTTTGAATGAGTACTACCTGATGCGCCGCACGCTCGGCTGGAAATAGCGCGTCGGATAGGTTAGCATCAGTGGTGTTTGGGGGACCACCGTATGAAGGGCGAATTCACACCAGAGCAAGAACAGCTCAGAGAAACTTTGGCCGCTTTTGCTAAACAGGAACTCGCGCCGCGCGCGGAAGCCTTGGACGAAGCAGAAGGCTTTAACCGCGAAGCTTTTTCCAAAATGGCTGGGTTGGGATTGTTGGGAATCACTGTTTCCGAAGACTATGGTGGCAGCGGCCAAGGTTGCGTGGAAGCGACGATTGCCATGGAAAAAATGGGCGAGGCCTGCGCCTCTTCCACACTTTCGTACCTGGCGCATTCTATCCTTTGTGTGAACAATCTTTTTGAAAACGCCTCCGACGCTCAAAAAAAGAAATACCTGCCCGCGCTCATTTCCGGAGAAAAAATGGGCGCCATGGCCATGACCGAACCTGATGCGGGGAGCGATGCGCTTGGGCTGGCGACCCGAGCCGAAAAAAAAGGGAGTAAATACATCCTGAATGGTTCAAAGACTTTTATCACCAATGGCCCACTCGCAGATACTTTTGTGGTTTACGCAAAAACCGGGTCTAGCAAAAAGGAAATTTCCACTTTCATAGTCGAAAAAGGATTTCCGGGATTTAAAGTCGGGCGAAAACTCAAAAAAATGGGAATGCGCGCCTCGCCTACATCAGAACTTAGCTTTGAAAACTGCGAAGTCCCCTCAGAAAACCTAGTAGGCAAAGAAAACGATAGTGTCTCGCACATGATGCGCAACTTGAACATCGAACGCATTACGATTTCAGGGATCTCCGTCGGGATCGCGCAGGCCTGCGTGGAGTATTCCAGCCACTATGCCCAGGAGCGTAAGCAATTTGGCGCCCCGCTGGCGAGCTTTCAAATGGTGCAAGAGAGATTAGCCAACATGGCCACCGAATGCGAAGCTGCGCGGGCACTGCTCTACGCGTCGGCGCGCTCCTACGATCGCGGCGATCGCGATATGGCCCTGGGTTCTAAATCCAAGCTTTTTGCAGCCCAAGTAGCCACTCGCGCGGGACTTGATGCGATTCAAATCTTGGGCGGCTATGGTTACATGAAAGAATACCCCGTGGAACGCTATATGCGGGATGCGAAACTCATGGAAATCGGCGCTGGTACCAACGAAGTCATGCGCCTCATTATTGCTCGAGAGTTGTAATCATGATGCGTCCGGATGAGAGAGCGGCCCGCGAAAAAACCATTCAATTTGTCGAAAAATGGGTCCGACCCACCGCTGAAGAAGATGACGCCAAAAGCCTGTTCCGTAGAGAACTGTTTGACGAAGCTGCAAAGCTTGGGCTGCACGCACTCTGCCACCCCGTTGAATATGGCGGCGGCGGCGGCTCTCACCACGCCTATTACGCATTCCTAGAAGAGATCGGCCGCGGTTCCCTGGCCCTTTCGGTTGCTGTCAGCGTCACAAATCTGGTGCAAGGAGCGCTCTCCACCTTTGGGACCGAAGCACAGAAACAGAAATTTCTGGTACCGCTTGCCCAAGGTAAACATTTAGGCGCGTTTTCACTTTCGGAGCCTCAATCAGGTTCCGATGCCGCTTCCCTCCACTTAAGCGCACGTCGCAAAGGGGCGGGCTACGTTCTGAACGGCGCAAAACTCTGGTGTAGCAACGCTGGATTTGCAGACACCACGCTCGTGATGGCCCGCACCAGCGATCACAAAACAAAAGGCATCACCTCATTTCTCGTCTCCAAAGACACCCCAGGGTTTCGGACAGGAAAGTTCGAAAAAAAACTCGGGCTGCGCGCTTCAACCCTTGCGGAAATCGTGTTTGAGGACTGCTTTATTCCGGAAGATCAGCTCTTGGGCAAGGAAGGGGAAGGTTTTTCGGTAGCGCTTTCGCAATTGGACGCTGGACGCATCGCCATTGGGGCCGCAGGCATCGCAGCCGCAGCCGAAGCGCTCGAACGGTGTTGGAAAAGACTGTATTCCCATCCGGAAGGTCTGCCGATCGAAGGCATTAAACAAACGCTAGGCGGGCATTTCGGCCGCCTACTCGCCGCTCGCAGCCTTTTGTTTCAAGCCGCTACTCTACGGGACGAACGCGAAGAAGTAACAGCAGTAGCTTCCGCTCTCAAACTCTTTGCCAGCGATCTAGCGGTGCAAATCTGCAATGACGCAGTTCACTGGATGGGTTATGAAGGGTGCGTAACCGGGAGTGGCGTAGAGCGACTCCTTCGTGATAGCAAGGCTTTGCAGATTGTCGAAGGGACAAACCAAATACAGCAGCTTGTTCTCGCTCGGCACTTAGATGAAATATTGACATGAAAACGCAGTGGGACCTCCCCGGATTTACGCTTGATATCTCGCTCCTTCAGAGCAACCCAGAAACTGGCGCACTCAAAGCCGCGGATCGCCGCCTCAGGGAAAAATTTTCCTCGGGCCAAATTGGATTTTACGATCTCCCCAAAAAACTGGAGGGTATCGAGCCAGAAACCTCCGCCAAAACCGCTGCCTCGCTCAAACGCGATTTTGAAGCAGCCCTTGTTTTGGGAATCGGGGGCTCCTATTTGGGGGCTGCGAGTGCCGTAGAAGCAGTGGGAAACACCGAGTTTCCCCTGACTTGGGTAAGCAACATCGATCCCGCAGCCATCCACAAAGCCACCGCGCAGCTCAAACGTCGCAAGCACGCTGCTGTGATTATCAGCAAGTCCGGAAACACAACCGAAACTCTGGCGGCTTTTTACCACTTTAGCAAACAGCTCGATCCCAAAGGTTTTACAGTAATCACGGATCCGACCAGCGGTGAGTTGCGCAAGCTTGCACGCGATAACGGCTGGACCGCATTGGAAGTCCCACCCAATGTCGGAGGCCGTTTTAGCGTGTTATCAGCGGTTGGACTCTTGCCCTGTGCACTGGGGGGAGTCGACATCCAAGCGCTTTTGTCAGGCGCACGGGCCATGCGATCGTACTTAGACGAATGCAGCCCTGCCAACAATCCTGCTTATCTTTTCGCTTCTGCCCTGCACTTTGCCGACACCGATCAAGGCCAGGGCTTGCATTACCTCATGCCTTATTGGAGCTCGTTATTCTTATTTGCCCAGTGGTACGTGCAACTCTGGGGAGAAAGCTTGGGCAAAATCACCCCTGCTGGCAAACACGTTGGCCCGACACCGGTTGCAGCCTTGGGGACTACCGACCAACATTCTGTTTTGCAACTGCTTAAGGATGGGCCTCGCAACAAAGTCGTCGGATTTATGGACGTACTTTCTCAGAAAGCTGCGTTGCCAGTGGGAGAAGCGTGTTTCACCCCCGGGAATAGTGCTTACTTGTGTAAGCATAGCTTTGAGAAAATCTCTCACGAAGCCTGCGTCGCCACGCAGCAAAGCCTGACCAATTCCGGAGTGCCTACGTACCGACTGACCTTATCCAAACTCGATGCGCGGGCCTTAGGCGCGTTGTATTTCTTTTTCGAAACAGCCACCGCGTTTGCGGGGGAACTCTACGGCATCAATGCCTTTGACCAGCCAGGTGTGGAAGAATCCAAAAAGCTACTGCATGGGGCACTTGCTCTTGTATAATTAACAAGTGGCTGGGGACGACGAAAAATCCATTTCCGACAAAACTGAGGTTGCCGAGAGTCAGACACTCAAGATTCGCCTAGAACAGGCTAAGTCTTCAGCGCCGTGCCTCGTGGTCATCTCGGGAAAGCCGTTGGGTAAATCCTTTTTCTTGGCGAAACCTTCCATGGTCCTCGGCCGAGATCTCACGGCCGACATTAGCATCGGCGAGACCTCCATTTCCCGACGGCATACGGAGTTCACTTCTACCCCCGAAGGCATTATTTGCAAGGACTTGGGGAGCACCAACGGCACATTCATCAACGATCAAAAGTGCGGCAGTCAGATCCTAGTAGACGGAGATTTGATTCGCTGTGGCAATACGATTTTGAAGTTCTTAAAAGAAGGCAAGATTGAAAATCTTCATTACGAAAAGATGTACGATCTCGCCACGCGCGATGCGCTGACTCAAGCTTTGAACCGCAAGACGATTCTGGAACTCATTGCTGAAGAGTTTAATCGATCGACCAGCAGAAACCTGCCACTGACTATATTGCTCTTGGATATCGATCACTTCAAAACCATCAACGACACGCACGGACACCCTGCCGGCGATTACGTACTCAAAGAAACTTGTGCCCTCATTATGAACCGAATGATTCGGCAACAAGACGCACTGGGACGCTACGGCGGCGAGGAATTTGCGCTTCTACTCAGAGAGACCAAGCTTCAAGTTGCGGTAGATGTAGCAGAACGAATTCGCGCTGCGGTAGAAAAACAAAACTATATTTTTGATTCTAAACAGATTCCAGTTCAAATTAGCATTGGAGTGGCGACGCTGGACTCGACATCCAAGAGCCCTGATGACCTAATCGCCACAGCGGATCGGGCCCTATACGACGCCAAAAACCAAGGCCGAAACCGAGTCTGCGTTCGTTAGCGCCTAGAACTTCGGCGCATACAGAATGTATGCCCATGCCTGCAAACCAGGCACGAAAATTGGAAGGTATAATGATCATGATGAAGTCCAAATTCAAATGGCTGATTGTCGTGGCCCTGGTTTTGGCGATTGGCGCTTGCGCTGGAAAAAAAGCCAAAAAAGGTAAAAAAGAGGGCAAAGAAGGCGGCGGCGTAGAAGAAAAAGAAGAACGCAAAAAAGGCGAAAACCCCGAACTTCAAGAACGACTAAACGGCGCTTTGAACAAGCTCAATAACGGAGCCGCGGATCCTAATGCCGCACCCGCAGCCTTGGCAGATGCCGCTGGTGCAGGCGTTCAAAACGACGGAGTCGGCAATCTCGTAGCGCGCCCCGAAAAAGGCCCTGCCCAGCTTGCCTTTAATGACGCTAGGTTCCCTCGAGCAAACGATGGACTTCAAAGCCACCGAGGCATGCGGGGCCTCGCCTCACCTGGCTCTGCGAAACCAGTCCATGGCGAAAAAGGCGATAACCGCATTTGACGGGGGTCTAGCCTGGATTCCCTATTCCCTTTTTAGTGTGCCGCTCCTTAGAGCAAGAGGCGTACCACATTATCATCCTAAAATAGCGATTTAATATCAAGTACTTAACCGCATTTTTCGGGGGGCCATTTTTGGGCCCGCTGTCTAAAACCTAGTCACCTGCCTAGACTCCGGACACACTGGTACCTCTAAGCCCTTGGTTTTGCTCTACTCACCTCGTACTGTCCAAAAACTAGACACCTGTGTCCAATATTTAGACAGTCCTCTGCGCCTGGTTTGACGAGCAAAACAGCCAAGTCTATCGTGCTTGTGCTTTGGAAACTTCAACCCCCGCTCGTATTCAACGTATCCCCGATGTTTTGATCAACCAGATCGCGGCTGGAGAAGTCGTGGAGCGCCCCGCCAGCGCTTTGAAAGAAATTCTGGAAAACAGCCTCGATGCTGGCTGCCGCAAAATCGAGGTTCTCCTGCGCGATGGCGGGATGTCGGAGATCACTGTCATTGATGACGGTAGAGGGATTCACCCCGAGGACTTGGCGCTGTGTCTGGAACGGCACGCAACCAGCAAGATCCACCGCAGCGAAGATCTCGAAGCTATTTCGACCTACGGCTTTCGCGGGGAGGCGCTAGCAAGTATTTCCAGTGTCGCGCAGGTGGAAATTAAAAGCCGCCCGGCCGGCGCTGACCATGCTATGGCCATGACCTTGAGTTTTGGAGAGGTGACCCAACCCCCACGGCCCGTAGGAGCGCCACAGGGCACCAGTTTGACGGTACGAGATCTGTTCGCGCAGATCCCCGCGAGGAAAAAATTTCTACGTTCTCCAAACACAGAGTTTTCTCATTGCGCGCGTATCGTCAAAGAACTCGCCGTGGGCAACCCGCACGTGCATTTCTCTCTCCACCATAACGGGCGCCAAGTTTGCGCCTATGCCGCTCCCACGCGGGCATCGCGTATCCAGGAAGCGTTTCATTGGGATTGGCATCCGTTGCATGTGGACCAGCAGACGGACGGTCTGGCGTTGGAAGCATTCCTCACTCCGGGGGATCACACCCAAGACCGAGGAGAAATCCTCTTGTACATAAATCAGCGTGCGGTTCGAAATCGGGGGCTGCTTTCAGCAGTTCGACAAGCGTATCTTTCCACCTTGGGGCCGCACCACGAACCCAGTGGAGTTGTCTATCTCGACATTCAAAAAGACTGGGTGGACGTCAATGTACACCCCCAAAAAACCGAAGTCCGTTGCCTGCGACAAGAATCCCTCTACAGCTGGATCTTGGCGACCTTACGCAAAGCGATTTCTTGCCAACCCTCCGTTCGACCTATTTCAACTCTACCCTTGGTGCAATCGCCTACGCCCGCTTCGGTGCCTTTTGTACCGCAGAATGCGTTCACGCCACCTCCTCGACCCGCTTCCTTTGTTCAAACCGATCTTGAAAACCTCACAAAAGAGAGTGAGATCGCGCCCTCCGATCCGCCGCGTATCCCCACCGCGCCCCCGGTGCGTAAATGGCGCTATTTAGGCCAAGCTAAGGCTGCGTACCTTATCTGTGAAGACGCTCAAGGCATTTTGCTGGTCGATCAGCACGCGCTCCACGAAAAACACCGATTTGAAGAGCTTATGCGCAAACTCGAGACGGAAGGGTTAAAGTCGCAACGCCTTTTGCTTCCGCGCATTTTGCGACTGCCTTCTGAGCTCACACCTATCTTAGAAGAAAACCTCGACTCGCTTGCGCGACTTGGTTTTGAGATTGAATCCTTTGGAGACGGGGATTGGGCCTTGAAAGCCATTCCGGAACTGCTTTCCGAAGCTCAATGCGAGACAGTTGTTTTGGAAACGCTCCACGAGATACGCAAATCTGAGCAAAGCGCGGGTGAAGTGGCCGCACGTGCAGTTCGACCAGTCCTCGCCACACTCGCCTGCCATTCCGTCGTGCGTGCGGGTCAGGCCCTCTCCGCTTTTGAAGCGGAGACTTTGCTTAGCCGATTTGAGGATCTGGAAATGGGATGGACCTGCCCACACGGTCGGCCAGTGGCTTTTCGTTTGGGATTTGGAGAGATTGAAAAACACTTTGAGAGAAAATAACCCAGAGCAAAAGCACCCATTATGACAGACACGACTCATCGCAAGATATGCCTCACGGTCCTCGGGCCCACCGCCAGTGGGAAAACTGGCTTCGCCATTGATCTCGCGCAGCGAGTGGGAGGCGAAATTGTTTGCGTAGATTCGACCACCGTCTACCAAGGTTTTGATATAGGCACCAGCAAGCCTACGCCTGAGCAACGCAAGCAGGTGCCCCACCACTTGCTCGACCTGCTAGAACCCAATGCACCTTTCAACGCGTACGATTTTATCCGCCTCGCGACCACAACCATCGAAGCCATCGCTGCCAGAGGCAAACTCCCCATTCTTGTCGGCGGGAGTTACTTCTATCTGCGCGCACTTCAAAACGGCATGTACCCCACGGGGGGCTACGATGAAGAACTTATCGAAAAACTCACCGAAGAATTTACGACCGAAGACGCACTTCAAGGGGATAGGCTGCATGCGGCCCTCTGCCAAGCGGACCCGGAAACCGCAGCCAGCATTCACCCCCATGATACCTACCGGCTACTGCGTGCCATGGCCCTGGTGCGCTCGGGCCGAAAGCCAAGCGATCTTAAACCCGTTGGAGCGCTGGGCCCTGAGTGGCTCTGGGTGAAATATGCCATGGCGGTATCTCGAAAAACCCTTGCCGATAATATTGTGGCACGGGTTCAAAGCATGCTGAAGGCTGGATTGATCGAGGAGACAAAGCGCCTCCAGTCTACTCACCCCGGTGCCCGTCCCCTGCGCAGCATTGGATACGTCGAAACGCTGCGTTTTTTAAACAAAGAGATTTCTGAGCCCCTTTTGGTCCAGCAGATAAGCGAAAACACCCGTAAATTACTCAAGCGACAGATGACTTGGCTGCGTTCGGATCCCGAAGTTCGATTTATTGACTCCCGCGACATGTCTCGTGTGGAGTTGGAAATCGCCAATTTGCGATCGGTGTTGAATTGATTTCCGGAGAGCTAAAATGGTTTCGATGACTGGTTTTGGAAGAGGTGAACTGCTTATCGACGGTTACCAGTACACCGTCGAAATAAAGTCGGTCAATCACCGGTATTTGGATCTTCGTTTCAAACTTCCGCTATCACTTCAGGCATACGAAAGTGTCTTCGCAGAAACTATCCGAACTCAGATTCAGCGGGGATCGGTGGATGTTTCGATCCGACAAAAACTTGCCTCGACTGGAAAAACCTTCGATGGCTCAACGCGATTTCTTATCGATCAAAAAGCGGCTGCAAGTTTTTTTGAGGCTGCGCATTGGCTTCAAACCCAACACACCCTAGCCGCCCCTTCTCTGGACGCGGTTCTGGCGACGGGAAAGATCTTACTCCCCGTGGAGGAAACGGCAGAGACCCCCACACTCCCGCCAGCGCTTCGAGCCTTGGTCGAGCAGACGGTTTCTAAACTTGTAGCGGAACGCAAACGAGAAGGCGAACAGACTCGCCTGAGTTTGCAGGCCACTGTCAAATCGCTCGGCGCTCTGTCCGAACAGTGGAAAACAAACGCAGAAGTTCAGCACGCCAAAATACGGGAGCGGCTCCAAAAACGCTTGCAACAATGGAATCTGTCCAGCTCTGTAGACGCACAGCGTCTTGAGCTCGAGGTCGCCTTTTTGGCGGATCGTTCGGACATCTCCGAGGAAATCCAACGCTTCGAGGCCCATCTTCAAGAGTTTTCAAAACTCACCCAAGCGAAAGAACCGGTGGGAAGAAAACTGGATTTCTTGACCCAGGAACTCCACCGAGAAACCAATACCATCGCCTCCAAGGCGGATGATCTAGGCCTATCAAGGCTTGCCGTCGAGGCAAAAACAGCCATCGAGAAGCTAAGGGAACAGGTTCAAAATGTCGAATAAAGATAATGAATTGGTGCGTGTTTCCAAAGGTGGAATCAACGTGGGGTACGGCAACTTCGTCCTCCCCCAACGCATCGTCGCCATCTTGGAATCAGGGTCTTTGCCCATGAAACGGTTGCGAGAACGATCAGCGCAAGCAAGCCTTCTTTTGGATGCAACTGCAGGCCGAAAAACGCGTTCACTGATTGTTCTCGACTCGAGACACATTGTCTTGTCCGCGCTGGCACCACAAACCTTACACGATCGTCTGGTCGATTCGACTCCTCCCGCTATCACGTCGGACCTGTTGGAGTGGCAAGGAGGCGAGCTTGTCTCCTGACAAACAGACGTCTCTCAAACCCACCCGGCTTATCATCATTGCCGCGCCCAGCGGAGCCGGTAAGACGACTCTGTGTGAACGTCTGGTCCAAGAATTCCCCCAAATACAGCTTTCGATTTCGACCACCACGCGCCCCATCCGTCCCTATGAAACCGAAGGGGTGCATTACCACTTTGTGGATAATGCCGTGTTTGACCGGAAGATTCAGAAAGGGGATTTTGCCGAGTGGGCAAAGGTTCATGGAAACCGCTACGGTTCGGACAAGAAAGTCATCGAAAAGGCCCTAGAGAGTGGAAAACACGTTTTGTTTGATATTGATGTTCAAGGAGCCATGAACCTGCGAGCCCAATACCCCAATCGCACTCTTTTGGTTTTCATTGAGCCGCCTTCGCTTGAAATACTCGAAGAACGTCTGCGAAACCGCAAAGGCGACTCCCCTCAGTCTATTGAAACGCGATTGAAAAATGCCTACAATGAGCTCCAATGGAGCCGGAAGTTCGACTACCAGATCGTAAACGACGATCTCGAAAAGGCGTACCGGCGACTGCGGGAGATCGTGGAAAGCGAGTGTCTGTGAGCCCTCCCAAGGTTCCGCACAGACCCAAAGCCGAGCCTGACATCGAAGACCTCCTCACGCGTGTACGCCGACATAACCCCCAAGCGGATACTGAGCTCATCCGCAAAGCTTACGACTTTTCTCGCGGGCTCCATTCAGGTCAGACTCGTTCGAGTGGCGAGCCCTACATTTTGCACCCGATGGAAGTCGCGGGGATCTTAGCCGAGTACAAACTCGATACCGTCACCATCGCCACGGGATTGTTGCACGACACGGTCGAAGACACCGTGACGACGGTCGAAGAAATTCAAAAACATTTTGGGGTCGAAATAGCGGGCCTGGTGGATGGGCTCACAAAAATCAGCAAGATCACTTTTCACACCAGCGAGGAGAAACAGGCCGAGAACTTTCGCAAGATGATCTTGGCCATGGCCAAAGACATCCGCGTGATTCTGGTCAAACTTGCCGATCGATTGCACAATATGCGAACGCTGCAGCACCTCCCTCCTGACAAGCAGGTGAAGATTGCCAGCGAGACACTGGACATTTACAGCCCCATTGCCAATCGCCTCGGGCTGTCAGAGCTCAAACGAGAACTCGAAGACTTGGGGCTGCGTTTTACCAAACCCGAAGTTTATTACAAACTCGTCACTTCGGTTGCCAAAAAAATCAAAGAGCGCGAAAGCTACACCAATCGTGTCCAGGCTCTCATTGAGAAGGCTCTTGCAGACCAAGGGCAGCCGGGTGCCCGTGTCTCCGGGAGGCCAAAACACTTCTATAGCATTCATAAAAAAATGGAGGCAGGAAACCTTCCCTATGAACAGGTTTTCGACATTACTGGATTTCGAATTATCGTCGACTCCGTAGAGCACTGCTACGGTGCACTCGGCGTGGTGCACTCTCTCTGGACCCCTATTCCAGGCAGATTCAAAGACTATATCGCCATGCCCAAAGAGAACTTTTACCAAAGTCTCCACACCACCGTTGTTGGTCCCGAGGGAGAGCGGATCGAGATTCAAATTCGCACCCAAGAAATGGACGAGACCGCGGAGCGCGGCATTGCGGCACATTGGGCCTACAAAGAGTCGGGACTTTCCACGGACGACCGGAAAACCTTTGCTTGGCTGAATCGTCTCATGGAATGGAATCGCGATTTGTCCGACCCATCGGAGTTTCTCGAGTCGGTCAAACTCGATCTCTTTTCGGACGAAGTGTATATCTTTACCCCCAACGGAAAACTGCTCTCCTTTCCCTCTGGCGCGACGCCCTTGGATTTTGCATTTGCTATCCATACCGATTTGGGAAATCGCTGCATCGGCGCAAAAGTGGATTCGCGCTTGGTTCCCCTGAAATACAAACTCAAGAGCGGGGACACTGTAGAAATCCTCACCTCTCCCACTCAGCGACCTAATAAAGACTGGTTAAAAATAGTTCAAACCTCACGCGCGAAGAATAAGATCCGGCAGTACATCAAAGTAGAGGAATTTGAAAAATCCAAAGCCCTTGGCGAAACCATGCTCGATCGAGAGCTAAAACGTTTTAAGCTGACCACCAAAAGCGCTATCAAAGACGGCAGCCTTCAGAAAATTGCCGAAATGTTCTCACTCAAAGGCACGGACGACCTGCTCAGCGCGGTCGGCTACGGAAAGCTTTCCGTGGCGAAAGTGACCACCCGTTTGGCCCCTAAGGAAGCCACGGACAGCAAGGACAATGCTGGCCCCCTCCAAAAAATATTTGAATCCGCCACCCATAAATCCGCTCAGTCGGGAACTGCGATTGTGGTCAAAGGAGTGGAAGATATTCTGGTCCGCTTTGCTCGCTGCTGCAACCCCGTGCCTGGGGATTCGGTAGTGGGGTTTATCACCCGGGGACGCGGCATTAGCGTCCATGCGAGAAAATGCCCCAAGATTTTTGATTCGGATCCCCACCGCTTGGTAGAGATCGAATGGGATCATTCCAAGCAGGAAAAGCGGCTGATTAAAGTACGGGTCGTATGCGAAGATAGATCGGGTTTGCTTGCGGATATGAGCCAAGTCATTCGCGATCAAAAGGCCAATATTGGTCGCGCGCAAATTGGAACCACCAAAGACAAAAAAGCGGTGTGTCTTTTTAGTATCACGGTCGAGAACCTGAGCCACCTGCGCAAGATTATATCTACTTTAGAAGGCGTTCCGGGAGTGATCACAGTGACGCGCGTGCAGCGGACTCAGTGACCCGCAACTCTTTAGGCAGTCCAAAAACCACGTTTTCCTCCCGAACACGGCGACTTTCGACCGAAGCCCCAAAACGCTCCTGCAAATAGTTCACGCAGCCCTGCACGACACGCTCGGGGGCACTCGCGCCAGCCGTCAACAACACTACTTCTTTTGATACAAACCATTCGGGTTGAATCTGCGTGGCCCCATCAATCAAATACGCTGGCCGACCTGACAGGCGCCCGATTTCGGCTAGCCGCTGGCTGTTAGAACTGTTTTGGCTTCCCACTACTAAGACAACATCCGCTTCACCAGCTAGTAGACGAACTGCTTCTTGCCTGTTTTGAGTGGCGTAGCAGATATCGTCTTTTTTGGGGCCTTCGATCTGGGGATACTTCTGCTTTAAAGCGTCGATGATCGAACGCGCATCGTCCACACTGAGCGTAGTCTGAGTAAGGTACGCAAGCTTTTGTTCAGAACCAAAACTCAAGCGCTCAACATCTCCCACCGTTTCGACCAAGACGATCGAGTCTGGGGCTTCGCCCATGGTCCCTAATACCTCATCATGTCCCGAGTGCCCTACCAGAACGATGGCATAGCCTTTTGAGGCAAATTGAATGGCTTCGCGGTGCACTTTAGTGACCAACGGGCAAGTCGCGTCAATGGGGTGCAATTTTCCTAGAGCCGTTTTGTGGCGAATTTCCGGAGAAACCCCATGTGCACTGTAAAGGATATGTGAACCCGGGGGAACTTCATCCAAGGACTCGACAAAAATCGCCCCCTTTTCCCGAAACTGGTCCACCACATGTGTATTGTGCACGATTTCATGAAAGACGTAGACGGGTGCGCCATACAGAGCGAGCGCCCGATCCAGGCTCTCAATAGCCATATTGACGCCCGCACAAAAGCCGCGTGGATTTACAAGTAGGACCTTCATTCCAGCCCGAAGATAGTCGGAAGCGGCTAGTTTTTCTAGATTTTTAGCGAGTTTTAGTAGGGGCGAGTCGAACTGCACTAGCCACTTCTGAAGCAGGTTTAGCTACTTCTTTAGCAACATAGCTACGTTGCGCTTGCAAGCTGCCCGGGAGGGAGAGCAACCCTGCGGCAAGCAGCTGTTTGCTTGCATTGAGCTTCATGGGCTTTGCGCCTTCTAAAATCCAGTTTTTCACTTTGCGGTAGTCAAACGCGGCGGCCCCAAAAGCCCCCGAGAGACTGAGCTGGCTCGCGACCAAGGCCGCTGCTCCAGTGACAAACGCAGTGGCCTGGGAGGTGCCCGACATGGTTCCGTATTTTCCGCCGGGCAAAGTGCTCAAAATCATCAACCCTGGAGCCGCTACATGAACAGATTTTCCAAAATTGCTCGAAGGCAGGAGTCTTTCAAACTTATTCACGGACGCCACGCCGATGAGATTGTCGATGGGATAACTTGCCGGGTAATAGGGACGGCGATCATTGTTGCGGCCATCATTCCCAGCGGCCGCCACAAAGAGCACGCCTTTGCGTTGCGCTTCGGCAACAGCGGCCCGTTCTGTTGCGGCTGGATCTGCTCCACCGCCGCTGTAATTGATAATTTGAGCGCCATTGGCAATCGCGTACTCAATTGCACGGACTGTATTGGACAAGTTGTTAAAACCTGCGCCCCCATTGTCGTAATACTTCAAAGCCATCAAAGAAACGCTGGGGCAAGCGCCTGACGTTCCCATACCTGCACTGCCACCGACGATGCCGGCAATATGCGTACCGTGACCATGGGTATCGTAAGGAAAGGGCAAGTCGTGCACAAAATCCCAACCCACAACGTCGTCGACATAGCCATTACGATCGTCATCGATGCCGTTGCAGCTTTTGTCTCGGCAATTCCATGCGTAACCCTTGTCCGCTAATTCCTTGGGTGGTGTCCACGGGCCGGACTCGCCTTTGTTGATCCACAAGCTGTCGCGTAAAGCAGGGTGCGTGTAGTCCACGCCAGTATCGATCACAGCGACTATAACTTCTTTTGGGCATGTCCCACCCTGGGGTTTTGCCGAAGGAGCGATCTGCGAAAAGGCATCAAAAAAACCAATGCTCGCCAAACCCCATTCCTGAGAAAGGTTGGGATCGATTTTGAGAATATTGGATTTGGAGAGGGCAAAACTTCCATGAATGCGGTCTTTGAGCTCTTTGGGATAATCCGGGTATTGGAGATCGGCAGCCTGCTTGGCAAGGCCTCCGGTAAAAGACAGCTTTTCCCGTGGCTGATTGGCCAATACGACGGTTCCAAAGGCCAACGCGCCTAAAGACATCCAGAATACGGGCCGCAATCCTTCGACCCATTGCTTTTTCAACCAATCAGGCATCCACACCATCCCACACTCACCTGGGCTTTAAAGAGCAAGGTGGATGCCAACACCCAGAGCGTGTTTACGCATCGGGTTTCAGGGAGTCTACGCACGGACACGTCGAAGATTGGTTCACCCCACTGGGAGTGTGCGACAAATGCCGGCACTCCGAGCGACGTATTCCGTCCACACTGAGTGCACAAAACCTTAAACCGCCGAAACAAGCGTGATTTACCCCAGCGTATTCCCAGCCGCGTTGCCAGAGACACAAAAGGGCACTTCGTCGTTTTATTGGACAGTCGGTTTTATCTGGTACGCGGTAATTTTCTCACAAGACGGGTGTGGTGAGGGGGGGCAGATTCAGAGGGATGAACGCAGGGTCGAATTTCCCTCCTCCCCGAATGATTTTATAGCTGACATAGTTGCGCAAGACGAGTTTGACGTAGTTGCGTGTTTCAGCGGCCGGAATCGTTTCGGTGAAAATGTCCAAGGGATATTGCTCACCTCGTTTCCACCAGTTGGCCACACGTTTTGAACCTGCGTTGTACGCCGCTGCCATGAGGGCCGGGTGAGGCAGCGCCGATTGAAGCTGCCGCAAGTGATAGGCCGCGATTTTCAGGTTTTCGCTAGAGAAAAACAGGGACTTCGTGGAAAAAAAGCTTCCGTACCGCCACTGTTTCGCTATTTCAGCGCCAAGCTGTGGCATGAGCTGCATCAACCCTCGCGCTCCAGCCGACGATACCGCCCCGGGATTAAAAGCGCTTTCCTGCCGCATAATCGAATAGAGAAAATCCGGGTCCATGCCCCACGCTTGCGCCACATTGGACACCAAGACCGCATGGGGAGTGGGAAACATCTCGGTAAAAAAATCAAACGCAAAGGGACTTGTTTCCTCTCTCAGCGCGATTTCTGTAACCAATGAGTAAACTTTCATAGCCTCCAATTGATGCCCGGAGGCTTGAAAAAGGTGGGCTAAGTACAGCATGGTGGGCACGTCACTGACAGGGGAACTGCTTCCAAAACTCTTGGACGCAGACCGAAGGAATGCATACGCATCGTTCCGAAGCCGACTGTTCAAGCTTTGCTCCGCATGGGTGAGATCACGGTGAACAGAGTTTGAGACCGAGAGCGTCGTCTTGCGGTAACCAAAATCCGAAAGAGGCCCCATTTCCATATGCGACCCCAATCGGGCAGCTGCCAAAAAAGCGTAAAAACTGGGAACTCGGCTATCGGCCAATCGAATCCAAGCGCTTTTGTCAGTACTGCCCATGGCTTCATCAAAGCGCGCTTTCCAATAGCGACGTCGCACTTGATTAGAAGGGCTTTGGTCGGGATCGCACTGCTCCTCAAAAACCCTCTTAGCTTGTTCGGGATGCCCCTGCCCTAGTGAATGCACCGCGAACAAGAGCCCAGACTCCGCGGTTTCCAGAGCGCAGTGGTCGACTTTTCGCATTGCTTGGTAGGCTTCACCCGCGGCTTCGAGGTTTTGCAGATCGAGCGCGACGCGGAACCTCAAACTCAGCAACCGAAAGCTCTCTCGAGCTGAGATCTTGTCGGCAAAACGCTCGTCCTGCCCTAGCTCAACCGCGCGAGTAAATGCCTGTTCGTTTTCGTCCTGATTCCAGAGTTTGTAGACTTCGCTATATTGTTTTTTCAGTTCGGCATCCTGAAACCACGGGTCTTTTTCCGCAGACTCCACGCTCATCGACTTCGAGGACTCTTGCTTGGACTGTTCCACTCGAGAGCGCAGCTCGGAAGTCCCATCGGCCAAGATCGAAATTGCCGTTCCTAATGCCGCGTAACGTCCCGAGTCTTTCTTCAGCTGGTTTTGTTCCAGTTCGTACAGATCGAGTAGCCGTTTTTTTTCGGCTAAATTCAGTTTGCTTCTACTTTCGAGCTCTATGCGCTCATAGGTGTGAGCCGGACTCAGATACCCTGGGGGATCTGTCCGAAAAAAAGGCGCAAATTCCCGGGTTTGATGTTGGCTAGCGCACTGGCATAATAAGAAAATTCCTAACACGGAGCAAAGCCAGCGCATGAAACAGAGTCTACTGCCTCACCGAGTTCAAAAAAAGCCTTTCCTCATTTTGGTAGGTTTCCTACCAATTAGTTTGGTTTGCTTGATTACGACCTCCTGTGAAAAGAAAAAAGAGGATCCTTCTGTACACCTGCTTCGTAAAATTCAGGCAGCGCAGCAGGTGGAGATGACCCAAATTGAAAATGAGATCAAAGCGGCAGGAACAGATGCGCTGGCGATCGCAAAGTGGGGCGAAGAAAAGGCGCTCCTCCAATCGCGCATGGCCAGAACCAAGGAAGAGCTTCGACGCGTGGGTGGTTTGGATCCCGAACCTGCTGCCGGAGGGGGCGGAGGCCACCACTAATTGTGCTGCCTCGCGTCTTGACCGCTCGTCGCGGCACCGCAATGGTCAAGCCTTGGGAGGGGTGCTGTATGTTACGCTGGCTTGGTTTAAGTCTGTTCTTGTTTACAACGGGGTGGGCGACCGCCGACTGGCGCTCGATGGACCAGTGGCCCATCGACACGGTACTCAAACCCAAAAGTGACATACCGATCCGTGCCCGCCATTCTCACGTCACCCTCTTTCTCTTGAACCACGATGAAGATTCTGATGGCGTTCCGGAATATCTCGACTGGTGTCCTAGCACCGCCTTGAACACCGCCGTTTGCACCCAAAACCTGTTCAATGAAGGCAAATGCGATGAGACCCAGATGGGTTGCGCGTTGGACAATAGCCAAACATCGATTTTAGAAAAAAAGGCTGCGCCTAGGGGTTGGGTGGGCGACTGCGACCTTGTATTGCACAGCACCACTAAAGACAGAGTGCTCCGCGCCGGCACAGAGCTTACGCTCATCGATTCGTCGGGTCAGAATGTCTCCGACTTGGATCGTGAAAATTTGGGCAAATATCACGGTTGGTTTTCGAAATTCACTAACCCGATCTTCTCGACCAAGGGCGGTACGTTGATCGGCATGCAGTGCAGGAAATGCCGTGTGCGGTTAGAGCTCAAGGAAATGGGCCCCAGCAACGGAGAAGCCTATGAGGTGCCTTCTAAACAGCGCTTTTGCTCATCCCCTACGCTCATGACAGCGGCTGATATGGAGTCACACCTTGAGGTGGTCTTTCCTAAACCAGAGGAAATTACGTTGCGGGCGGAGTAAATGGCGGAGGGAGAGAGACTCGAACTCTCAAGCCCTTTCGGGCGCCGCATTTCGAGTGCGGTGACTTACCAATTAGACTATCCCTCCGCATCAGATGAAGGCCCCCGAGTTTCCCCAAAACAGGCCCGTTTGTAAAGCCCTGCCCCCTTGACGTCGAGCACGGGATCGTGGAACACGGACTGACAATGAACTATTGGCTGCTCAAGACTGAACCCAGCGTATTTTCCTTTGACGACTTGCTCCAAGCCCCCAACCGCACGACGTGCTGGGAAGGCGTTCGCAATTACCAAGCCCGCAATCTACTCCGAGACTCACTCAAAAAAGACGACTGTTGCCTGATCTATTACAGCAATATCGACGAACCCCAAATTGCGGGCATCGCCGAAGTGGCACGCGAAGGCTACCTAGACACCACCGCATTGGACAAAACCAGTCGCTACTTTGATGAAAAAGCTGCGGCCAAAGGCGCGTCGCCCTGGTACATGGTCGATGTTCGAGCCACGCATCGCTTTGAGTCGCCCATCACCCGAACCCAGCTCAAGTCCGAAAAAGCACTATCCAAAATGGTCGTTCTCCAAAAAGGCTCACGCTTGTCGGTCCAACCTGTGACAGAAGCCGAGTTTAAATGCATTCTGACGCTGGGCACTCCTAAACGTCTATAATTCAGCCTCTCCACACGCTCCACTCAAAAGCAATTCGCTGAAAACGGTAGGATCACGGAGCTCCCGTGCCTGTTGGCTGGTGTACCCGTCCCATTTTCGATGCACAAAAAAATACCGCCGACGTTCCAAGTCTTCTTCCGCCCCCTCAAATCGCGCCAAGGCTTGAATCAGTTTTCCACCGTTAAAACCCCGCAATGCGTCCTGATATTCGCCATAGATCCGACGCAACAGGGGGTGCGACTCAAACCCGTGCCTTCCACGAACGCGGGTAAAGCGCTCGGGCTGAGAAAAATCGTGCCCACTCAAATGAAAAAATACGGCGCGCCTTCCATTGACATAATAGCAACCCGACCTACGGGTAATCTTGCGCTCGTGCAAGTTCCAATAGGCCGTATTCAACGCCGGCGAATCCAACAAACAAAACCCTTTGCGAAAAATCACCGCCATTAAATCCAAAAGCCTTTGCCCACCATGCAAGTGTGGCGGATCGAAAAAACCAAATCGATCCAGACGACTCTTCCAAAACTCAAGAGCTGCCATCGCAGTTTTGTCCTGCCGAAAAGCCATGAACCCGCTATTAAAAGTCCCATACTGCATCAATGCCAACTCGGTCGGGCGGTTGCCATCTAGTGGATACGGCTGAGTGATGTGCGGCGTATAGGCAAAGGAACTCTTGTCCAACGCTCGCCAGACCATCCCAAAACCTCCGGTTACCCAGATGTCTGCGTCGAGGTAGATAGCCTTGCGCACTTTGCAATGACCCAGCAGATACGCGATAGCGCGAGGGCGCATTGCATTAATCCACTCAAAACGGCTGTAATACTGCTGAAGGTCGCTGTCCTCACCCGCTAGAAAGGCCTGACTCGAAACCAGCTGAACCCCTTGTGGAAGCGCCCGCCGCGGCAACTCCTCCCCTAAATAAAAGACGATAAAATGGCATCCGGGATTGTGTTTGAGAAACGACTTTGCCACCGACAGGCCTGCAGGCAGGTAGTCGGGAGTGACTAGAGTGCAAGCGACTCGCGCGCCTTTCATTCCGATCGGTAACCCTGAGTCAAACGTTGCCGCAGCTCTTGTATCCAATGCTGCCGTTCGGCTCCACCCAGCCGCTCTTCCAGAGGCCCAAAACTCGCCTCCAAGTTTTCTACGGCCATCGCTTTTGCACGCATCGCTAGTGCCTGCTCCTCCAACCAACTTTCCACGGGAACGACATCAGGCAATTTCTTCACCGCCTCACGAAACCGAGCATAATCTCCCGGACTGGAATAATTGGCTGCCACTGCCCACACCCAACCCGCCCGCCGCAGTTTCAAGTCTTCATACTGTTTGAGATCAGGAGCCTGACCTCTGGGGAACAGATTAGAAACGTCCTCAAACATCTGGAGTGTGACACCAAACGAAACGCCAAACTCCCGCAACAAGGCGAGATCAGGAGCGCTTGCACCCGCTAGCGCAGCCCCGATGGCGGCTGCAAGCCCCATCAGCGCTCCGGTTTTGAGTTCCATCGCAGCCAAACTCAAATCCCAAACTTTTTCCTGTGGGGTCTCATCGATCGGAACACTGACATCAATCGCTTGGCCAAAGTGCGCCTGCACCAAAGACTCCGTGCACAAACGGTAAATACGCAACTCTTTCTCCGGAGGAAGCCCCCAATGTTGCAACCGCTCTAATGGCCAAAAGTACAACCAACTCCCTGCATTGAGCGCCACGGGCATCCCAAGCTGCCGGTGCAAACACGGCTTTCCTCGACGCTGTTCGCTGCCGTCTTCAATGTCATCGATCACCATCGTAGCGGCGTGTATCGACTCAATAATGAACGCGCCTTTCTCAAGCAGTGCTTGAGCCTCTTCTGCGGGTGTCCGCCCCTCGTCCGCGACTTTGAACGCAAACTCCAGAACCTGGGTGCGAAACTTCTTGCCACCACTCGCAAGAAACTCGCCCAGGGGTTCAAGCAACGCCTTATGGAGAGTTTCCTCCACGCCCGAATTCGGAGGAACTCGGAGAAGGGTTTGAACGTCTTTTGCGCTTCCGAAAAATTCTGCGTATTTCATTCGCTTCAAGCCTAGATTAGCTCGCCGACACTGGCAACTGGCACAGGTGACTTTGCATGCGCTTTCCGCCAGAATGGCCTCATGCTCATTCGAGTCGGACTTACTGGTGGAATTGCGAGCGGCAAGTCTCTAGTCGGAAACCTTCTCCAATCCAAGGGTTGGCTGGTGGTCGACTTGGACACCGAAGCACGCCGCCTCACGGAAACCGACGCTCAGGTCCGGCAACACCTTCAAAAAATATTTGGTCCCGCTGTTCTGGACCCATCCGGTGCAGTGAACCGGGAGCTCTTGCGCCAGCGAGTTTTTGAAGAACCGAAACTCAGGCAGCAGTGGGAAAACGTGCTGCACCCACGTTTGATGCAGCATTTTGAATCCCAAGCAGAAGGAGCGGAATCCAGTGGCATTCCCGTGGCGGTGTGTGAAGCTGCGCTGCTGGTTGAGACAGGCCTTGCTGAAAACTTTGACTTCGTCATTGTCGTTACCGCGCCCGATCCCCTCCGACGTCAACGCCTGCGAGATCGCAATCGCTTTTCAGAAAAGATGATCGAAGCGATTTTTGCTGCCCAGGCACCCGATGAGGAAAAAATCCGTCTTGCCGACTTTCACCTTACCAATCACGGCGACATAGCCGAGCTAGAAGAACAAATCTCCAAAATAGCAAACCAGATCTTGCCGCCTAAGACCTAGCGCGGGACTGGAGCGCAGCTGCGAGCAAGACGTTGCGCATCAGCATGGCTATTGTCAGTGGCCCCACCCCACCAGGGACCGGCGTGATGGCTTGGCACCGCGGTGCCACCGCCTCAAAATCGACGTCCCCGCAAAGCCCGGTGTCTGTTCGATGAATCCCCACGTCGATCACGACGGCGCCTTCCTTTACATGTTTGGCCTGAATGAATCTTGGCTTCCCAATGGCCGCGACTAAGATGTCCGCACGCTGGGTCTCCGCCTCTAAATTTTGGGTTTTTGAGTGACACACTGTCACCGTAGCGTCGTTCATCGACAGGAGTTGCGACATCGGTCTACCTACAATATCGCTGCGCCCCAAAACGACGGCCCGTTTTCCCGCGATCGAGATCTGGTAGTGCTTGAGCATTTCGATCACACCGTACGGCGTGCAAGGTTGAAATCGAGGCTCACCTAAAAACAGCAGCCCCACGTTCTCGGGATGCAATCCATCGACGTCTTTCAAGGGGTGCACTTCTTTGAGCACATTGCGTTTTTGAATCGACGGAGGCAGTGGCAGTTGGATCAAAATACCATTCACCTCAGGGTCGGCGTTCAAGCGACGGATTACCGCGATCAATTCGCTCTCGGTCGTAGACTCAGCGAGCTCAAGTGTTTCCCCCCGCATCCCTAGATCGAGACATTTTTTGCGTTTGTTACGAACGTAGACTTGAGACGCGGGGTCTCCGCCCACCAAAACCACCACGAGTTTGGGCACAAACGGCAACAGCGACAGGTCGAGCAAAACCTTGCGGTAAATCTCTTCTGCGACGGTCTTTCCACTTAAAGTTTCAGGCACTTGCCTACAATGCGCGAAGCTGCGCCACCCCGTCAAGATCCCTCATGCTCCCACAGCGCTCTCAGCGCATCTCACACCCCATTTTTCTGCAGACAGCGCATAGCCCATTTGCTAACCCTGACCCATGCGTTTGGCTCTTGGGTTGCCCTTATTCATCCTGTTTTTCGGGGGAACTTCTTTTGCGGCACACGTACCTACCACCAGAGCAAGCTTGCTCACGAGCTACGGACGCCAACTCGACCCTGACTACCCCCGCGAAAGTATGAGCCTGGAACCCTCATTTACCTGGAACTTTCGGTCTTACTCCTCTTTGTCTGCCCGCGCCCTGCTTGACCGGTCTTTTGACTTGCATAAACCACTGCGAGTCCCTTTCTTAGAATTCTTGACCAAATTTGGCCTGGTGGCCCAGCCACACCAAACCTTTGGAGTCTTCGTCTACTCCCAGTTCCCCGAGTTGCAGGACTGGGGGGGAGAAGGGGCGCAGCTTCGCCAAATTGGGGGAGGCTATTTTTCGAAGCGCTTTGAGTCTGGACTTTCGTTTGACCTCTTGGCGGGACCCTTTCTGTACTTCTCTGAGTATGCGCAACGCCGAAACGGCCAGCGGTTTTCCCAGATGGGCTTTGTCGAACAGGTCTCCGCTGCGTACCAAATCGGCAACCTCAAGTTTGAGTTCCTTTTTTTCTTGGCCCAGGAGTGGAACGGCCGCTGGCAGAACTTTTATTCCACGTTCGAAAGAGTCAGTCTCCGTCTTACCGAATCGCTGTGGGTCGGTCTCACGCACCAGCTAGTGCTGAGCCATATCGATGAGCTGACAGGGAACTATTCTCCTGTGGGAGTCTTTGATGGTCGAAAAAGCCGCGTGGCGGGATTTTTACAATGGCAACTCTGATCCATCTGAGCCTCGCCGTTGTGGTGTTCGTCGTCGGGTGCGCGAAACCCCGCCCTATTCGGCCGCTACTCGCCGACTCCAGCCGCCTAGAAGCGAAACACCTCGACGGAACATTTCTATTTCTAAAAACGGTAGTGCAAGTGCACTCCCCTTCAGCAGCGTTCGCGAGCTTTGCTCCGGGGCAGTACCTTGAGCACGGTAAACTGGTTCGCTTTGTTGCTCACGAAAACAAAATCGACATCGTATCGGTGGACCCGCTGTTTCAAGAGCAGTCGACAGCCCCTCAAAGCGGCTTACTCTCGTCCTTCCCTGCAGAGTGGGTAGATGTGGAACGGGCAAGAACCCCCGACGGCGAACCCACGCACGAAGAAGTAGAAAACACGCAAGATCGCGCTTGGGACAAACGCGCCTTCGTCAGAATGGACTTACTGAAAGACACGGCAGATTCGCTCGACCCCAAGACGCGCAGCGCCGCCCTCGTTTTGGAACCTGAAGTCGACCTCCAGCGCGGCGCCATCAACTTCGAAGTAGAGCGACACCTCGAGGACGGGACCAGCCTCACGGTTCACTATAGCTTCCTAAAGTACACCCCCAATGCTCGATACACGCAGAGAGATTTTTCGATCGAAGAGCAAATTCAATTTGGTTTTTTCGCCACCCAAACTTACCGTCTCGACGCGTTTGACAGGTTTGCCGAGAGCACACGGCGGTCCTTTTTGAATCGTTGGGACACCACTAAAACAATCGTGTTCTATTTTTCTCCCGGCTTTCCATCGCACTTAAAAGACCCCATCCGGCAGGCCTACGCAGAATGGGGGGAAATCCTCAAAAGTGCCGTTGGAGATCTTGTCCTGGAGCCCATTCGCGAAAACACCGGCCAGAGACTAGGCGACTTGAGACACTCTCTCATCGTCTACGACAATTCCGAATCCAGCGCACATGGAGTCTTGGGCTACGCCCCCCTCATGACGAATCCCCGCAGTGGAGAAATCCTCAAGGCAGATGTGATTCTTTATGGCAAAGTCCTCAAAGACGCAGCCTTCAAGGAACTCTTTTGGGAAAAGTCGCGTCGCATATCTCCAGATTCCCCCTCTACGGACACCGGAACTTCTCTGATTAACCCAGTAGAGCTTCTGCATACGCACACAGTGCAGGATCTTAGCAATCACATCACCCGAATCAACGATGGTGTTTTGAAACGTGCGCTGTCACGAGACGCGGCTCAAGGTGGCTCGGACACTCTCGAGAAAGAAGTGTTTTCAGGCATCTTCAAACACGAATTCGGACACGCACTGGGTTTGCGCCACAATTTCATGTCGACGCCCAACGGGCCCGCCCATAACCCAAACACCGTGCAGAACAAATCCATCATGGGGTATGGGTTTCTCGAAGATAGCTTCCCGTCCATTGGTCCCTATGATCGTGCCGCGATTTTGTTTGGCTACAGCCCCAATGCCGAAGTCCGCAACCAACAACTCAAGAAGGGGTTTTCCTACTGTTCTGACGAGGAAATCTTTACCTCTCGCGCGGCCATGTGCCAATTGTACGACACGGGGTCCAACCTCACCGACCTGATTCAAAAACAGCTCCAGCGCTATTTTTCTCATTATGAAATCGGTAATCTTCGCCTGGACAGAATCGATTTCGGAGGCAGCCCCGAGACCTACCGAGCTCGCATCCTGGGGCTCTTGTTACCGATTCGGCAGGCGTATGATAATGCCGAGTCGATCCTTCAGGCTTTTAACTCGCAAGATTACGCAGCAGTGTGGTCGCTGGCGAGACAGCGGGTAGAGGCAGACTCCACCGCTTTGGCAAGCGCACTTCGGCAGGTGTCAGTCGAGTACGGTTCCATCGTGCAAACTACTGATAAAGGCCCGGTCTCGGTCAGCCGTCACCTTACCCGCACCCTTGACATGAACAAGGTACGCCAGGTCGTGGAAGACGCTCTGGAAGCAAAACAGGAAGCCGTATCGGCACTCCGCCAGATTGTTCTCGACTCAAAACGCCCCGACTTTGACTCCACTGACGGAGTTCAAAACCGCCTTCAATCCCGTGGGATTTTGCCAGACAAGCTCTTAGCACTCTCGTTGATTTCTGCGCCGTCGGAACACCCCTTGGCAAAAAATCGATTCCTCAGCCCCTATTCGGCACCGGAAGAAGCAGTGCCGTCTTTGTTCTCCAGCTTGCTTTCGAATACCATTGAAATATCGGACCCCGATGGCGGAACTGAACCCTACTTTCGAATCCAGCAATTTGATCCTTCTCTGAGAGCGCATGCTCTAAAACTTTTATCCGAAGAGATCGCGGTTTTTGGCAGGCATCCTGAAGCCCTGGAACTCATTCAAGTGCACACCACCAAGCTTGCCGACAGCAAAAACACCCCAGACTGGGGACATCTCCAAAGCGCCCGAACAGAATCCCAAGAGTTCTACCGCACACTGATGATTGATGAGCTTTCACGGAGCGATTTCTCTCAGGGTGCTACAAACGATTTTTCGTTCACAGATCGCTCCGCCTATGAGCAAACGCGCAATCGATTTGAGCGCGCATTCACCTTTGTAGACGATGAGACGGTACTTTCGGCGCCTGTCAGTGTAGGGGTCGATGGAGTTCGAACTGCAACAGGTCTTTTAATAAGGAACAACCTCAATGTGGCTGAGGATTACCTTGAGGCCGTCACAAAGACTCGCCGTCAAATTCAGGATGAGTTGCTGAAAGATCGGCCGCGCACATTTGTTAACTCGCTCATGGCCCTGAACGCGCTAAACAAAAGGCAGGACGCCCTGCATCGCTACATTACTGGGGAACGTCTTTTTCTAATTCAAATGTACTTGGTCTTCGCGAAAGAAAAGCGCGCGCCGTAATTACAGCTTCAGGTCTGTTCGCAAACCATCTCCCAATGAAGGAATTTGCGGAAACACCCATTGGCGAGATCGGCATTCTTCGATTGCGCTTTCGAGTGCCGCTACATCCATGCAAAGTATGCCCATCTGGAGTTCACCCCACTTGCGGGCCAGTTCCACTTGGCCGTCATTGGCTTCGCCATAGCGCATTTGTTTAGGGATCACGACGCACGGTTTTTGAAGGCGATAAAGCATTGAAAGCATTCCGGTGCCAGCGTGGGTAATGACCAACTCCGCATCCTTCATCTTAGCTTCGATATCCGCCGTAGAACCTGTTCGAAAATACGGAAACGGTGGCACAAAAGCCCCGCTTCCAATCTGAGCCTGAAACTCATACTTATGGGTCAGCCTCGCGCACGCCCGAATCAAGGGATCAAAGTGCCCAGTGGATACGGTTACAAAAATCATTTCCCCTCCCCCACGATCATTTAGGAATTTCCCAACACCCAACCTGCATAGCGCGCCTTGCCACCATAAGCTGAAAGTAGCTCAGGCCACTGAACATAAACTGCCTTGCAAATGGGGTACAAAAGACGCCCAGTGACGCTGGGCGAAGTTACCTGATTCATACATTCGACATGAATGATCTGCGCACCCGCCAACCGGGCCACAAAACAAAAAGGTACAACATCGCTTGCTCCTAACGAAATCACTTTTGCAGGACGAAGTACTGCGACCAAAAAAGCGGCGTGAAAAAAAGCATAAAGGGATTTAAAAGGGTTCCAAAAACGTTTCTTGCCCACCCAGGTAAACAAATACGGAATGCGATATGTTTTTAAGTTTCCATGCTGTAGGGCTTCTAGTTCTGGCCCATACGTCGTCAGAATGGCGCGAGGCATTATTTGCATTTGATCCATGAGCATGCGCGCGTTGTGTAAATGCCCGCCGCGATCGGTGACCAAAACATAGCTGCTCGTATCCATCTCACCGACTAGTCTATCAGGGGAGATTAAAAATCCTACTTCTTTAACGAGGGGACTCGGCCAAATCCTGTGGGCGCAATGCGCTGCGCCTTAGGATAACCCAAGTCGTCGGTTGAAACACTCCGAGATCGGGCTCAACGTAAGTCACTATATCGATATCGGTTGGAGGAAACGCCGGGTATTGAAGCCGAATCGAACTATACACCCAGTTCGCGGTTTCGCTTCCTTCCCGAATCAGAATTTCATGAAACTGAAGATTATCAAAAAATTCTGTCGCGCCACTGATCCACAATTGCTGACCATTAGCCCAGCGTTCCTGTTTTCCGCGATTCAAACACCAGCGTTTAAATAAACTCAGTCCGCGGCTACCGACCACCAACTCAAGCGGCACTTCAACAAAGGCGCTTAGGAGACTGGTCGCGACCGAATACGGAGAGACTGGCTGCTCGGGGTTCAGGAGGCCGATTTCTTCTAAAATCCTTAATTGGGATTGAGGGTTTTTTCCGCCAGCAAGGGCCACGGAAGCGACGTCCCCTTCCCTCAACTCTGTTTCGATGATGTTTAATCGCGCCTGGAGACCGGCCCTCAAAGCAAAGCTTCCGTTGCTGGACGCATCGCCCTTATTGGTATTAATAAACCCACCCCGCAACTCCCCTTCTACCGTCCTGTTCCCCACCAAGATGCGCTTGAGGGTAGGTACCAATTCCGGAGGGATCTCTTTGCCAATCAAGGCCGCCGGCCGAGAAAATAAATAGGCCACGACTTGAACCGCGCATTGTCCCGCCGTTACATCCCTCGCGGCGCTGCTCATTTGACCCGAAGTCGCAGTTACCAGAACAGCCAGGCTAAAAAACATTCTCTTCATTTCTTACTCTAGAGAGGACGTTCAAAATTTAAATTTGGATTGTTCTGAAACCCTTGAGACAGGAAAAACTCATGCGCCGCCCGATTGTACGGTTCTGCTTGGGCCCAAAGGGTCTTGGCACCCTGGAGCTTGGCAATCTCTACTATTTTCCCCAAGACAGCTTTGCCCATGCCTGAGCGTCGAAACGGCGCTTCTACGTAAAGCTCGTCGATATAAACGGTCAGCCCGCCTTTTTCCACGCTATGGTACTTGGTCAAGATCACATACCCAACGCGTTCTTCGCCCTGCTTAATAAAATACGCTGTCGCCAAGGCTTCGTTGCGCAAAAGGCTTTTTACCCCAGATTCAATGTGGACCATCGCCTCAAAGTCCTCGTCATGCGCGTATAACGCCTCGACGTACTCCCTCAAAAAATCCATCTCGGTAGAATTGACTTTAACCAGTGCAATCTCGGCCAGACTCGGCATGCAGCTCACTCCCCTTGAAACGGTGCTGCCTTGATACCTGAGTTTGCAAGAGTTTGCACGCGGTTCCCGCGCGGTCAGAACAGGTGTTTGAAAGCGCCCTCAACCGTAGAAACCTTAATGATTTTGACACCTTTTCTGGTTTCTGCATCGAGTTTCTTGAGGTCTCGCTCGCAATCTTTGGGGATAAGAACTACCCGAATGCCTGAGCGTTTAGCGGCTAATATTTTTTCTTTTAGTCCGCCCACCGGAAGGATCAACCCACTCAGAGTCATTTCGCCTGTCATAGCGACATGCTTTCGCAGGGCTTTGCCAGAAACGAGCGAAAACAAGCTGGCTGCCATGGTAATCCCTGCCGAAGGGCCGTCTTTTGGCGTTGCTCCCGCCGGCACATGCAAGTGCAAAGTGTGCCGATCAAAATAGCGCTTCGGCAATCCCAGGCGTTCTGCTGCCTCTCTCACAAAAGTGTATGCAAGGTTGGCTGACTCCTGCATGACTTTTCCCAAAGTCCCAGTGAGTACGAGGCCTCCCTTTCCTGCGACCGCGACACTTTCTACTACCAGCACTTCCCCCCCATGGGAGGTCCATGCCAACCCCGTCGCCACACCGGGCCGGTGGGGAATGCGTTCTTCAGGGTGAAATGGAGGCGCGCCGAGAAGTTTTTCTACTTCTTTCGGATCGTGCACTTTGACGGGCTTGAAATTCGAACTGCTCGCTGCCACACGGTAGGCGACTTTTCTAAAAGCTCGCGCAAATTGGCGTTCCAAATTACGCACTCCTGCTTCGCGAGCGTAATGGGAAATAATGTGTTTCAGGGCTTTGTCCGAAATCACTGCTTGGCTCGAGGAGAGCGCGCATTTTTCAAGCTGCTTGGGAATCAGGTAGTTCCGAGCGATATGCATTTTTTCGGCATCTGAGTACCCTTCAAGAGCAATTACTTCCATGCGGTCCAATAACGCTGGCGGAATGGAATCTAGACTGTTTGCCGTGGTAATGAACAAGACCTCGGAACAATCAAAGGGCAAATCGAGGTAATGATCTAAAAACTCCGCATTTTGCTCCGGGTCCAACAGCTCTAGCAGTGCCGAGGCCGGATCTCCTCCCGAAGCCCACCCCGTTGAAATCTTGTCCACTTCATCAATGAGAAAAACGGGATTTTGCGATCCAACGCGTTTGAGCCCTTGGATCAGCTTGCCGGGCATTGCGCCGACATAAGTACGTCGATGGCCTTTTATTTCCGCTTCATCTCGCATCCCTCCGACCGAAAATCGGAAGAACTTCCGCCCCAGCGCCCGTGCGATGGATTTTCCCAGACTGGTTTTTCCGGTACCAGGGGGCCCCACAAAGCACAGGATGGTCCCCTCGGAACTCGCCTTGAGTTTTTTTACTGCCAAGAACTCCAGGATCCGCTCCTTCACTTCTTTAAGTCCGTGATGGTCTTGGTTCAAAACTTTGCGCGCGTGGCTCAAACTCAGATTGTCGTTCGTGCGAACACCCCAGGGCAGCGAGGTCGCCCAATCCAAATAACCAATACTCACCGAAAACTCGCTAGAGGCTTCATTCAAAACGTGAAGCTTTTCGATTTCTTCTTCAATGCGCTTGCGGGTTTCCTCTTTGATAGAAAGCAGTTTCAAACGCTCTTCAAACTTTGCCACGAGCTTGGATTTATCGTCTGCCGCTTTACCAAGTTCTTTTTGGATCATGCGGAGCTGTTCGTTTAGATAAAACTCTTTTTGAGCAGCAGAAATTTTCTGGTGGATGTCGTCCTGTATTTTCTTTTGGACGGACTGGACATCCTGTTCTTTCTGCAGAAGTACCAACAAGCTACGCAACCGCTCGCGAACGTCCGGATTCGATAAAAGTTCCTGATAGTCCGAAATGTCTCGAATGAGAATCGAGGCCATGAAATCGGCGAGCTTCGCTGGCCCATCAATATTAACCAGGGCTACTTTCACTTCCTCGGAGATAAGGGGATTGTCCTTAGAAATTTGTTTAAACTGGGAGAGTGCGGTGCGCAATAGCGCCTCAGTCTCAGTGTCTCTCTCCACCTCATCTACGAGGTAACGCACATTGCCCACGGTGTAGGGCTCTGAGCTGACAATTTTCCTCAGCTCAAAACGCTGCAGACCAGTGAGCAAAATACTCACTTGGTTGTCTGGCAGGTTGATCTTCTTTAAAATCCTTGCGGCCACTCCATAGCGGCAAAAGGGCCCCAGCTCTTCGGAGTCGACCTGCCCCTCTCGCAAACCTTCGGCAGGAAGCCCAGTGAGCGTGGTGGCGGGTCCAGCAGCTACCTCGACGCGATCTTTATCTCGGGTGAGAAGCACGCCCACATGACCCGCACCTTCCATTACATGCTCGATCATCTTGGAGAGCTTACCTTCTGGCAGCACCATGGGAACGACCATGCCTGGAAAGAGATTGGACTGCAGAACGGGGAGGATAAAAAGATTGGGGGGCAGAATCTCGCTCACCGGCACAATATCGGTCGGCGGACGAGCGGGCTTGCGTGGGGCATTTTCAGCGGGGGCCTTTCCATTATCCAGCATACGCTCGAATAATAGGAACCCTTCGGCAGGAGTCAAACTGCTGAACGCGAAGTCCTTGAAAGAAAAAAAGAAAACGACAGAGAAACCCTAATGGGTCCCCCTGCCGAATCCAATCTGAGTAGGTGTTTGGCCGACTTTATCGCAAGCTTAGCGCTTAGCGAGTTCGTCTTTAACAGCGCCCATCAATTCAGCAGTGGGCACCGCACCTTGGGTCAAAAGGCATTTATTCGTTGCACGAGTCCAGCGAGCTCGGAAGTCCTCTGGGGTTTGAGCTTCTTGAACTGGGCGTTCTGCGCCTTCGTTCACAGCGGCTTGTTCCACCATTCCGTGCACACCTTCCACTGCTTTTTCGGCAGCAAACGACTGGCTCGAAATCAAAACTACTACAACAGCACTCAACAACAGCTTCATGAACCTACTCCTTAAAACATTCACCTACGTTTTGGCGGCACTGCCGCGCACAACGTGCTACTCCCGGGTATTTTGCAAGCGCCGTACCACCCGCTCTGCTAGCCACAAAAGGCTAGAGTTCCCCGGCTCAGGGCCTGTCTTTGCGGCAGCCGCCAAGGCGCCGCGAGTAACTGCTTGATATTCTATCTGGACACTGCTGTTTATGTTCCCGACACAGGGGTGACGTCTTGCGGCCACCGTGCTAGTGTCCCCGCTCGAGTCTGGGATTCACAACCCGTATTCTAGCCGTATGCTAGGAGGAGAGTTTCAATGGAATCATTGGTTCAAAAAAAGGCCCCCGAGTTCAAAGCGACCGCTCTGGTAGGCATGGATTTTAAAGAAGTCGCGCTATCCGACTATAAAGGTAAGTGGGTGTGCCTGTTTTTCTACCCGCTGGATTTTACCTTTGTCTGCCCCACCGAAATCACTGCCTTCGATGACCGGTACTCCAGCTTTAAGGAGCTGGGATGTGAAGTGATTGGCTGCTCAGTCGATAGTCAGTTTTCACATCTCGCCTGGGCCAAAACCGCACGCAAAGAAGGCGGGATTGGAAAGCTCCAGTTCCCCGTGCTTGCGGACCTCAAAAAGGAAATTGGACGAAGCTATGGCGTCTTGCTCGAAAATGCAGGAATCACTTTGCGAGGCCTTTTCCTGATCAACCCACAGGGTGTGGTGCAGTACCAGTTGGTCCACGATCTGGGAATCGGACGCAACGTCGAGGAAGTGGTTCGCGTATTGAGCGCTCTTCAGGAGAGCGCCAAAACCGGCGAAGTTTGCCCTGCAAACTGGAGCCCTGGTGGCAAGACCATGAAAGCCGATCCAGAACGTTCAAAAGAATACTTCCAAAAAGCCTGATATTGAAAAGGTACGCGGTTACTTTCGGAGTCTTTCCGAGAGTAACCGCGCACTGAGAAACTTAGCGTTTTTTGTAGCCGCCCTTTTCTAGATTGCGGACGTACTCCATGAAGTTTTCGCGGCTGTCCAAGGCTTCATTGTAGCCTCCTCGACGATGCCCACCGCCTCCGCCACGGCCCTGCTGGCGACCGCCGCCTTTGGACTGATTCCTGCGATTTCGATCGCCCCCGCCCCGGTTGTCATTAAACGACGGCTCCGCTTTTCGGTCGCAGGCGGAAGTAAGCATTTCGCTCACCAACTGCTCTAACGAAACCCGTTCTTGCAGACGGCGGGTATCCAGTTTTCGGTACAGCGTCTGGGAAATAGAAACTTCCAATTTAGAGGGGTACTCACGAGCGCGCAGCGGCTGCGGCACCGGTCTACCCGACTGGCGCAAAGCCGCCAAATGCGAGTGCAGTTTGTCTTCCGCTGCGTAGAGAGCTTCTTTGCGTGAGGGATCGGCAACTCGAAGCTCAGGAAATTCTAAAAAGCCTGCTCGAAAAACAGCTTCTTCTCCGTCGAAATAGAGCTGGAGAGTATAGATATCCACTTCGGACTCAGGTTCCGCTAAGGGCTTTGCCTCCGAGCGGTAGGGGACTTCCTCTTCCGAAATCGTCGGATCCATCATCTCCTCCGCGGTATCCTCTACCTTAGGGGCAGGGGTTCGGGCTTTTCGAGAACTGCTCTTGGAGCCCGCTCCGGGCTTCTTTCCTTCTGTCACTTGTTTCGATCCTCCGGCCAAGAATCAGGCCTAAGCGAACTACTATGCGAAACCGAACTCGGTTTTCAAGATAAATAGCGAATTCAAGGGCTTATTTGATGACATTGCAGACAAACTGACCTGGCTGGGCGGTCTTGACATCACCGTAACTTATTCACAAAATTGAGGAAGTAGCTAATTGGACCTTTTAAGTCTAATTAGCTGGAATTGCCCCCAAAAAGTGGTATGAATCACTAAGACATGCTGCGAATCAATCGAAAAATGGAATACGGCATCATCGCGTTGCTGTATCTGGACACCAAAGACGATCGCACCGCTAGCGTGCGTGAGATCGCAAGCGAATGCGGCGTCCCGGAACCGCTTTTGAGTAAAGTCATGCAATCGATGAAAAGCCGCGGTTTGGTCAGCCCAGTCTACGGAAACCACGGTGGCTACCGGTTGAATCAAACTTTGGCAGAAATTAATCTGCTCGATTTGTCGCAAATGCTTGTGGGCCCAGTCCAAGTGGCTGCTTGCTTAGAGCCGGGTAAATCCGATTGCCCTGCCCATTCGCACTGCACTTTGATCACGCCCATGTCGGTGCTGAACAAAAAGATCATGGATCTTTTTCAGTCGACATCTTTAGCCAACTTATCCAAGCGAGAGGCCTTATTATGAAGTTCCCTATTTACATGGACAATCACTCCACCACTCCATTGGATCCCCGCGTGCTGGAATGCATGATGCCTTATCTCACTGAGCACTTTGGCAACGCCGCCAGTCGCAGCCATGCTTTTGGGTGGGAATCCGAGGAAGCCGTTGAAAAAGCGCGGTTTCAAATCGCTCAGCTTATTGGAGCAAACCCCAAAGAAATCATTTTCACGAGCGGAGCGACTGAAAGCATTAACATCGCTCTCAAAGGCGCAGCGGAAATGTACGCCGATAAGGGCAACCACTTTATTACGGTAGTCACGGAACACAAGGCCACGCTCGATAGCGCCAAATACCTGGAAAAACAGGGCGGCTCGGTGACGTACATTCCCGTCGATACTT